>Ga0302200_10000273_pt1 | contig 53232 bp, 42 predicted proteins | sample II_Bog_N3_1_FD_194585 | JGI IMG/M metagenome (GOLD analysis project Ga0302200, IMG submission 194585) | Peat permafrost microbial communities from Stordalen Mire near Abisko, Sweden - II_Bog_N3_1 | ecosystem: Environmental > Terrestrial > Soil > Wetlands > Peat | place: Sweden: Abisko...
AAAGACGGGAAGATAACTGATGGTGTCGCAGAAATGGAAGTTGACGATTGTGGGCTTGAATTCGCGGATGCGCTGGATGAGTTGGAAGACGCCTTGCTTGGAAGCCCACGGCGCCGTGGTCTCCAGTATGCGAGCTTGCTCACTCTCGATTCGTTGGATCACATCGGGCGCGCCCATACCGGGAAAGATGAACCCCAGGGTCCAGCCTTGCTCGCGTGCCTTACGGGCAAAAGAGACGATGTAATCCTCGAAGCTGCCCAGCTTCTTGATGCGGGAGTTCATGATTGCCAGCATTTTCACAGGCTCTGTCATCCGGAAAGAATACTCCTAAAGAGAATTCGCGCTTCGCAGCAACTGCGGTACGAACAGACAACGCTAATAGTGGCCACTGAGTACGCGGGCGACCAGCTTATCCACTCTGAGCTTTTCCGCCACTGTGTACAGCGTGTTATTGATCGGCCAGCGCGGCAAGGACACGAACGGGTCGCGATACTTCGCCGTATGCGGCTCGTAGGTCCAGTCCTGTTCCATGGTGCTCCGAAGGATGTCGAGCGACGCCGGATTTGCGACTGGAAGATGCGGGATATGCGCCACGGGAAAGTACGGTGTGTTGGTGTAGAGCTTGCCGAATAGTTTGCTGGCAGCACAGCGATACACCTCCAGGTTGGGATTCAGCAGCTTGGCGAAGCTGGGAAGCGCCGAGGAAGTCTCAATCAGGCAATCGCAGCGGGAGAATAGAACGCAATCCAGCACGGCGCGATCTGTCTTCTCCGTGCGAGATATTTTTTGCTCCGTCGCCATGTGGAATTCGACTTCGCCCAACGAGACCGTGGGAAGAGGAATCGATGCGCTCAACTTTTCGATGAACGAGGACTCATCGCTTGCGGCTACGATTCCATCGAATTCCGGGCGGTGCTCCAGGAAGTCCTGAATCAGCGCGATGTATTGGTCCTGCGAGATTGGGTTGCTGTCCCAGGCGGCTGTCTGCTTATCGGTGCCGCGATAGTGGATGCCAAGGATCCGACCCTTCGGCTGCGCCTTGTCTGCGCGGAGCAATATCCGCTGGGGAACTTTGAAGTAGGAGCACCACAGACGATTGAGCGCGACCCAATCGTTCCCCAGGATGTGAGCGTGTCTGCGGCGCAGCTCAAATAAGTGGATGGTTCTATACGGGCCGCGTGGAGGGTCATACGCCAGGTCGAGCGCTCCGGGGACCGTCCTGCAGTCCGGAAGTTCTCCATAGTGCTTTGCGCGAACATCCCATGCAGGATAGATGCCATGGCGATGAAGGTACGGCAGCACCTGCAGAAGGTAATAGAAGACCTGTCCGAAGAGCCCTTGGTCCAGATCATCGGGCTGGGAGACGATTTGCAGAGGCTTCATGGTGGACTATCCCGGAGCGCACAGCGAATTCAAGTTTGAAACGAACGGAAGTTAGGATGTGGACTGGACGATGGCCAGAGAGTTCCGGAGGTCACTGATTCTTGTGATAACGGTCCATGCGAATAAAGTGCCTTCCAAGGATGAAACCGAACAGGTCCCACGATGCCAACTCATCGGCAAAGGCCTGGCCCTTTCCTTTCCGACTTACTAAGTGGACCGGCAAAGAGGCCAGCCCTCGGAACGCCTTGCCAATCTTGTACCGGGGAATTCCAAGGAAATAGGGGACCGGTTCTTTTGCTTCCCGGTCGGAATATCCCTGCGACAGACCCCGCCAGTAGCACCACCTGCGATGGTACTTGCGAGTCAGGCGATCACCAGGAATGTAGTGATAGATGATGAGGTCCGGGACGTACATGCCCCGGAGGCCTGCATTCCACAGCCTGCGGAAGAATTCAGTGTCTTCGTCGGAGAGCAAGCCTTTGTCCGTACGTCCGAAGCGCGTGGAGTACAAGCCGATGCGCTCGAACACGGTGCGGCGAATCACCGCGTTCCCGCCCATCAACATCGCCTTGCAATCCTTGCCGAATGGGGAGCGGGGTTTGGGATCGATGACGCCAATGACCGCATGGTATCCGGGAGGCAACCAGGCGGGCGCGGGAGCAGACCAGTTCCCGAAATAGGGGCCGCCTATATATTGGGTCTCCTCATCAGAGAACTCGCGCGCGACCACCTCGTACCAATTCTTATCAATCTCTTCATCGTCGTCGATGAAGCCAACCAGCGTTCCGCTGCCTGCGTTGATGCCTGCGTTGCGCGCGTGGGAGGATCCCTGCTTCGTCTCTTTGACGTAGACAATTGGTATGGCGGCTGTTGCCGCTATCTCGCGAACGACCTGCTCGGTATCATCTTTGCTGTTGTTGTCTGCAACGATCAGGACAACTTCGAGGCCGGCGGGAACCGAAGCCGTCAGCAGGCTGGACAGAGTCCGGCGTAGCAATCCGCTGCGATTGTAAGTTGGCACCACGACGTCGAGTTTCATAGCGGCGCACCGGTCTTCTGCATCTCTGCTGCGCGCAGAATCCTGGAAGCGGTCCATTTCGACAGCAACAATCGTGCCTCGCTCCGGAAGACGACGACCACGCAGAGCGCATACACCGGCAATATCGCCACGATCTGAGCCAGGAAGGCGACGATGTTCGGGGCGTGCCAATACCTGTCGGTCAAGATGCAGGCGATTGCATACGGAATGGCGCACATTGTTATCTTCAGCCAGCCGTCCCAAACGAATGTATGAATCGGCACACCCAATATCTTGCGGACATACCGGGGCCAGAAGGCCAGATGCACAAAGGTGATTGCAATCGTCGTCCCCAGCGCTACGCCATACATCCCTACGGTCTTGACAAGGAAGATGCTCAGGCCGAGATTCAGGATCGCTTCCACAACAGACCAGTTGGCGAGAGGTTTGTGCTTGTCGATCGCCATCACAATGGATGCGGCCGTGCCGTTCGCAATACTGAACCACTGGCTGACAAGCAGTACCTGGACGATCGTCTCGGAGATAGGACCGTATTGCGGCCCCATCCATAGATTGATGAAGGTTCTCCCACGAAAGGCGAGTGCCACGCTAATGGGCAACGCAACCGCAAGCGATGCCTGGGTTCCTCGCAGCAGAAGTCGCTGCAGGTCCGCGGTTCTGCCTCCGGCCTCCATATTGCTTGCCATTGGCGCAAAGGTTGTTGACATGGACCAGACAGCCTGCGCCGCATAATTCACGAGACTGGAGCCAATGGAGTAGAACGCCACCATGCCAACGGAAATGAAAGAGCCCACCACCAAATTGTCGGTGTTTACAATGACCTGAACCGAAATCATGAAGATGAACGTTGTAAAGCTATACGACCAGATCTGCTTGACGAGAGCTATGTCCGGACGAGCAATTCGAACACGGGCCGGCGGAAAAATCTTGAGCGTAGTCCCGGCGGTAGCCAGACCACCGAGGGTGATGACGATCAGCTCCCAGCACGCCAACGGAACCAGTCCATGTCCGGTCTTCAGAATCAGGATGACTCCGCAGGCCCGAGCCAACGTTTGAATCATCGAGATGGAGCTGAGGATGTCGAACCGGTGTGTTGCCGCAAGCACCGCACCGAAAACGCCGGAGGTGAGCGTCACCGCCACGCCCAGCGCGCACATCAGAACCGTGATCTGGCCTGCTCGGATGAGATCGTGCGGGATCTTGAACCAATGAGGAAACGCGAATGCCAGCAGGATGCTGATGGCCGCGACGCCACTTGAGATCAACACGCGGAACCAAAGGGCTGCGCCGATTGCTGCTTTCGCTTCGTCCGGCTTGGCCTGGGCTTCGGCCTTGGATACAAACCGGATCACGGCGCTGCGCAGACCCATGTCCAGAAGGCCCAGGTAGGACACGGTGGATACGGCCAGAATCCAGATACCGTAGGCCGTCAATCCCAGACTCCGAATGACGAAGGGAGTCAGGAAGAATGGGACGACCATGCTGACGGCCATGGACACCCAGTTCATACCTACATTCAATGCGAATCGTTTCGTGCTGGCCATGGTCAAGAGAGGAGCAAACTACATCATGATACCTCTAGACGAAGGGCGGGGTGGATGGAATGGGATACACCTTGAGCCGACTCCTCTACCACTTTAGCGTTGGCAGCCTCTATCCCCGCATGTCGTATCATCGGGCCAGGCGGCGTCTCCGGTTTGCTGGGGGTTGTGGAGCGCTTTGTAGCGTCGCCGTTATTGAAATCGTGTCCACTCGACGAGGTGGGGAGGCGGAATCATGGAACGCTTGTTCGCGGCTTTGATCGTCGCTACCCCATTGCTCGCCAGCAGCGTGATGTGTCCCCTGCTTCGACACGTCGGGGGCACCTCGTGAAGCTGCAGTTCTGGCTGTGTCTGGCGATTGTGGCGTACGCATATTTCGGCTATGGGGCGTGGCTTTGGCTCGTGGCCCGGGTGGCGCGACGCGAAATTATCCAGAGGCCCATTACGCCTGCAGTGTCGATCCTAATCGCAGCCCGCAACGAAGAGAAGAACCTGCCGGCTAAGTTGGAGAACCTCCGCCTCCTGGACTATCCGAAGGACAAGCTGCAGGTTGTCATCGCGTCGGACGGTTCCACCGACAGGACGAACGCCATCCTGCGAGAGCATGCCTCGATATTAGTTCCGGTGATTCTCTCTCCATCGCAGGGGAAGGCATGTGCGTTGAACGAGGCCGTCAAACACGCGACCGGGACCATACTGATTTTTCTGGATGCGCGGCAGAGCGTAGACCCGGACGCCGTCTCGCAAATCGTCTCCTGTTTCGCGGACCCGGAGGTCGGTGCCGTGAGTGGTGAGTTATTGATTGAAAGCGCCGACGGAACTTCGTCGGATGCCCTGGGCATCTACTGGAAGATAGAGAAAGCGATACGAAAGCTTGAATCTCGCTCCGGGTCAGTGGTCGGAGTGACCGGCGCCATCTATGGGATTCGGCGCGAACTGTACACACAGATACCTGCCGGCACAATATTGGATGACGTTTTCATTCCCATGAACGTTGCCCGCGCCGGAAACCGGGTCGTATTTCAGCCGGCGGCGATAGCCCGCGATAGGCTATTCAGCGAAAAAGGGAAAGAATTCTTGCGCAAGGTACGCACGCTGACAGGAAATTACCAACTGTTACGGTTGTCGCCATGGCTCCTGTCGCCGGGCAATCCTCTGCTCTTCCGCTTTATCAGCCATAAGCTTCTGCGGCTCCTGGTCCCCTTTCTTTTAGTTCTGATGCTTGTGGCCTCTGCGATGGCAGGAGGCGTCTTGTACCACACCATCTTCTGGCTTCAGATCGCGCTCTATGGGTTGGCCGCGCTCGGAGCTGTGAGCCCCGGCTCCAGGCGTTTCAAGCCGGTTGCAATTGCCAACACATTTGTCACACTCAATGCAGCGGCCGCACTCGCGTTTTACAATTTCATCGCAGGGCGAAACGAAGTCTGGAGCTAGTCCGGTTACTTGGCAATCGCGCCGGGCAGCGCCTTTTGATCTATCGCAGCCTAGGGAGAAGATTTTGGGAACAGGTCTAGGACATTACATCCCGCTGGTTGCCTATCTGGGATTCTGCATCATGCCCTTCGTCTCGCTCACGGGGCGACCGCTGCTGGGCTTCTACTATATGCTCCCATTTTTGCCGTACCGGACAATGAGAGACCACTTCCTTATTTATCCGCTGGGCGCCAACGTCTTGACCATTCTGCTTCTTGCCGTCATCGTTGGCGCGCTGATCCACGGCAAGAGTCTTCCTAAGTCGAAGCTGTTTGCAATATGGGGTGTGATTGCAGTCTACCTCTATCTCTCTTTGTGGCTGGGGACGCTGCTTGGAAATGCCCCGGCTCCCCTCTGGCTTTCGGATATCAATTTTGTGACGTGGAAAGACTACATGATTATTCCGCTGGTCTTTGTCGCGGCCAGCCTCGTCATCGAAGATCGCAAAGCGATCAAAACGGTCATCATCATAACCGCTATTACTCTATTGGTGATCGATAGAAGTTGCATTCTTGAAGCCACATCAAGAACGTGGACCAGCTTTGACGAGAATAAGCGCGACGTAGGCCCGTTGAGTTACGGCCCGAACCAGACTGCCGCATTCCTGGCGCAATATGGTATGTTCTGCTGGGGCTTTGGCCAGTTTCTGAAGAAAATAAAATACAAACTCCTCTGCTACACGCTGGTCGGCATTACAACCTATGCAACCATGTACGAGTTCTCCCGCGCCGGCTATCTCGCGCTTTTATTCAGTACATTGGTTCTCGGCTTGATCCATGATAGAAAGCTGCTCGTCATTCTGGGTATATTTCTGGTCACATGGCAAACCGTCGTCCCGGCCCCTGTGCGTGAGCGCGTCAACATGACCCAGAGCGCAAATGGCCAACTCGAGGCATCGGCCGAGGAACGCGTCGATCTCTGGGAGGATGCAGAGGCCTCCATCCTGCGGAGTCCAATCCTCGGAAGCGGATTTGCCACCTTTCAACTCGGTCAACATGTTGCCAACCTCAGGGACACACACAACTGGTACGTCAAGATCCTGGTGGAAACCGGGCTGGTTGGCTTCGTCATGTATTTCTTTCTGATTCAGCAAATGATCTCGGTGGTCTACCGCCTCTTCAAACGAGCGACCGATCCCATGTATCGCGGTCTTGGCCTTGGCATGTTCCTGGCGATCTGCGCCTCATTGGTCGCCAACTGTTTTGGCGACCGGTGGACCTACATTGAAATCACGGCATTCCTGTGGGTTCTGACCGCTGCATCGATTCGCGCGATGGAACTCACGGAGTCCGAATCGGGCGCGCAGTCGAAAGATGCTTTGGCCGCCGCAACGAACCCATACCTGGCTTATCGATAGGAACCTGCCCGTGCCCGTTCTTGTTTCTCTGGAGTTTGACCCATCGCGTCCAGGAGTGAAGCGGCTATGATTCACACCTTGTCCCTGGCCGATGCGGTCCCGAACAATTCGAATGAGACCACTCTTCCACACGTTCTCCTGGTGCTGGATCAGTTTCCCAAGACTCTCGGCGGAGGCGAACGAATTGTGCTTCGGCTCGCAGCTCTCCTGCCTAAGTATGGATACCGTGCGTCTATTCTGACGTTCTTTGTTCACCCGGAGTGCGATGCGCTTGCTTCTGCACCGTGCCCGATCTATGTGCTCCCGCTGCAACGCACCTATGACCTGAATGCATTCAAAGCAGCCCTTGAACTTCGGCGGTTTCTCAAGTCGCAGCGCGTGCAGATTGTCCAGACATTCTTTGAAAGTTCGGATATCTGGGCTGGTTTTGTGACGAAGATGACGTCCAAGGCGAAGCTGATCTGGAGCCGCCGGGACATGGGTATCCTGAGGGCTCCAAAGCATCACGCCGCGTATCGCATGATGGCCGGAGTTCCGGATGCGGTGTTCTCCGTCTCCGCGCAGGTGAGCCGGTACTGCATCGAAGTGGATCGAATCGCCCCTGCCCGCATTCATACCATCTACAACGGTCTCGATCTGGATGACAGTGGCTACGGTGCCAGGCCGCACATTGCCTCTGGGAAGGTCTGCATCGCTACCCTGGGGAATATCCGCAGGGTAAAAGGGCACGATCTTTTTATCCGGGCGGCTGCGGTCGTGCTGCGCCGCTTTCCAGAAATCTCGTTTCGCATTGCCGGCGAAGTGCTGGAGCCGGATTACTTCACGGAACTGCAAGCCCTTGTGCTTGATCTGGGCCTGGGCAATTCTTTCCACTTTGTCGGTGGAGTTGCTGACACACGCAGGTATCTACGCGACGCCGACATCTTCGTGCTTCCGTCCCGCAGCGAAGGATTTTCCAATGCGATTGTCGAGGCCATGGCTGCATCCCTGCCTGTCATCGCAACCGACGTTGGGGGCAATGCAGAGGCCGTCATCGACGGCGTCACCGGTTTGGTAATCCCCGCCGAAGACCCCGAAGCTCTTGCAGCCGCCATGATTCAGCTCGTCAGTAACCCAGCCCAGGCGAGAACCATGGGGATAGCCGGACGATCGCGAGCTGCGGAGGTATTCACCACCGAAGCGATGATGAAGCAGATCGTCGGCGTGTACGATCATCTGCTCGCGTCATTGCCGGTGGATGCGGTTTCGCAGAGTTAGCACGGAGCCGGTCGCACCAAGTCACGACGATTATGGGAGAATGAGCTGGATGGCTACCGTCGACGTAATTATTCCCGCGTATAACACCGCAAAATATCTACCGGCCGCCATCGAAAGTGTGATCGCACAGACCTTCGAAGACTGGCAGATTGTGCTTGTCGACGATGGCAGCACAGACAACACGGCGGAGGTTGTCGCACCATATTTGGAGCGCTGCGGCTCCAAGTTGAAATACGTCAAACAAGAGAATCGCGGGCTGCCGGCCGCAAGAAACACCGCCATCAAGTCGTCAGGCTCCGAATACCTTGCGCTGCTGGACGCCGATGACGTGTGGCTGCCCTGCCGGCTCGAAGAGTCCCTGAAGGTGATGGAAGCGCGGCCCCAGGCGGGCCTGTCCCATGGCCTCATCACACTCATTGACCCGGAGGGCAGAATCGGGCAAGTATGCGAAGGGAATCGCGCGAACTACGAAGGGCACGTTGCGCCGTACATTTACATGCGCACCATCGAATTTCCATGTCCCACCATGACCTTCCGCCGGAGATGCGTCGAGGATGTGGGCCTGTTCGATGAAACCATGCGCGCAACGGAAGATCGCGATCTCTGGTTCAGAATTGCCTTGCGCTACGAAGTCGCATTCGTGCCCAAGGTCATCGCCTACTACAGGCGCTCACCCAACTCTATGTCCGCCGACCCTCAGCGGATGCTTCAGTCTCAGTTGCAATTCGTCCGCAAGCACTATGGCGCTAAAGGCTGTGGGTTTCTCCGTCGCCAGGCAGCTCTCGCTCGCATCTATAAACAGCAGGCAGAAAACCTGAAGGGGCGAGGCCTGCCGTATGACGCCCTGCGAAATTCCTTGCACGCATTGGCGCTCTATCCGCTCGGCATCGATTACTACCGAACGGCGGGCTCGCTGCTCCTGAATTGGATGGGATCGAGCACGCCATCGTCAAAGTAAATGGGCAATCCCCAGCTTCTTGGCCACTTCCTCGATATCGAAGTTCATGTCGATCTCCGCACCCAGGTTGCGCGCTCCGCCGGGATTCACCTGCCGGTAATTCTTCCGGTTGATCGAGGTGCAGTGACCTTCGGCAAACTTCTTTTCCGGAATATTCACCACCTGCCCGCCGTACTTTCGCTTCCAGTACATGATGCCGATTCCAGAGTCGTAGTAGTACCGGTCGCGGCGACGGCGCTCATTTTCGTCCGTGCATTGCGGATGCTGGTTGATATTCCGCCACCAGCCGGAGCCGTGATTGAACTGCGACTCGCTGGCCGATCGGGTGGTGCACCCTAACAGCTCCCAGTAACGATGATGGCGAAATTTCAAAAGATTGCGGCGGCCACCGTAGTCGGGAATTGCAGCCATCGCTCCATCCGGCAACGATTCAAAGATTGCTTTCAATTCGTGCATCGCTTCCAGGCGGCACAGCAGGTCAGCGTGCCAAAATGCGAGCCGGTCTGAGAAGAGGAATGCAAACTCCAATGGAAAGTGCGGCCACATCACCCCGAGTCCAAAGTGGGCGTTGAAGTCGATCAGAATCGATCCCGGCAAAACCGTCGGTGGACCAGACCGCGGATCGAAGCCAATCACCGGTGTCCAGCCGATCTCCTGGATCAGCCGCTGCTGCAGCTTGCACCAGCGATCACTCACGTTCCAACACAGCCAGGGACGAGCGACGCCCGTGAGCGCCAGGCGCCACTCCGCCGCGGCCTCACGCACCTTGTCCATTGGAATATCGAATCCTTCCCAGTTACCCTTTCCCACCTGGGAACGGTCGGTTGTCTCTTCTGGCTTATGCATTCTCTTCTTCTCTCATAGCTTCTACCGGCTTGGCTCTACGGCTCCAATGGATGGCGGCCTTGGTCGCACTGCCCCATAGTAGTCTGTCGTGATTCCGCCAACAGCCAAGCCGTGGCCGTTCGCGGGGCTACCGCCCGATGGGTGAAAATTGAAGTGGTCAAGCTGCGCTTCGCTGGCAATCGTGAGCTTGGGCTGGTTCACGAACGCCGGCGCGTCGCAGATGAGATCGGAGTGCCCGAACGAAGGACATGGCTTGGACCGCAAATTAAAGAAGATGTCGTGGTCCAGAGTGAGCTTCACCGAAGGGTCGCTGTAATAGAACAGCGACGGGGCCTCGCTGGGATTGTTCCGAGGATTGGTGTAGCCCAGAACAATGTTGTTGCGGAAGATGAAGCTCGTCGAATCGCAGGCCTTCGATTGTCCGCAGCTCAAATCGAACATGGTCGCCGAGTACCCTACCGTCGTATTGTTCGCGAAGAGAACCGTGCTGTGCGGTGCCGTGAAGAAAGAGAAGACGTCGCCCGCCGCCCTGCAAAAGCCGCTCAGATAGCGGTTATAGCCCGCCGGAGCTCCAGGCATCGGCTCCGACATGCGCCGGCAATTCCCGACCGTGAGGTTGTTCTCAAAGATGGTGGTCGAACCCGGCGGAGATCCCCACTTCCACTGCTGGCCCATGTTGCCATACGACTCGGAATTGGTGATCTTCAGGTAGTTCACAAGAGTATGCGGACCGATGAAACCATCCTTGGTGTTGTAGGCCATCACGCAGTGGTCGCAGACAAACGAATCGAGTTTTGCGTCCTGCCCGCTCCATGAATCTCCGAACCCGCCGCTGTTTGTGTCCCAGCAGCTCAGCGCTGGGAACTGCGGATGCACGATCGGATACTCTTCCAGGCACCCACTGCCTTCCATCGTCACATGGCTGGCATTGATGGAAGAGCCTGGACCATTGGGCGTGGGCTTTCCATCATCGAAGTTCCATGCAGCGAAGGCGTTGAAGTCGATGGAGACCCGTGTTGCCGTGATCGGTCCGCCGATAGGCCCTCCGATCCCGAAGTTGGTGAAGCCGTGGATATACAGATCCTGCAGCAGGATGTTCGAGGTCGCGTTGCTGGTCAGGATTCCCCAGTTGGCATAGTCGCTCAAAGGAGGCGAGGTGCTGCAGGCCTTTGGATACTGTTGCCCTGAACCGCCAATCCGGGTGCATGCGCCGTTGTGCGATGTGATCTCCAATCCTTCGATGTCCACATATTGTGCACCTTCCAGGTGCATCACCGCGCCTACCTGGAAGCCGCCAAAAAGCTGTGTCAGATTGTTGGAGGTGTAGGGATAGCTCATAACGGGATTGCACGTATAGGTTCCATAGGCACAGCCGCCCAGGATTCGCGTGTGCTTGGCTGCTGTGCCGCTCGGCGGCGGCGGCATGGAGCAGCCCCAGAATGCATTGACGCCGGCACACCAGAAGTTCTGTGCATCGTTTCCCGTTCCCTTGTCCCAACCAATCCGGCAGTGGGGAGCGTCCGGGTGTTGCTGGCTGGGCAGCGCGGCGCAGCCCCGTATCACCACGGTATCCCCGCCCGATATAACCCAGGCCGAGTTCCCGTAGGATCCGTTCATCCACAAATAGCGTACATCGTTGAAGGCGCAGTGCTGGCTCTTGCCGGACCCGGGGTAGGCTGCGTCAGCTCTGCCGTCGCACTGTCCTGTGGTCGTGGTCGACGAAGCGCGTGCACCTCCATCCGCTCGCACGAACCACGTCGTTGCGGAGAGCGGCAAGGCAACCGCCGCCGACAACAAAACTACAAGAACACCGCATCGTAACTGCTTCATATAGGAATCGGCTCCCGCCAGTTCTCCACGAAAAGGTCATGGGTTTGGATGCCGATTCAGACCGCAGCGCGCGCTCAGCCTGCTGTCGACATCCTCAAAAAAAGGCTAAGCCTTCCGTTCCGAATTGCGCACCATCAAACAGTCGAACTCAATAATGCTCAGGCTTTCGTCTCGCGAAACCGCAATCAACGAAGTAATCGAGTAGCCCGCTGAGTTGTACGTCGCGAGAGAAGTTAGATAATCGGGCATGCCTTCATACAGTTGCTGCAGTGCAATCTCCGACTGCATGCCGAGAACCAGTGGCAGGCAGCCAGAGGCGCCTGCAAACACCTGAAGGTCATACCCCTGCGAGTCCATCTTCAGATAGATACGAGGGTCTTCGATCCCTTGAGTAATCTCGGAGATCATCGCGTCCAGGCGAACCACCTTCACCTGTTCCGTATGGTGGACAGCCACGCCCTCGCTGAATCGCGACTGACCATAGGAGCTCGTCGGCAGCAGCGAACTGAACTCGGACGTATCGGACACATTAATGTCCAGCACCTGCTCCGCATCTCCCGCAGCAAGCTGGTGAATCTGCCAGTCCTTGTCCCGTTTGGCCCGCGCCTGCAGTTTTTTGAAGGTGGCCCCAACCGGCTCAAAAGAGACGATGCGTCCCTCGTAGCCCATATTGCGCAGAAACTCCCCGTACTGCCCCTGGTTCGCGCCTACGTCGATCACGCAGTTGATCCTTCGCGACGTCAGAATCTCGGCCAGCCCAATGCGCAAGTGATACCAGTCAGGCAAGGGGTACTGGACAATGTCGTATCCACGACGGCGAAGCAGGGAGCGTATCAATTGCCTTGACATTAACTTTCCTCAATTCCCAAGAGGCCGCAATCATGGGCCTGCAAGACAACCTGCAAAATCGAACCAGGCGCAAAATGGATCACACAATAAGAATCCGCCCCCGATTTCAGCGCGAACGGACAGGAGTCAAATACAAGCTGGAGGAGTGAACCACGAGACTTCCGATACCGGAGCTTCTGCCGGCAGTCACTTCTACATATTCAGGGCAAATCATACATTGGGGAATACAACGAAAGAAAATGGCATTCCCTTTCCTGGGTATGGTTCGCGGAATGTTGGTCCGGACGCGACCGGCTTGCCTCCAGCCGAAACGTGAGCTATTGATTTGCCTTCATTTCCCCTGCAAACAGGTCGGCCATGGTTCTGTCCTGGCAGATGCGGTTCCGCGATGCCAGTTCTTCGTATAACGGCCGCAGTTGGCCGGCCTCCCACGCCTGGTAGTACTCGCCCCAGTGCCATGCGGTGCTCTCACTGCGGGCCGCCTTGACCGCCGCACGATGTCCCTGCACCACCTTGCGCTCAAACTGCTCATAGCTACGCACTGGATAGTGGTACACGCGAATATTGTCGGATTTCGCCGGGACGCGAGGAATGGACCTCGATTCATGGTTCCCCGAATACATCCCAACCAGCCCGCGTGCGGCGCAGAACACCTTGCTCATCCTGGCATGGTACCCCGGCATCTCGCCCACATCCGTAAACTCCTGCCAGGGCGTGTCCGGACGCGGAAGAAAGTTATGCCAATGGCAATACAGGATGTTCTTTCGCCCATCCAGTTCCGTATCGTACCGTCCGCTCAGCGGGTACCAGAACTCATCCGCATCGCAGGAGAGGATCCAGCCTGGATGAAACTCCTTCTTTGCCACCTGAATCATGCGATTCACGCGCTCAGACTGATGGTGAGCGGGTTCGGCATCGTCAAGGATGACGACGGACTTCCCCAGGCGCCGCTGGAAGTCGGCTAGAACATCTCTGGTGCCATCCACAGATCCGTTGTCTGTCACAACAAACTGCTCAATCCCCATGCGAAGATGAAAATCCAGGTTGTGCCCGATGATGTCCACCTCATCACGCACCAGCATCAACATGGAAATCGGCCCCGGCTGGGACATCCTTCGAACCGCACAGCGCGCGAAGACCGATTCACTGAGGAAATAGTTCTTAATCTGGGCGCTCTTCATCTGGCCGTCTCACCGGTCTAGGTTCGGTCCAATCAATTTCGTCGTGCTAGCATACGGCCCCGGGGTCTCAAGCATCGAGACCCCGGGGCGTAACACTGGTCAGAGATCTGGAATCAGCGGCGAATCAAAGACACTATAGCATCCTCCGAATCGCAGCCGAACCGGTCCGTGGCGTTGCTCTACGGCTCCACTCCTCCGATCGACGGCGGATTCGGGCGGGCAATGCCATAGTAATCCGTCGTCAACCCGCTGATCGCAGTACCTGCCCGGACTGCTGGACTTGTGCTGCTGGGATAGAAGCTGTTGCCGGATCCGGCAAACGGATTGAAGACATCCAACGTGGCCTCGGATATCCAGGTCTGCGATGGCTCGCTCGTCAGCAGCGGGTCGACGCAAAGAATCCCGTTTGTCCCGCACACATCGCCACTCTTGATCCCATATTCGATGTTCCTCGAGGACACCATGTCGACCGGGTTCGTCCAGTCGAAGTAATACATATCGGGCAGAGTGCCGGGGTTGAACGGAGAGGCTGTATAGCTGGACATGTAGCCCAGTACGATGTTGTTTGTGAAGTTGTACGGCGTCGTCAAGCAGCCACCGACCGTGTTGCAACCCATCTCAAAGAAGATTGGCTGATAGGCGATGAAGGTATTGTTCGTGAAGTTGACCGATGACCCGGTGTCCGCAAAGTAATCGAACAGCGGACCGCCTGCACGGCAGTAGGTCGAAAGGTACGACCCGGGCAGCCCGGTAGTAATGTTGAAGTTCTGCGCGGCACCAGGCAATTGCTGCGACAATCGCATGCAGTTCCCTACCATCAGGTTGTTCTCGAACAGGAACGTCGAACCTGCATCCTGCCCCCACTTCCCGCTCTGCCCCATGTTGCCAATCCAAACAGAGTTGGTCAGCTTCAGGTTATGGATAAGGGAGTGCGGACCCATCGCTCCATCCTTCATGTTGTAGCTGATGTTGCAGTGATCGCAGGTGAAGCTGGAAAGCAGCGAGGCCTGTCCGGACCATGCATCCCCAAACCCGCCACTGCCCTGGTCCCAGCACGACTTCGCCGGATACTGCGTATGCACAATCGGATACTCTTCCAGGCACCCATTGCCAACCATGGTCACATAGCTCTGGGTCAGAGACGAACCAGGAGCGTCGGGCGTCGGAATTCCATCGTCGAAGTTCCACCCGGCGAACGCGTTGAAGTCGATAGAGACCCGGTTCAAGGTGGTCGGGCCGCCCAGAGGACCGCCGATCCCAAGGTTGGTGAAGCCATGGATGTATAGATCCTGCAGCAGGATGTTCGATGACGTATTGGTGATCACCACACCCCAGTTGGCGGAATCGCTTACGGGTACGCCGGAGCTGCAAGACGACGGATATTGTTGCCCCCCGCCGCCAATTGTCGAACACGCGCCGTTGTGCGACGTAATCTCCAACCCCTCCACATCCACATACTGGCTTCCGCTCAGATACATCACGGCGCCGCTGGCGAATCCGCCAAACAGTTGGGTCAGGTTGTTCCCGGTATACGGGTAGCCAATGACTGGAGTGCAGCTATAGGTTCCGTAGGCGCAGCCACCCAGGATCTTGGTGTGCTGTGTCGCGGAGCCGTTCGGCGGCGGCGGCATAGAGCAGCCCCAGAACGCGCTTACACCGGCGCACCAGAAGTTCTGCGAGTCGTTGCCTGTCGCTTTATCCCACCCAATGCGGCAGTGAGGGTTGTCGGGGTTTTGCTGCCCTGGCGCCGCTGTGCAACCGCGGATCACCAGCGTATCGCCGCCCGCCATTACCCACGATGAGTTCCCGTAGGTCCCATCCATCCACATATAGCGCACATCCACAAAGGAGCAATGCTGGTTCGTGCCGGTGCCGGGATAGGCTGTGTCCGCCTGACCGTCGCACTGGCCGTTCGGCATATTCGCAGAGTAGCGCGTGCCTCCGTCCGGGCGCACGAACCATGTTGTTCCAGGGCCCGTCGGAGCCGGCGGACCGGCTACTGTAATTGCGCTCGATACAGACGCCGTCTGCACCGGGCTGCCGTTGTCATGAACAGAGGCAGTAAAGCTCCAGGAGCCGCTCGCCGAGGGCGTACCGGAGATGACACCCGTTGTCCCCGCCAACGTAAGTCCAGGAGGCAGGCTTCCGGAAGTGATCGACCATGTGTACGCCGGCGTACCGCCAGTTGCCTGCAGGCTCGTCGCATACGCGGTGCTCGACGTGCCCGTGGGCAGCGTGGACGCAACAATCGTCAGCGGAGTTGCAGCCACCACAACCGTCACAGACGCCGATTGCGTCTGCACTGGGTTACCGCTGTCGTGGACGCTCGCGGTAAATGTAGATGTCCCGCTCGTAGTCACCGTACCGGAGATTGTCCCGGTCGATGGCGAGATCGAAAGACCCGCCGGCAATTGACCGGACGAGATCGACCAGGTGTAGGGTGTGGTTCCACCATTCGCCTGCAGCGACTGCGAATATGCTCCGCCAACCGTAACCGTGGATGACGGTGTAAACGCCGTAATCGTCAGCGGAGTTGCAGCGACGACAACCGTCATGGAAACCGACTGCGTCTGCGCCGGATTGCCGCTGTCGCGGACACTCGCGGTAAAGGTGGACACCCCGCTCGCCGTGACCGTGCCGGAGATCGTCCCCGTCGAGGGCGACAGAGAGAGACCCGCCGGCAACTGGCCGGACGAGATCGACCACGTGTAGGGTTTGGTTCCGCCACTCGCCTGCAAGGCTTGCGAGTACGTGCCGCCAACCGTAACAGTAGAGGACGGTGTAAATGCGGTGATCTTGAGAGGACTCGCCGCAACCACAATCGAGGTGGTTGCCGATGCCGTCTGCGCGGGACGTCCGCTGTCGGTTGCGGTCACGGTAAAGGTCGAGGTCCCGCTGACAGTCGGCGTACCAGACAAGATGCCGGTTGCGCTGGCTAGCGTGAGCCCCGTGGGCAGGCTGCCCGACCTGACCGACCACGTATAGCCCGGCGTGCCGCCAGTAGCCGTTAAGGCCTGGGAGTAGGCCGCTCCGCTTGTTCCTGCGGCAAGCGAAACAGGAGTAATCTTCAGCGGCGCCGGCGACACCACGATTTGCATTCCAGACATCGACTTCATCTGCGCTGGATCTCCGCTGTCGCGCACTGTCACCGTGAAGCTCGAAGTGCCACTCGCTGTCGGGGCGCCGGAGATAACACCGGCGGCGGAGAGTGTCAGTCCGGCTGGCAGACTGCCTTGCGAAACCGACCATTGGTAGGTCGGGATGCCACCACTTGCTCGCAGAGTCTGGGAAAAGACAACACCAACTGTCGCAGGTGGGAAATTGAAGGGAGCGATCACGACGGCGGACGGAGCAATCGCAATGGTAATGGGAGCAGAAGTAGCCTGGACAGGGCTGCCACTGTCACTCACGGCCGCAGTAAACGTCGAGCTGCCACTTACGAGTGGCATGCCGATGATCGTTCCTGTAGTCGGATTCAGAAGCAACCCGGCGGGAAGCTGTCCGGATGCAATCGACCACTTATAGTTCGGCGTGCCTCCGGTTGCCTGCAGCGATTGGGTGTAGGCTGTTCCGTCCGTCGCGGACGGCAATGTCGCCGTCATAATCTTCAGCGGCGCTGGAGCGATGACAAGACTCATGGGGACGGACTGCGTCTGGACCGTGGCTCCACTGTCCCGAACGGCTGCGGTAAAGCTGAATGTTCCGCTTGCCGTCGGCGTGCCGGAGAGTGCGCCGGTTGCGCCCGACAGTGTGATGCCTGCAGGCAGGCTGCCAGAGGCGATCGACCATGTGTAGACGGGCGTCCCGCCGGTGGCTTGCAAGGTCTGCGAGTAGCCGGAGCCTACAATTCCCGGAGCAAGCGCGGAAGCAGCAATGACAAGAGGCGCAGCAACAGCCGGAGTAGCGGATGGCACAACCACCGTCACCACGCCCGATTTTGACTGTGCCGGATTACCACTGTCGGTCACGGTCACGCCAAACGAGAAGGTTCCGGTCACCGCGGGCCGGCCGTAGATCTGGCCAGTAGTCGGCGCAAGCAGGAATCCCAGCGGCAGCGATCCGGAGGTGATGGCCCACGTATAGGCCGGCGGAGTCCCGCCGCTCGCCTGGAGTTGAGCCAGATAGGGCATATGCAGGTTGGCAGGCTGAAGCGACGTGGTGAGAATACTCAACGGCGCTCCGGTGACAGTGATGGTAACGACCGACAGCACTTGCTGCACGGGCTGGCTGCTGTCGCTCAGCGTGATGCCCAGGCTGAATGTGCCGCTTGCAGTCGGTGTGCCGGAGATGATTCCTGTCGCTGGCGCCAGAGAGAGTCCCGCGGGCATCTTGCCGGAGCTCAGGCTCCATGTATAGTCCTGGGTCCCACCTGTAGCGGAAAGAATCACGCCATATGGGACACCCACAGCACCGGTGGCCAACGACTTTGTTGTAAAGGATAGAAGAGACGTACTGGACTGCACCTGCATTTGCAACTGCGCGACGCCGGGAATCTTCAGGTCAGCGCTTTCAACCGGGGGAGTCAACGTGCTGGGGTCATGCAAGGAGCTTGTGTGCTTTCCGCCATTCGAGGGAACTAAAAAGTGGTCCGCAGGACTTGTTTCCGAAACCTTTGCTGCCGCACTACTGGATACTGTTGCGATAGAAACTGGAGCAACCTGACTACTGTGTGGAATTCCTGCTTCTGCAACTCCAACCATGCCACTGCCCAACAAGAAAAGACCGAATACAACCCCAAGACCTGACCCAATTGCGCGAATTGCTTTCAACATGCCACCTCTAGCCCCGTGTTAACTAACAAATGTTCGTAACGAGCTCGAGCATCGTTTACCGACACTTCTGCTCATTACAGCCTTACGATTTACACGCTATCGCCCTACGCGGTCCGCGACTGTTACCCGAAGGCTGCTCCGGACTGCCACTTTTCGCATTGCCGCTTTACACCAAAGCCGTCGCGTGTGCCACTTTTTGGTTATCGACGGGCGAGGCCTCCAACACAGGGATGGATTCAAACTCTCAAGCACCGCGGTGATGTGACCACCGGCGAAGATAGCGGCGCGCGACGCGAGAAGTGGAGGATGAATTGCCCAGCATCATCCACCCATCGCAGGCACAACCCCAAAACATGGGTTCGGCCTGCATGGATGATTGCGATGAGCGATGTTCGATTGACGAACAATATCTCGAACCTGCGGAGGATGAATCTCCGTGTGGTGGGCTCTGACCGAGCACGCGCATTGCCGACGGCACGCCGCCAGGCATTGTCAACTTGGTCAGGCTTGCTTAGCAGCGAACAATCTTCGCGGACTCAATCCCCTTGGTCGCATTGCGCGAATCCACCACCAACTGCGACTCATTCACAATCGCCGCGTAATCGTAGTCGGAGTGGTCCGTCATGATCAGTACGCAGTCATACTGCTCCAGCTTCTCCAGCGGCGTGCATGTCATGTTCAGGTTGTAATGACGGCCGCGGCCAACGGTGGGGAAGTAGGGATCGTTGTACAGAACCTCGGCGCCCTGTTCGCGCAGCAGCTCGATTACCGTCAGCGAGGGAGACTCGCGCAGGTCATCTATGTCCTTCTTGTAGGCCATGCCCAACATCAGAATGCGCGATCCGTTCATCGCCTTCTTGTGCTGGTTCAGTCCCTTCGCCACATACTGCACCACGTGCGCCGGCATGCCCTCGTTCACCTCTCCGGCCAGCTCAATGAAACGCGTGTTGAAGTCATACTCCTTGGCCTTCCAGCTCAGATAGAACGGGTCGATCGGAATGCAGTGCCCGCCCAGCCCCGGGCCCGGATAGAACGGGTGAAAGCCGAACGGCTTGGTCGCTGCCGCGTCGATCACCTCCCAGATATCCACGCCCATGCGCAGCGAGAGCAGCTTCAGCTCGTTCACCAGTGCAATGTTCACGCAGCGGTAGATGTTCTCCAGCAGCTTCGTCATCTCCGCCACGCGCGTGGAAGACACCCGCACCGACCGTGTAAAGATGCCCTCGTACAGCACAGCAGCCAGTTCGGTGGCAATCGGTTCATGGCCGCCCACCACCTTCGGAATGTCCCGCCGCGCCACGGTCACGTTGCCCGGGTCTTCGCGCTCCGGCGAGAACGCGACGTAGAACACGCCGCTCTCGGCCGCCGCTCCTTTGCTCTGCACCTTCAGCCCCTGCGTATTCCCAGCCTCCAGGACGGGGATCATCAGCTCTTCCGTCGTTCCCGGGTAGGTCGTGCTCTCCAGCACCACCAGTTGGCCCTCCCGGATCCACGGCGCGGCGGACTTCGCCGTGTTCTCCACGTAGCTCAGGTCCGGCTCGCGGTGCTCGGTCAGCGGCGTGGGCACGCACATGATGATCGCGTCCTGGTCCGACAGCTTGGCAAAGTCCGTCGTCGCGGTAAAGCCCTTGCCGCGCGCGCTCTGGATCTCCTCCGCCGGAATGCGGAAGATGTACGACCGGCCCGCCTCCAGGTCCGTCACCTTGCGGTCGTCGATATCGAAGCCCGTCACCTTGAAGCCGGCCTCGGCCAGCAGCAGGGAAAGCGGCAGCCCGACGTAACCGAGCCCAATTACTCCAATGCTTGCGCTGCGGGACTCAATGCGGCGAAGACGCTCCTCGGCAATCTTCGGTAGGACGGACAATTTCTTAGTCGACATAGGCTCCATTATTGCATCCAGTCTCGTGCAGCGATTGGTCCATCCCAGCCATGGGAACCCGTCAAGGAACCCGGCGGTTCATCCCTGGAACAGAACAAAATTCCATCAAAATCCGTAGCTGCAGAACTTCCTCGCTCCGCAGTAGGGTGCGCATGCAGCAGGCACGCACGCACACAAGATTCGTTTGGCAAACTCCCCCATCTCACTGCATACAGCGATTCCCCGCAATGCCACCATCGGGTAACTCGAATGGATACAACTCTTCTTGACCAGACCCACCGCCCGCCCTGCACAGAAAGTGGCATCGACGCTCCCCACATTCCTCGCGAGACTAAAAACTCCGCTGTTGATGACTCGGCTTCGCACCTCAGGGGGCGCGAGCAGTCGCAGCCACGCTGGGCTTATCCTTTCTATGGATGCACGTCAGTTCCAGATACACACGCACCGGGGGACAGATGGCTCGTTACTTGATCACAGGAATCGCAGGCTTTATCGGCTCCACGCTGGCCCACACGCTGTTGCAGCAGGGACACGAAGTCCGCGGGATCGACAACCTCTCCACCGGGAGCCTCGACAATCTGGCTGACATTCGCCACGCCATCGACTTCGAGCAGGCCGACCTCCAGGACTCCGCCGCCATGAAGTCCGCCTGCGACGGTATCGACTTCGTGCTCCACCAGGGAGCGCTCGCCTCTGTGCCACGTTCGGTCAAAGACCCGCTCACCTCACACGGGTCCAACATCAATGGCACGCTCACCCTGCTCATCGCCGCACGCGATGCCAAGGTCCGCCGCATCGTCTACGCCGCGTCCTCGTCCGCATACGGCGACCAGCCCACACAGCCGAAGCAGGAGGACATGTCGCCCATGCCTCTGTCGCCCTACGCCGTGCAGAAACTCACCTGCGAGTACTACATCCAGTCCTTCTACCGCGCCTATGGGCTGGAGGGCGTCTGCCTGCGCTACTTCAACATCTTTGGGCCGCGCCAGGCAGCAGACTCACCCTACTCCGGCGTAATAGCCCAGTTCACCTACAGGATGATGGCCGGGGAAACGCCCACCATCTTCGGCGACGGCCTCACCAGCCGCGACTTCAACTACGTAGACAACGCCGTCAGCGCCAACCTGCTCGCGTGCCTCGCGCCCAGCGCTGTTGCCACCGGACGCGTCTTCAACATCGGTACCGGCCGCAGCCACACCCTCAACGAGGTCTACGAGGTCATCGCCGGCCAGCTCGGATTCACCGCCAAGCCCATCTACGGACCGCCGCGTGCCGGAGACATCAAGCACTCCCTCGCCAGCATCGACCGTGCCTCCAGCGAGCTAGGCTACAAGCCGCTCGTCCACTTCCACGAGGGGTTGCAGAAGACCGTCGCCTGGTACATCGCCGAGAACGAGAAGAAGCCCGTCGCCGCCATTCACGGCTGACCCGTGCCACCCCGCTACTTGCTCTCCACGCACACGTCGATCAGCCCCTCCGCCGCAAACTCCCGCAGCGTCCGCAGCACGTCCGTCTCGATCTCGCCTGGCGGGGCGTCGTAGATGGACCGCAGCCCGGCCACGACATCCGCCACCGGCGTCGGCTCACCCAGCCTCCGCCAGATGTCGCTGCCGGTGCTGCCCAGGCCATAGCATCGATTGCGCTCCAGGTGCATCAGCACCACTTCGTCGTTCACCTCGGTCGCCACCGCGTCCGGGCTCCAGCGGACAATCGAGTTTTCGCCAATCTCCGGCTCTTCCATTCCTGCGTTCCTTCGTCTCTGCCTGGACAGTCCAAACCCAGACTATAAGAGAACCTCGTGCTTTCTGTACGATACAGGCAGGGCCGGATTCGCAAAAGCCTGGCCGCAAGGCAGGTCGGATCCGCAAGCCCCTTGGCGTCTGACGGCAAACGCCGGGCATAAGGATGTCATCGGGATGCCGTAGGGATGTATCGTGTGAGTCTGTCATAGGAGAGGCCAGCGAACGTGCAGGATCGACGCTATCACCCTCAGGACGCCCCCCAGGCCTCCCCGGAGCTGGAACTGATGCTGGCCTGCGCCCGGTGGCCGCAGATGGAGCAGCAGGATACTGCACACATCCGCACCCTCAGCGCAGGCGCCATCGACTGGCCGCATTTTCTGGTCCTCGTCCAGCATCATCGCCTCGTCCCCCTCGTCTCGCTCCACCTCCACGCCGCCGTCCAGGACTCGGCATCGCCGGCTCTCCAGGACGCTCTCGCCGAACTGCGCCAGCTCTCCGAGTGGAGCGCCCACCAGTCGCTGCGTTGTCTTGCGGAGCTGCGGCGTGTCACCAAAGCGCTGCAAAGCCACACCATCCCGGTCCGCGTGCTCAAGGGCTTGCCCCTGGCTCAGTCCACCTTTGGCGACCTCAGCCTGCGCGCTCCCGGCGATCTGGACCTGCTCATCGACGAGTCGCGCATCCTGGAGGCGGACTCCGTCCTGCGCGGCTTCGGATACCGCGGCCTCTTCCAGATCGACCGCTTCTCCCCCAGGCGCCTGGCCTTCTACCGGTCGCACTGGAAGGACCTGGCCTACGCGAATCCAGACACCGGGTTCGAGGTCGACCTCCATTGGCGCTGTTTTCGCAACAGCCAGATGCCCGGCGCGGGTCTGTGCTCCACCGGCGCCCACGACACGGTCTCCTTCGCCAGCTTCCAGGTGGACACGCTGCCGCGTCTCCAAGGGCTGCTGTATCTCTGCGTTCACGGCACGCTCGACGGATGGCTCTATTTCAAGTCGCTGGTCGATGTCTCCGCCCAGGTGAGCACCATGGACCAGGCCGAACTCGATGCCGTCGCCACCCTGGCCGACACGTACGCCATTCTGCCGGAACTCACCGCGACACTCCTGCTTGTCCGCCGCTACCTGGGCATGGACCACTGGAGCGAGCTGCTGCTGCCGGAGAGCGACCGCACCGTGCAGCACATTCTGCGCTACTCCAACCAGACCCTGGCGCAGAGCAGCTACCTTGCCGGCCGCGAGGCCATTCCCATCGCGACCACGCTGGCCTTTGAGTTCGGGCTGCGCCGCAACCTCCGCTATCGCGGGGAGCTGCTGCTGCGCATCCTCTACCGCGCCCGCATGTGGGAGACCATCCCGCTTCCCGACTCTCTCTTCGCCATCTATCCGCTGCTCAGTCCGTTCGAGTGGATTATCTATCGGCTGCGCCATGCGCCGGCCAAGCCGGGGCCAAACGTGACTCTCGCCATCTAAACTCCGTTAGGCCGAGAGGAATCTGCTCGCGGAGCGTCTAAGATGGACAGAGCCTTTTCAAATGAGGGCGGTCAGTCGTCTGCCGCCGTGTGTGGGTTTACGTTCTTATGGCGGAGTTTCAAGTCAGGTTGGCGGATGAACGGGGCCGGGTGCAGGAGCAGACGCACTCCGCGGCCACGGAAGAAGAGCTGCGCGCGCGCTTCACCCAGGCTGGATACTTCATCTACTCGATCAAGGAGCGCGGCTTGCTGGCCGGTGCCGGCAAGGCCAAAAAGGTCAAGCTGGAGACGTTCCTCATCTTCAACCAGCAGTTCCTCACCCTGATTCGCGCCGGACTGCCCATCCTCAGCGCCATCGAGCTGCTCGCCCGCCGGCAGAAGCTGCCCAACTTCCGGGAGCAGTTGGAAGACGTTGCCACCCGGGTCAAGAACGGCGAATCGATCTCCGAGGCGTTCGAGGCACAGGGCGGCTTCCCCATCGTCTACACCACCACCCTGCTCGCCGGCGAGCGCTCAGGCAACCTGGAAGAGGTCCTGCAGCGCTATCTCGACTTCCAGCGCGTCAGCCTCACCTTCCGCAAGAAGCTCACCGCCAGCCTCATCTACCCGGCCGTGCTGGTGGTGATGGTGCTTGGCCTGTTCATCTTCCTCATCACCTTCGTCGTCCCGCGCTTTGCAGAGTTGTACGAGCAGTTGGGGACCAAACTCCCCGCGCTCACCATCTTTCTGCTGGCACTCGGTCAGGACGCCCAGAGCTATGGCATCTATGCCGCGGCCGTGCTGGCGCTGGCGATCTTCCTCTTCATCCGCTGGACCAAGACCGACGCAGGCGCCACCATGGTTGACCGCGTGCGCATCGCGCTCCCGCTGATCGGCACTGTGTGGCTCAAGTACCAGGTCGGCCTGTTCGCCCGCACGCTGTCCACGCTGCTCAAGGGCGGCCTGCCGCTGGTGCCGAGCCTGGAGACAGCGGCCCGCTCCATCGACTCCAAGCAGATCAGCAACGCCGTATTCTCCAGCGTCGAAACGGTCCGCGAGGGCCAGGGACTCTCCGTCAGCCTGGAAGCCACCAAGGTCTTTCCCGAGCTCGCCGTGGAGATGATCGAGGTGGGCGAATCCACCGGAGCGCTGCCCCAGATGCTCAACTCCGTGGCAGAGTTCTTCGAGGAAGACGTGCAAACCAACCTCACCGCGGCCATGAGCCTGATCGAGCCGGCCATCTTGATCGTGATGGGCGTAGTCGTCGTGACCATCCTCATCGCCCTCTACCTGCCCATCTTCAACCTGAGCGCCGGAGCAGGCAGCGGCGGCGGCCAATAGCTTCCCTACTGCGTGTCATTCTGAAGCTTCCATGCTGCGTGTCATTCTGAAGCTTCCTTACAACTTGCCATTCCGAAGCTTCCATGCTGCTTGTCATTCTGAGCCGAAGGCGAAGAATCCCCGCATTTCGCCACGCTTCGACTAAGCTCACAACTTCAGGCTCGGCGCACCAGGCGGCCGCGAAGGCGTGTAAGCGCCAGCGCAGCGATGCCGCACGCGACCAGGATCAAAGGAGCCGGCTCCGGCGTCGAGGGAGCGATCTCTGCGAACAACCCGCCCTGCTGGTTATCGATCCCGGCGGTGAGGTAAAGCGCGTTGGGGTTGACGCCGGTGCCGCCGGTGCGGAAGTCAAGGGCCCACAGGTTGTCGTTGACCAGGGGCGTACCGCCAGCGCCGTCCAGCGTGCCCTCAAAGGTGCCGGCGGTCGAGTAGGCGTCGATCTCCCCGTTGCCGAAGTTGCCGATCAGCAGGTCGTCGCCAAAGCTGCCGAAGGTGGCGGGTGCGAGGGTGATGCCCCAGGGAGCTTCCAGCGCGCCGCCGGTGGCGAAGCGGCCGATAAAGTCGCCCGCGGTGTCGAACTCATCCACATAGCCGCCCGGGAGAGCCGTGCCATGGGGTCCCAGTTGGGCGTACGTGACGTACAGTGTGCTGCCGATGAGCTGGATGTTGAATGGGACATAGCCGGCGATAGCATTGGGATCGACGAAGCCGCCGGAGAGGACGACAGGGTTGAAGGAGGAATCAAAGACGCGAATGGCGCCGGTGGAGTCTGCTGCGTAAATGTAGGTCGAAGCTCCGTCGGCGGCTAGCGCAAGGCCGGTGTAGATGGCCCCCGGGGTGCTGGCTACGGTGACCGCTGCGGTTCCCTCGCCACCATTCCATGCGGCGATGGTGCCGTTGAGGGTGTCGAAGATGAAGCTGGCGGACTTGCCGTCGCCCAACACGAAGCCGGTGGTGGTGTTGGCAACCTGGCCGGTGGGGCCGGATGGGGGCGTGGAGCTGCCAGGGATGGTGACGACGAGCGCGGATGGAGTGCCTGCGCCGTTGTAGAGCGTGGACACGCCGGAGCCCTGGTCGGAGATCCAGAAGGGCGAGGTGGCGGTGAAGGCGACGCCCCACGGGTTGATGAGGTTGGGATCGGTAACTGCGGCGACGCCGGAGGTGTTGGCGACGAGGTTGGTCTGGACGAAGGTGTCCGCGGAGAGAGTGGCTGGAGCAAGCGCGACGGCCAGGGCAGTTGCGGTCGTTAGAGCAAATTGGAGTTCGCGTGTGGTCAGCATGGCGAGAGGTTCCTTTCGGCAGTTTTTCGTTCTCGAGCAGGCCCTCAGTTCTGGTGGTGGAATCGAGCCTAAGTGTAGGCCGCCGGGCAAGGGGACGTTGTCTCAGAATTGTCAAATTCCGCGCAGATGGGCCGGATCGTTTCCCAATGGTCAAAATGCCTTTTGATTGGGTGAAAAGAGCAGGCTTTCAGGCGTGGCGGGCACGCCAGAGTGCTCCGTCGAGGGGGTCGACGGGATGGGGCTGCACCTGGGCATTGGGGAGATGCAGAGCGAGGTTGGCGACCATGGCGGCGCGGACTGGGGCGATGTGGCTGAGGACACTGCCGGTGAAGGCGATGGCGAGGTTGGAGGTTCCGGGTTTGGGGTTCGCGGCGGCGAGTTTATTGGCGACCAGGGCGACCAAGGCGGCGAGTTCCCTGCCGGCGCGGTGGAGAACTTCGGCAGCAAGCGCATCGCCCTGATCGGCGCAGCGCGCGACGATGGGGGCAAGGGCGGCGAAGTCAGGAGGGACCGATGTCTCCGACGCGGCGCGCAGGTTGGCGACGGCGATGAGCGCGCCGAGCGATGGAAGCGCCCAGTGCTGCTGAACCTGGGAGAGCAGGATGCTGGGCGATTCGCCGGGGGCGAGGCGGTCCTGCTGGTGGAGCGCCATGCGGATGGCTTCGAGGCCGATCCAGAAGCCGGAGCCCTCGTCGCCGAGCACGGGGCCCCATCCGCCGGCGCTGACGAGGACGCCATCCGGCGCGCGGCCGATGCAGTTGGAACCGGTGCCGGCGATCAGAAGCACGCCGGGGCCACCGGCGAAGGCGGCGTCGAGCGCAATCTCCTCGTCCCCGCAGAGCAGGATATCGCCTGAGACGGTGCGCTCGAGGACAGTCAAAGCCCAATTGCGAACAGCGTTGCTGGAGAGCCCGGCGAGGCCCATACAGGTGCAGGTGACTTGGGAGAGTGAGACCTTGGCCTCAGCGGCGATCTGGTGCAGCATGGCAGTCAGGCGGTCGGTGGCTTCGGCCTCCGACACGCGCATCAGCTTGACGGTACCGGTAGACGCACGCGCAAGGATGCGGGCGTGGTCGGCCAGCAAGCAGGAGGTTTTGGTGCCGCCGGCGTCGATGGCAAGGTAAAAGGGCATGGGTAACAAGGTACTAGCGTCCGCTCTCTGAAGTAAGTGGCAGTTTTCTTGCTGCTCGCCATTCCTCATTCCTACTGTTTGTCATCAGTATTCTTACTGTTTGTCATCATTGTTCCTATTGCTTGTCATTCTGAGCGGAGCGAAGAATCCCCGTATTTCGCCCCCGCCCACGCTCAACTTCAAGTCCCAAACAAAAGTGCGCAAGGTTCGAGGGGAAAAGCCGATCCAGGCTGGCTATACTCAGGCATGGCGGTACGGTTGCATGCGGTCGATCTCGGCGTGGTGGGGCTGTACCTGATTGCGATTACGCTGTTTGGGTTGCGGTTTGCACGGGGCGGGGCGGCAAAGGATAAATCGCTGCGCGGGTATTTTCTGGCGGACAAGACCGTCCCGTGGTGGGCCATCGGGTTGTCGATTGTGTCGGCAGAGACCAGCACGCTGACAATCATCGGAACGCCGGGGCTGGCGTTTGCGGGAGACTTCGGGTTCCTGCAGATTGTCCTCGGCTACATGTGCGGGCGGGTGGTAGTGGCGCTGCTGTTTCTGCCGCGGTACTTTCAGGGCGAGATGCTGACCGCCTACCAACTGATCGACCGCCGGTTTGGGCGGAAGCTCTATAAAGTCACAGCGGGGCTGTTTCTGCTGACGCGGGCGGCCGCGGAGGGCGTGCGCGTGTTTGCCGTGTCGATTGTGGTGGGCATCGCGATTGGGACGCGCGACGTACTGTCGATTGCGATCATCTCCGCGCTCACGCTGCTGTATACCTTTGAGGGTGGCATGGCGGCTGTGATCTGGACCGATGTTGTCCAGATGGCCATATACATTGGAGGCACGCTCGCCGCAATCTGGTCGCTGGGCCGTCATGTGCCGGGCGGGTGGGCGACGATCCACGCGGTCGCAGGCGCCGCGGGCAAGTTCCACATGCTGAACTTCGCCATGAACCTGACCACGACCTACACCTTCTGGGCGGGCGTGCTGGGCGGAACGTTCCTGACCATGGCGAGCCATGGCACAGACCAGCTCATGGTGCAGCGGATGCTGGCGGCGAAGAACCTGCGGGAGAGCCGGCTGGCACTGCTGTCGAGCGGCGTGGTGATCTTTGTGCAGTTCACGCTGTTCCTGCTGATTGGCGCGGGCCTGTGGGTGTTCTACGGGATGCACCCGGCGGCGCTGGCCGGCATTGGCGGCGGCAACGGCAACCGCATCTTTCCCGGATTCATCGTGCAGGAGATGCCGATGGGCATCGCCGGTCTGCTGGTGGCGGCCATCCTGGCGGCGGCCATGTCGAACCTCAGTGCCGCGCTCAATTCGCTGTCCTCGACGACGGTGGTCGATTTCTACATGGGCTGGCGACCCGGAGCCGGCGACCACGAGCGGATCGTAGTGTCGCGCGCTTCGACGGTGATGTGGGCGATGGTGCTGTTTGCCGTAGCCGTATACGCGGTCCATGCCGGCGGCAAAGGAAATGTCGTGGAGATTGGGCTGTCGATCGCCAGCGTAGCGTATGGATGTCTGCTAGGCGTCTTTCTCCTCGGCACACTGACGCGATACGCTACCCAATGGGGAGCGATTGTTGGCATGGTGGCGGGCTTTGCGCTGAATGTGGCGTTATGGCGGCAGACGTCGGCGATGCGAATTGCGGGAGTGATGGTGCCGAAGGTGGCCTGGACCTGGTACGTGCTGATTGGAGCGGTAGTGACGTTTGCGGTGGGGTTAGGAGCGAGTGTGGTGTTGCGCAAGAGAGTGGCGAAGGTGGCGGTTGCCGCGGTGCTCGTGCTGGGACTAGCGAGCACACGCACGGCGCAGGCGCAGAGCGGAGCGAGCCCGGATTTTCGCCCGGTGTCAGCGGCGATCCAGACGGCGATTGCGGAGAAGAAGCTCCCCGGGGCGGTCCTGCTTGTCGGCCACAACAACCAGGTCGTCTTTGAGCACGCGTATGGGGTCAGCAAGCTTGCCGGTGAGCCAGATGCGGACGGCAGGCCCGCACCCGCGTGGCCCATGACCACGGATGCGGTCTTCGATATGGCCTCGCTGACCAAGTGCCTGGTGACAGCGACGGCAGTCATGCAGTTGGTGGAGCAGGGCAAGGTCGATGTGGACGCGCCGGTGGTGAAGTATCTGCCGGAGTTTGCGGCGAACGGCAAGGAGAGCGTGACGGTGCGCGAGCTGCTGACCCACTACTCCGGCCTGCCGCCGGATATTGACCTGAAAGATGCGTGGGGACTGGCCGCGCCGGACAAGGCGGAGGGCATCCGGCGCGCAGTGGAGGCCAAGCTGGACAGCCTGCCGGGAACGAAGTTTGTCTACTCCGACGTGAACTACATTACGCTGGGCGCGCTGGTGGAGAAGCTGAGCGGCGAGGCCCTGGACGCGTATGCCAAGGAGCATATCTTCGATCCGCTCGGCATGAAGTCGACGTTCTACCTGCCGCTGTATGACTGCAGGAACCAGGACGCAGTGGACATTGCCAAGCGCAACCGCCTCTGCGACGGGGGCTTTACCAACTGGAACAACTGGGTAGACGACATTGCGCCGACCGCCCACGACGACCAGGGAACAAAGGAGACGAACCCGGACTTCGACCGGCTGCTGCAAGGAATGGTGCATGACCCTACAACGCGGCGGATGGGCGGCGTGGCGGGCCACGCAGGCGTCTTCTCCGATGCGCAGGACATCAGCCTGTTTGCGCAGGCGCTGCTGGACAAGCTGCTGCGCAACACGGGGCCCTTCCCGCTGACGCAGGCGACGCTGAAGGCGATGACGGTCCCGGAGCAGCCCAAGACAGCCGAGGGCGGGGCCACCATCTTCAAGCAGGATGGCACTCCAACCACGGGCGTCGCCGAGCGCGGGTTTGGCTGGGACATCAACTCCGCGTTCTCGCGCCCACGCGGCGCGGGCTTCCCCATCGGCAGCTTTGGACACACAGGATTTACGGGGACCAGTTTGTGGATCGATCCCTCCAGCGATACGTACGTGGTGCTGCTGGCGAACGCTGTGCATCCACGCGGGAACCCGCCGATCTCCCCGCTGCGCGGAGAGGTCGCGACGGATGTGGCGCGCGCGTTGGGGGTTTGCCCGCGTTCCACAATCTGTGATGACGTGGTGGTGGCTGCAAGCGATTTGGGTGTTAATCCGACCGATGTGACCTCTACGCAGATCCTTGCTTCCGGCGTCGAAGCCCGCGGGCCTAAGCCTGCTGCTACTCCGGTTCGTACCGGGATCGACATGCTGGAGGCAAGCGCATTCGCCGTGCTGAAGGATGCGGCCAAGCGGCATGGCGGCAAGCTGCGCGTCGGGCTGCTGACGAACCAGACGGGCGTGGATGCGCAGGGCAGGCGCACCATCGATCTGCTGAAGAGCGCAGGTGGCGGGATCGAACTGGACAAGCTCTTCTCGCCGGAGCATGGAATCTTCGGCGCGAAGGACTCCACCGACATTGGGCAGGAGGTGGACACGGCGACGGGCCTGAAGGTGACCAGCCTGTACGGAGCGAAGGACGCCGACCGCAGGCCAAAGCCGGACGATCTGAAGACGCTGGATGCCGTCGTCATCGACCTGCAGGACGCGGGCGTACGCTTCTACACGTACGAGACGGTGCTGGGATACTTTCTGCAGGCCGCGGCGAAGGAGATGAGCGCGCTGCATTCGCTGGAAGTGTTTGTGCTGGACCGTCCCAATCCGATTGGCGGAGTTGCGGTGCAGGGCGATCTCTCCGACGTGGAGAAGAACTCCTACGTCAACTTTGCGCGACTGCCGCTGCGCCATGGGCTTACGTTTGGAGAGTTGGCAAAGTACCTGAGCGAAGGGGCTGCGGCCTACACTCCGCCGGGGAGCGATACAGCTGTGGTGGCTCCGCTGACGGTGGTGGCCATGCAGGGTTGGCGCCGCGATGAGTATTTTGACCAGACCGGCGTGAAGTGGATCAACCCTTCGCCCAACCTTCGCAGCGTGGACGAGGCCGTGCTGTATCCGGGTGTCGGCATGATGGACGCGACAAACGTGAGCGTAGGCCGTGGAACGGCAACGCCGTTTGAGGTATTCGGCGCGGGCGGCGGATGGTTCAGCGGCAAGACCGTGGCCGACTACCTGACGGCGCGCAATCTGCCTGGTGTTGCATTTGCGGCGACGACGTTTGCCGTAGCTGAGGATGCGAACCACTACCCCTACCACGGACAGACGGTGGAAGGCGTGAAGCTGACGGTGACCGACCGCACTGCCCTGGACGCCACGGCGATGGGAATGGAGATCCTCGCGGCGCTGCACCATCTGTATCCGGCCCAGTTCAAGCTGGAAGGGGCGCGGGCGCTGCTGGCCAATGCTCAGGCCATGACGGAGCTGGGCATGGGCGACGATCCGCAGACCATCGTGCGCTCGTGGGATGGCGGGCTAAGGCAGTTCCGGCAGCAGCGGACGAAGTACCTGCTGTATCCATAGCTCGGCCAGAACCGCCTTTCACACGTCCTGCTTGTCATCCTGACTTTGAGCGTGCCTCTACAAAGGATTGTCATTCTGAGCGCAGCGAAGAATCCCCGCATTCCGCTCCCGCCCACGTCAATGTCCATATAAAATCCTGACACCCTCAGACACACTCCATTACGTAGAGTAGTCCGCATTGATACGGACGTACTCCGCAGTCAGGTCGCAGGTCAGGAAGCGGCAGGTGCCATCGCCTGCGCCTAGGTCGAGCATGATCGTGTACTCGGGCTGGAGCATCACGGCGTGGGCGGCGGCTTCGTCGTAGGCGGCAGCGCGGCCTCCATACTCAAACACTGGCTGGTCGCCGATCCAGATGCGGCTGCGGCCGGGCGAGAAGATGGCGCCGCTGCGGCCGGCTGCGGCGATCAGGCGGCCCCAGTTCGGGTCGCCGCTGGACCACGCCGTCTTGCACAGCAGGCTGTGGGCGATGGTGCGCGCCACCAGGCTGGCGTCGACCGAGGTCGCGGCGCCGCGGATGTCGAGGGTAATAACATGGGTGACCCCTTCGCCATCGGCGATGATCTGGTGGGCCAGCGACTGGCAGACATCGCTCAGCGCGGCGTCGAAGGCGGGAACCAGTTCCCTGCTCAGGGGTACGCCGCTGGCACCGCTGGCCAGCAGCAGCACGGTGTCGTTGGTGGAGGTGTCGCCGTCGATGGAGATAGAGTTCAGGCTGGGCTGCACGGCGGCTGCGAGTGCGGCATTGAGTTCGGCCACGCCGGCAGCGACGTCGGTAAAGAGATAGACCAGCATGGTGGCATGGGGAGGCCCGGCAGGCACCGCGACGGGAGCACCAAGCTGCGGGTAGATCATGCCGGCGCCTTTCGCGCAACCCCAGATGCGGACCGTGGCGCCATCGACCGCGAAGGATGCGGAGGCCGTCTTCATACGGGTGTCGGTGGTCATGATGGCGCGGGCAAAGGATTCGGCGTGCTCGGCGGTGGCGCCGATGGAGGCCTTCAGTGCGGGCATGGCGGCAACCACCTTCTCCGCGGGAAAGGGCACGCCGATGATGCCGGTGGACGACGGCACTACCTCGTCGAAGATACAGCCAAAGGTCTGGGCGGCGGCGACGCAGGTGGAGAGGCAGCCTTCGACGCCGGGCTCGCCGGTGGCGCAGTTGGCGTTGCCGGCGTTCACCAGCACCGCGCCCACACGGCCCGCGGTGGACGCCAGGTGACGCTGGCCCACCGTGACGGGCGCGGCCACAACCAGGTTGGAGGTGTACATCGCTGCGCCCACGGCGACGCCGCCAGTGGCCACCGCGACCGCGAGGTCAGGATTCCCGCTCGCTTTGATTCCGGCGCGGACGGCGCCCCACATGAATCCGCCGGGCATCTCCGCCGCAGCCACACTCTGTTCGTTGCTCATGCCCTTACTCTACCAAGCGGAGCGTCTGTCACGCCCCAACTCAATCCGCGTCGTCGCCATCCAGCCACTCTCACACTGCGTTCTCGGGAATGCCGCTCGTCCAGCTCACATTGTGGATAGGCCGCAGGATCTCCAGCACTTTGGCAAGCAGTTCCTGATCCAGCGGCGCCTCTGCATCGCGAATATTCTCGAGCACCCGCTCTGGACTGGCAGTCCCGACGACGTTGACGTGGATCGCCGGATTGGCCAGCGAGTATTGCAACGCCAGCCTCCCGATATCCGCGCCCACGCTGCGGCAGTACTCCGCCGCAAGCGCACATCGTTCCCGCACCTCGGCCGGCGCAGGGTGCCACGCCGGCGGTCCTTCATTCGACAACAAACGCATGGCCAGCGGCGCGGAGTTAAAGATGGCAACACCTTTGGCTTGCAACTCCGGAAGGATGCCGTCCAGAGCATCGTCGTTCAGGCAGTAGTGGCAGTACGACTGCACCTGATCGACCTCAACCTCTTTCATTACTTGCGCAAAGATCCTCACATGCAGTCCTGTGATTCCAACAAACCGTGCCTTGCCGGACTCCTGGATACGGCGCAGCGCAGGAATCGTTTCGTCGATGATCTGGCGGATGCTGCCAAACTCCATGTCGTGCACCTGGATAAAATCCACGTAGTCCACTCCCAGCCGCTGCAGGCTTTCGTCCAGGCCCCGCGTCACGCGCGCCGCGGAGAAGTCAAAGTCTTTGGGCTCCGGGCCGTAGCGCGCAACTTTGGTCGCCAGCAGATAGCGGTCGCGGCTCACTCCTTTCAATGCTTTGCCCAGCACTGTCTCTGCCTTGGTCGCGCCATAGTACGGAGCCGTATCGATCAGGTTGATCCCATGGTCCAGCGCAATGTGAACACTCCGTATGCCGGCAGCCTCATCAATGTCGTGAAAGACACTCCCCAGCGAAGATCCCCCGTAGCCGAGGGCGGAGACCTTGATCCCCGTCGCTCCCAGAACTCGATACTCCATCTGTTTCACCTCGTTCGTGCCCGTCTTTCCAAGGCGCGCAGCTTGCTCCTCGCGCACCACGCCGGAAAGCAGACGCATCTATCTCCGAACCACAATAACACCGGGAACGCGGCACCTCGACCCGCGCGATCGTCGAGTAAATTATTTCGCCCACAAACGAGAATCATCTCCATGGATGCATCCTTCCCCAGGGACAACTCCACGAGGCTAATTCTCCTCGCGGAACACCTGCGAGTAGGGGTTCGGTTTCAGCATCGCGATCATCGTCGCTGCTGCAATCACAACAATCGACAGCGTCACCAGCCCGGCGCTTTGGTTGGCAAACACCGACTCGGCTTTGACCCGGAGCAGCGGAGCGAGCAGGCCTCCGAATGCGCCGAACATATTGACGAAGCCGATACCGGCCGCGAGCGCTCTGCCCGTCAGGAGCCCGGTGGGCATCGTCCAGAACACAGGCTGCACGGCGATCAACCCCGTCGCTGCAGCGCTCAGAGCGAGGATCGCCACCACTGGCCCACCAAAGGCCGAGACGCCGATACCGATGCCGCCCACCAACAGAGTCGCCGCGGCCACATAGCGTCTCCTCTCCGAACGATCCGAGTAGCGCGGTATCAGATATGTACCCACCATCGCGACCAACCAGGGGATTGCAGTAATCAGCGACGAAGCCAAGCCCACCCGCCTGCCGAGAAGCGCTGCAATCTGGCTGGGCAGGAAGAAAATCAGCCCGTACACTCCCATCTGGATCATCATGTAGATCACGGCGAGCCGCCATACCTGGCCATTGCGGACCGCATCGCGAATGCTGGGCACCGCCTTCACCCTCTCTTCAATCTGCAACTCCTGCACCAGGGCGGCGCGCTCCTCCGCACTCAGAAAGCGCGCTTCGGAGGGCCGGTCGTCCAGATAAAAGAAGACCCATACCCCCGCCAACATTGCCAGTCCGCCGTCCACTAGAAACATCCATGCCCAGCCAGGGCGTCCGCCGAGCCCCTGCAGTTCCAGCAAGGCCCCGGCAAAAGGCGAGCCCAGCGTCAGAGCCAGAGGAACACCGAGGTAGAACAGCCCCATCACGCCGGCTCGCTGCTGCTGCGGAAACCACTGCGAAGTCAGATAGATCATGCCAGGAAAGAAGCCTGCCTCGGCGGCGCCAAGCAGCGTACGGATCAGTAGAAACTTCCACGCGCAGTCCGCGTGCGACATACTGGCGGCCAGCAGGCCCCAGGTCAGCGTGGTGCAGCCAATCCATCTGCGCGCTCCAAACCTCTGCATCAGCAGGTTGGCCGGAGCACCCAGCAAGGCATAGGCCGAAAAAAAGATTCCCGCGCCGAGAGCAAAGACAGAATTGGAGATGTGGGTATCAAGCTGGTAAGAGTTTTTCGCAAAGCCGATATCCGCGCGATCCAGAAAAGCGAGAACGTACAGAACGAGCATCAGCGGAATCAAACGCCATCGCGTCTTCCGTGTCGCGGCTTCCAGTGCGCTTCCCATAAAGCCTTCCCTGCTGCCCGCTTCGTGCACCTGGCCCGGCCATTGGCGCTTCCGCCGTAGACTATCGGTTTGTTCTGCCCTTCGCGAGAAAAAAGCGTAGTCGCGCCTTTGGGAGTAGCAGCAGGGTTTAGAGGCTGCTGAAAACTCCGCTCAGTCTGCCTTGGGCAGTAGACTTTAGAAGTTGCTGAAAAAGGCCGTTGTGAGATAGGCCGGGATCGGCTTTAGCCGCCGCGACTTGCTTTTCGTGCTTCCGACCCGGAATCAACCTTTTTCATCACCCTCTTCAGCCCGCGGTAACCGGCGTCAAATCAGTTTTTAGCCCCGGGCTCTACCTGCTTTTTCAACAATTCTTCAACCCCTGCGACTCACTCTTCGACCTCTTCCCGCACCCGCCAGGGCGAAGAAATATGAAAGAATATCGTCCAGTTCGCCTTTTATTCGCTACAATCGGCGCATGGCTATCACACGCAGACAAAAAGAAGTCATCGACTTCCTCTCCAGCTTCACGCAGAAGAATGGCTACTCGCCATCCTACGAGGAGATTGCCCAGGGGCTGGGGCTCACCTCGCTGGCAACCGTGCACAAGCACGTCACGAATCTGCAGAATAAGGGCCTGTTGCAGCGCGCGCACAACCGCAGCCGCTCCATCGATGTGCTGCCTCCGCGCTCCAGCAAAAAGGGATTCGACCGTCTGCCGCTGCTCGGACGCATCGCCGCGGGCAAACCGTTGGAGGCGATTGAAACCGCGGAGAGCATCTCCCTGGCCGACATCATCGGCAACCGGGAGGTGTTCGCGCTGGAGGTCCGCGGCGACTCCATGCGCGATGAGCACATTGTGTCCGGCGATTTTGTGCTGGTGGAGCGCACACGGACGGCGCGCGAGGGCGAGATTATTGTGGCGCTGGTCGATGGCGCCGATGCAACGCTAAAGCGCTTCTACCGGGAGGGCGGAATGATTCGGCTCCAGCCCTCGAACAAGGAGATGGCGCCCATCTTTGCACCGGCCGCCAATGTCAGCATCCAGGGCAAGGTGCTCGGCGTTCTGCGCAAATATGCTTGATAGGCCACAGTCGTAAGCGCTGAAAGCGCGCCACATACCAGCCGCAGGCCCAGGTGGGTAGTCCCCCAAAATCCGAGGGCTGAAGGTCCGACACAACGTCCGTCCGCGTACCCCGGGGACTGATCGTCTTTCGTCCCTCGAATAATGCCTGAGCTAACGGAGTAGCCCCGAATTTCGCTTTCCTACCTTAATCTCAGGCCCCAATAATGCCTTCGCCCTAAACAGAGCCTGCCCTTGTTTTACAGAATGAGTTTGATTAGAAGCGATGCCCGTCGGGCCATGCCACAATTTTGAGGACTGCCCGAAGGGCCGTGACCTGTCCCTGGTTTAGGGCAGACGAACTGTTGCATCTTGCCGGTAAATCCGGAAGAGTTCGGGCCACGTAGGTTCGCCGCGATTGACCTGCAGTTGCCATTCAGGATCGCGGTGGGTCAGTGAACTCCATCGCCTCCAGCACCACGATGCTGCCGTAAAGAGTGTTGAATAACATTGTTTGCCCCCCATCAGGGGAAAGGAACACGTTAAATCGGTAGTGCATCAGTTAGGTATAGCGACTTTCATAGCGCCTCCATTCCTTGCTTAAAGACCCATCGGTGTCCGAGGAAGAAATTGATCATTGAACAGCTGAGAATTGCAGCGAGGTTGGCCGCCAGAAGTGGAACGTGCACGCCGTGCACGAGGATGCGCATGATGGCGAGATTACCGAACATTGAGACCAGCCCGTTGGAAAGGTGAAACCGCAACAGTTGGGTGGCTCGGGACGACTGATTGCGGCAGTCGCTCCAGGTGGTACGCAGGTGCCAAAAGAAGTTGTGAAGCAGCGTGAGTTCGATTGCGGCTGCCGTCGCAAGCAGATAATGCCCACCGGCGATCCGGTTGAAGAGCGCCAGCGCAGCAAGCTGCACAACCGCTCCGGCCGCTCCCACGAGATTGAACTTTCCCCAGCGGATGACGACGTTCATGGCAAAGGCTCCTGGCGATAGAGTTCAGATGTGTGGCCAAGGGTGACAAAGATCGCCATGGTAAACATGCAGATTGCGGCAATAGTCCCGCCCAGGTCGAAGAGCAGTATGCGACGGCCGAAGATAGTTGACCAGGGACTGTGCAATAGCGCTACGTTGCCCGCGATGAGTAGAATGCGAATCTCGGTGGGGCCGAACAGGCCTTGCGAGAGTTGAAAGCGCGACAGGGTGTAGGTGGCTAGATAGCTCTCGCTCGATAGCAGCAAGAATGCAATAAGCATGGCGACCGCAGTCTGCCAATGCAGAAAGCCCGATGCTCCAAGCCCACCCATCAGCGCCACTGCTCCGAAAAGGTCGACCATGTGGTCGACGTAGAAACCATATCGAGGACGCTGGAGGCTTCGCACGCGTGCCAGCGTGCCATCCAGGCTGTCGCCGAGCCAGTTGAGAACGATGCAGACGATGACACCGAGCGGCGCAAGACGATGCCGTCCGGCGAACGCATAGCAGGCGCCTGCAGCGATCTGGGCGCCGAGTCCGAGTATGGTGAGTTGGTCGGAAGTGACCCAGGAAGGGGCGCGCTCAGCCATCCACCGGAGAACACGTGTTTCAAGCGCGGCAGTCAGTGATTGATTGATACGCTGTGCGGCTGGCAGCGGAGTTCGGTTGGAGACGATAGAGTGTGTGCTCATAGTAAGACCATCCTTTTCGTAATGCGGATAACAGCAGAGATTCTCAGCAAAGTGATATAGGTATGGGATAGAAGCGGCTGCGGAGGCTATCTTCGCAGGACGTTACGTACCGAACAGAGTGTGAATTCAAGCGACTCGCGGGGAACGCTTTCGACAAAGGGCCCTATAGCCCAACCCAGTCCCGAGGGGATGGAACGGGTGAGAGACACAGTTTCGACCTGCATGTAGAGGCCGCCGTCGCGCTCCTCCCAACTCCAGTAGGTATTCAGTCGCCACAGAAAACCGTGTTCCTCGGAAGCGCTCAAGGCGCGCTCCTTGCTGCTGCCGGGCGCTTCGATCTCGGAGATGCGCGTGCTCCGGGACAAGCTGTATCCGTGCCGCGGGTCGAGACGGGAGAAAGTGACATCGTAGGCCGTGTCCATGACGACCGTGAGGACGTGCTTCTGACGAACTCGCATGGAGGCGAAGACATGATCGACGCCATCCTCGTCGCGCTCGCGGAGCAGATGCGCCTGCACCACCTGGGGCGCGAAGTATTGAGGATAGGAGTTGAAGTCCTTCATCAGCCGCTCAGCATCCTCGGCCCGGGCTCCGGCGACGAACGCAGTTCCGCGCCAGTGATGCAGCATGGCCCCGGGGAGCTCCAGGCCATCGGCAGGCGTAAGCTTTTCGACGATCAGCTCTCCCCCGCGCAGGCGGTTTCGGATATTCCCGGAGGTGTCGAGGGCAGCCAGGAAACCGCTCGGCGACTGGTGCTGACGGACGAGGCGTAACTCCACGCCGCCTATATAGGAGTCAAATTTGGAGTTCGCGGCAGGCTGCGGTTGCGCCCTGCTCGCTGGGACAAGCCCCAGCACCATCGAGAAGAGCACGGCGGATATGAATAAGCATCGCTTCATGAGAATGAATCGTGCTCTCGCTCTCATTCGAACGCAATGCAATGGAGATCCAATGATCAGGATTGATTATCACGGAGCAACTCTCTAAGAATGAGACGCTTACCGGGACAAGTACAACGGTAAGAGTGCCCGGTCGCGGGTCGAAATCCTATAGAATGAGCCCGAGAGATATGGCAGACATGGAAACAGCGCGTCGCTATCGCTTCGGAGTCTTCGAAGTGGACAGTGCCACGGGAGAGTTGCGCAGACGCGGAATCCGCATCCGGCTCCATGCGCAGCCCTTCCAGGTACTGCTCCTGCTGCTGGAGCGGCCCGGAGGACTGCTGACTCGCGAGGACATTTCAAAGGAGCTATGGCCAGACGGAACGTTCGTTGATTACGAGCATGGCGTGAACTCGGCGCTGAATCGGCTGCGCGAGGCATTGGGGGACTCAGCAGCCAATCCGCGATTTATCGAAACGCTGGCTCGAAAGGGATATCGGTTCCTGGCTCCGGTAGAAACGCTTAGCGAGAGCGCAATTTCCCCAACGCAGGCCGGCGAGCTTCAGGTCGCAGCCGCAGACCAACCACTCGCGGCTGAACTCGTGGAAATCCCGCCCCAAACCGATGCCCGTCTCCTTAATAAGATGTTGGCTTCGCCGCACGAACTGCCCAATATTTCATTGTCTATTTCGCGGCGCCTGTTCCTCCTGTTTCAGCTTATGTATCTGAGTTTTTATATCGGAGCACTGGCTAATTTGCCAGAAATTGAAGATCTTGTGTCGCCGCTCCCGAAGGCAGCGCACATAATGACAATCCTCATCGTCACGGCAGCCATTCTGATTCCGGTGCGAGCTTTTTTACTGTGTACGGTCCTGTTTCGAGCTCCAGGCGCGCGAAAGCAGTTCCTCAGAATATGGGGATTTCTGCTGCCGTTCGATGTATTGTGGGCTCTTTCGCCATTTTTACTACTGCATCACATCGATTATGGGGTGGCCGTAGCCTGTATGGCTTTGCTGGTCTATTCGCCATTCGTGCAGCGGTCCCTGACGCTAATGGGAGCATGCGACGAAAGTGCGGCGGCATCCACCTTCCCCCGCTGACCACAGGTTCGGACGCTTTGGGTTTGGGTTCGTTGATTTCGAAGCTCCGGCGCTCAAACAGATTGTTTCCAGATTCCCGCCGATATGCCTTGTATGGATGTCACCGGACCCATGCTGCCGGACACTTGGCGCACCGTCGCACTTGACGGCCAGTGTCTGTACGGCATGGGCGAGCGCGAGGCCGAAGACCGTCTCCCCGGCGGCAAGGCCTCGCGGACATCCCTGGATTTCTCGCACGGTCCGTACATTTGCATGGAACCGCTGCCGCAAAGACGCCCGCATCACAGGAGATGAGCATGAAGGGAACCGTTCTGGTAGTCGATGACTCTGCCATGATGCGCAAGGTCGTCTTGCGCATCCTCAAGATGGCAGATGTTGACTTTGAGTCCGTGCTGGAGGCCAGCGATGGACTGGAGGCGCTGACACTGCTGCGCACCAATTCTGTCGAGCTAATCATGTGCGATATCAACATGCCGGTCATGTCCGGCCTGCAACTCCTGCAGCAAATCAAGGAAGAAAAGCTAGCCCCCGGCGTCCCCATAGTGATGGTAACTACGGAGAGCAGTGAACCGCAGGTACGCCAGGCGATCCTGGCCGGTGCACGCGGCTATATCCGCAAACCCTTCACCATCGAACACATCAAGAACACGGTCCGGCCGCTGTTGGCAGCCTAGCTCCACACCAACCACCGGGACCATGGGCCCGTCAGGAGGCACCCAAGATGTCGCATTCGTGCGTCGAGCAAAATCCATATTCCGGGGTAGATTTCCTCTCATTGGAGAACCTCAGCCGAGCGGACGAGGTCGTCGCCGAGGTCTTCCACATGATGTTCGGCTTTGTGACCGAACTCGTCGATGCGCCCGGCCTCACCCCGCCCATGCCTGGATCGGACGACAGAACCGCCGTCGTGGGCTTCTCCGGGTCCATGCGCGGATCGTGCCAGGTCCGCATCAGCTCTCCGGCAGCCCGGGCCATCGCATCGGCCATGCTCGGCGGCGTGCCCATCGACGAAGACGACGACTCCATCAACGACGCACTCGGGGAGCTTTGCAACATGCTCGCCGGCGGCTGGAAAAATGCGATCCCCGCGCTCTCCTCAGCATGCGCGCTCTCGCCGCCCACGGTCATCTCCGGCCACGACTACAAGGTCCACGTCCGCATGCCGTCGGTCAATCTGTCCCGCACCTATCGCTTCGACGTCCACACCCTGCAACTCACGCTGCATTGCGAGCAGATCGAGCCGCATGGCCAGTAGGCGCCGAGCGCGCCGGCAGTCAAGTCTCTCCGGCTCCCGTCGATAACCATTCAGAGGGCTTTCCCAGCCTCGAGGCCCAGCGAACATGAGCGATCGGGAACAACTGCTGGAGGCAACGCTTGACCTGATAGACGAGGGAATAGCCGTCCTCGACCAAAACTCGAGCGTTGTGTTCTGGAACGGCGCCGCAGTCGCACTCACCGGCTATCGCGCAGAGGATGTCGTTCGGCGTCCATGCCCGCCATCGCTTTATGGGGTTGAGTCGGATCACCTGCACCAGTTGGACACACGCGGCGACGAAGTGCCCGAGTCGCCTACGCTGGTCACCATGCTCCACCGTCTGGGACACACCGTGCCGGGCATGCTGCGCAAGGTCGCCCTCCAGGACCGGTCCGGGGCGCCCATCGGAGCAGCCCTGCTGTTCTATCCGGTGGACGAGGCGGATGCGCTTCCCCGCGGCGAATGCGGCGAAGACCGCGGCATCGAGCGCAGCCAGGCCGCCATGGAAGAACGTCTGGACGCAGCGCACCACCAGTGGACCACCGGCCGCATGCCCTTCGGGCTGCTGTGGGTCACCGTCGACCAGGCCCAATCGCTCCGCACTACCCACGGCCGGGACGCGTGCGAGTCGATGTTGCAGACCATCGAGCAGACTTTGCTCCGCCAGATGAAGCCGGCGGAGGTCATCGGCCGCTGGGGCTGCAACGAATTCCTCATCCTCACCCACGAGCGCACGGCGGACCTTCTGCGCGAGCGAGCGCGGCGTCTCGCCGGCCTCACGCGCACCGCCGATTTCCGCTGGTGGGGCGACCGTATCGGCCTCACCGTCAGCATCGGCGCCAGCCAGGCTACCGAGGCTGACACCCTGCAGTCCGTACTCCTCGCCGCGCGCAAGGCAATGCAAGCCAGCGCTTACGCCGGCGGCAACCAGGTAACCGAAGCCAGGGGAAGATAGTGCTCCCAATCATTGGAATTGTTGTTGTCTTTGGCGCGGTCATTGGCGGATTTCTCATGGAGAAAGGGCACCTGCTGGTGCTCTTACAGCCGTCGGAGCTGGTCACTATAGCCGGCGCAGCATGCGGCACCCTCCTCATCGCCAATCCTCTCCACATTCTGCGGGCCATGCTCGGCGGAGTGCTCGGGGTCTTCGGCCCCTCCCGCTTCGGCAAGTCCCGCTACTTGGACACGCTGCGCATGATGTTCGACCTTTGCAACAAGGTCCGCAAGAAGGGCCTTATCGGCATCGAAGACGACATAGAGAAGCCCAACGAAAGCGAGATATTCAAGAAGTATCCCGCATTCCTGAAGAGCCACCACATCTCCGCATTCGTGTGCGATACCTTGCGCACAGCCATCACCGGCGGCGTCGAGCCCTTCGACATGGACCAGATGATGGAGCTCGATATGGAGGTCGCCCATCACGAGGCCTTGCAGCCCGTCGAGGCTCTCTCCACCGTCGCAGACGCACTGCCCGGACTCGGCATCGTCGCTGCGGTTCTGGGTGTGGTCATCACTATGGGTTCGCTCGGAGGCCCGCCGGAGGAGGTCGGCAAGAAAGTGGCCGCCGCTCTCGTCGGCACCTTCCTCGGCATCCTCATGTGCTACGGCTTCGCCGGTCCGCTGGCCTCCAGCATGTCCAAGGAGGCCGACGCGCAGAACTGCTACCTGCATGTGATTCGCGTCATCATCCTCGCCTTCCTCAAGGGCCTGGCACCCATCCTCGCCATCGAGATGGGCCGGCGCGCCATCCCGGAGCACGTCCGCCCCGGCTTCGATGAAATGGAGACCGCCTGCAAACGGACCGCAGTAGACACGCCGGCCGCCGCTGCGGACGCCACCCCAGCCGACGGCACTGCAGCCTAGGGGCGCACCATGACAACCGACCGCAAAGCCGTCCGCCCCATCATCGTCATCAAGAAGAAAGTCACCCACGGGGGCCACCACGGTGGAGCATGGAAGGTTGCCTACGCAGACTTCGTCACCGCAATGATGTCCCTCTTCATCGTCTTGTGGCTGCTGAACACGACGCCGCAGATCAAGAAGTCGATTGCCGGGTACTTCAACGATCCCCGCAGCGCCGGAAAGCAGACCGGATCCACCAGCCTCGGCGCCGGCGAGAGCGTTAGCATCGACAAGCAGAATGTAGAAAAGTTGAAGGACGAGATTGAGAAGGCCATCCTCAAGCAGGCCGACCTGACCAAGCTCTCCAAGCAGATCGACATCACCGTCACCGGCGAAGGCCTGAAGATTGACCTGATCGAGGAGAAGGGAGGAACCTTCTTCCAGAGCGGGAGCCCTCAGTTGAGCGACAACGGCGTGGAACTGCTCAGCCTGCTCTCTTCTCAGTTGAAAGTGCTGCCCAACCACCTGCTCATCGAAGGCCACACCGATGCTCAACCGTTCGCCGGCGGCGGCGAATACTCCAACTGGGAGCTATCCTCCGATCGCGCCAACGCCGCCCGCAGGCTGCTGCAGCAGGATGGAATCGGCCCGAACCAGGTCTCCCAGGTGCGCGGATACGCCGACCAGATGCTGCGCGTGCCCTCCAACCCGCTCGATCCCTCCAATCGCCGCATCTCGCTCATCGTGCAATGGCCGGACAGTCTGCCGCAACCTCCCGGCGACACCCCACCCGCTCCAGGAGGCGACGCCAAAGCAACGGCCCCTGCCGCGCCCCCTCGTCCCGTCAAGCCCTAACGGTGAACCAGTCTCCGCGCAACGCATCAGGCCATCCAGTCAGACGCATCACCAAACGGCTTGTGCTACCGCTCAGGTATCCTTGTGGCCACCATGGCGCCTCCCCCCGCCGCGTCGGTTCGACGCCGCCACATCGAAGTCCGAGGAATCGTGCAGGGTGTGGGGTTTCGCCCGTTCGTCTACATCCTCGCTCAGTCGCTCCACCTGGCCGGCTTCGTCTTCAACTCCTCCTCCGGCGTGACCATCGAAATCGAGGGCGGCGAGGCCGAAATCACCGCATTCCTCCACACGCTGCGGAATGAGCCACCACAACTTGCCACCATCACCGCAATCGAAGCCTCCGACGCCGAAGCCAAAGGCAGTGCCGGCTTTACCATCCTGCACAGCCACCAGGAGCCAGGCGGCTTCTCGCTCATCTCGCCCGACGCCGGCACCTGCGATGCCTGCTGGCGCGACTTCGGCGACCCCGCCAACCGGCGCTACGGCTACCCCTTCACCAACTGCACCCACTGCGGCCCGCGCTACACCATCCTCCACGACATCCCCTACGACCGCGCCACCACCACCATGGCTCGCTTCACCATGTGTCCGGCCTGCGCAGTGGAGTACGCCGACCCCGCCGACCGCCGCTTTCATGCGCAGCCCAATGCGTGCAGCGTCTGCGGCCCATCGCTCGAACTCGTTCCTAGTGGCGCACCTCTGGACGATTGTTCCTTCACCAACCAAGACTCGCTCACCACCATCCGTTTGGCGCGCGCCCAGCTCCGCGCCGGCAAGATCCTCGCTGTCAAAGGCCTGGGCGGCTTTCTGCTGGCATGCGATGCCGCCAACGTCGCAGCCGTCGCGGAGCTGCGCCGCCGCAAGCATCGGCCGCACAAGCCCTTCGCCCTGATGGCCCGCGATGTGGCATCGGTCCGCAAGCTCTGCGCCGTCTCCCCGGACGACGAAGCCGTCCTCCGCAACGTCCGTCGCTCCATTGTCGTGCTGCCGCGCCTTGCATCCGCTCCCGTCGCCGACGCAGTCGCTCCCGGCAACGACACGCTGGGCGTGATGTTGCCCTACACGCCCCTCCACTATCTCCTCTTCAGCGATTCACCGGACACTCCCTCCGAGTTCACCGCGCTGGTGATGACCAGCGGCAACCGGAGCGAGGAGCCCATCGTCGTCTCCAATGCGGAGGCGCTGCGCCAGCTCGACTCCATCGCCGACTCCTTCCTCCTGCACAACCGCGACATCGCCATGCGCGTCGACGACTCCGTCGTGCGCATCTTCGAAGGCCGCGAGCGCACCCTCCGCCGCTCCCGCGGATTCGTTCCCCAAACCATCGACCTCGGGATCGAGATGGAGGAAGTCCTCGCCTTTGGCGGCGAGCTGAAAAATACCTTCTGCCTCACCAAAGGCCGTTACGCCGTCCTCAGCCAGCACATCGGCGACCTGGAAAACTACGAGACCATGGAGTTTTTCCAGCAGACCCTGGCCCACCTCAAGCATCTCTTCCGCGTCGCGCCGCGCGTCGTCGCCCACGACCTCCACCCCTCCTACTGGAGCACTCGCCTCGCCCTCGCAGACGCCATCCCGCACAAGATCGCCGTGCAGCATCATCACGCACACATCGCCAGTTGCATGGCAGAGAACCACCTCCGCGGGCCCGTCCTCGGCGTCGCCTTCGACGGCACCGGCTACGGCACCGACGGCAAGATCTGGGGCTGCGAGTTCATGGTAGCCGACTATGCCGGCTTCTCCCGCCGCGCGCACCTCCGCTATATACCCATGCCCGGTGGCGACGCTGCCGTCCGCCAGCCCTGGCGCATGGCCCTCAGCTATCTCCGGGACGCATTCGGACCTCACGTTCCTGCCGAGCTCCTGCGTTTTCCTGGCGTCATGCCCCGCCAGATCGAACTCGTGGACACCCTGCTCGCAAAGCGCCTCCAAACCGTCGAGACATCCTCCTGCGGCCGCCTGTTCGACGCGGTCGCCGCCCTGCTCGGCCTCGCTACCGAGGTCACCTTTGAAGGCCAGGCAGCGATTGCACTCGAAACCGCCGCCGCCCGGGCTCCGGCATCCTACAATCCCGCTCCCTACCCATTCGACCTCTCCAGCTTCGATCCCACCATCCTCGATCTCCGCTCCACCATCCGCGCCATCGCCGCCGACCGTACTGCCGGTACCCCCGTCGAAGAGATCGCCGCCCGCTTCCACCGCACCCTGGCTGCCGCCACGGTCGAGATCTGCTGCCGCATCCGCAAGGCCGACGCATTAAATCACATCTGCCTCACGGGTGGCACGTACCAAAATCACATCCTGTTTGTGACCGTAGTACTAGAATTGCGTCGGAATGGATTTGCTGTCTCCTTCCACTCCCAGGTTCCCGCCAACGATGGCGGCATTGCGCTGGGCCAGGCCGTGATCGCCAACCACCGGCTGCAGCACGAGCAAGTATGAGGAGAGCGTATGTGTCTCGCAATTCCCGGTAAGGTGATCGACGCGTACGACCAGAACGGGCTCCGCATGGCCAGGGTGCAGTTCGGCGGCATCGTGCGCGAGGCATGTCTGGAATATGTGCCGGAGACGCAGCCCGGCGAATATGTCCTGGTGCACGTCGGCTTCGCGATCAGCCGAGTGGACGCAGAAGAGGCCGAGCGCACCTATCAGGCTCTGCTTGAACTGGACCAACTCAGCGAGTTGGATTCCCCCATCGTCGAAGGCACGGAAGAATCGAAGGTGGCGACGATGATTCCGCCGCCCAAAGGGGAGCGGCCGCAATGAAGTTCCTCGACGAATATCGCGACGGCGGCATCGCCACAAAAATCGTAGCCGAGATGCGCCGTATCCTTACCAGGCCCTGGGTTCTGATGGAAGTCTGCGGCGGCCAGACTCATTCCATCGTCAAGAACGGCCTCGATCAGCTTCTGCCGCCAGAAGTGGAGCTGGTCCACGGCCCCGGCTGCCCCGTCTGCGTCACCCCGCTGGAGATGATCGACAAGGCCCACGCAATCGCCCGCCTCCCCGGCGTCATCTTCTGCTCCTTCGGCGACATGCTGCGCGTGCCCGGGTCCGACGGCGACCTCTTCACCATCAAGTCCCTGGGCGGCGATGTGCGCATCGTCTACTCGCCCCTGGACTGCCTCAAAATCGCCCGCGCCAACCTCGACAAGCAGATCGTCTTCTTCGCCATCGGCTTTGAGACCACGGCACCGGCCAACGCCATGCTCGCCTGGCGCGCCCGCGAGGAGAAGCTCACCAATGTCTCGCTGCTGGTCTCCCACGTGCTCGTGCCGCCCGCGCTCGAAGCCATCCTCGCCTCGCCGGAGAATCGCGTGCAGGGATTCCTCGGCCCCGGCCACGTCTGCGCCGTCATGGGCTATGGGGATTACCTGCCCATCAGCGCGCGCTACCACGCTCCCATCGTCGTCAGCGGCTTCGAACCGCTGGACATCCTGCAAGGCACCCTGATGACCATCCAGCAGCTTGAGCAAGGCCGCGCCGTGGTCGAGAACCAGTACTCCCGCATCCTCGACCAGGCCGGAAACCTCCCTGCGCAAAAACTGATCGCCAAGGTCTTTGAAATCACTGACCGCAAGTGGCGCGGCATCGGTACCATCCCCAGGAGCGGCTATCGCCTGCGCCAGGAGTTCGCCGCGCACGACGCCGAGAAGCTCTTCGACGTCGCTTCCATCGCCACGCTCGAGCCCGAGATCTGCATCGCCGGTCAAATTCTGCGCGGCATCAAAAAGCCCCACGACTGCCCCGCCTTCGGCACCCTCTGCAACCCGCAGCACCCTCTGGGAGCAACCATGGTCTCTGCCGAAGGAGCGTGCGCCGCATACTACGCCTACGGCCGCCACCTCAAGCCGCAAGGCGCCGACGTTCTCCACACCATTGCAGCAGCCGGCGCATAGCCGAGGGAAGTAGACCGATGGACACACAGGAAGAGAAAGCCACCCGGAAGATCGCCATCGCCGAGCCCGCCGCGTCGCCGCTCTTCGGCTCCTGCCCCATCCCCATCTACGAGCACAAGCAGATCGTGCTCGGCCACGGTAGCGGCGGCAAGCTCACGTCGGACCTCATCGACAAAATCTTCCTTCCCGCCTTCCACAATCCAGTCCTCGACAAGCTCGACGACCAGGCCGTCCTTACCATCGGCAACTCGCGCCTCGCCTTCACCACAGACTCCTTCGTCGTCACCCCGATCTTCTTCCCCGGCGGCGATATCGGCCGCCTCGCCGTCCACGGCACGGTCAACGACCTCGCCATGTCCGGCGCGCAGCCGCTGTATCTTTCCGCCGCATTCATCCTCGAAGAAGGCCTGCCCATGGACGACCTCCGTCGCATCGTCGAGTCCATGCGCGCCTCCGCCGCGGAAGCGGGCGTCCAATTCGTCACCGGCGACACCAAGGTCGTCGACCGCGGCAAAGGCGATCAGATCTTCATCAACACCACCGGCATCGGCCTCATCCCGCCCGGCATCCACATCTCTGCGGACCGCGCACAACCCGGCGACGCCATCCTCCTCAGCGGCCACATCGGTGACCACGGCATGGCCATCCTGTCGCAGCGCGAAGGCCTGGAGTTCGAGGGCGCCATCGAGAGCGACTGCGCTTCGCTCAACGGCCTCGTCGCCGCCATGCTGGCAACTCCCGCCGCCGGCGACGACTTCATCCACTGCCTGCGCGACCCTACACGCGGCGGCGCAGCCACCACGCTCAATGAAATCGCCAAACGCGCCAGCGTCGGCATGCTGCTCAGCGAGCCATCCATCCCCGTGCGCGAGTCGGTCAAAGGCGCCTGCGAAGTCCTCGGCCTCGACCCACTCTATGTCGCCAACGAAGGCAAGCTGATCGCCATTGTGCGCTCCGATGCCGCCGCCGCTGTGCTCAGCCAGATGCGCGCCCATCCCCTTGGCCGCGACGCCGCCATCATCGGCAACGTCGTCGCCGACCACCCCGGCCTGGTGCTGATGAAGACCGAAATCGGCGGCACCCGCGTCCTCGACGTCATGTTCGGCGAACAACTCCCCCGCATCTGCTAGCGATATTTCGAAGCGTCATTCTGACTCGAAGAGTCAGAATCTCTGTAGTTGTGCAGCCACGACTTCTCGAGCCACATCATCCCACTCGCCTGAATCGTCCGCTAATACCCGTTCGTCAACAAATACTCCACCGTCAGCTCTTTCTTCCCGTCCCCCCGCGCCCGGCTCTCCGCATACTTCGCCAGCACGTCCACCTCCAGATTTACACCCATCTCCGGCCGCAGCGTGCGCAGGTTGGTCGCCGTGTAGGTGTGGGGCAGAATCGCAATCCAGATCGCATCGCCCTCCACCCCCGCCACCGTCAGGCTGATGCCCTCCACCGCAATCGATCCCTTCTCCACCACGTACCGCGCCATCCCCTCGGGGATCCGCACCCGCAGCACCCAGTCCGCATCCGCACCCGCAGACACCGGGTCCAACGCCAGCAGCGTTCCCACGCCATCCACATGCCCCTGCACCACATGCCCGCCCAGCGGCGCTCCTGCCGGCGTCGGCAACTCCAGGTTCACCACCGACCCCGGCCCCAACCGCGACAGCGTCGTCCGCGCGATCGTCTCCGCCGCCAGGTCCGCCGCAAACCAGTCCGGCCCCATCTCCAGCGCAGTCAGGCAAACCCCACTCACCGCCACGCTATCCCCCAGTCGCAGCCTCTCCGCCAGCCCACCAGCTTTCACCACCAGCCGAGCGGCACCCGCTCCCCTCACAAACGAAATAACCTCGCCCATCGTCTCAACAATTCCCGTAAACATATCTCTAGCCTAGCGCATCATGCCCGCACCAAACGCACCGCCAGGTACGGCTTCACCGGCAGTGGGATATCTACATTCCCCGAAAGCGCGCCCCCCACCGGCGTCACCGTCATCGCCAACGTATCGATGATCTCTGCCTTGAACTTTCTACCCTCCGGCAGCTTGTAGCTCTGCGTCGCATGCTGCCGGTCCCAGAGATACGTCAGGTAGTACTCGCCCTCCACACCCCACGTATTCCTGTCAGGCAGCACCGTCGCAGCCGTTGGAGCCGCGTCCATCACCTGCTTGAAGAACTTCAGCAGCTCCGGACTCTGCCCCACCAGCACTCCGCCCTTCGACCACCAAAGTTCCTCGCGCGCATTCAGATACGTCTCGCCATGCCCGCAGAACGCTCCTTCCACCAGCGTCTTCCAGAAGTTCCCCACCAGTCGTTCTGCCGTAATATCGCCCCAGCCCTCCGAAATATCGCCTTCATACCTGCACTCGTCGAACACCACCGGCTTCGCATATTTCTTGATGTACCCCGGAGCATTGTCCGGCATATCGTTCTGCACGCTCACATGGCTGATCCACGGCTTCGAGTGGTCAAAGAAAGTCCTCTGCTGATGGATCGAGCACATATGTTTGTACAAATCGTCCCGCGCGATCATCTCGCCAAACCGCTCGAAATCCGCCTCCGTCTTCTTCGCCTTGAAAATATCCCACTCATTCGCCAGCGACCACCACACATTGCGGTACGCGCCCAGCCGCGCAATCATGTACCGCAGATAGCGGTCATCATTCTCCGCGCCCATGTTGTCGAAGCCCCAGTGCCCCTCATCGTACGGATGAAACAGAATGATGTCCGCTTCAATTCCCATACGCAGCAGCCGCTCAACCTGCATCTCGAAATGCTGAAAATAGTGAGGATCGAACCGCGTAAAGTCCCAGTGGTTGGGTGCCTGCCCCACAAACGGATACAGCGGCGGCTCTACCTGGTTGTAGTGGTACCACTTCGGAAACAGGCACATCCGCATCTTGTTGAACGGCGCCCCGGCCAGCGTCTTCAGCGTCTGCTCTTCCAGCGCCGCCGGCTGACTCGTCCACGCATAACAGGTTGTACCCAACTCCCGATATGTCGTCCCATCCGCATACACAAAGCGATACTGGTCCTTCACCCGCACCGGCCCATGGTTCCCCGCCCCCGCCGCACGCACAGTAAACGTCCCAACCTTCCCATCCAACACCGCGCGGTTGCTCTTCGTCTTGTACTTCCATTCACCAACAGCATCCGGCATAAACCGTACGCGGTACATCCCGCCGCCGTCGTAAAATCCCCCAACTGCAACGGTCTTCCCACCCTGCTCAAACGTCGCGCCAAACTCAACATCGACATACGGATTCCCATCCGCCGGTCCTGCATACGAAGCCTCGAAAATCTCCCACTGCTCCACTCCTTTCGCCGCACCCTGCGCCTCCGCCGCCGCGCCCGGCAATCCTTGCCCCATCGCCGACCCTGCCACCGCAAGCGCGCCAGCCTTCATCATCTCTCTCCGCGAAATCTCAGCCATCGTCATCTCCCCGTCTAAAACTCCGCCCCAAGCATACAAGCCCGCCACCCGCGAAGCACATCCCATGCTCCACCCCATACGCCGTTACTTCAGGTAAGCATTGGCCCTCTTCGCCCATCCAGAGAGAAAGATGCTTTAGCCCTCGGGGAATGTTCCCCTATGGTCCCCACGCATACTTGAGCCACCCGCTCACCCGCACATCCGCCCCAAACATCTCTCGCCTAACCGCACTCATAGCTCTCTCCACCTCAGCCGCTTCAACACCAGCCGCAAACACCACCCCATTCGCACCCAGCAGCGTCTCCGACCTGAACAGCACCACCCGGTCCACCAGTCCCGCTGCCAGAAAGCTCCCATTCAGCTCCGACCCGCACTCCAGCAGCACGCTCAGAATCTTCCGCTTGCCCAGGATGTCCAGCACCGCACCCAGGTCCAGCCGCCCGCGCACTCCCGGCACGCGCGCTACCTCAATCCCCGCTGCCTCCAGCATCTCCACCTGCGTCTCTTCCGCCTCGGTGTCGCACACCGCCAGCACATCCTCGCTTGCCGTCCGCACCAGTTGCGCATCCAGCGGCATCCGCAGTCGTGAATCCAGGACTACCCGCAGCAGCTTCCGCCGCCGCACCCGCCCGCTCCGGTCCGTCAGCAGCGGATCATCGGCCAGCACCGTCCCCACGCCCGTCAGCACCGCATCCACCGCATGCCGCATCGACTGCACCTCAGCCCGAGCTTCCACTCCCGTTACCCAATGAATTTGCCCAGGGATGCCGGCCGCCGGCGCAATCATTCCATCCGCGGACACCGCCGCCTTCAACGTCACCAGCGGCCTTCCCGTTCGGATCCACCGCGCAAACGGTTCATTCACCGCCCGCGCTTCGTTTTCGCACACCCCCAGCGTCACCGCAACGCCCGCCGCCCGCAGCCGTGCAATCCCCTGCCCGCTCACCAGCGGATTCGGGTCCACCGTCGCCGCCACCACGCGCCTCACGCCCACCGCAATCAGCGCATTGGCGCACGGCCCGGTCCGTCCATGATGGCTGCACGGCTCCAGCGTCACGTAGGCCGTCGCGCCGCGCGCCCGTTCTCCTGCCTGCTTCAGCGCCACAATCTCCGCATGGTCCAGCCGGTCGTAGAGATGTGCGCCCTCGCCCACCAACTCGCCGCCGCGCACCACCACGCACCCCACCATCGGGTTGGGCGAGGCCAGCCCCTCTGTCGCCCGCGCCAACTCCAGCGCCCGCAGCATCCATCGCTCGTCATGTTCTGTTCTTGGCTGCACTCAGGCCAAGCATAGCCTCGCACCGGCCCTGGCCGCAAAAATCTTACCGCCGCCGCAGCAGCGGCCGCAGCGACAGCCACACCGTCAACGCCACAAACTCCATCTCCACCGAATACTCCACCCAACGCAGCGTCCCAATTCCCACCGCCCACGGCGCCAGCACAAACATCGCCACCAGCAGCGCCGCCGCCACCGCCCACGCCATCCGGACTCCCACCTGTGTCGTCACCGGCACGGCCTGTCGCGCCGCCATCGCACCAGTCGGTACTTTCCCGGCAAGCCGCGCCGCAAACCCCTCCGGAATCGCCACCGCCGGCGTTG
>Ga0302200_10000276_pt1 | contig 52968 bp, 63 predicted proteins | sample II_Bog_N3_1_FD_194585 | JGI IMG/M metagenome (GOLD analysis project Ga0302200, IMG submission 194585) | Peat permafrost microbial communities from Stordalen Mire near Abisko, Sweden - II_Bog_N3_1 | ecosystem: Environmental > Terrestrial > Soil > Wetlands > Peat | place: Sweden: Abisko...
GCCTTTTCTGTTCGCCTCGTTGATTATTGTCTCAACCTATTTTTTAATGCGAGAAACCGTTCACTTTCTGAGTGCAACAGATACGACAGGAGCAGCCTGGTTGAAAGCGATACTAGGGGAGGGGATAGTTCTTGCGCTTTCTTGGGTTCGAGTCCAAGGGATCAAAATGCAGATTTGGCGAGTCGTGTTGTTGATCGCTTTGTTCTGTTACAACGGTTGGGCGATTGTTGGAGGAGTCTGGACGCAAGGCATGCAAAAATCTACAGCGGCAATAGTCATACGTCAGGAAGTCGAAGAATTAAAACGACAGATTGAGCAAAAGGAAATTTTACGCGCTGAGTATCACGATTCAGGTTACGTCACCCTTTCTCGAAAATACGAGCGTGAAATAGCTGCGCTGCGAAATGAATTAAACCTTGCTCGTGCTGAAATGCTTAAAACTCCGGCTGAAAGTCTGAAAATTAACTTTTTCAGCTTCGCATTTTTCAGACTCCTCGTCATGTTATCAAATTCTTTTCTCGTTACATATTTTTCAGCCTTTTTAAAAGCGAAACCTGCTCCAGTCCTGCGCCTTGTGCATGGCTGAAAAATGCTGAAGGATTCTGAAAAATGGCTGAAAAAAGTTAGGTCAGGCTGAAAAATAGAAAAACTTCAAGGAAGGAGAACAAGATGAGTATCGTAAGTACTTGCCAAGGACATTGTGGCCGCAGAGGAAATTTTCTTCATGGCTTTTGCTCAGAGTGCATCCAAAAATTTTGTAAGAGGTGCGGAAAAAAGATGGAAGAAATGACAGACCCATTATTTTGTCCTAACTGTATTGAAACTCGAAGCACTGAGAAACAGAACGTCGTGAGTGATTCCATTCCTGAGATGATGCATATTTTTGATCCAGTCATTCTTGGATTGAGACGACAGCTTCGGCAACTTGAGGAAGAAAAGAGCGAACTCGTTTACACAAAGCAACGCGGCGCAGTAACTCTGCAAATAACGCTCATTAACCAGAAAATGAGGGATCTTCGAAACAAAATCAAAGTGAGACAGGCGGGAGAATCTCAATTGGAATGTAAGAGATGAGAATTCTTTCTTCCTTTTCTGATTTAATCGGTTACTATGAATGCCTTGACTTAGGGGCCGCGGAATCTACTCTCACAAGTTTACGCGGCCTTTCAGTTATAAAAAGGAGCCTACATGGCAAAGAAAAAAGCAGCTAAAAAACCAGCAAAGAAAAAAGTCACTAAGAAAAAGGCAAAAAAGAAATAGGGCAGGGGGGATTATGAACAAATCAGAATTGATTGAAAAGATTGCAGAGAATAAGGAACTTTCAGAACTTAAGAAATCTCAAATAGAGCTGATGCTGAATGAGACTCTCACGATTATAAAGAAGTCTGTGAAAAAGGAAGATATCACCCTCATTGGCTTTGGAACATTCTCCAAGAGCAAGCGTAAGGCAAGAATGGGCCGGAATCCTCAGACTGGAAAAGAGCTGAAGATTCCAGCGGCAACAGTTCCAAAATTTAAGGCTGGTAGGGAATTTAAGGATTTGGTTCGATAAATAGTATTTTATTTTTTTTATTAAAAAAATTTCCTTAATCTTGTTCGGATTTAAATTATCAAAGATGAAAAAAATTTCTCATCCTCCCAGGGTGGGTTTTTATGGTTAATTATTTTAATATTTGTATTAATTCCGAATGTATTAAATGTTTGCATATTAGTGCAAAGAAAAATATATTTAAATCCTCTTTCTAATATACGAACTGCCTCATACTCACCAAGTTGGTTGTTATTAAGATTTCTATCTAAAAAAATCAAAGTATCTTTATCGTAAGTAGATGATTCATCTAAAAATTCATCAATTGTACGGTATGAATAAAAATGGATACCAAATTTTTCGGCGCTAATTTTCCATTCACGTCTAACAAGAATCATGTCATCAATTAAAACAGTTTTCTTAAGTTTCATTTTCTTAGTTTCTTGAAAATAAATTCAATTTCTGTTCCTTGTTCTATTTTTGATTTAATTAAAAGTTCAGCACTAATAGATTCAGCCCACTTAAAAGCAGATGATAGGCCAATCCCATTTCCATATTCTTTAAGACTAATCTCGTTCTTTTTTAATAATCTTGAAATTAATTCATTACTCATTCCAACTCCATAATCTTTAACTTTTACAGAAGTAAAATATTCATTATTTTCAAGTATCAAATTAATTTCAGATTTAGAAGTAGATGCATAAATAGAATTTTGAATTATGTTCTTTAAGTGCGGTCCGAATCCAACAACTCTTGTACTACAGTCTAATGGAGAGCCCGTAAGTGATAGGATAATTTTTCGATCAGGATGGAATCTTTGAATATGTGCAATAGTATCTTTTACTGTGTCTATAAGTTTCTTAGCATCCAAATCAGTTTGACAACTGAACATAATATTTGTAGTTGTTTCTTTTAGATGATCTTCAATAATAGAAAGGTCTTCAATTTCATTAGATAATGCTTGCCTATATGGGCTTTCATTTAGATTCTGAATGACTCTTTTTATAGTATTAAAACATTGGGGTACATGGTGTGCAAAAAATGCATTAGCGTTGGCATGATAATCTCTGTTTTCTTTAATAGATTCGTAAAGGATATTAAATTTTGACAAGATAATAGAAAGTTCGTGGAAAGTGTATAATTTTTGAAGGTCTCGCAAAATTACACCGTCATATGTTCCAATTATGTGTGAGACTTGGCTAAGTTGGCGAGTAAAAAAATTTACCGCCATAATAGTTATTCCAAATATGAACATTATGTTTAATAGAGATGATGCAATTGCTACAGAATTTTGCATTTTTATCATATCAAACTTATCAATTAGCCATTGAGTTAAGAATCCAAGGAACAAACAAACAACGGTAATTGATCGAATACTTCTTATTGGCACATATTTTTTTATTTCGATGTTCCAAATGTCATTCATACTAACATCTTTTTTTATTGACTGTTTTCGAATCGAGTCAAACCCATAAAACATAAAAAATATGCTTAAAACAAAAATATTTTCAAATACTTGAATACCAAGAAAAGTTGGATTTATATTTTTAGATCGGAGAGCAATTTCAGCAGTAAAGTTTAAAATAATAGAATATAAAATTAATTGAATTGGAATGCTAAAATATAAAAAAAGCAATACAATTGAATAACCAATATTAAAACTAACTAATAAGGAATAAATAGAACCAACGATTTTTACGATAAGTGGAAAATCTTGATTTAATAGCTGAGGAAAAACAAAAATATGACAATATAAACTAAATACAACAAATCCAGTAATGTTAGAGAAAAGGTTGATATGTTTTATGCTTGTTTGTTTTATAATAGACCTTAGAAATAACATCAAAGAAAATGCACCAATATTAAACGGAACTCCATATAGTAAACAGTTCGGAGCATCATTTGAACACTCGTGATTCACATAATAGATAAAGTACCCATAAACTGTGCAAGCAACTAGGTCTGCTATAGAAAATATCTTAATTGTTCTATGGGTTTGACTTTTAAAGTGCATCACAGAGAAGAAAAGAGAAGAAATAAAAATAATTTCAACTAAAATATGGATAACGCCTGAATATTTTGAACTATCTTTAAAAACAATTTCAAAAATTAAATCAAAAAATAAAATTATAATTAAAAAATACCTAAGCATATTATTGTTTGTGACTAATTGTTAAAAATCCGCGATAAGAATTACCATCTTTTGAAGCGAGTCCTTGCATAAATGCATTCATTGTAACCCAATATGGCTCAGAGTGGAAAGTGTCTAGAACAAGTATAGAGTCATGTTCTTTGTTGTAGCCTGCAATTGGAGAAAAATGGCCAATCCCAAAATTAGATATGAAATTAGCAATTAAAAAAAATTCATCGTTTAATGTGTTTAATGTGGTTATTATTTTATTTTTTGACTTATTGTCATTCTTAATCTTGCATGTAGAAATAATTAAATTTTCAAAATTAAAATATTTAAAGATAGATTTTGTCATTTCTGCTAACTCATCCAGGGTTATACCCCACACGCCATTATCTCCTTTTTCAGTAAATCTAGTAGACCATTTTTTTACAGGGGCCGAGCTTATAAGTTCTTTGTCTGTGATTTTAAATTTTTTATCAAATTTTATTGTGTTTAATACTATTGCTAATGATGCTGTCGCACAAGAGAAGTAATTAGATTGTCTGCTGTAGTTGCATAATAAAGTTTTTACATAATCAGTTGGTATGGCTGAAGCAAATTTCTCAATATCAAATGGTTTATTTTCTAAATCAAAAAACATAATTATCTCACAATTTTTTAAAAAGTATAACACATGTAGAAAATATGTGATTACTTTTCTTCTGTGAAATACGCATGGAAAAATGACGAAAGCACATTAAATGAATGATCAAGATTTTGTAGTATTTCATCAATATCTACATTATCAAAAATTTTTTTATTTCTAAATTGCTTGATAAATAATGAAAAATTATGAAGTGCTGTTGTTACTTCATGATATTCATTATGGTGTTCGATAGTTTTGTGTGCACCAGTGTTAACTAGTAATTTTTTTATTACTTTAATAGATGTAATTTCTGGTGTTTGATTACAGTACTTTTGAAGTGTTTGCCTAGAAAGTTTTACTAATTGTGATAGCACTCTATCGCTAGTAACTAGTCCTTTATTTTTAAAATTCAGTTTAATTTGCTCTACCATTTCAGAAAATACGACATGAATAAAATCATCAAAACTAGGAGGAAGATCGGGATTAAAAGTAAAAGATAGAGTGTTGCTTTGTATAGTAGAACTTTCTTCTTTTGAGATTAAGTTGGTGTCTTTTTTAGAAAACACCCAGTTTGGTATTGAGCTAATAAGGAGTACTTTATTTGCATGTGATGCTGTCATTTCTACCAAAGCACATCTTATCTCTCTTACATTCCCATTACCCCATGTAGCGTTCTCAAGTCTACGTAGTGTTGTCGGATATACGACATATGGTCCTCCTTCAAGTGTTTTAGCTATGTGTTGAATGATATCTGCAATTTCTTTTTTTGATCTATTTCTAATGGGAGGTAGGAAAATTTTAATATCACTGATGCGGTTAAAAAAATCCAGTTCCATTTTATTTGACTTTATCAAGCAATCTGCTGATTGATTACTTGCTGAAATGACTTTAAAATTAATTTTTCTATTTTTATTTTCACCTACTCTTCTAATTTCTTTTGTTTCGATAGCTCTTAAAAGCTTATGTTGAGCAGAAAGTGATAATCTGTTAATTTCATCAAGAAAGATCCAGCCTTCATTAATGGATTCAAGAATTCCAATTTTATCTTGATTGGCGCCAGTGAATGCTCCTTTAGAGTAACCAAAAAGTTCACTTTCTAATAGAGCTTCTTGAAATGAAGCACAATTGACAGCAATAAATGGTAAGTTTGAAGGGATGTAAGAAGCAATCATATTAGCGACAAGTTCTTTTCCAGTACCTGATTCTCCCTCAATGTAAATTGTAGAAGCTGCTGATCGTAATGCTTTAGCAACCGTGATAGAAATTGAATGAAGTGTGTGTCCAGCAAATGAAGGGAAATTGCGGCAAAGTTTTGGGAAGAGACTAGAGTATTTTAACTCACCCCTGGAGAACATGACCCCTTCGTATGTAGCAATAATTAGTTCAGGTAATTCTTTATCGTTGAAATTTTTTGTTAGAAAATCATCGGCTCCAACTTCTTTAGCTCTATTAATATTAAAGTCATCATCAAAAACAGATAACATTAATATAACTGAGTTCGGAAATTGAGTGCGACAAATTTTTGCAATCTGTAGTCCATTTGTGTGTTTGTGTTTTAAATCTATATCAAGTAAAAATATATCTATACATTTTTGAGTATTAACAAAATGGTTAAAATCATCTACTTTAGTAAATGAATGAAGCTTAATATCAAAATTCAAATTTTTATAAATAAAAAATGAGTCTTTCAATTCTGAGATTGTTAATTGGCTATCATCTAAATGTATTATATTGATTTTCATAAATATTAGTATTTGAAGGCAAATTAGTTTGATGGAATCAAATATTGCATCTACTTTATTGAGGTAATTTGCTTTTCTAGTATCATAAATTTTTTAACGATGACAAAAAATTACCACCTGAGAAAAATTTTTCTTCAGATAAAAGTTTATATTTTGTATTTTTCTTAAAAACTAAAAAAACAGTTAAAACAGTAGCAAATTTAAATACTTAGAATTTTTCATTTTTAATGAATAGTTGGCATACAAGTTGCTGTATGTGCTTAATGCTCACGCCATAAGAGCACATAGTTATGGAAGCAATGGAGTTAATTTGTACTTAATGAATGGCTTCTATGAAGTACAAATTTTGAAAGGATTTTTGATGTTAGAAAAAATTTTTTAAAAGAGGGCTCTTGGGTGAAACCAATTGCCCTCTAAAATTTTATTAGAAAGAATACAAGCACCTTCTTTCTAACACATTCTAAAAAAGTAGAAAGTCTAATCGTCTACAAGACAAAATATTTTTTAAAATAATGGTGTTTAATCCGCTTTCTCTAATTGTAGAGAAGTTTATTTGGAGAGAGGGTTATGGAAGATGATCAATCTCAGTTTTCAATCGTTGATTTCCTAGAATTCTCAGGTTCAATTCATCGAGCACAGTTTCTATTTAATTTTGGAGTTCTATCCGTCAGCCAATCTTTGGTTGCATTGGGATGTGGGTTCTTGGATTCCAGCGTGCTACGTCCAAACTCACCAATACTTTTTCATGTTTTGTATGCCTTTGGCATGATCGCATTTCTGAGCTTAGGCCTGGTCATGCATTTTCATAATTTTACCAAGCGAGCCAGAGACATCTACGGGGAGGGAACCCATTCCTGCATGCTTGCCATAGCAGCCTTTGTGCCCTTCCTGAATTTGATTGTGTGGGGCTACCTGGCTGTGACTCCAGGAAAATTAAATCGCAACAAGGAAAGCTCATGAGGACAGTATTCATGACTGTCTGAAGCATCAGTAAACACACGTGTTCTAGAATAACAACAGGAGTATCAGCAGTGATTAAGCAACAAGAACATTCTGAAAAGTGCACAACCGAGTTAAGAGTACAATTTATATCTTCTCAATTTGGTAAATTAAGCCCGATAGAAGGGTGGGTCCTGTTATTTTTTACAGTTCGAGCATTTGAGAAGTACGTGGAGACTGATCAAAGTTACGAGGGAGAGAGGCGATTTGCGGCAAGCTTTGTTGCACGAAGTCTTAATCTGGGGGAAGCAACAGCAAAGCGAGTGATCAAGTCGCTTCAGCACAAGAAGTATCTTGAAAAGATCGAATCGAATCATAACCAAGGAAATCTATATCGGGTTCTCAAACCGTTTGTATTCCCTAAGCAGTCCTTTCTGGAGTCGGTTCAAAATGGACCAACTCGTCAGATCAATATGAACCAACTCAGCACGGAAAAAGTGACAGTTGGATCAAAAGAAACCAACTGTCAGATCATTTTGAGCCAACAGTTGGTTCAAAATGATCCACATCATGATTCTGATTCTGATTTGATAGAAATCAGATCAGATTGTCTAGGACTAAAGGAAATCTTTAGGGAGAGGTGGCAGCAGTTAGGGGAGTCAGATCAGCAAGGAGAGGAAAGAGTATTTTTTGAAATCCTTCGGCAACATCCGAATGATCTCTTGTTGATTCGCGATGTCGTGAATTATTGCGAGGAAAAGAAAACTGATCTTTTTGGAAAGCCTATTAAAACTTCAGTGATTGGGATGCTAAAAAATACTTTCAACAAGGGGAAATGGCCTATCCTTCAGCGGACCTGGGAGCAAATCAAAACTAAAAAATGTGAGAGTGAAGCAGTTGTTTATGGGAAACCGGATGATAGGGTTGCAGCCCCTCCTCCTATCGAGCAGACTGAGCAACCCTCAGCTGAAGCGTGGGAAAGTGCGGAGACAGAGTTTTTAAAAGCATTCCAAGGGGAAACTCTCAAAGCCATGATTAAAGCCTACGCTGATCCAAGCTGCACCCCTGGAGGCAGGTTACAGCAACTTTCTGCTTCTAAGAACTGGGACGAGAAGGGAAGGCCCATGGTGGCTGAGGCACCAGAGGCTCAACAGGAAGAAAAAATTTCAGAAGAGGTCACAACTGAATCTAATACGAATCAAGATTCACCCAAAGTGGATCCACAATCCATCGAGATGACTCCAAGTGTTGAGGCAAACCTAGTCAAGCAAGATATTCCAGTGGAAAGTAATATCAATTCTCCACCTCCCTCGAAGCAAAATGCGCATGGAATCGAGCCTCAATCTTTGGTTCATAACCGATGTGGGCATTTTGCCCACCTCATAGGAATAAAATCAATTCCAGTTATAAATAAAAATCAGCAGATCAATTCACCCTGTTTTTAGTCAAGAAAACACTTAAAATATAGGGAATATGGACAAAACATGACTCTCTAATTCTTACATTTTCCATTGCTTGAATCATGATTTCTTTGATGTATGGGCTCATTCAATTGTGAGTCAATGTGCCGATTCATTTTTTGAACTCATTGAAATGATTGAAGACTTTAAAGCTTCATCAATAAAAAACATGGACAATATGCCCAGTTGATTAAATCTAAAGTTCACGTAAATTACAACGATCGAGGTGGCAACGATGAGCAGGGAAGAGTTTGTAAAGTTAATTCAAAGTGGAAAAACAATTTACGATTTTGAAAAAGAGTTGATTCGATCTGCTTTATTTCTCTACGACGGGAATAAGAGTAAAGCAGCAAAGGCGATTGGGATTTCAACCCGAACAATTCGAAGAAAAATGGATGGATATCGGTTTGGTGAAATTTTTGAAGAAAATGAAACAGAAGTGGAATGCGCATGATTGGGAGAATTAAAATATGACTGCGACTTTTAAGCCTGCAGAGAGAATTCAAACAAATCTCAAGCTAGCGATTTTAGGGCCATCAGGTTCTGGAAAAAGTTTCTCAGCTCTCTCTATTGCTTCTGGGATGGGGGATAAAATTGCAGTGGTCGATACTGAAAATGGCAGCGCTAATCTTTATGCGGATCGGTTCAAGTTTGACGTTCTGACTATTGCTCCGCCTTATACGATTCAAAAATATGTTGATGCAATTAAAGCAGCTCAAAGTGCGGCCTACGACGTTGTGATTGTCGATTCTCTTTCTCATGCCTGGATGGGAGAAGGGGGACTGCTGGCAAAGAAAGAGGCTTTAGATTCACGAGGGGGAAATTCATACACAAATTGGTCATCGATCACGAAAGAGCACGAGCAACTTAAGGCTGCGATTTTGAATGCCAAGATTCACATGATTTGCACGATGAGATCTAAGCAAGATTATGTTTTAGAACTGAACGAAAAAGGAAAATCAGTTCCTAAAAAAGTAGGAATGGCTCCTCAGCAAAGAGATGGACTGGAATTTGAATTCGCTCTTGTTTTTGATATGGGGATGGATCATCACGCACAAATATCAAAAGACAGAACCTCACTCTTTGATGGCCAGATTTTTAAACCAACAAAAGAAACGGGCGAGCTGCTGATGCAATGGCTCAAGTCAGCAAAGCCAGTTCAAAACACTTCCGAGCCTATAAAAACATCAGGAGTTCACTGTCATACTTGCCAGGCTGAAGTCGTTTTACATAGCTCAGGAACGGGCTATCTTTGTCCCAATTCAAAACAAAAAGGGGATGAGCATTTAAGATTTCTAAACGCAGATTTAGAAAAATATTTAGCATTGAACCAGGAGAACCTAGCATGTGCCCAATAGTGAACCCAGATTTTAGCGAAGCTTTCAAGCCCATTCATCCAGGGACTTACCCTTGTCGAATTCAAGCAGCAGAGCTTAAGACAAGCGAAACAACAGGGACAAAATATATTTCTTGGGAGCTTGCTCTTGATCCCAGTGGGAAACTTAAAATCTTCCACAATACTCCTATTCACGGGCGTGGAGCTGGCATGTTTAGAGATCTGATTCATGCTGCTGGAGATGAAAAGTATGAAACAGGACACTATGATACAGGGGATATTTTAGGTCATACGATTGTTTGTGAAATTGAGAACGAGACTTATATCAATAGCCAAGGACAAGAACGGATGAGGCCCAAGGTGAAGGAAGTCAGAAAATTTGAAGCTCAGCCATCTCATGAAGCTGATCTTTCTTTTTAAGTGAGAAAAAATTAAATAAGGAATGATAAAACTATGACACTTCAAGAAGCGATACAAACAGGAAAGAGATTTAAACGAGGTAAAGATACGTATTGGCATAGGTGTATGTTTGGGAGAGAAACCTTTTTATTTTCAAAAGAAGATATCTCAGCGATGGATTGGGAAGTGGAAATCAAGAAGGTGACCATTACAAAAGCGGATCTCATGAGGGCATTTTCACGCATCATGCAGAATTCAGAATATTTTCATCTCCCCCTACAAGACAGTCTTTTACTTGAACTTGGACTGAGTGATTGAAGGGGGAACATATGGAAGCAATTCAATTAGCTCCTGAACGGTATGTGCTAGATGTGACGATTCCAGGTCTTCCACCAACGGTTAATCGTACTGGTCGAATGCACTGGGCAATTCAAGCGAGAAATGTCAGAGATCAAAAAGATAAGGTGAGATACTCTATTCGTGGGTTCATCCCAAGAAAGCCGCTGAAAAGGGCAAAGCTGACTCTAACACGGTTTAGCGCCTCCTCTTCCATAGATCCCGATAACCTCGCAAGTTCTTTCAAATCGACGGTGGATTCTTTAGTGGAGTGTGGTGTCCTGGAAGATGACAAAATAAGTAATATTGGAATACCTGAATATAAATGGGAGAAGGTAGAGCGGGGGAAGGGATATATCAGGATTCGAGTTGAGGAGATCCAGTAACGGGGGTAAGACGATGCAATCACAAGTTAGAATCCCTGAACTGATGATTGAATGTATAGAGCAAGGTTTAAAGCTTCATGATTTAGAGCGAGAGTTGATTATTGTTGCGCTAGAAAAGTATCAAGATAAAAGATCAGTTGCTGCAAATAAACTCGGTATTCCAGTTTATACACTTTATAAAAAGATTAAAAAACTTCAGATTAAAAAATTTAACTCATTTCCAGTTATAAAAAAAGATGTCTCTCTTTCTGCTGCAAAACGATTAGGGCTGATGATTGCCCAAGCACGCAAAAAAAAGGAAATTGGTCAAAAAGAATTAGCTTACTTGCTAGGTTATAAAGGTGTTTCTAGCGTCTGTCATATTGAATACGGTAGGAGACTAATTCCTATTAGAATTGTAAATAGGGTATCTTCACTTTTAGGTATTCCCATTCCAGTTTTGAATCAGGCAATCTATGAGGTTGAAATGGAAAAGGATAAAATCGCATGACGATCCGCTACTCAGTCACAGCAGATTTTAAGTCTCTTGGCGAGTGGGTGAAGATCATCGGTGGTAAGCACGTTCCATATGTGACCTCGAAAACACTCACGGATCTAGCAGGTGAAGTCAACAGTGCAGCAATTCAAGAACTGGGGAAGTATTTTACGCTGAGGAATAAATATGTCATCCGCTCCTTTCGCAAGACCATGGCAGATAAAAAGCAATGGCCTTTCTGTTATTCCCAGGCTGGCTCAGTAGCTCCGTTCTTTGGCCTTCAAGTGTCTGGAGGTATGAAGACTGGAAAGAATGGTACATGGCTGGGAGTTCCTAAAGCACGAGGTGAACAACTAGGAGCTAGGCCTAACGTCAGTGATGTCATTGGTAAGCCCCTCTGGGTGAGTCAATTGCTTCAGAAGAAAGGTTATCTCCTGGTTCCTGGTGCTGTGTCCAAGTCTCCTCTGCTGCTCAAACAAAAAAGGGTAGCCAGTCGCAGGAACAAGAAGCGCCCCAACGCAGTCCATCGCAAGCGGGCTCATCACACGGGGAAGCGTGGATGGAAGAGGGAGACGATTTACGTGATGAAAAAAGATGTTCAAATCCCAGCACGTTTTCCATTTGATGAGATTGCTAAGAGGACGATTGAGCAGAGGTATGAGCAGATATTTAGAAGGAATTTAAATGAGGCGATCAGCTAAAATAAGTCTATATTATTAATAACTTAGCGTTTATTGTAGACAAATGTAGTTGTTTGTAGTAATTTAACTACAGGAGATCTTTCCTTTATGGGATTGCCAAAAACTGTTCGCTTAGATGATGAGTTAGAGTCTGAAGTTGAGAACTATATGAATCAGAATAAAATTAAGTTCCCACAATTGATTACTATGGCTCTTCAGAAATTTATTTCTGAACCTCACAGGATTGAGCTTCTCCCAGTCGACGATAAGCAATGGTCTGAATCGGTTGAGCGGTCATTTAAAAAGCACAAGAAAGCAATGGATAAGTTGAAGTGAGTCCAATTCTTATTCCTACTGCTGCTCAAGTCATCGAGACCAATAAATACCTTTGTCAGCAAGGCGGAAACCCTCATCATTGTTTCGATCCTGGAAAAGTAGAGAGTGCTCTTCATACTGCTTTTTATCCAGGTGCGTATCCATTTCAACTGGGTGGAGTGGCAAAGTTGGCTGGAGCTTTGTGTTTCTATCTTGTCAAGAGCCACGCTTTTATGGATGGGAACAAACGCACTGGAGCTTTAGTGGCAATTACTTTTCTCAACCTGAATGGGTGGGATTTACAGTATCCGATTGACGAGAGCACGGGAATAAATGCATTAGCTGAAGTCATTGAAGCATGTGCAGCGAGCAGTATTACAAAAGAGCAGCTCATGGACTGGTTTGATTCGCATAAAGTGAAAGCTCAAGATGAATTAAATAATGAGTAACTTGTTTACTACTATTCATTTTTTACTGTAGATAAAAACATTACAATATCCAGTCTAATTTTTGTCATTTTAGACACTAGTGTACATTTTCATATCGGTATAATTTTACTCAGTCTCGAACCTAAGAAAGAAAGCGAGTATGAGTAGATTTGAAAGTGGTTGGGTAAAGTTTTATCGAGAGGATATTGGTCTCATCGGTCAACGCTACGAGGTGCTAGGGCTGTGGACTACGCTGCTTTGTATGGCATCACGATTTGAAATTCAAGTGTGGATGAATTCTAAGTTAGTCACTTTTCCTGCTGGGTCAATCATTACGTCGCTACAGCAGTTAGCGCAATCGAATCAGCAAAAAGCATTGAGTAAAGTCAGGCGCGATTTAAAACTTTTGGAAGCACTTGGAAGAATTCAACAGTACACAGCGAAGGAAGGGAGGGTGATTTCGATTACTCATTGGGAGACTGAAATAGTCGAAAATAGTGACAAAATGCCTGAAAATAGCCTAAAAAATCGGCAGATCAACAGCAAACCAGTAATAGATCAACAACAAGGGAATGACAGCCCCGATCATGTATCAAGTGGTGAAAATAATTCAGGAAAAATAGTTAAAATTTTTGGATCGGCAGATGTTCAGCAAGCAAGCAACATTGACGTTGTTCAAAAACGACAATCTATTGGAGAAGGAGAAGAGAATAAGAATAAGAAAGAAGAACTAAAGGGAGAAAAGTTGCCTGCGGCACCTGTTTCTCCCGTGAATTCTGGTTTTGTAAACTTGACTCAAACAGAAGTTCAATCGGAAGATTTTGCTGACTCCGCTGAAAACCGGGGACAGGGCCAGCAAGGAGAAGAGGAATCCACAAGTTCAGAGAAGAATTTGAAGCCCGAGGATTTCTCCTTGGCGCAGTCCCCTGAAACACTTCCAGTTTCAGCACAAACAGAAACCAAAGCACCCAAACTCAAGCGATCCAAGGCAGACCCCATGCATACCCGACAATTCATTGCGAGCTATGTCACGGCCTACCAGCAGCGATATGGAACGGAATGCAGGCCTGTGATTGACGGCAAAACGATTGGTCAGATGAATCAGCTATTAGCCAGCGTTCCCGTGGACCAGGCTTGTAATTTAATCCAAGTTTATTGCCAGATGGAGGACGATTGGTTTCTCAAGAAGGCTCATGACTTTACGACGTTTACAAACAATCTTAACAAAGTTTCCAATGCATTAAATACGGGAAATGACCCCAATGATTTAAATCAGTTCAGCATTGGTCGCATTTTGAAAGAACGAGGCTTAGGCGAATGACTCAATTCGAATTTGATTCTCAGATGGTTAGGCTTGTGAAGACTTTCGGTAAGGCAGCTTATGCGGATGAGCGATGCTTCATTTTATGGCAGGAAGTGAAAGACATGCCAGCAAGTTGGTTTATTCGAACTGTGAACGAGTTCATCGGTAGCTATCGCCAGGCTCCATTGCTTGCTGAATTCAGAGAAGCAGTGGCCAAAGGCAGAGAAAAAGTATACGAGATTCAGAAGCGCCAGCATAAGCAGGATGCACACGGCTTCATGCAAGGCGATACATTTCCAAACAATGAAGAGATTCAATACCGCTGCGAGATGATTAGGCGAAGACTCAAAGGCGGTGTGTCTGATGCTGAGTATGCAGAGTTTATTGAACAATTAGAATCAGGCAGGAAGATAGATCAACAAGCAGGATAAAATATGACGTATATAATATATTCTACTAGATATTATGTGGGTCCTTTCCCTGGAGAAGCAACGCAGGTGCCTGCGAGCGCGTTATAAAGCTAGCAACAGAAATTTTTTATTCGAGTCATCATCATTATGAAATCACAAAGCTTTTCAAAATATTTGTATTCTATCAATGAGCTCATGACTTTAACTGGAAAAAGCTTTCGGACGATTAAAAAGCGTCTGGAATCCATCACGCCAGAACAGGAAAACGGAAATTGTGGGACTCTGTATGATTTAAGAAAAGTTCTTCCACTGCTCTATCGTCCTAGTGCAGAACCTAAATCTTTAACAGATTACCGTATTTTGCGCGACAAATCCGAAGCTCGTTTAGCTGAGGCCAAAGCGCAGAAGCTCAGGCTTGAAGTAGGCCTCATGAAAAAAAAGTTAGTCCCATTAGAAATCGCAGAGAAGGAATGGGCTGCCCTGGTCTCCACATTTCGATCTCGAATGCTTGCTCTGCCATCTCGGGCATCTCTGATTGTGCATGATTTAGAAACACCTCAAGAAATAGAAATGACTCTAAAGGAGTTTATCCATGAAGCCCTCACTGAGTTGTCCAGCAATGCTAGTATCACTTCAAAAGAGTTTATTGAACATTCGCCTCTTGATGGCACCTCCTCCAAAGTTAAAACCGACTGAATGGGCAAACCAGCACCGCAAGCTTTCTCAGGAATCGGCTGCTGAACCTGGTCAGTACAATTCCAAGCGTGCCCCCTTTCAGCAAGAAATCCAAGATACGTTGGTTGACCCCAAGGTTCATACCTCGGTAGTCATGACTAGTGTTCAGGTGGGAAAATCAACTATTTTGGAAAATTTATTGGGCTATCTCATTGTTCATGATCCTTGTCCTATTCTGCTCATCCAGCCCAATTTGGATGACGCAAGTGCTTTTTCTAAGGATCGTGTGGCTGCGATGATCAGGGACACTTCTTGTCTGAAAGAGAGGGTAAAGGAAGCACGTTCCAGGGATAGCGGAAACACTTTGTTTCATAAAAAGTTTCATGGAGGAAGCATTACCTTTGCAGGAGCCAATGCTCCTTCAAAGCTGGCAGGACGACCTATTCGAATTCTTATGTGTGATGAGGTGGATCGGTATTCTGCAAGTGCAGGTGTCGAAGGAGATCCGATCAGCCTTGCAACCCGAAGGACAAATAATTTTCCAAACAGAAAACTTTTTCTAACCAGCACACCGACCGTTAAGGGATCTCGAATTGAACAAGCCTTTGAACTGAGTGATCAAAGAAGGTTTCATGTGCAGTGCTATCATTGCCAGCATTGGCAAACTTTTAAATTTCCTCAGCTCAAATGGAAAGACAATGATCCAAAAACAGCCACCTATCATTGTGAAAATTGCGATAAAACTTTTGAGGAAGCAAAAAAGCTTGCAATGCTTCGTCAGGGCAAATGGATCCCGACAAAGGAATTTAATGGCACTGCTGGTTTTCATTTAAATGAACTTTATAGCCCTTGGCGTAGGTGGTCTGAAATTGTGGATCACTTTTTAACAGCCAAAGGTCATACGCAAAAACTCAAAGTCTTTGTGAATACTGTTCTTGGTGAGAGTTGGGAAGAAAAAGGGGATGCTCCCGAGTGGAGAAGGCTCTATGAGAGAAGGGAAGATTATCCTCTTGGGAGCATTCCGAAAGGTGTTCTTTTCCTTACAGCAGGGGTTGATGTCCAGCAAGATCGGATTGAGGCTGAAGTGATTGGTTGGAAAGAAACAAAAGAATCCTATTCTATCGAGCATTTCATTTTTCCAGGGAATCCAAGTACCCAAGCTCCTTGGCAGGAGTTAGATAAACTCATGATTCGTCACTGGACACTACATAATGGCATTACAATTGGCATCAAGCTTATGGCTGTGGATTCTGGATACCTTCCAAGCATTGTTTGTAATTGGTGCAGGAAATACCCGCCCAATAGAGTGATTCCTGTGAGGAGTAGGCCGAATCAGTTTGTACTTGCTGAGCCAACTAAGAAGGGGACCACACATTTAGCTGGACGGTCTGGTCGGAGCAACGCCTGGAATCTGGGGAGCGAAGCGATTAAAGCTGAACTCTATGGCTGGCTTCGCTTAGAAAAACCGCTTGACGGGGAGGCGTATCCTCCTGGGTACTGCCATTTTCCCGAGTATGACGAAGAATACTTTAAACAGCTCACATCGGAGCAGCTTGTTTCAAAAGTTGTAAATGGTTTTACAAAGTATGAATGGAAAAAGTTCTATAGGAATGAGGTGCTCGATATGAGGGTTTATGCTCGTGCCGCAGCTTACTTAGTTGGGCTAGACCGCTTTCAAAAAGTTCATTGGGACCAACTCAAATCTGAATTGAGATTGGAGATAGATGAACCGATAAAACCAGTTTCAAGGAGGGGGAAATTTTCAATTATTTAATATTATTCTTAGCTATAAAAGCAGTCTAGCCTAAAGCTATAAAATAGAATGTTAAATTTACATACAGATGTTATAGTGCAACCGTCCTTCAGTGGATGGGCTTCTATAATAGAGGTATTTTATGAAAAAGAACTCATTGGTTAGCACGTTTTACTTGCTTCTTTCAATTTATCCATGCTTAGGGTTTGGCTTGGCTTTTATGTTGGAGTCTTCGAGCTTTGCTATGGGTCGTGGTAATGACTGTATGGATGAAATGAAAGCAGCTCTTTCTGAGAAGATGGCTAAAGGGATTAAGCCTAAGCAGGCTTATATTTCAGTCATTAAAATGTATGAAAAAAAAGGGTGCGCAGAGGAAGTTAAATCATTACTGACGGAAATGATTTCATGCGGGATGAATCCAGGTGTGAGTATTTATAATTCTGTTCTTAATGCATATGTACAATTAGGAGACGGAGATAAAGCAGAAGCGTTTCTTGCGACTATGATAGGAATTGATGCTCATCCAAATTTAAAATCATATAATTCAGTCATTAATGCTTATTCAAATGGGAATCTACCAGATAAAGCAGAAGCGTTTCTTGCGACTATGATAGGAATTGATGCTCATCCCGATATAACCTCTTACAATGCGGTTCTTAGTGCCTATGCAAAAGCGGGACCCCCAGATAAAGCAGAAGCGTTTCTTGCAACCATGATAGGAATTGATGCTCATCCTGACATAACCTCTTACAATGTGGTTCTTAGTGCCTATGTAAAAGCGGGACTTCCAGATAAAGCTGAAGCATTTCTTGTAACTATGATAGGAATTGATGCTCACCCAAATTTAGAATCGTACAACTTAGTGATCGATGCTTATGAGCGAGCAGGACGTACAGATAAAGCGCAAGCGATACGACATGATAGTCACTTTTTGTTGAATATGAATCTTAGATAACCATTCCAGGAATTGACACTGCAACCGTAGGAATGGCCATATTTGCATGCACGTTACTGGTTACACAGGTGGCCACTATAGAAGCGCGAGTCAAATAATGAAAAAATCTAAAACTAGTTTCTAGTCTCATGAAGTGGACAAATCTATAAATTTAAGCTGCTTTCAAAGCATAAACCAGTTTTGCAATATTATCTAAGGTTGGGTTTCCTTCAGGAGAAAGAATTCTAAATAATGTTCTCTTTGGAATATTAGCTCGTTTTGAAAAGGCCTCTTTATTGATGACTTCAAGATGAGCAGATAAAATTTCCTTAAATGACTGCGAGTCCCCTTCTTTGAGGGCTTCCATGAGAGCACTATAGACAAAGTTAGGATCTTTTAAACTTTCTTTTGGAGCATGCTTTTCAAGGGTGACTCCCTTTTTGAGTTGGACTGGCTTGATATTGTTTAAGGAGAAGCCTCGCTTGTTTGATGTCTTTTTTTTGTCCATTTTTAAATCCTCCTAAAAGTAAAATAACAATGTTTCCCTGGGCATCTATTCTTCTAGTGAAATACACTCTCATCCCATTTGCCCATCTGAGTTCAGCTAAAGAATCTCCAATATTTTTTGCATCGCCAAAGTGATCATGAGTTTCAAGTCTAAACAGTCTAGCCTCTACCAAAGCCCTTTGTTTGTCTTGTATCCCACCAAGCCAGCTGTCAAACTCAGGAAGTTTCTCTAGTCTCACAAAAGCTATAATGCCATATATGGCATTATAGTGTCAAGAAATAAAATGAGACTAAGAAGGCTAAAAAGTTGACTCTCCAGTCACCTTTTTGCCCTATCTCAGTCAATTATTTAGACGTAAAACTATTACTAGATGTCTAAGGTGAATCTCAAATTCTCAGACGAAGATATTGAAACACTGACAAACGCCATTAAAAAAGGTGTTCAAACCGTTTCGTACGGGGACAGATCCGTTACCTATCGATCACTGGATGAGATGATGAGAACCCTTCAAATCGTAACAGCATCACGTGGAAAGAAGTCACAAAAGTTTTATCCTAATTTTCATACGGGCAGGCTTACACGATGAACTATCAGACCAACCACAAGCCTACGCTCGCGAAACGATTGAAGAGTGCACTCCATGTGCTCTTCAATCGATATTATGAAGGTGCAAGTTATTCTAAAGACAATCGAAGTTGGAACTTAATTACTCGAACGAGTGCCAATGTAGAGAATCGTATTGCAGGCCAAATCATGGCCAACCGTGCACGCTCTTTACTTAGGGATTCTCCTTATGCTCATCGGGCCTTACAAACCATTGTCCACAACACGGTAGGTGCTGGCATAGTTCCACAGATTAGATCAGAGAATGAAAAAACGCTCAAAACGCTTTCTCAACTTTGGCAGGAGTGGGCTGAAACTCCAGCAATCGATATCGAAGGCCGTCAAAATTTCTATTCCATTCAAGCCCAAGCCTTAAGGACAATTGGCAGTGATGGAGAAAGTTTAGTAAGGAAGGTTAAGTCAAAAAATAGCTCAAGAATTCCATACCAGCTTCAGGTACTGGAACCCGACTATCTGGACACTTATAAAGAATATCGGACTGAGACAGGCTACATCACATCAGGAATTGAATTTAAAAAAGTTTCAGATACGAGGTACGATCGGTTTGCTTACTGGCTTTTTAAAGAACACCCAGGTGGGTTTCTGAATCTCCAATCTTATCAAAGTTATTCCGGTGCTTCGATTCCTATTCCAGCTGATGAAGTGCTGCATATTTACCGCATCGATCGTCCAGGAGCGGTTCGTGGTGTGTCTTGGTTTCATCAGTGCCTTCTTGCGCTTCAAGATCTGCATGATTATCAGCAGGCGGTACTGAGGCACCAGAAGCTCACTGCTTGTTTTGCAGTATTTATCAAAAATTTAAATGGAGATACAGTCCTGCCTGAAGAAGAGGAGCTTTCCGATATTCAGCCTGGGATGGTGTACAGACTCAATCCAGGTGAGGACATTAGCCTAGTTCAACCACCGGAACCTGCCACAAATTATGGAGAGTATTGTAATCATCATTTAAAATCCATTGCCTCAGCATTGGGAATTACTTTTGAATGTTTAAGCTCGGATCTTTCGAACGTGAATTTCTCAAGTGGACGAATGGGCTGGATTGAAATGTTTAGGAATATCGATTCTTGGCAGTCTCAGATGCTCATTCCTCAGCTTTGTGATCCGGTGTGGAATCTGTTTTTAAATACTGCACAAGCGTATGGGATTGATACTTCAGATGTGACGGTCAACTGGGTTCCTCCTAAGCGCGAGATGATTAATCCTACAGATGAAGTAGAAGCTTTAAAAACTGAAGTGAGATCTGGGTTTGTCACCTACAGTGAAGCTTTAAGAAGTTTAGGAAAAGACCCAGAACCTCATATGGTAGAGGCCGCTAGGGACTTTGAAAAACTCAAGCAACTTGGATTACGCCTCGAATGTGACCCCTCCACTGAAATTCAAAAACCTCAACCCCAGCTCAAGCTATTAAAGGAGCCACCTCATGCCAAATCTGATCAACAATCGTGATCAAAATGAAGACAAAAAAGAAGATGAAGACAAAGAAAAGCGTGACGCCCCTGATCCCGACGAAGAAGAACGGGAGAAGGAGGATGAAAAAGAAGACGATGAAGAAGATAAAAAAGAAAAAGAAGACAAGGAACGCTCCGTTGAACTTGTCTTTTCTACAGGAGCAGGAGTTGTCAGGCAGGATGAAAACGGAAAGGAATATTTAGAAGTACTTTCTCTTGAGCCTGGAGCGGTGGATTTTTCAAGGCTCAATTCTGGGAAAGCTCCGCTGCTCAATTCCCATGCACGAGATGGGCTCAGTAATATTCTAGGAGTCGTGAGTCAGGCTTGGATTGATCCCAGCACGAATCATGGGGTTGCAAAAGTGCGCTTTAGTCGAAGGCCTGATGTAGATCCGATCTTCCAAGACGTAAAGGATAAAATTATTGTCTCAACCTCTGTCGGTTATTCCGTGAATGCTTACGAAGATGCTACCCAGCCAGGAGATGAAATACCAGTCAGGCTAATCACGTCCTGGACGCCCCATGAAATTAGCTTAGTGGGAGTTCCTGCGGATCCTCATTCCGCAGTGAGAAAAAAACAAAGAATCGAGATGAGAGTCATGCAAAAAAACACCAATGACGTCATTGCTTCCGAGCGGACGCGAGGACTAGAAATTAGAAAAGCAGCACTTGCATTAGGAGTCGGAGGCACTTTTGTTGAAAAGCTCATTAAAGATGGGGATTCCGTAGATGAAGCGAGAGGAAAACTCATTGATGAGATGATTCGAGTTAAACCCAAACATGACATTATTGGCCATCACAGTTTTCAATCTGGATCTATGGATGAAGTAGAAACAAGGAAGCGGGGAATTGAAAGCGCGATTTTACATAAAATGGCTCCCCAGACTTATAAACTGGATGATCTAGGCAAGCGCTACATGGCAAGCCGCCTGGTGGATTACGCCCAAATGTCCATGCGTGGGTATGGGGGAATGTCAGACCGAGAATTTTACAATGCACCGATGGATACCTTCATGCGGGCTTTTAATGGAGGAACAAGCGATTTTCCAGCCATTTTAGCCAATGTTCTTAATAAGGAACTCAGGCGTGGATTTGAATCGGCTCCAGCTACATGGCAAGCCTTTTGTCGTAAGACCAATGTGAATAACCTAAAACCCATTCAGCGGCCACAGCTAGGTGAAGCGCCTCTGATGGAAAAAGTAAATGAACACGGAGAATATCGCAGGGGTGGAATTTCAGAAACCAACCAGACCTATTCACTCGATGAATACGGAAAGATCATGTCGTTACCACTTCGGGTGTTACTTGATGACGATATGAATAGTTTTAGTAGAATCCCCACACTCATGGGTTCAGCTGCTTCTGATTTCATGTCAGAGACGTTTTATAATTTACTGGGCAATAATCCAAATTTAAGAAATGGAGATAAATACACCCCACTCTTTGACTCTAATACCCACTATAATGTGGCTGATTCAGGTGCTGAAATTAGCGTAGATTCTCTTTCGCAGGCCCGAACCGCGTTTAGGCAACAAAAAGGACAAGCAGGCCGTGTGCTCAATCTTCAGCCTAAATGGTTGCTCCTGCCTAGTGCTTTAGAAACAAAAGCGGAGCAGTTTTTGTCTCAAAATCTTTTAGTGGGACAAATTGCAAATGCAACTTCACCGCAAGGGATTTCTTTATCGAGCTACAATCCCTTTGCTAATAAACTGACTCCTATTGTGGAGCCACGCTTGGATCAATTCTCTAAAACTGCGTGGTACGTCGTGGGCGACATGGATCGGATTGATATCTGTGAGGTGGCTTACTTAAACGGAATGGAATCTCCAATAATTATTAGTCGGGATGGATTTTCTAGCTCAGGTGTTGAGTGGCGCATTAATCACTTTTTTGGGTTTGGATTTTTAGAATATCGAAGCTGGTTCATGTTCAAAAAAATGAAAGGCGAAAAGTAAAATGCAAAATTATTCCTACAGTGGTCAGTCGATTCCATTTTTAGCAACAGAGGCTGTCGTTTCAGGTCAACCCTATCTTCTAGGAAGTGCCTTTGGTGTGGTTTCAAATACTCTGATACCAGGACAGTCAGGGGAACTTTTTGTCACGGGCGTATGGAGGCTTAAAAAAGATGCCAGTGATGTCAAAATTGGAGCGAAACTTTATTGGGATACGACCAATAAAGATAAATACCTGACAGTCTGGGAAAAGGTAGATGCCAATGGCGCAGCTGTTCCTACTCCTCCCACGCTCAAACTTGTTGGACTTGCAGCAGAAGCCACAGCAGGCGATACGATTTTATGCAGGCTGAATGGAGTCTCCGTTTGAGCTTTCATCCCTATTCCGAACTGCTTTTTGATGCTTGTGCTTCCTGTCTAGGTGAGAAGGCAGAATTTTGCCAGAAAGAAGGTCAATCCTTCCTTCTTTCTGGCGTGTTTACGAAGGAATACCAGCTCATTCGTGAAGGATCAATCGATACTGTTGTTTCCTCAAGCGCTCCGGTCTTTGAAGTGTCAAGCAAGGCGTGTCCTGCAAAAGTAGGAGATCGCTTAAAAATCAGAGGCGAGCTTTACCGCGTGGTTGAGATTCAACCCAACGGGGAAGGACAAACGAAGCTTGTCCTGAAAAAAGGAGAAAAGCTGTGAACCGCCGTAAGCTGATTCGGGATTATATTGTAGATCTTTTGGATAGAAGCTTGGAGGACACCCAAGTTTACCATTCCAGAAGAATTCCGATTGCCAGTGGGGAATGCAGGGTGGTGAACGTATCGATTGAGAAGGAGCACAGCGAGCCTTTTGCCAAAAGTCCACTGGAACTCAAAAAAACAGCCGAGCTTTCTATTGAGATTTTGGCATTAGATTTTGAGGATGAAAACTCCGATGACTTGATTGATTCGATCACGGCAAAGATTGAAGAGTTACTTCACTTTGATGAAAGTTTTCATAACCTGATTGATCAATGTGTTTTGAAAAGCACAGAAACCTATTACGTCAGAGAAAGCGAACAAGAACAAGGCATGGCTAGGATGGTGTACGAAGTGATTTATTTTTCCATCCCGCATCAAACAAGCAGGCTTGATGATTTCACCCAAGCTTTTGTTCAATTCAAAGAAAGAAACGTATGATTCCAGAAAGCAGAATTCCATTTATTTATGTTGATTTTGATAATAGCAAAGCCATCACGCCAGGAGGATCTCAGGCTTACAATGTATTATTGATCGGACAAAAGCTGGATACAGCTGTAGGTCCTTCCCTGACTCCTACCTTAATTCGCAATGAGAAAGATGTCAGCGATTTATTTGGCTACGGCTCGATGCTTCATCTCATGGCTAAAGGCTATTTCTCAAACACTCCTACGGCAAAAACTTACGTAATCTCTCTAGATGATCCAAAAGGTTCAACCGCCGCTCAGTGGGGTATTACACTGGAGGGTGCTTACGTGAGCAATGGGAGTTTACCCCTTTTTATTGCAGGCAAAAAGTTTGAGGCCATCGTCACCAAAGAGACAACCAAATTCTTTTCAGATTTAGCTGATAAAATTACCAAAGACTCTTCTTGTCCACTCAAAGCAGAGGCTCACGAGTCAGCTCTCACTTTGACAGCTAAAAATAAGGGAGTCATGGCTGGAAATATTGATGTCAGAGCGGAGTTAGGGTTTTCAAAACAACCCGCAGCAGGACTCAAGCTCAAGGTTGAACATACTCAAGCTGAAGCTGGCATGGGAGATGTAAATCTTGAAGAATGTATTAAAAAAATTGCAGACAAACAGTTTCATATCATCGTCAATCCCTACACCGATCAAGAGTCTCTTCATGTTTTAGATCAGGATTTGACGGAACGGTTCTTAGCATCAAGACAACTCGAAGGCCAAATGATTGCAGCTTTAGGTGGTGATGATGTGGTTTTAACTGACTCAAAGCAAACACCCCTTCAGCATTCCAAGCACATGACTTTTTTAGCCACTGGAAAAAATAGTCCTACCCCTTCTTTTGTGTGGGCAGCAGCTTTATCCGCAGTGGTAGCTAATGAGGGACAAGTGGACCCTGCCAGGCCTTTTAATACTTTGCCTATTTATGGATGCCTACCTGATGAGGATGGAAGTCGTTATGAAAGAGCAGCACGAGCAAGATTGCTGGATGCAGGCTTTAGCACGTACAATGTTGATTTTAATGGCAACCCCAGGATTGAAAGGCTGATTACAACTTATTCTAATATTAATTCAACAACAGATCAGAGTTATTTATCACTCAATACTTTACTCACACTTTCTTATTTGCGCTTTAGTTTTGTGAACTATTTTTCAGCCAAGTACCCCAGGCACAAGCTGGCGGATGATTCGGCTATCGTTCATCCAGGATCCGCAATTCTCACACCAAAAACGGCTCAATGTGAGGCTGTAGCATTATTTTTAAGCTGGGAAGAGGACGGGCTGGTTGAAAATTTTGATCAGTTTAAAAGTGATCTTATTGTGGAGAGAAATACAAAGGATCGGGGAAGACTCGATTTCTTTATATCTCCCAGGCTCATCTCTCAGCTGAATGTGATGGGTGCAAAAATTTCATTTCTGATTTGAGGACATTATGGCTTATGTGAATCGAAGATCTGGCATTATTCATTTAAAAATTAACGGGACCTTGTATTCAGCCAAGGGAGGCTCCTTTAAATATAATTTGGGAGCTCCTAAGAATGAGGCCTTGCTGGATGCTGCTGGATCCTCCATTGGATACAAATCGACTGCTCAAGTGCCCTTCATTGAAGGGGAGATTTATGACAGCCATGATTTGGATTTAAAAACTCTTTGCACGCTCGATGATGGCACAGCCACGCTTGAGCTTGCCAATGGAAAGACAGTCATTTTACGAAATTGCTGGTTTGCAGGCACCGGAGAGACCCAGACGGAAGAGGCCACCATTGCTTTTAGGCTTGAGGGAAGATCCGCAGAAGAACTCAAATAACCGTACAAACACAAAAGGAAATTTTTATGATAAAAAGAATAGAACTTAAAGCCCCGATTCAAAATGGATCAGAACTGATTACTGAGCTTGTATTTCAACCGGTTAAGGCAAAACACATTAGGCTTTTGCCCCTTGCTAATACGAACATGAATTTTCACATCCAATTAGCAGGCACTTTAACAGGAACCCCGCCCAGTGTGATGGATGAGCTTTCAGCAGAAGATACGTTTCAGGTGATAGAGGTGATCGAAAATTTTTTTCTACCTTTCCTAAAGATTGGAGCGGCAAACTAGGGCTTTTTGCCTATCTTTTTCATTTTCAACCTGAATCTTTATGGGAATTTACAGAGGAAGATTTTTCATTCTGGAGTGAAAACGCTGAATTATGCCAACAAACTTTTCAGTAGCAGTCACCATTCGAGCCATTGACGAGGTGACGAAAACCATTAACCGAGTCACAAGCAACATCTCTAAGCAAAGCTCGTCCGTGAAAGCGTTAGGCCAGAATCTTGCTCTTGCCACTCCACCTCGTCACTTCACTCAGGCAGCAAAAGACCTAGGTGCTGAGATCTCAGGCATTACAAAATCTTCTGAAATGAAGCGTTTTATAACTGATGTAGAACTAGGAACAAAACGTGCTGTGACTGGTTTTAGACTCTTGGGAAGTGCTGCAAAAGATGTTTTTTCAGTGCTTGCCACTTCGGGCGTTGTCATTGGAGGCCTGTCTTTTGCCTCAAATCGCCTATTCACTGATGTATCTAGGTCTAATATTGAACTCAAGCATGCGGCCACTCAGCTAAACACTACACCCGATCAACTCAGGTCTTACAGACTTGCAGCGGAAAGTACAGGGGTAGCCCAGGGTGCGATTGACTCTGCCTTCAGTCGGATCAACGATATGGCGTTTCAGTTTAAAGTGGGGAATACCGCTCCTGCTCAATCGATTGCAGCGCTGAACTCTATCCACCAGGGGACTCCCATTTCTCTTTTAGATGAGCACAAACGGCAACGTTCCCCTGAGTTGATCTTAGGAGAGTTTTTCGAAAAGCTCAAGACCTCTCACCTTCCTCAAGTGACCAAAGTTCAATTCATGAATGATTTTCTTGGAAACGCAGATCTTTTACCTTTAGCATCACTCGGAAGGAAGGGTTTTCATGAAAAAGCATCCCAATTTCAAGGTGAAGATTACAAGGAATCAGATCAGGCAACAGAAAAATATTTACAAGCAACGACGCAGTTCAATACAAGTCTGGATAAGCTCAAACGTCTAGCATCCATTGAAATTCTTCCTGGAATTTCTAAAGGATTAGAAGGTATTTCAAACTGGATCAAAGAGCATGGGCAGTCACTTCGAACTCTTTTTAAAGATATCGGTGAAGGCATTCCACGAGAAATGAGTTCTGCACTCTGGTGGATCAATGGGCTTGTTAAAGGGCTTACTCTTTTGTCAAACACCCTTGGAATTGCTAATTTTGCTTTCTTAACAATGGGCCTCACCATTGGAGTTAAATTCTATAAAGCATGGCAAGTCTTAAAACCGATTCAAGCTCTTTGTGGGATTGGAGCTAAGCTTAAAATGGTGTGGTCAGGCGTGGAAGTGGCTTTTTCAGTGGTTGAAGCGGCTGTAGTTGCTCTCACGTCTCCAATGGGTTTACTCGTTGCTTCGATTGCAATGATTGTGGGAGCCTTTGTCACTTTAGGTGTGGTTATTTATAAAAACTGGAGCAAGATCAAAGAGGTTTTTAAAAGCTTTAAGCTGGAGTTCAAAAGTAATTTAGAAGACATAAAAAAACTCATTCATGGAACAATTGATTCTATTTCACAGTTCATGAATCCAAAAAAACTACAATTTTCAAAGGTTTTCTCTCAATTCAAAGTAGGCCAAGAATCGATCAAACAGAATGAAACTAATTATGAAAAAAAGAATTTAATTCCTAATTACAATAAACCTGTAACTCGTTTAAAAGACAATCCTACCCCAGCTGAAGTGACCGTCCGGTTTGAAAACTTGCCAAAAGGCGCAAGAATAGACGAGCCACGTGGGACTTCATGGGTCAATCTCTTTGCTGGTTATTCATCCGTGGGAGAAAGCGCATGATTCCACGAAAAAGAAGAATCAAAAAGGCCAAGTATAACGGAGTTTCTTTTTACATTGAGGATGATGAAACATCCGGTGGACGTAGGATTGTGACTCATGAATTCCCCTATTCTGAAATTCCAGCCACTGAGGATTTAGGCAAAAAGGCCAAACAATGGCAAATCCAAGGTTTTGTAGGTGGCGCTCTTTATAAGCAAGAGGCAGAAAAGCTCCAAGATGCTTTAGAGCAAGCAGGTGTCGGAACCCTAGATCATCCTTATATTGGAAAGAATAAAAAAGTCAGATGCACGAGTTACCGCAGAAATGAAACTAACCGAGAGTGGGGAGTGGTTTGGTTTTCCATGACCTTGACTGAGGCAGGAGAATTGCCTCAAATCACAGCACTCTCTATTGCCGATCAGGCGCAAAAAACTCAATCTTTCTTGGAAAACGTACTGCATACGTCTCAATCCATAGCATTGGGTGCATCAGGAGTTCTGTCAGGGGCCGCCGATACTTTAGATTCCTTATCAGAACAACTTGAAGAGAATCTTGCTCCATTTATAGCTGTGAGAGAAAGTTTAGGGGATGTACTCACTTCTTTAGCAGGGTTAAAAAACGTAGGTCGTGACATCTTATCTGAACCTGGAAATTATTTAAATGCCTTCATCGGTGCGTTAGGTGTACTCATTGAATCACCTCTGGATTCATTAACTCTGATGAATATTCTTAGCTCATCTCTTACACCTCTTTTTGAATCGATAAATCCATCGCTCGAGCGTACAGAACTTCACTCTACTTCTGAAACATTAGCCACGGTAATGTTAATTTATATGAGTGAAGTTGCAACAAGAAATGATATTTTGAATACAAAGGCAAGGGAAAAAATAAAAACGCTATTCCTATCATCCTGTGATTTATGTTTAGATCAATCAGATTCTTTTTTTGAAATCATCCAAAACGTCAGATCGGAAACCTATTTCACACTTCAAAAACAAGATGAACAAAGGAATGTAAAAATCATTCATCCCCAGGGATGTACAAATATTTTACTACTTGCCTATGAGCTTTACGGGGATGTTTCAAAATCCATACAACTCACTCAGATGAACCCTGACCTAAACCCTTGCTTCATCATCAGAGGCACCTTCTTGGAGGTGGTATGATTGCTAGTCTTGAAGCTTCAAAAGATCAGGTAAAACTCCTTGTCGGAGGTGTCTTGCATCAGGGCTGGAGCAGGGTGGATATTCACAGATCCATTTACACCGCAGCAGGAGCTTTTGATTTAACTCTTTCTCCTGTCTGGGAGCAGATGCCTCTTGATTTTGCTCTGTATCCAGGAGAAAGCTGCACATTAAAAATAGGCAGTGAAACAGTCATTACAGGATTTATTGATTGTGTCAGGCAAAAGTTAGATCATTCTCAGCATATTTTAGATGTTTCAGGACGGGATCAAACAGCAGATATTGTGGATTGCAGTAGTTTAAGGCAGTCCAGAGTTTGGAACCCTGTTCCGCTTGAGACGATTGCGGATGAGTTACTCAAACCCTTTGGGATTCCATTCATTCATCCAAAAAATACAGGCTCTGTGTTTCCCTCCTGGTCCATCCAAGAAGAATCCGTATTTGATAATCTCTCGCGAGCAGCTTCCTTGCGTGGTTTTTTACTCCTGTCAGATGGAAAAGGAAACCTGGTTGCAACCAGGCCCAGGACGAATCAAGTTTCAATCTTTATTCATGAAAAAAGTGGTGTTTTAAGCTGCGAACAGACTGAAGATTTTAAAAATCGTTTTAGCAAGTACGTCACCCGTGGGCTTAACTATGGACCCACCGAGGGGAAGGAAGAAAATCTCAGGTTTAAAATTCCTCCCGTCGTTGATTCTAGTATTAAACGTTACCGACCGATTCTTATCTCTCAAGATGGAGAGATTAGGGAGCAAGTCGCAAAAGACCGCCTAGCTTGGGAAGCGCGAGTCAGGCGGGCTAAGTCTAATCAGGTGGACATCACTCTGACCTCTTGGAAAGATAGCCTAGGCAAGCTCTGGGACATCAATCAACTGGTATCTTTATCTTTTCCTGGAATCCATGTGTCTGGAAAATACCTCATTACCTCAGTTCATTTCACTTTAGATTCCAGTGGAACAAAAACAAACTTACAATGTGAATCCGCCCACAGCGCAGATATTGACCCCACCTTGGAAGCCAAAGAAATCAATTTTAGAAAAGCTTTGCAAACCCCAGAAGGACCTAAATAAATGGATTACTCGTTATTTCAAGCCCTTGAAAAACTTTTGAAACCGATCCGCTCTCGGATTTCAAACCTCATTCAAAGAGGAATGATGCATAAATTGAGTGAGTCAGGCGTTCAGGTGAGTCTTGGGGAAGGCGATACACAGGAGAATATTCGTTATCTCCAGCATTATGGATTTGCCTCTCACCCACCTAAAAATTCTGAGACTTTACTTTTATTCCCTTCTGGAGAAAGAAGCACTGGATTTGCTCTGTCCTCAAACTCACCCAAAGGGTGCCCAGTCCAACTCGATGAAGGTGAATCCGCTCAGTATAATGAGGAGGGTTCATCCATTACTTTAAAAAATGGGGGTAAGCTTGAAATTAGAAACAAGGAAAATGAACTCATCAGTGTTCTTTTAGATTTAACGGTTCAAGTGGAAAAATTATCTCAACTCAGTGCACTGGCTCCTCCTGGTGGAAATTATCCTGGAGGCAATTGCACGATCAGCGTTCCAGGCTTTGACATCGCATCGGTCAAATCAAAGCTTTCTTCCTTTAAGGCGTGACCCTATGCAAGACTTAACGGCTTTACTTTTTTATCATGACATCTGGCTGAAAGAAGAACTCAGTGAAGAAAACTGGATTAAAAACGCAATTGCTATGAGCCTTTTTTCAGATCAAAGAGTGGAAGAAATCCCAGCCTATGAAGTATCCCACCGTGGGTATTGGGCAGACTCTTTAGATCCACAAGCTCAGCCTCTAGGCTCAAGACTTTGGACTTTAGCCAACCAGCCTTTGAATGAAGAAAGTTTAGAAGATGCGATCCAATACTCCTATGAATCTTTATCTTGGCTTTTAGACGAGGATGTCATTACGGAGCTAAAAACAGATGGTGAACTTTCAAAAGGTACCATTCTTCTTTTTATCGGAGTGGTCACGAAAAAGAAAAATTACAACTTCTCCATTAACCTAAATCGGGGGATCGATGGAATTTTCTAAGCCTTCTTTACAAACTTTGATCACCAGAATTCAATCCGACATCGCCAGTCGCTTAGGCATTGGGCTTCCCATTAAAAAGGCAAGCATCCTTTCTGCTCTTGCTTCCGCAATGGCTGGATCCGTGTTTCTACTCTATGGAAGCGTTGAATACTGGCTCACTCAGTGGTTTATCGATACGGCAACAGGGATTCATTTAGATCGATTAGCAGGACTCTTTGGAATGATCCGGAATGGAAAAACTCAAGCCCAGGGAACTATCCGAATCGAGGGAACCTCTGGAAAACTCATCCAAAAAGACGCACTCTTATCCACACAAGAAGGTGAAACCTATTCCATTAAAAATGACGTCACGATCAATGATCAGGGTTTTGTCCATGTAGTGGTCACTGCATCAGCAGCAGGGCCTGCTGGAAATTTAAAATCAAACTCGATTTTAAAACTGATCACTTCCATTTCAGAAGTGAAACGAGATGCCCTAGTGCTGGAAATTATCGGTGGATTTGAAGAAGAAAATGACGACCAGCTTCGAGTAAGATTACTGAAGCGACTCAGGCACCCAGGACAAGGCGGAAGTGAGGCAGATTACATTCATTGGGCGCAGTCTATTTCAGGAGTGGGCAATGTTTGGGTGACTCCTGATCCTAAATCCTTTTCAATCTTCCTTTCTTTTCTCACGATCGATGCAGATTACCCCCTCCCAACGGATGATTTGAGACAATCCGTTGAAGCAAGTTTGAAAACGAAAAAACCTTTAGGGACTCGGGTTTTTGTGCAGAAATTAGATCCAGTTCCTATTTTCATTGAAATCAAGATTTTCATTGAGATCATGATCCTAGATCAAAAAGACGTGGAAACAAAGCTTGAAAAAGCGTTAAAAAATTACTTCCTTAAAAAGGTATCTCCAGGAAATCGCATTCCATTGATTCACATCACGCAGCTTGTCTCACAAATTCTTAAACACGATCATTTTAAAATAGTTTCACCTGAAAGTGACATTCTGATTAGCCCAAATCAAATTGGAGTATTTGGAGGACTTAAATGCAGTTATTCTCAGTCTTAAAAAATCTACTTCCTCAAGGTGCTTTCTGGGAAGTGACGCCTCACAGTGCTTTTCATCGTTTGCTGCTTGCCTTGTCTGATGAACTGGACCGAAATTTAGAGGTCGTCTTAAATATTCCAAACATTCTTTCCTATGATCAAGATCCATCTCGTTTTATGAAGTATCTAGGTTTAAACCAAAGCTTACTCAAATCGAAAGACTCACAAATCCAGGCTATTTTATCCATCTTAAGTAGACAAGGAAATTTAAGCAGGCAGTACATCGAAGAAAGACTGAAGGCATTAGGCTACACCCACTTTTCAATCGATGATCCAACCGAAGAAGATGCTGGCCTTGAGCCCATTGTGAAAGATATGATTTCTGTCTACAAAAGAATTGAATCCATTCACTACTTGAGTGCTGGAGATCCTTGTGGAAGTTCGCTCCAGTCGTGGTGGAATCTTCCATTTGAATTAGATGTTAAAAAACTTCTCCCAGCTTATATTGCCGTCAACTTTTTATATCAGGAGAATATCAATGCTTCGAATATCTGAAAAAGATTATGGAACCAAAGACGGTCGTTTTCAAAACGGCGATCCAGTAACGAATACCCGTCCTACCAGGGTGACAGCCGATTGGCTCAACTCTGTTCAAGAGGAAATTGCAAACGTCATTACAAGTCGCAACCATACAAAACTAGATGCAAACGACCCAACCCAACTCCTCAAGGCTATTTTAGATATTTACAGTTACGGCGTAGATCCGGTGAGTTTTTCTATTGATAACGCGATTAAAACTCCAACGGATTTAACTTTTGAAGCGTTTGATAAGTCACTGATGAAAGCCGTTTATTTCAATGCTCTTTCCGTCAGACATACAACGAAAGCTGATATGACTTTCATGACTTCGCATGTGGCTGTATTTAGTTCATTCACATCTGAATGGTCACTTTTTACTCAATATGATCCTGCAATTATCAAAGTCGATCTTCAAGCCCCCACACATCCCATGCCACCTCTCAACCCTTCTACGAATATTCCTCCTCCGATTCAACCTGATCCTGCCGCAGTAGTCAAGGTGCTTCCAGGTCCACATTTTTTATCCATCTCAGCTGCTGGGAAACTTCAGTATCAAACGTCTACTCTTGACGGAGATTTGCACCAAGGATCGCTCACTTTATCTCACTTCCGTTATTTAAGGTCTTCCTGATGTTTACCCTAGATCAGACCGTTTTAAAAAATATGAACCCGTCAGACCCCAGGAAATATGCTCTTTATGAACAGATGCAGGAGGAAATTTGCAACGTCATTGATTTCATGGGAGGATCTCCATTGAAAAGAGATCAACCCGAAGATCACCCTCATCAGCTCCATCATCAACTCTATGATGCGATCTCTCAACTTGCGCTAGAATCACCCAGAAAATGGACCATGGATTTTTTCCCCACTCCCAGAGTGGATCCGGTGGAACTCTGGAACAATCAGCGAATCACTCGATTGATTGACAATTTTCAACTCGATCCGCTTCATAATTGGGCTGTCACCTTTCGTATTTCTTATTTTGAGCAATCTAAAAAAGATTCCAATGCGGGAGACCCTTTTATACCAACATTTGATTTAATACAAAGTCAACGGGTACAACTCACTTATGAAGATAAGATTGGAACTTGGTTTTCTGCTCATCAGGTGTGGGAAGTTGGGATGCCTCATCCGATCTTAAGCTCGGATCAACTGGGTCTGATTTTACTCCCTTCAGCTGATAACAATCAGCATCAAGATCCCAGTCAGTTTTTTATGAGCATTTCCCCTTCAGGCTACATTTCTATCACTTCAAGCACCTTTGAGTTTTTGTCAGTCACCAGGCTTGTTTTGTCGGAGTTTAGGTTCGTCAGGAGGCCCACATGATCCGACTCAATCCTGATTCAAAAAAAATCACACCTGATGACACAATGAACTATGACTGGTTCAATGCCCTTCAAGACGAAGTTTGTACCCCGATTGAAAAAACGCAAACGCTTTCAGAACGACTTGATCAGCTTGCTACCTCCATTCAAAATATCATCGCTGGCTCAGGCTTCGACTTAGGAGAGGTTGCAGATTATAGTGGAAATCCTGTTCCTATTCCTCAGCTGATCATCAAGCCTAACGAAGTAAAATCATTCACTCTGTATCTGGATATTGCTCTGAAAAATCCACTTCTTTTAGAGAATCAAGAAAACTATGCACAAGATGCTGGATTTAATTACGCTTTAAACTTTCCTCTGGATACATCGAGTTCTCAATTTAAGGATCTTTCTGTTATTTTGTCATCCAATGATATTTTAGAAAAAAGGTCAACGAGTTCTCTACCAACTGATCACGCGATGGTGAATGACTACATGCCTATCAGGCTCCCTGAGAATTTGAAAGATTTACCCCGCACAGAGGCCATTTCTCTTCTTAAGAAAATAAACGCCACCGTTTTATGCATGAGGCCCACATCTCTTGTGACTTATGTATTTGGACCTAAAAACAAAGGAATTTCAAAATTAGAAGAAGGCACCTCGTTTGTTGATTTTTCAACCGCTCAGAGCTTCTTTTCAAAGCTTTGTGCTGAGTTGCATATCCCTTCATGGGCATTTCAAGACGGACAGGAAAAGATTCCATTGTCTTCTTATTATCTCTTCGCTACTTTTGTTCCGCCCGTCATTCTCGCCAGCAATCCAGAAGGACAGATTTATTATTTTTTCAATAAAATGATGTATGGCGATTTTTTGAATGTCAGATTAGGAATCTTTAACTTATCCCAACACCCGGTCTAATTTTTGTCATTTTAGACACTAGTGTACATTTTGAAATTTCTTTAAAGTGTTTCAGATTTCAAATTTTATATAGGAGAATTTTATGGAATCCTCAAACTTATTTACCTTTGTAAAAGCAAATTTTGGAATGATTAGTTTAATTCTACTCTTGATTCTAAGCGAAGTCTTATCTTTCAAACCAGCTTTGGGTGCTTCAGGTGTCGTGAAACTGATTTACAACTTATTGCAATCTGAAGCAAAAAAATCAGAGCCTGATGCAATGAAAATCATTGAATCAGAACTCGCGGCCCGAATAGCAGATAAAACAAAACGAACGTAATCCCTTCTCTGCCACAAGGCCCATAGGTTTTTCCTAGTTTCCTATGGGCCTGCTCAACTTCAAAGGACTTTTTTTCATGAAACTCTGTATTCCGTTCCTATTTGTACTTTTTGGATGTTCCTGCTCTCATTCAGTGAAAGTCTTAGATTCTCAGAGTGCCATTTTAGCGAATGATCTCACTGCCATTTTATCAGGATGTGGCCAACAACTGGCTGGATCGGGATATCTTGTCTGTCGAGAAACCGAGTTGCAAAATACAAGAAATGAATTTCTTATTGTCCACACTCCACCAGGACTTGATTGTAAGCAAGAAGCTTGCACATTCGTCAAAGTCTTTTTCTCTGACGGTAGACCCTCACTAGAAAAGGCTATTCACAAAGGAGATGCACTCATTCAAATTCCTTGGTCGGAGATTGTGGGTAAAAAGGTATTTGATCTCTCCGACCGAGGTACTTATTCCATTTCAATTCGGACGCATTATCTGGGTCCTGATGGAATAGAGCGCATCGCCTTTGCTGAAGGTCGAATCCTCATGCTGGTGGTTAGAAAGGAGTACACATCGCTTATAGAAAATGAAGACGATGAGGCATTTTATTGGATATGGAAAACAAAGCAGAATCAGACCCTAAAAGTCACCACGGGTTATCGTGTTTACATACAACCTTGGGCCACACCGTGGAACCCATTAGGCACGAAGCCACCAAACGAATTCTCCGACCTATGGTAGCTCTCCTTCTTGTCGCATTTCAGATTCTGCTACTCCTGTTGAAAGCCTATTTTTCAAAACAGGATGACAAAGAAACTGAACTCAAACGCATCGCTGACGAGCAAGCCAAGTTAAACTCAGCCGCTGAAAAGGTCGAAGAATCTAACCGTTATTCTGAAAACAATCCTGCGCTCATGGATCAGTTCCAAGACGCTATTGACAAGGATAGATTTGATGCAACCCATTCGAAGCCAGAAAACAATAGACCTCATTAAGTCATTTGAGAGTTTTAGATCGAAAGCCTATTTAGATTTAGCAGGAATTCCAACGATTGGATGGGGAACGACAAAAGAAATTCATCTTGGCATGACAGTAACAGAGAAGCAGGCCGAAGAGTGGATCAAGCAAGATGTAGTAGAGATTGAAAATGCGATTGCTGCCATGATTACCGTTGATTTAAAAGAATCTCAGTTTTCAGCCTTGGTCAGCCTAGCGTACAATATTGGGGTTCATCATTTTTCATGTTCAACCTTACTCAAGAAACTCAATGCTGGAGATTTAATAGGGACAGCACGTGAATTTCTAAAATGGGACCACTCATGTGGTCGTACAGTCCATGGACTCTCAAATCGTAGAAAAAAAGAACAGGAGCTTTTTCTTACTCATCTTCCTCCACATCATCAAGTCAATTCATCAACATAAAGGAGTACACTATGCGAAAAGTAAAAATAGGTTCAGTTATTTTATTAGGCAAGCATCGCCTGCTTTGCGGAGATAGCAGGAACCCAGAACACATCGAAAAGCTGATGGATGAAAAGATGGCTGACGCTGTGATTACTGACCCACCTTACAACGTCGATTACAAAGGTGAAGAAGGGGAAGCCATTAAGAATGATCTTCTTTCTGAGCGACGTTACAAAGACATGCTGTTTCAAACATTTTCAAATTCAATTGATTATAGCAAACGAGGTGCTGCTTTTTATTCCTTCATTGGAACGAATGCTATGGATCTTGGAATCAGTTCAATTCGAGATGCGGGATGGAAAATTAGGCAAAATCTCATCTGGGCTAAACATCATTTTACTTTGTCCAGGTCCCCTTACCACTGGAAGCATGAAGCACTTATTTTTGGAGCGGCTCCTGGTGCACCCAGCCCGTGGTATAGTGACCGCAAGCAAACTACTTTGTTAGAATTTCCTATTGAGGTGAAGGACCGCATTCATCCCACACAGAAGCCCAAGGAATTGATTAAGTACTTATTAAAAAACTCGACCAAGGAGGGGGACATTATTCTTGATCCATTCGGAGGATCAGGGACAACTTTATTGTCTTGTGAGGCAATGGGACGAAGGGCTTTTATCTGTGAAATTGACCCCAAGTGGTGCATGGCAATTATGGAGAGATGGAGTAGAAAAATCGTTTAGTAGTTTTATTCAAGTGTTTCATATACTTAGAATAGAGAATCCATATGTAACGTACTCTAAGGAGTGTCTATCCTTCACGTAGGGAGGCCAAGTTGAAAAAAAATAAATTTTATACTTGAAATATTTATAAAAATTTAGTTTATTCGAGATGCTGATATTTTTATGGGCAAAGATTTTTATATTGAAAGTAGAGTGCCTTATGAAAAAATTTAAATTTTTTATATTTATCTTGTGGTTCTTAAATTCTACTTATGGTTTTGCTACCCTATCTTTTCAAACTAAAACCACTTTAAATGGACTTGGAAGTAACTGGGTAAATGACGTGTTTGTGGTTGGAGATACTGTTTATGCTGCTACCGCTGGAGGACTCTCCATTTCTGATAATGGGGGTGAAACTTTTGTAAACCGAACTGAAACAGACGGTTTAGGAAGCAACGAAGTATTGGGTGTTTTTGTAGTAAATCAATTCGTTTATGCTGCAACCAGATGGGGAGGTCTTTCTATATCATCAGATGGAGGAAAAACTTTTGTTAATCGAACTGAAAATGATGGATTAGGAAGTAATTCAGTTTATTCAGTTTTTAAGAAAAACAGCATTATCTATGCCGCAACAGAAGAAGGGTTCTCCATTTCTAATGACGATGGAAAAACTTTTGTTAATCGAACTATGGAAGATGGATTAGGTAGTGATAATACTTGCTATGTCCATGCTATAGATAAGGACCTTATAGTATGCACTGAGGATGGTCTTTCTTTTTCAAGAGATGGTGGAAAATCATTTGTAAATCGCACATTTCACGATGGGTTAGGAAATAATTGTACTTTCCGTATAATTGGAAATAGAGATCATCTTTATATTGGGACTTCGAATGGTTTCTCTATCTCTCTAAATGGAGGAAAAACTTTTACTTATAGTCCTGTCAACCCAAAAGCTGCCTATGATAGGGTCTATTGTATTCAGGAAAAAGACGGTGTGATTTATGCTGGGACTGACGGGGGTGGAATATTCATTTCCACTGATCAGGGTAAGTCATTTATTTGTTTTAATAAGGAAGATGAGTTACCAAGTCAGAGTATTCTTTCTATCTATGTAAGTGATGTAAAGATTTATGTAGCAACAGAAAAAGGGCTAGCTGTGTCATTTTTACAAACTAATGCTTCTTCTGATGAACAGATTATTCGACAATAATGCTTACTTAATTATTTTTAATAAATAATAATTTAATCTCTACATTCGTAATAAGATCAAGTAAGAAAAAATTTATTGTAAAATATAAGTTTAGTTTTTTTTAAAATTTACGATAAAAACTCATGAGGCTTATTGAGTTTAAATCCATTTCTGTATGGATTTGCTTTGCCTATTTTTTTTTATTATTTTCTCAAAAAATTCATGCTGGTTTCATGACTTATCATGAAGCTATACTTAAAATTGAAGACTCAATTTCAAGTATAGCTGACACAACAAAAAGAGGCATAGAACAACATAAATTTAAACAATGGAAAGCCAGAATAGAACAGATAAGACAATTGAGTCAAGTAGCATCTGTAGAACATCCTGTTGTTATTTCAATAACTTCCAGCCCTGAACGACTAAAACATGTTCCAACTGTTTTAAGTCTGATTCAAGACCAAATCACCAAAGATTACATTAAAAAAGTGATCATTGTTTTACCTGAAAAATTTAGAGACAATATGGATTATAATCCAGAAGATATTCAACCTTTGAGCAATCTTCATGAAAAGGTTGAAGTTCAAAGGATTTCAAAAGATCTTGGTCCAATTACAAAAATAATCCCCGCTATAGAGTGGGCCAATAAGCATATGAGCTCGGGAAAAGTACTATCAATAGATGATGATATAGCGTATTCACCATCATTAGTCCATGTATTAGCTCAGGCTGCACATGAACCAGAAACTGTCTCTAGTGGAGGAGGAAGTAAAAAACAACGATGGAATATTCCTGAAGACTTTCCTCAACAGTTACCTCATCATGATTCAAAAAGCGCTAATTATGTAGATGTCATTGAAGGTTACGGAGGAGTCCTTTATCCACTTAATATAAATACTGAACTAATGAAAGCATTAGTTGATCCAAAATTTACAAGTCAATCATGTAAACTCTCTGATGATCTCGTAATTAGTTTCGTATTGGCTATTCAAAATATTTACCGAGTCAAAGCTAGTGGGAGTTTAGTTCCTATTTTCCACATCCCTTATGGGAATCAAGCGGACGCTCTTCACAGTACTGCACCCAGTGATCTACTGATAACAGACTTAAGACAAGTAGATGCCATTAAGTATCAAGATTGCTATAAAAAACTACGAGAAGTATCTTATGATCATGAACATAAAAAATTTAAAACTACAGAAGAAATTATGGCTGCCTATCATCAAAAAATACATGAATACGTAGAACAATCATCAGCAGGATGCACGAGTTCATATTCTTCTTCTCCAGATCCACTAGGGCATGTGGCTCAACAAGGGGCCGAAAGTGTTCGAGTTGTAACAGGTCATGTATTACAAGATCAAGAAGCAGAAAAAAAATAGTTTTTTACTACAACCTTTATTTTCATAAAAAATATTTAACATTCTTTAAATGAAGAAATACTCTAAATCCCCAAGAACTTTCCACTGAACTCTCCAGGTCTTGCGTGTAAATATTCCCCTACCGTGGTGAGTTTCGAATGCCCGAGATTTTTCTGTAAAACATGAAGCGAACACCCACGATCCAAGGCATGCGAAGCGTGGCAATGTCTCAACCAATGAGGCGAGACCTTCCTAGTAATCCCAGCACGCATAGCTGCATTTTTCACGATCAAATGAATCTGACGAATAGAAATTCTCCCCTGCACTCTTGAAATCAACACAGGGTCAAAATCCCGAGCGTCTTTTTGCCTGAGCTTCAACAAATCCTGAAAAACTCCAGAAGACAAACCCACCGTTCTTTTCTTGTTCCTCTTGCCAATGACAGTAACTTGTCCCTCTCCATTTTCTCGCTCTTGGAGAGCATCCCAATTCAGGCTGACCAGTTCACTGACTCGGAGGCCTCCACCATAGAGAACTTTTAGGATGGTTCTGTTTCTAAAATCAGTGGTCCGGTCGACCATCCTAAAAACTTCTTCTTGAGATAAATAGCGCTCGGTAATCTTATTGTGGGCGTCGATTGATTTTAAGTCTTCTGCTGGATTCTCTGAGATGTATTTTTTCTTTCTCGCAAATTGAAATAAAGATTTGATGATAGCGACTCTCTGCTTTTGAGTATGTGCGCTTTTGTGTTTTGCTAAATCCATGAATGATTGAATAAAGGATTCACTCACCTCTTTGAGCGACTTGTCACCTAGACAATCCAGAAGTTCACGGGACACTCGCTTGTAATCGACCTGTGTTTTTTTAGCTTTTCCGTGGAGCCAGAGTTTAATCAAATCCTCATCTCGCGCCCAAGAAATTCGAAGCTTTGCCATATCGAGTTCAGACTCAGTGCTTAGAGGGTCATTTTTAGTATCTGAAGCACTCAAAAATGCAGGGTTTTGAACTGTCCCGATACGTTGATTTTTAGAAATCTCCTGAAAATCTCGCTCGTTTCCTAGAGGAAAAATCGTGTCCATTGGTTCTAAAACCTAGGACTTAGAGTTTTCTTAAACGAGCCAACGTATCTGGAAATTTCTGTACAAGTAAAATGAGTGCTGCCGCTTGATCATTCGGTTTGCTACGTCCTTGTTCCCAATTTTGCAACGTCCGCTGATTCACTTGAAGCAAACTTGCAAAGACACCTTGGGAAACATGCAACGTTTCCCTAACATTCCGAATCAGCTTCCCACTGACTTTAGGAAGTTCGATGGATTCTACTTTGTGAGTTTTCAAGGTAAGTTTTTCTTCACGATGCTTGCGCATCGATTCAACTCCCTCGACCAGTTCACCAAAAATATTACGTTTTCCGTTTTTCATAGGACTTCCCTTGTTTTCTTTTTTTCGATCGTGCTTCCTTCTCTGTATCAATCAACACTTTCAAAGCCTTCTTTTGCTGCGAACTTAAATCATCGGCTTCATTCTTGTCGTAGACAGTCAGAAACCAGATTTGCGCATCATCAGGGAAATGGTAGTAAATCACTCTTAATCCGCCTCGTTTGCCTTTTCCCCTGCGACTATCTAACCATCGCAATTTTCGAAAGCCTCCCGTTCCTTGAAGCACATCCCCAGCTTCTGGGCTTTCCATCAAGAAGTTCTGCATTTCCCTAAAAGACTCATCGGCCAGATATTGTGCCTGATATCGAGTAAATGCAGGGGCTTCAATAAACTCCATAGCTTACTATACGCTATTTACGTATAGTTGTCAATTTTATTTTTACAGGGTCTTTAGCACTCAAAAATGCAGGGGTTTTGATCGAAATCTTCAGAAATGTGGGAAATGGGTTTTTTTGAAGGATCTCTCAAAAGTAAGACTATTCTACTAAGGTATACCAGTATTACTTTACTAATTTAATATGCTATTACTTCACTCATCCGACTCTTCCACTCAGACTACCACTAATTCCTCTTAGTGGACGTTCGGAGAGACGAGGAAAGCCCCCTTTTTGGGGCAGCGGGGCACGGATTTTTAGAAATCCATCTCTTTTTTAAAACTCGGAAAACTCGGTATAAACATAGAATATCTCTGTACCAAAAGTTTTTACTGGATTAAATCCTGGAGATGATGGAAGATTTTAAAAAATAGCGTACCGTTCAAAAAGGAATTTATGGATTTAGCGCTCAGATATCCGATGATCGTCCAAGTCATCACCCGAAACGACCGCGACATTTTTTATGGCTGCGTCCCTGATTTTGGAATTGAAACCTACGAAGTGGTCGATCCTGGCAACGTTCCGCAGGAATACATGTTTCATGTGAAGTTAAGACGAATGATCCGAGAATCCATTGCGGTTTACAACGCCGAAGAAAAAGAACTTCCGTTGATTCGTGTTGCCTCTTTGGGCTACAGCTCCCCTGCCCTTCCTTATAATGATGATGAAGATCAAAAATCCGTTTCAACAACTCTTGCTGCCCAAATGCTAGGAGTTCACCCCGACACGATCCGCAGTCTTTTTGATTCCGGAATTCTCAAAGGCTCTCTCACTCAGGGAGGTCAGAGAATAATTCTGGTCTCCTCCATTAAAGAAGAAGAAGCTCAAAGGACTCAACGAGCAGAACTGAGAAAGCTTGAACTCCGAGCGAAAATGAAGAATTCAAAGCGCAAACAGCGAAGGATTCAGAAGCAGAAAAAAGAAAAGCTGGAACGTTTTCAAGCAAACATGGCCGAGCTTACTCAAGCAGAGAATTCACTCTTATAAAATTGAAAGAGATTCAAGCGTATTGAGACTGAAATACAGGTGGAATTTAGTATGTAATTTAGTAAATTACAGTTCATTTCTGAATATCATACTTGTTCGCTCCCTACTCCCGCGTGTGTAGCTGCAAATGTACTCATCACCGATGATAAATTATCATCTGATGACAACTTTTTTTTATTATTGTAAATTATTTTTTCATGGAATAACATATCATAGGATGACAGAAGATCATCTGATGACGAAAGGCAAGGAATGGAACCGAAATTTTATACTTCTTCTGATATACAGAAGATTTTCAAAGTAGATAAAGATACCTTAAAAGAACTAGAATTATCAGGTAGTTTCCCTGTACCTGAAAGAATTAAAAAAGGTGCAATTTCGGTCAAAGCTTGGCCTATTAGTAGTCTCCCCAGTTTCGGACTAAAATGTGGTTTTTTTAAAAAACCCAAAAAAAGAATTACAATCACTGTATTCACTCAAAAAGGCGGGGTTACAAAGTCATCCTACACCCATTGTTTAGCAAGAGTCCTAGCACTAAATGGTATTAATGTTCTTTTGATTGGTCTAGATTCACAACTTTCTGTTACGACATTTACATTTCCTGGACTTGGACTAGAAGAATTAAGGGCTCTTAAGCCTGGCCTGTACCATCACTTTTATGAGAATGCTTCTCTTGATGAAGTAATTCGAGCCACAGACATCCCTACACTTAAAACAATACCTGAAACTTCTGAAATAAAAGCTCTCAATGAGAAAATAGAACGAGCCAGAAATAAGGAAGCGTTTTTTAAAGAAAAACTCATGCCTCAACTGATCAATTTTGATTGTATAATTTTTGATAATGGCCCAAGTTGGAATAATCTTATTGAAAACTCAATTGTTGCAGCTGATACTCTCATATCACCTGTCTCTTGTGCAATTGGAACATTAAATGTCCTACCTCAAAACCTAGAGGAAATAGCAGAATTTCAAAAAGATCTAAAATTAAATTTTGATTTTATAATGGTGCCAACACTTTTGGACCATAATAATAAGCTCAGCGCACAAATTTATAACGAATATAAAAATAATTATCCAGATAACTTGCTTCCATTCCCTATCCGAAAAAGTGTCAAAGCAGAAGAAGCTCAAGCTTTTAATATCTCATCAATCGAATATGACCCTTTAAGTCCTGTTTCTATAGATTATTATCAATCCTTTTGCGAACTATGGAAACGGATCAACCCAGAATACGCCAATTGAGGTAACTAAGTTATGACCATTCCATCAGGAATTTTACAAAGAAAAGCCGTACAACCACCAAAGAAAACCTATAGTAACATCCCACTTCGATCAAGCGCTAAAAAAGAAAATCAATCATCTGATGACAGTTCATCATCAGATGATCATCGGACAAACGAAGATAAAAAATCCCAGCCTGATAAAAAAACATCTGATGTTAAATCACCATCGGATGAGGATCTACTTAATTTTACAGATTTAAAAACAAAGAACCAAATAGATGAGGATGCTACTTCTAATTTAATTAACCAAAACATAACATCATCCGATGATATAATACCATCAGATGATGATCGCTCACTTAATCAGCCTTCCTATATAAATAGTAGTAAATCCAACTTACAAGACTCAAAAGTTTCTCAGCCATTATTAGATAAACCTATCCTGTCTTTATCAACTCCTACAATAAACCTTAATAAAGACACGTGTAAAATATCATCTAATGATGATTTACAATTAGATGATATTTTATCATCAGATGCTATTTCAATAACAAATAATTCCATCCCTAAACTAATAAAAAAAATAACATTCCATGGGTTCTCCCTAAGAGAGGTAAGGATTATTAATTTTATCTTTAGCATTTGTTACCCTAAGCTATTTACCCCTAAGAAAATATCCTTATCAGAGTTCTTTACTATTCCTGGAGTAGATAAGTCAGTTTTTTACAAAACTATAAATCCTCTAATTGAATCTGGTGTCATTATTAAAATTGAAACTAAAGTAGAAGACGGATTAAGGCAAGAATCTAACCTTTACTCTTTAAAAGAGTCATTCTTTACTTAATAAAACAAAATCAAAATAGTAGTTGCCTTTTTCAAGTTATCCGTAAATTTGTCAAAATTACTATTTCGTAAGTGCAGTTAAAACTTTCTCGTAAGTGCAGTAGTCTATGTCTTTTAGTTAAAGTTGCTTTTTAACGTACAAACAAAGTTAGTGTGATTGGTAATTAAAAACGGTAAAATCATTTTTTAACAACTTTTAGCAACCTTATTCAGAATTCATCTCAGTAAGAATCTCACTTATCATTAAGGTTCACTTATATTGAATTATCCACTAACTGCACCTACGAGAAAGAAAAAAACTCTTTTTTATTAACGTTTTAGACAGTCCAGTGTATTCTCATAAAGTAATGAAACAAGACTCGAAATGGCCTGTTAGATTATTTTTTGTGTGCAAAGATTATTTAAATGGGTTTATAGCCCACCACCAACAAGCACAAACAGTAGAATTATATAATTCACTTATTCGTTCTTTTACTAGCCAGACAACTGCACCTACGAGAAATAAATTAACAAAAGTAATAGCGCTGCTATCTTTTTTTCTCCCAACTGCACCTACGAAACAATCCACTGCACTTACAAGAAAGTTTTCTACGCTTAACACTGCACCTACGAGAAATTTCACTGCACCTACGAGAAAAAGTTATCCACATACTGTTTTCCTCACTGCACTTACAAGAAAATCCACTGCACCTACGAAACAATCCACTGCACCTACGAGAAATTTTCACTGCACCTACGAGAAAGCGCGACTATTGAAATTTTTAGTGTTTTTCAAGTTATCCACAATTTTAGGCATTGGTATGTATGTATGTGTTTTTATAAAAGAAGATCTTTTAATACAAACAACAAACAATTTCCGAAACAGTTTTTTCACAAATCGTTAATACCCAGGAAGGGGTTACTTTCATGGCAGATCTTAAGCAACCGTTTACTCTAACAATGCAGGAACTAAACGAACCTGAAAAGAATACTCACCCTGCATTTTTAGAACGACAAAATGATCTTCGACTTCGCCCATTTTTTCTTGTTGAAGCTAACCTAGCAAGTCTTCCTTGGGTTGATTTTGATCGAAACCATAGGAACGGTAAAAGCGATGGGCATGTTTTTAGATATCAAGAAATAGTGGATGGCACGATACTGACTTGTACAGTTACTGTTGCAATGCCAAAGGTAGTTCGAAATGGCGAGCTAGTTCAAGACACATTACCAACTCAATTTGATCATGATGTATATTTTTGCATTACTGATTTATGGGATGAACAAGGTCGTCCCGCTGATGGTGTTGTTTTTTTTAGGGTAGGGGATATATGTAAAAGACTTCAGATTAATACAGATTCTGGAAAAAACTATGAAATGGTTAAATCAGCTATTAATCGACTATCTCGTGTTGTTATTACTTCTCAAAATGCATTTTACAGCGCAGACGAGAATACTCGAATTGAAGCAGTAATTGACTTAATGAAGTCAGTAACGGTAACAAATCAAAAGAGGAAAATTGATTTAGTAAAGGTAGAGCTTTCAGCTAAAGTATTAGCAAATCTTAATAAAAATCATACAGCAAAAATTAATCGAGTAATGTACCAACGATTAGAACATGGCTTTTCAAAGCGTCTTTTTAATCTTGTAACCACTCGTGAACAAATTAACAAAGAGCGTGGGGTTTTTGATTTCGAATTATTTAATCTTGCTGAAATTCTACCGATTAAGGGAGCTAAGTACGTTAGTGAAATAAAAAATAGGCTACGCCGCGCAGTTAAAGAACTACAAACAAAAAATATATTTTTTTGTGAATTTATTCGACAGTCTAAGAATCACGAAGTATTGAGACTTATACCAGTAGAAAAATCAGTTGAGCTGATTGGATCAGATTCTGTTTTACGTTTCACTGGTATGATCTACGAAATATATGGGAAATCGATTGAGGATATTCTTCAGGTTCCAAACCAGGCGATTTTTCAATATCTTAAGAAAAACACAAGAGTAATTGAACTTGAAGGTGTTCAATATAGTTGGATATTTCATGCTTTGCACGTTCTTACTCATCAAAAATTAATTGGAAAATGGGAAGTAAGAAATTTAGGTGCAGCAATTCGTAACACATTAAAACAAGAAGAAATAGATATACCGTTAGGAATAGGATGGAAACCACTTCATATTATGCAGCAGGAGCTTTTAACTAAAATAAAAGTACAACCTGTTTTAGTAAGTAAGACTGAAGCAACATTTCAACAGTTAACTGAAATAGAAAAAATGGCTGAAAACTATTTAAACAAACTGCATAAAGATCAATTTGATATATATTTCAAAAATGTTTGCTTAGAAAAGCCTTTCTTAAAAACTATGAAAATAGAAGCAATGAAGTCAAATACTATACGTGGAAGCATTAAGGAGTTAATCACTAAAGATATTATTAATAGCAATCATATTAAATTAAAAGATGATGATTTTATGATTAATCCTAATTTAATTGAAAATATTAAATCAGAAAATAACAAAGAGACTTAAATTGAAAATTCAGTCTAGGGGGCCACATGGACAGGGAAGATCCAAAAGAAAAGAAGCGCGAACGCAATAAAATTAACTATCTCCAAAATAAACCTGAGCTTTTAAGTCGCGCTAAGACGAGATACCACGAAAAAAAATTTAATCAACCTGATCAGCTGATAATACCATTTCCTATACGCACACAAACGCCAAATAATAAACGAACGAAGCATAGGCAAAGGTTGCCCACTGTAAAATTTCTAAATTCAATTCTTGAGCCTTTTCTGTTCGCCTCGTTGATTATTGTCTCAACCTATTTTTTAATGCGAGAAACCGTTCACTTTCTGAGTGCAACAGATACGACAGGAGCAGCCTGGTTGAAAGCAGTGCTAGGGGAGGGGATGATTATTGCACTTTCTTGGGTTCGAGTCCAAGGAATCAAAATGCAAATCTGGCGAGCAGTTCTACTGATCGCTTTGTTTTGCTATAACGGTTGGGCGATTGTGGGAGGAGTCTGGACGCAAGGTATGCAAAAATCTACAGCGGCAACAATTATGCGTCAGGAAGTCCAAGAGTTGGAAGCTGAAATTGCAAAAAAGGAAATGCTCCGTGCAAACTTCTTTGACCGCGACATGATCAGTCTTTCCAGGAAATACGAACGTGAAATTACCGCGCTGCGAGATAAACTAGATTTTGCTCGTGCTGAAATGCTTAAAACTCCGGCTGAAAGTCTGAAAATCAATTTTTTCAGCTTCGCATTTTTCAGACTTCTCGTCATGTTATCAAATTCATTTCTCGTTACTTATTTTTCAGTCTTTTTAAAAGCGAAACCCGCTCCAGTCCTGCGCCTTGTGCATGGCTGAAAAATGGCTGAAAAAAGTTAGATCAGGCTTAAAAATGAAAATTGGACTAATTAGAAATTGGCTAATGGCTGAAAAATTTAATGGAAGAAAGTTTTCTGTTTCTATTCCTGAGCAAAACTATATATTCAAACAAAAGGAAATGATTATGGCAGCGAAAAAGAAAGCAGTGAAAAAAGTAGCAAAGAAAAAGACTGTTAAGAAAAAGGCAAAAAAGAAATAGAGTTAAGATTGCAGCGAGGACCGTTCCAAAATTCAAAGCGGGGAAGGATTTTCGGGAGATAGTTTGCTAACGGTTGAAACTATTTTAGATGGCCTCTTTGATTATCAAATTTTTTGATAATTATGAATAAGAGGAAGTTTCTGTCTTATTTTTCATTATTTTTAAAAGATCAATTGGGAATGTTTTTCCAAAGAAAATTCTGTTTTTATCAATGAATGGAGTATCTGGTAAGTTCTCTGCATCTTCACCTGTTAAAATATAATAATTTGGAAATTCTCCGTTAAGCGATTCCAATAATTCAAATCCCGTTTGTCCTGGTAAATGAAAATCAACAAAAAGAGGTGTTTTGGTTTGAAATTCGCGTTTATGCATTTCAAAATAGGATGGATCTGAAAAGATTCGATAATTTAAGTGATAGGACTGGGCAGCACTTCTCCATGCAAATGCAACAATAGGGTGATCATCAACCAGAATGAAATCAAGTTCTTTTTTTGGTCCTGTGGTAATATTAATATTATGAGCAAGGGCTTTTGGAAGTAATCTGACTTTTTCTAATTTGCATTCCTGCATAATTTTTTCTTCATCCCAATGACTGGTCATAAGAATACTATTACGATTGATTTTAAATTTTTGAATATAATTAATACCTGTTTTTGATGTTCCTCGAAATTCATAATCGACTAAGAAAAGAGAATTTTGTGCAGCTTCTAAGGTCATGAAGTTAGAAAGTTGTTTTTCTGAGTGGCATGAAATGAGTTGAATTTGTGCTAATTGTGGGTTTGACAAAAGTCTAATTTTAATGGTCTGATGAACAGAATCATCGTCATCAAAAACGACTAAGTTTTGAGCATTTAGTAAATTAATTTCTGTTACAAACCATTCTGGAGTTCGTTGAGCTGGAAGTTTAATGGTTGCTTTTAATCCAATTGGATACATTTTTGAAAAATTAAGAGAACCATTAAACTGGCTGATTTTTTCTTTAGCCGATGCAATCCCAATGGGTTTTCCAGAGTGTTTAGTCGAGGTACAAATTCCATTATTCATCTCTTGTAGTTTTATGTCGGAAATCACAGTTCCATCATCAGATATGGCAATAAAGATAAAATCTTGTTTCTGATCTAAATGTACTAAGATAGATCCAAATCCTCCTTTTTTAAGGATTTCATCTTTCGAGTTATTTATTAGATTAGAAAGAATAGATCGAAACGAATCTAAATCAAGACTAAAAAAACTTTGGAGTGCAGAATCTGTGATCTTTAATTGTAAATTAATTTTGCTGGTAGCAAATTCGGCATTCTTCATTTTAAATATTTTTTCAAGACTAGCAGCGGCCGAGTAAGTCTTAAGTTCTGTCGAAAGTTTTTCAGATGATCGAAAATGAAGACGATTAATCATTGCACTAATACTGGTAAGTGCTGTCCATAACGTTTCTCTAGCAGTGTCGGTATCTAAGTGAGGAAGAGCGATAATGGTTCGAATTGCTCCAATGGGTGATTCGATATCATGCGCCAATTGCTTTGCAATTTGTCCTCTAACGACGTCTTTTTCAAATTGGATTTTTTTAACAATTGATTCAACGAGGCGCTGGCCTCTTAAATTGCATTTATCTGCCATTTCATTGTAACGATCGATAATAAAATTCATTTCTGATGAAAATGATATTTTTTGATTAATTTTTTCAATTTTAATTCCAGGAGAGCCATCGATTCCAATTTCGCTTACTTTATTACTTCCCATCAGAAAACCAATTTTCATAAATTTTTCTGAAACATTGAAAGCTAAAGTATTTGAAATGCTCCAGCAAATAAGAATAATTGCTAATAGCCATGTAACATCAATTGCGTTCCGAACAGTAAAAAATCGAAGAATAAAAAGAGCAACTGTCAATAAAACAGTAATAAAAAAAATAATTAATCCAAAGGTTGACCTAATACTCAACCAGTCAGCTAAATTTCCATTGATTGAGAAAATAAGTTTCCCGTGAACAGATGATAAAAAGAAAACAAGGAATAGAACTCCCATTAAAAACGCCCAGAAGTAATAACTTATCGGCATTTGATTAAATCTATGATGAAACCAATGGTATCTTCCAGAGAAATCACAAACAAGCAGCGCTAAGAATAGATGAAAAAAAATATGTTCGCATATATTCATAGTACGTAAAGAATAAGTGACTGCAATTCCAAATATTAGTGCTGATATGATACTGTAGATTATAGATTGAACATATAAGAACAATGTATTTAAAGTATAGTTTTGTGAAACTATAAACCGATATTGAAAACTGAAGTGGACTAATGCAATGGATAAAATTCCAATAATCACTAATGGATGTTCTGTGTGAATTTTAAAATGCTTAATAAGTGCAATAGCGATAAATCCAAATGAAAGTGGATAAAAAATTTCAAGAAAAACTTTATATTTCCATATTCCGTTAGGTTTTTGGAAAAATGTTGTGTTAAGTGTAAATTCAGCAATTGCGAAGAAACTGAATCCAATGAGTAATATTGGTAAAACAGTATTTTTTGCAGATGGCCAGTTTAAAAAACAATAGCGCCATAAGATTAATACGATTCCAAATTCACAGATTGTTTGATAATAAAAAATAGCAGATTTTCTGATCTCTTCATTGAGAAAGTAAAAAATAGCGATAGGGAAAAGTAAAACAAGCAAAGAATAAAGAATGGTTATAATATTTATAAGAATGACTGTATGCATAAAATCGTGATTGCCTTAAAAACTCCTTACTGAGAATTTGAATGATATGTTTTGCTTACCTGAGTTTTCATCTTCTGATGAATGGATTTGATCCAGCAAAACTCTTTATAAAAGCTATAGAGATCATTGAGAATTTGTTGAAGATATTTTTTTCTCTCTGAATTAGTATCATTTGCATTCATAAGAGTTTCTGAGAAAAGAATGATTTCATTAAAAAACATTGTAATTTCATGATTTTTACGTTGATTCACATCAATATCTGATTTTGGAATTCGAATCATGACATCAAAAAATTGATCGGATGAAGTCACTGTTACAGGGCAGTCTGCATGGAGGCGCATTGTTTTACTCCTTTGGCTTTTTCAAGTGTTAAGTTCAGTCTTTCTAGTTTTCGATAAAAAGTACTGATTGAAATTCCGAGAGCATGAGACGCTTCAGAAATGTTTCCATCGAAAATAGAAAGTGAGTGAATCAGCATGGAGCGTTCACAAGATGCCATAAAATTTTCTAATCCTGATGAAATGAGAGTTGCTTTGTCATTCGGTAGTGAGATTTTCATTCCATCTCTATTTAATGAATTTTTACGTTCTGCGCGGATTAAATCAGGGGTATCTATTTTTTCTCTTTTATTTGTTTTTAAATCAGCAATGACCAGATCGATGAGTTGTATGAGTTGTTTCAGATTTCCAGGCCATTGTTGTGATTGTAGAAAATTGCAGGCATTTTCAGATAAGAAATATTTCTTTAATTGATAACGATTTAAGTGTTCCGATACTATGACTGGAATGTCCTCTCTTCTTTCTCTTAATGGAGGAATGAAGATGTGTCTAAAGAGTTTACTTTTTTTAGTTAATTTCAGAGTACTATTTGAAGTTAAAATTAATCTATTTTTAATAGAAATTGTAGTTGTCGAATTTTTGATTTGAATAATTTTTGAGTTGATTGTTTCAATAATTTTTTCTTTCAATTTTTTAGAAGCATGATCGAAATCTGTGATTAAAAGGTCACCAAAATGAGAGCAGAGAAATGCGCCTTGCTTTCCGCCATATTTCCCAAATAAGTCTGTTTCAAGGCGTACTTTTGGTATTTTTGCTAATTTAAATAAAATGAAAGGTCTTGCTGGATCATCTTTTATTTTCCAAAAATAACGAGCCAAAGAACTTCTTCCTGATCCAGTCTCTCCAATTAAAACGAGGTGTGATTCTTTAGATTTCTCGTTTTTAATTGATTCCCTTAGTGTTTTCACAGACGGAGAGGTTCCTAATAAAAAAAGAGGGTCTTCAGATTTTAGATCCTCTCGGTAGGTAGTGATTATTTTTTTATTGATTGCTCGATTGATACATTCTGGAATCTTTAAAAAAACATCTTCACAGATAGATGGAGATTTAATGATATAGTCTTCTGCGCCTATGAGAAGCGCTTGTTTCATTTCTTGAAGATCGTCATTATTTGTAATCATGATAATGACTAATTGTGGAAATTCTTTGAGGTAACGTGGAATGAGTTGAATGCCTGTGGGCGAGTGAGTACCAAGATCGTGATCTAAAAGTAAAACATCAAAATGACGTTTTCGAAGTAATGTAAAACTTTCTAGATAGGAGGAAACTATTTCTACTTTCCATCTTTGACTTAAATGCTTAGCGACTTCATTTTGCGTAATGAAATCTTTGTCATCCAGAAATAAAATATTTAATTCTGACATAAGTTGGAGGTATCAGAGCTTCATCTGGGAGTCTATAAAAATTGCAATAATTCTCAATAATGCGAAAAAATGGAAGGCTTTTTTTGGTAATTTGTTATTTTAGGATTACTTTTATCGCAATAATGCGAAAAATGAGTCTGAAAAATAAAAATGAGGTGCATTTTTAATTGAATTCTATTTGAAATCAAGTCATTCAGATGATGAAGAGGAGAAGAAAAAAGAATACAAACTTTAAAGGGGTGCACATTTTGTGGAATAGGCAAGAGTTGAGTCGGTACATTATGGTGAGCTGGCAAATAGAATTTGAAAGGGAATATTGATGTTAAAAAAAGTTTTTTAAAGAGGGCTCTTGGGTGAGACCAATTGCCCTCTAAAATACAATTACTAAAGAGTACCAAACACTCTCTTAGTATCAAAAATAAAAAAATTTAAAAGTCCAATCGTCTCTAAGACGCATGAATTCATGCGCCCAATGGGTAAGATTTTTTAAAATAATGGTGTTTAATCCGCTTTCTCTAATTGTAGAGAAGTTTATTTGGAGAGAGGGTTATGGAAGATGATCAATCTCAGTTTTCAATCGTTGATTTCCTAGAATTCTCAGGTTCAAT
>Ga0302200_10000277_pt1 | contig 52938 bp, 38 predicted proteins | sample II_Bog_N3_1_FD_194585 | JGI IMG/M metagenome (GOLD analysis project Ga0302200, IMG submission 194585) | Peat permafrost microbial communities from Stordalen Mire near Abisko, Sweden - II_Bog_N3_1 | ecosystem: Environmental > Terrestrial > Soil > Wetlands > Peat | place: Sweden: Abisko...
TGGAGCTGGATGGAAAACGCGGCGGCTATCCGGGACTTCAAGTGGGCGCTGAACAAGCCTTTTTGCGCGAGGTAGTTCTCCATGTTCGGGATGGGGTCGGCTGCCACCCAGCGGCGGCACTCGATGAGGGTGGGTCCGCGGCCCAGGCGGACGCGCTGGATGGACTCGAATGCGACGCGATAGACGGCCACGATGTCGTTTCCATCGACGGTAATACGGGGAAAGCCATGCACGATAGCGGGGTGGGTGGGGTCTTCGGGCTGATTCTGGAGTAATTCGGTTTCGGAGCCGGGCTGGAGATTTGCTGTAGAGACGAAGACGACGGGCAGGCGATGCAGGCCGGCAACGTGCATGGCCTGGCGCCAGGCATGGGTCGATCCGGATTCAGATTTGGGTTCGGTTTCAGAGAAGGCTACGGCGATCCGATTGTTTTGTTTCGCCTGGGCGGCCCGGGCAATTGAGGTAGCGGTGTTGAGCCGCTCTCTGGCAGAGCGTGCATAATCCGAGCCGGCGCGGAGGCGGGCGAAGATTGTTTCCAGCGGGACGCCCTGAATGAGGCTCACCAGGAAGCCGCGCGGGGATGGGGCTACGGTATCTCCCGAAGCCAAGTCGATGGCAACGCCTACCGTGGCGGCCTCCTGGCCGTGGGCCGCCTGATAGTCGCCGGGGAGTTTGCGGAGCTCGAACAGGATGCGGACGCATTCGTCCAACATGCGGCACTGGAGCATGGTGGAGTAAAGCTGGATGAGCTTGTGATTGGAGATGAGCGAGAAGCCGTTTTGGCCGGAGGGTGCTGGAGCGGCTTGCTGGTGCTGTTTCACGGTCATGGGTGGGGAGAGTTCTCCGGTTAGTGGATTGTAAATGGCGACGGGAAGGTCTACGAGGGATGTGTCGAAATCCCGGATTTTCGACGGCGATTCTGAGATTCCGTGGACCGAAGTTGACGGGTTAGCTGCCGCTTGCGAGGCGATTGTTGTGCATGCCGGGGATGTTTGATACGATGGACACGTGGCCAGCGCTTCCCCAAGCCGCTCCTGTTGTTGCCTGTCGAATATCTTCGACGGGTGTCCACTCTAGTCTCCGAATCTTTCCCAAAGACTGAATGAGAAAACGCACCCGCTGCTGAATAGCCGGGTTCGCGTTTCTCTGGGACGGCCTTCAGCATACCCCATGCCAAGAGGCCATCATGCCGATAGTTGAAAGCGAAACACCGTCAACCTTGCCGCTCACGAACCTGAAGCCCGGAGGGCAGGCTGAGTCGCGTCTTGGGCATCTGCGCCTGCTTGAGGCGGAAAGCATTCACATTCTGCGCGAAGTGGCCTCGGAGTTCGAGAGGCCGGTGATGCTTTACTCGATCGGCAAGGACTCGTCTGTGATGTTGCGGCTGGCGCAAAAGGCATTCTTTCCGGGGCCGATTCCGTTTCCATTGCTGCACATCGATACCGGCTTCAAGTTCAGGGAGATGCTGGAGTTTCGCGATGCGATGGCGCGTCAGGTGGGGGCGACCTTGCTGGTGTGGCGGAATGAAGGGGCGATTGCGGCGGGGACGAATCCAATTGCGCTGGATACGAAGCGCTGCTGCGGACTGCTGAAGACTCAGGCGCTGCTGGATGCGCTGAAGCACTACAACTTCGATGCGGCGTTTGGCGGGGCTCGGCGCGACGAGGAGAAATCGCGGGCGAAGGAGCGGATTTACTCGTTCCGCGACGGCGCGGGACAGTGGGACCCCAAGAACCAGCGGCCCGAATTATGGAACCTGTATAACGCGCGAATTCATCCGGGCGAGAGCATTCGCGTGTTTCCGCTTTCGAACTGGACGGAGATGGACGTTTGGCAATACATCCACGCGGAAAATATTCCGATTGTGGACCTTTACTTTGCCAAGGAACGGCCCATGTATGTAAGGGGAGACGCGCTGCTTCCCATTGAGCAGGAGTTTGTGGCGTGGCCGGGTGAGCGGCCGCAGATGGTGAAGTCGCGGCTGCGGTCGCTGGGCTGTAGTCCATGCACGGGGGCGATACGGTCGGACGCGGACACACTTCCGGCGATTATTCAAGAGCTTCTTTCGTTTCAGTCTTCGGAGCGGGCGAATCGGGCGATTGATCACGACCAGGAAGGATCGATGGAGTTGAAGAAACGAGAGGGATACTTCTAAAGGCAGTGAATGAGTGAAGAAGTGAACTGGAGTCAGGGGCGGGAGGCTGGATTGGCGGTTGTGGAACAGATGGGGGCTGGGTTTGAGATTGAGGAATTTCTGCGTCTGGAGCAGGATAAGGACCTGTTTCGATTTTCGACCGCCGGGAGTGTGGACGATGGCAAGTCGACGCTGATCGGGCGGCTGCTCTACGACACGCAATCCGTGTACGAAGACCAGGTTCGGTCGATTGAAGGCAAGGGGACGACGGCGCCGGGGCAGATCGATTTCGCATTGCTGACGGATGGATTGCGGGCCGAGCGGGAACAGGGAATCACGATCGACGTGGCCTACCGGCACTTTTCGACGGCGCGGCGGAAGTTTATTATCGCGGACACGCCGGGACATGAGCAGTACACGCGGAATATGGCCACGGGGGCATCGACCGCGGATGCGGCGGTGGTGCTGATCGACGCCAGCAAAGGGGTTCTGGTGCAATCGCGGCGGCACGCGTATATCGCATCGCTGCTAAGGGTGCGGCACGTTCTGGTTGCCGTGAACAAGATGGATCTGGTGGATTACGACGAGGGCGTGTTTCGGGCAATCGAGCGCGATTTCAGCCTGGTTTTGGAGCAGATCGCCGAAGATACGGGGAATGCTGTGGAGCCCGTGTTTGTTCCGGTAAGCGCGTTAAGGGGCGACAACGTTGTACACGGGGCCGCGGACGGATTGGGGCCGATGCCGTGGTACCGCGGGCCATCGCTGCTGGCGCTGCTTGAGGGACTGCCCTCTCAGGAAGAAACGCGGACCGCGCCGTTTCGATTTCCGGTGCAGCGGGTGCTGAGGCCGGACCAGACATTTCGCGGGTTCAGTGGGCAGATTGCTTCAGGGACGGTTCGACCGGGCGATGCGATCCGGGTGCTTCCATCGGGCAGGAGCGCGAATGTGGAGCGGATTGTGACGTGGGATGGCGACCTTGCCGAGGCTCACGCGCCGTTGAGTGTGACGCTGGTTCTGAACCGGGAAGTGGACATCAGCCGCGGCGATTTGATTGTGAGCGCAAAGACGCCGGCGACGATTGCCAGGAGCGTGAAGGCGTCGCTGGTGTGGATGGATGGACGGCCATTGGAGATCAATCGCCGTTATCTGCTGAAGCACACCAGCCACACCGCGCCGGCGTTTGTTTCAGCGATCGAGTATCGGACCGACATAGGCACACTGACTCGCGAACCGGCCGAGACGCTGGAGATGAACGGCATTGGAGTTGTAACGCTGAGTTTGCTGCGGCCGGTGGCGCTGGACCTTTATGGGGAGAATCGATCGACGGGCGCATTCATACTGATCGATCCGGAGACTAACACTACCGCCGCGGCGGGAATGGTGACCGCCGCATTTAGCCATGCAGTGACTGGCGCGGGCGCTGCCGGTGGAAGACTTGGGCGCGTGACTGCCGGGGAGCGAGCCGCACGCTGGGGCCATTGCGGAGGACTGCTTGAGTTGAGCGGGCCCTCGGCAATCATCGACCGGATCGAGCGGTCGTTGTTCGCGATTGGAACTGTGACCGCGCGTGTTGACACCGATGACCAGGTATTCAGGACTCGTCCGGACGCGCTGGAGATGCTGGTGAAACGAAGTGTGCAGGCCGGTTTTCTGACGATTGCGGCGGCTCCTTCAAAGAGCGGCCAACTAACAGTGCGATCGGGGAACGAGCAGGTTGTGTTGAACACAAACGACGCCGAGGAGACGATTCAGGCGGTACACAGGCTATTGGCTCGAGCCGGAATTCTTGGCTCAACGGGAAGGGAAGGCGCACGATGAGTACCGCTGAGATTCAAACCGAAGTGAGCGCGAAGTTGGACGCGGTGCGCGCCACGCTCGTCCGCGAGATTACAGGCAAGGGCGATGTGTGCCTGACGTGCAGCTTTCAGGCTGAAGACGTGCTGCTGACCAGGCTGGCGATCGAATTGGATGCGAAGATACCTATCCTTTTTCTCGATACCGGGTATCACTTCAAAGACACATATGAGTACCGGGATCGAATTGCCGGCGAGTGGGAATTGAATCTGATCAACCTGCTGCCGGAAAAGACGGTTGCGCAACAAGAAGCGGAGCACGGATTGCTGTATCAATCGGCGCCCGACCAATGCTGCAAGCTGCGCAAGGTCGAGCCGCTGTTCAAGGCGGTTGCAGAGTATCGGGTGTGGCTCACAGGACTGCGGAGAGAGCAGGCAAAGAGCCGCGCCGCGCTTGAGGAAGAAGCGCTGTTCACGCTGCCCGGCGGGAAGCAGGTGCTGAAGCTTGCGCCGCTGGCCGCGTGGACGACGCGGGATGTTTGGTACGCGTGCGAGGAGATGAAGATACCGCTGCTGCCGCTATATGAGCGCGGGTACTCGTCGATAGGCTGCGAGCCATGTACCACGCTGCCACTGGACCCCAACGATCCGCGGTCGGGCCGTTGGGCGGGCCGCAAGGTTGAGTGCGGCATTCACATAGAGGCGGCGGCGAAGTAGACACGGCACGCGGAAATTGAGGGAACGAAATGCAGTATCTAATTGGATTCGTGATTGCGCTGTTTATCGCGCTTACTGGAGTTGGGGCGGGAACCGTTACGGTGCCGGTGCTGGTGCTGTTTCTGGGAGTGCCATCATCGGTGGCTGTTGGTATCGGGCTGATGTTTACCAGCGCGGTGAAATTGGTATTGGTGCCGGCTCAAATCGCTCGCCGCAACGTTGTCTGGCGGACACTTGCATTCATGCTTGCGGGTGGGGTTCCAGGAGTAATCGTTGGGTCGCTTTTCCTCAAGCATCTCGTGACTGCTGGTTCGCAGAATCTGTTGAATGCGCTGCTGGGATCGATTCTGGTGACAACAGCGTTGTGGCAGATATTCGTTTATTTTCGTCCGATGAAACAGAACGCGAATCAGAAGGATAGGAGTCCGCTACTGACATGGTTGATGCTGCCGGTTGGCGTGGAGGTTGGGTTTTCGTCGGCAGGCGCGGGTGCGCTTGGCTCCGCGGCGCTGCTTAGCTTGACGCCGCTGCTGCCTGCGCAGGTGGTTGGGACGGATATTGCGTTCGGGTTTATCGTATCGCTGATAGGGAGCGGGGCGCACTGGTTTTCGCACAACTCGAACCCAGATTTGCTTCTTCATCTGATCGTCGGTGGGGTAGTCGGCGCAGTGGTGGGGACAATGCTGAGTACGCGCGTGCCGCGGCGGCAGTTGCGGTTTGCCCTGTGGGTGTGGCTGCTGATACTCGGTAGTCAGTTCCTGGTGAATAGCTATAACGTATGGGAATTGCCGCATAAAGAGGCCGCAAGCCAGGTTCATATACCTTAATTTAATCGGAAACAAGCCTATTTTTTCTAGTGGCCAAGCCGCGAGCGGGGAAGCTCGTCTCATTTTCTGTTGACATTCAACAGGTGCGCGGCGCATAGTATGTGTTGAATGGCAACAGGGAGCGGCGATGGGAGAAAACAAATCCGACGTATTGCAGGGAACGCTGGATCTGATGGTGCTGAAGACGCTTGAGGCCATGGGGCCGCTGCACGGGTACGGGGTTGCACGGCGGATCGAACAGGTGAGCGACAACGGCCTGAGCCTGAATCAGGGAACCATCTATCCAGCATTGTTGCGCTTGCAACAACGGGGATGGATTCAAGCCGAGTGGGGTGTGTCGGAGACGAATCGGCGGGCCAAGTTCTATTCTCTGAGCCGGATCGGGCGGAAGAAGATTGCGGAAGAGACCGAGAACTGGGAGCGGATTGCGGGAACCATGGCGCGGTTTCTGGCGCCTTCAAGCTAGGAGAGGCCTGTGGACTTTATACGCGTATTGCTAAGCCGCTTCCGAGGTCTGTTCGGCAAGCGGAAACTCGACGGCGATTTGGAAGAGGAGTTGCGCGCGCACATCGATTTGGCCATTGCGGAGAATATGCAGCGTGGGATGAAAGCGCAAAAGGCGCGAACCATGGCGCTACGCGAGTTTGGCGGATTAACGCAGGTGAAGGAAAGCTATCGCATCCAGCGCGGGTTGCCGTGGTTCGAAGAGGCTGCTCGCAACATTCGCTATGCGGTTCGGCAACTGCGCAAGTCGCCGGGCTTCACCGTGACCGCGATCATAACTTTGGCGTTGGGCATCGGCGCGGCCACATCGGTGTTCAGCGTGGTGGATGCAGTGTTGCTTAAGCCGTTCGCGTTTCGCGATCCGGATCGCCTCGTCGTACTGCGCGAGGTTCAAGACGAGGCGGGGAACGAGCGATTTTTGGTTCCTGACAATTACCGCCATTTCATGCGACTGAAGAACGATTCCAAGACCCTGGAAGATGCGGCAATTTTCCGGCAATACGGAATGAGCATTTCCCCGACGGGCGATCATCCGCGCATTGTGGGCACTGTAACGGCTTCACCGAATGTGTTCGCGGTGCTGGGGGTGCGGCCCATGCTGGGGCGCGGCTTTGTGAACAGCGATGCCGAGAAGGGCGCCGCTAATGTGGTGGTGCTGAGTTACGAGGGCTGGCAAACGTTCTTTGCAGGCGACACGAAGGCAGTGGGACAGACACTGCGAATCGGCGGCGAGCCAGCCACGGTGATCGGCGTGCTGGGGCCGGGCGTGCGGTTCCCTCAGATTGCATTGGCGCCGAAGATTGATTTCCAGGAAGGCGCGCAGGATGCGCTGCTGTATCAGCCGTTTGTGCCAGGCGATCGCGACCTGAGTGCAGATACGGGCAACTTCAACTACAAGGCAATTGCGCGGCTCAAGCCCGGAGTTGCATTGGCGCAGGCGAACGCGGAACTGGACGAGTTGCAGAAGGCGTACACACTCTCAGCGCATCTTTCCATGCATCTGGGCGCCGCGCTGACGCCGCTTGCCCAGGATGTGGCCTCTGGCGTAAGCGGCGCGCTGTGGCTGCTGTTTGCAGCGGTCGGAGCGGTGCTGCTGATTGCCTGCGTGAACCTGGCGAATCTGCAACTGGCGCGCGCAGTAAACGCGGAAGGCGAAACCGCGGTGCGGGCCGCACTGGGCGCGAGTCGAGGGCAACTGGTGCGGTCGCGTCTGACTGAGAGCATGGTATTGGCGATTGCCGGTGGCACGGCTGGAGCAGCGCTTGCCTTTGGCGGTGTGCGGCTACTGCTCGCCCTGGCTCCGGCTGATCTTCCGCGCCTGGATGAGGTGAATGTGAGCCTGCCGGTGCTTGCATTCAGCTCCGGCTTGTCGATTGCAGCGGCAATTGTCTTCGGCGTGTTGCCGGCGCTGCGTTCGCTACGCGTTGCGCCGCAAGCTGCTCTCAAGACAAACCAAACGCGCGCGGCGAATACGCAGCAGGGCCAGCGAACGCGCGGCCTGATGGTGGCCGCGCAGGTGGCTTGCACCGTGGTGCTGCTGATTGTGACGTCGCTGGCGTTGCGTAGCTTTTCTCGTCTGATGAGTCAGAATCGCGGCTTCGATTCCAACCGCATTACGCTGGCGCAGGTGGATCTTTTCGCACCGCAGTACGGCGATTTCTCAGGCAACATGAAGGCCGTGAAGCTGAGCTTTGCTGACCGGACGCTGGCAGCGCTGAATCAAATGCCAGGCGTGCAGTCGGTGGCGCTGACCAGCGTTGCGCCACTAACCGGTGAAACGTGGGTGGATACTATTTCCCGGCCGGACCATCCCGTACCGCCTGAGCAGGAGCCGCGGATCAATGTGCGCTGGGTCAACCCCGGCTACGTGCCAACGATGCAGATTCCGCTGATTTCCGGGCGCAACATTGCCGCGGCCGACCGTGCGAATTCATACGTTGTGCTCATTTCGGAGCGAACAGCGCGTGAGGCATTCGGTGGGGAAGATCCGGTGGGAAAGAGGATCGACGGCTTGGTTCCGGACGACAAACACCCGATGACCGTGATTGGAGTGGTGGCGGACACGCGGATCAACGGCCTCAAGGATACGGCGGCGATGGTCTACGTGCCTTACTGGGCGTTCACGCCGTGGACCTTGTCGTTCATGGTGCGCAGCACGCGACCGAGCGATGCTCTGATTCCAGAGATGCGGCGCGCGATCTGGCAGATTGATCCGCAGGTGGCCATTCCGATGCTGAAGTCGATGGATGACCAGGTCAGCGAATCGGTGGCGGCAGACCGATTTCAGGCAATGCTGCTGAGCGGGTTCGGCGCAGCCGCGTTGTTATTGGCTTTGCTGGGCGTGTACGGGGTTCTTGCGTACTCGGTCACGTTGCGGCGACGGGAGTTCGGCATTCGCATCGCCTTGGGCTCCGGCAAGAGCGCGCTAATTGGGCTGGTGCTGCGGCAGGCCACGTATCCCGTTCTGCTTGGCACAGGGGTTGGACTTGGCGTAGCGCTGATCGCACTCCGCTGGGTGCGCAGTCTGCTTTATCAAACACCCGTCTTGGACCCGCTCGCTATCGGTTGCAGCATCCTGCTGCTTTTTGTTGCCGCTGCAATAGCTGCGCTCATACCGGCGCGGAGGGCTGCTTCTATCGATCCCATGAAAGCGTTGCGAACCGAATAGGAGATGAGATGGACTTGATGCGGATTCTGTTCAGCCGTTGCGCATCCTTCTTCCGCAGTGGGAAGTTGGACGACGATCTCGATGAGGAGATGCATTCGCATATCGACCTGGCAACCGAGGATCACTTGCAGCGCGGAATGAATGCGCAAGCGGCGCGGACTGCGGCGCTGAGGGAGTTTGGCCCAGTGACGCAGTTGAGGGAACAGTATCGAGTGCAGCGTGGATTGCCGTTTCTTGAAGTGCTGGGGCGCGATGTGCGGTTTGGAGTTCGACAGTTGTTGAAGTCGCCGGGCTTTACGATTGTGGCGCTGTTGACCCTGGCGTTGGGTATTGGAGCAACAACTGCGCTGTTCAGTGTAGTGGATGCCGTGGTGCTTAAGCCGCTTCCGTTTCCGAACGCAGCCCGCCTGGTGAGCGTTCAGTCGTTGATTGCAGCAAACGGACGCGGGGGCGTGGCTTCTTATCTGGACTTCGTTGACTTGCGCACTCGGAACCATATTGCGGATGGAATGGCCGCTTTCAGAACCGACGACTTTACTTTGATTGGCCAGCGTGAGCCGGAGCATCTTCAGGGCGCGGTGGTCTCAGCCCAGTTGTTTTCGCTGCTTGGCGTGAGTCCGGCTCTGGGGCGCGGTTTTCTACCGGAGGAAGACAAGCCTGGCGCGGCGAGCGGCACTGACGCCGTGATGCTGAGTAATGGCCTGTGGCAGCGGGAGTTTGGTTCGGACTCGTCGGTGGTGGGCAGCGTGATTCAGCTTGGGGCTAAACGCTTCACAGTGGTTGGGGTCATGCCGAAGGGGTTTCAATTCCCGATTCAGGCTGGATCCACCGACCTTTGGATCACCACCGCGTTTGACTTGCAAGGCGGCGAGAATGCGATTGCCGCTCAGCGGGGTGCGCATTATCTCGACGTGGTTGCGCTGCTGAAGCGGGGTGTTACAGTTCGACAGGCGCAAGCCGAACTGGTGACGATTGCGAGCGGGCTGAACAAGGAGCATCCGGAGAACAAGGCACGCACCATTCATGTGATGCCGGAACTCGAGTTACTAACCGGCGATTTGAGCAAGCCGATGCTGGTGCTGTTGGGGGCTGTGGGATGCGTGCTGCTAATGGTGTGCGCCAACATTGCAAACCTGCTGCTTGCGAGGGCAACAGGCCGTCGCAGGGAGATGGCCGTGCGGATTGCATTGGGCGCCAGCCGCCGTCGAGTGACCTGCCAATTGCTTGTGGAAAGCCTGGGGCTGGGATTGCTGGGCGGCGGACTGGGCCTTGGGCTTTCTTTGTTGTCGTTCCGATTCCTGGTAAGGATGATGCCTGCCGACATTCCGCGTCTTGACGGCGTTGGCCTGGACGCGCAATTGCTTGGCTTTGCTGTCTTGGTCTCGCTGCTGGCGGGGTTCCTGTTTGGCCTGGCTCCGGCATTGCAGGCCGGGAAGGTAAGTCTCACGGAAGGGCTGAAGAAGAGCGGGCGTGGTTCCGGAGGCGAAGACAGAGCGCGCCTGCGGTCTACGCTGGTGGTAAGCGAGATCGCAGTAGCCTCCGCATTGCTGCTGGGCGCGCTGCTGCTGTTTCAGAGCTTTCTGCACCTTACGCGCGTTGATCCGGGTTTTGATCCGCATCATGTGCTGACCTTTCAGCTCGATGCGCCCGCGGGGATGGGGAGCTCGCAGACTGCGGGGTTCTATCGGGATGTTGTTGCGCAAATGAATGCGCTCCCAGGCGTGAGCTCGGCGAGCGCGGCCGCCGAGCTGCCTCTGACAGGGGAGCAGATGAGTTCAAGCATCGAAATCGAGGGGAAGCCTACTCCTATGGGCTCGCGGTCAGCGGCTGATTTCTCAGTGGTTGAGCCAAATTATTTTCGCACGGTGGGCTCGGCTCTCCTCGACGGGCGAGACTTTACCGCGCAAGACAATTCAAAATCGACGCCCGTTGTGATTGTGAACCAGACGCTGGCTCGGGTTTACTTTCCAAACCAGAATCCGATTGGAAAGCACGTGCGGCCCGGAATCGGCAACGGCTATGGTCCGGGCGAGCCGCCGATGCGGGAGATCGTGGGTGTGATTCCGGACATGAAGCAAAGCGGTCCCGGCGTCGAAGCCGCTCCTGAGGTTTATGCGCCATTGGCCCAGAGCCCATGGGACTCGATGTTTGTTGTCGTGCGCGCAGCTAACAATCCGGTGAACATTGTGGAGGCTGCTCGACAGAGGGTGACCGCGCTGAACAAGAATCTGCCGATCTATCATGTGAAGACTCTCGACGAGTACTTTGCGGATTCGGTGGCGGCGCCGCGCTTCATATCGCTTTTGTTGAGCGCCTTTGCAATGCTGGCAGTGCTGCTGGCCTGCCTGGGCGTGTATGGCGTGACTTCTTACGCTGTGGTTCAGCGCACCCACGAGATAGGGATTCGCATGGCGCTGGGCGCCACCGGCGGCAGCGTGGTGCGCTCGGTTCTTTATCGAGGAATGTTGCTTGGAGTGACCGGCGTAACCCTTGGCATGGGGGGATCTTTCGCACTGACACATCTGCTTTCGAACCTGTTGTTCGGCGTACGGGCCAACGATCCCACGACCTTTGCCGGAGCGGCCTTTGCGCTGTTACTTGTTGCCGCAGCGGCAAGCTACATTCCGGCACGCCGGGCGGCAAAGGTGGACCCGATGGTGGCGTTGCGGTCGGAGTGATGAGAGCTGTCACTGTCTCGAAACTGGACAGAGCATGGCTAGTTATCAAAGTTACTTAGACTTATCTCATGAAACCTTGGTTTTTGCCGAAGAGGTTCCTATTGAACGGGCTCGGGGATTGTTCGTGGACTTTCGAGCCTGTCTTGAGGAGCCTGACCGTTGTCTACATCCGCCTCGATTTACCGGCGCTACGCGCCGCAGACTGTTCGCCACAGAGCAGAATGGCTGCGCGCTTGGCTACCGGTGTTGTTGTTTTCAACGGTGTTTGTTGCAGAGTCGTCGCAGTATTTTGGCGCGGACCGCACCAGCGAGCCGTTGCAGCGAGTGGCCGAAGCGCTGTTTGGCTACGACATAGGCGTGTACTGGGAAGCAATCCACCACATGATCCGCAAAACCGGACATTGCATGGGCTACGGCGTGTTTTCGCTGGTCTGCTTTCGCGGATTCTGGCTGGCGATGCGGAACGCGGCTACGCGATTGACGAGAAGGCTGCGCGCGCATGGATTGGCGATTGTGGTTACGTTTCTCGTTGCCGGCGCGGATGAGCTTCACCAGTGCTTTGTGCCCAACCGGTGCGGGCAGTTCAGCGACGTGATGCTGGATACGTGCGGGGCGGCGGTGCTGGGAGTGCTGCTCTACCTGAGGATGCAATGGGGCGAGCGGTGGAGTGATGCGCGAAGCTGGACCAGGCACACTCGGATGTCGGCTTACGAGGAATAGTCGGCGTTGATGTGGATGTACTCGACTGTGAGGTCGGTGGTCCAGAAGACGCAGGCGCCTGAGCCCTGATGGAGCTGGATGGCGATGGAGAACTCGGGCTGCGCGATGTAGGCGTGAGCGGCTTGCTCGTCGAACTCAAGGGCGCGTCCACCGTTGCGGCAGATGGGCAGAGCGCCGAAGTCGATGTCGATGCGATCGGGGTCGACTTGCGCGCCGGAGTAGCCGATGGCGGCCATGAGCCGCCCCCAGTTGGGGTCGTTTCCGGCCCAGGCGGTTTTGACCAGCGGCGAGTGGGCGATGGCCTTGGCGACCCTCAGCGCGTCCGCGTCCGTGGCCGCGCCTTCGATGTGCAATTCCACAACATGAGTGATGCCTTCGCCGTCGGCAACGACTTGACGGGCGAGCGAGGTGCAGACCTGGGTGAGCGCTGCGGCGAACTCCGCATGGGCTGGACCGATGACGACGCCGCTCGCTCCGGAGGCCAGCAGCAGCACGGTGTCGTTGGTGGAGGTGTCTCCATCGACGGAGATGCGGTTGAAGCTGACCTCAATGGATTGGCGCAGGTAGGCATTGAGGATCGGTGGCTCGACCTGGGCGTCGGTGAGAATGTAGACCAGCATGGTGGCGTGGGGAACGAGCTGCGGGTGAATCATGCCGGAGCCTTTGCAAAGGCCGGCGATGCGGACTTCATCGCCATCGATGTGGAGGCGGGCGAAGGCGGTCTTCTCGACGGTATCGGTGGTGAGAATGGCCTTTGCGACTTCAAGGAAGCGATCGAATTCCGAACCCAGCGATGCGGCGAGGGCGGGCAGGGCGGCGATGAGCTTTTCAGCAGGGAGCGGGACGCCGATGATGCCCGTGGAAGACGGAAAGACCTGCTGGGGAGAGCAGTCAAAGAGTTCGGCGACGGCATCGCACGTGGCGTGGGCGGCGGCCAGGCCGGGGGAGCCGGCGGCGCAGTTGGCGTTTCCGGCGTTGATGGCGACGGCGCGGACCTGGCCGCCGGTAGCGCGCAGGTTTTCTTTATCGACGATGAGGGGCGCGGCAGTGACGCGGTTGGCCGTGAAGGCGGCGGCGGCGCTGGCGGGCTGGTCGGCGACGATCAGGGCGAAGTCGGTGCGTCCGCTCTTCTTGAGGCCGGCTTTTGCCGCAGCGAAGCGAAAACCTCGGGGAACGAGATATTGGGAGGCGTCGGACATGTCGGTTTCAGTCATTTTTGCGGGGGTCAACCCATCTACTTTAGCAGGTGGAAGGGAGCTTGCGGGGTTGGCGAGGATGGTTGCCCGCTGGTGCGATTGCAAAGAGCGAATTGCGAATGTACCCTCTTGGTGCGGTGAGGTTAAGATTCCCCGGTTGAGGTGCCGGTGGAACATCCGGAATGGCATAATGGTGCAACACCAAGGAAGTGTATGGAGCCGAAAGAGGAAAAGCACATCTTACCCCCGGGCGATTCGATTTTTTACAAAGATCTGCTGGACCAAATGAGCGATGGGGTCTACTTTGTAGACCGCGAACGACGGATTCTGTATTGGAATGAGGGCGCTTTTCGCCTGACAGGGTATAAAGCCGAGGAGTTGGTCGGCCGAAACTGCCAGGAGGACATTCTGTGCCACATGGATAGGGCAGGCCGCAGGCTTTGCAAGGAAGAATGCCCGCTGACGGCAACCATGCGAGACGGGGACAAGCATGAGGCCAGCGTTTTTTTGCGGCACAAGCAAGGACGCCGGGTTCCGGTGCTGGTTCGCGCACAGCCGCTTCGTTCGCCCGATGGGGTAATCGTCGGGGCGATCGAAATCTTCAGCGACAACTCAGCACAGAATGATGTGCGGCGAAGGACAGAAGCACTGGAACGGCTCGCGTTTCTTGACCACCTGACACACATGCCGAATCGACGTTTTCTGGAAATGACTTTGCTGACCGCCTTGAGCGAGTACCAGGTGCATGGAGAGCCATTTGGGGTTTTGTCGATTGATCTGAACGGGTTCAAGGCGATCAACGACAAATTCGGGCACGCGTGCGGGGACCGCGCAATACAGGAGTCCGGGAAGTCGCTGGTGGGGGCGCTTCGCCCTACGGACACGGTTGGCCGATGGGGCGGCGACGAGTTCCTGGCCATCGTTCGCAATGTACACGCGGAGGAATTGAAGATGCTGGCGGCGCGATGTGTTTCGCTTCTGGCGCGGACTTCTGTTCCAAGCGAAGACGGGAAGCCGATCTCGATGTCAATTTCAGTGGGCGCGGCCCTTGTGAAAGCGGACGAGAGCGCGAAGGAACTGGTGGAACGGGCGGACAAGCTAATGTACGAGTACAAGACGAAGGGGCAAATCCGCAATGAGGCGGAGTAGATTCTAAAGAAGAGACGGGCGGGAACAATTAGAGATAGAGACAAGACTGAGGAATTCCTGGAACTGCGGCATGTGAATGTGGCGCGCGGCGAACGTGTTGTGCTGCATGACGTGAATCTGCGGGTGAGCGCCGGGGAGCATGTGGCGATCCTGGGGCCAAACGGTTGTGGGAAATCGACGCTGATTATGGCCATGACCTGCCAGGTATACCCGATATTTGCGCCGGGGATGAAGGTGCGCATCTTTGGCCGCGAGCGCTGGGACCTGACCGAACTGCGCAGACACTTTGGGGTGGTTGGCGCGGAGTTGCCGGGCGAGCGGACCGCAGTGACCACTGGGCTGGATGCAGTGATTGCGGGGTTCTTTTCGGCTTCGACGCTGTGGCCTAATTTGCATGTAACAGAAGAGATGAGAGAGCGGGCCCGGGAAGCGATGCAGCGGATGGAAGCGACGCACCTCGAGAATCGCTTGGTGGGTGAGATGTCTGCCGGGGAAAAGCGGCGGATTCTGATTGCGCGGGCGCTGGTGCACAGGCCGCGGCAACTGCTGCTGGACGAGCCCTCGAACGCGCTGGATATGGCGGCGCAGAGGGAGTTGCGCGAGACGCTGCGGAAGCTGGCGCGAGAGGGAACGGGGCTGGTGCTGGTGACCCATCACCTGGGGGATATTCTGCCGGAGATTGAGCGCGTGATTCTGATGAGCGGCGGGCGGATTGTTGGGGATGGGGCGCGAGCGGAGCTGCTTACCGAGGCGCGGTTGAGCGAGTTGTTCCATGCGTCAATTCGGATTGGACGGGACGAGGAGTGGCTCCATAGCTGGTGAAGAAGTGAAGAAGTGAATGAGTGAATGAGTGAAACAGCAGGCGCTTGACGCAGGGACGAATCGGCGGTATTTTGGGTTTACACGGGAAAGGAGGTTGATCCAGCTGATGCAAAGTGAATGTTCCAGTTGTTTCGTACGTGAGGTGACTGAGGCCTGAGGCCTTCAAGCCCCAGCCCCAGGTAAGACCCGGCGGAGGATATTCCGTCACGGCTCTGGCATTCGCGGATGGCGCGAAGGCCTCCAGTCCAATCCCAACAGTCTACCGGCAGCGGCCTGAGCGGAATATGCTTGGGCCGCTGTTGTTTTTGAGAGCAGTGGACAGGGAACAGTGAAGGGTGGACAGTGGATAGGAGTGCATGGGAGGGCTGCTGGTGTTTGTGCGTTCGGTGGATTGGGCGTTGCTCGGTGTGGGGTTGTTGTTTGCCTCGGGATTGCGCGGGGACTTGCGGGCCGGCGTTGGGGCAGGGCGGATGACAGGCGATGCGCCGCGCATGATTCTGTGGGCATGGGAGGAACCGGAAGACCTGCGAACGGCCGATCCGCGGCGATTGGGTGTGGCTTTTCTGGCGGAACGTGTGTTTGTGGGGCAGGATGTGGATGTGGTCCCGCGGCGGCAGCGGATTTTGACGCCCGACGGGATGTGGGCCGAAGCGGTGGTTCGCATTGAGGCTGAGCGCGACTTTGTAGACAATGCGGCCACAAGGAAAAGCACTGCGGAGGCGGTTCTCGACGCTGCGCGGTTGAGCGGGATTCGCGGGGTGCAAGTGGACTTCGATGCTGGTGAATCGCAGCGGGCGTTTTACGCGGATGTGCTGCTGCAGGTGCGCGCGGGATTGCCGCAGGGGGTGCGCCTTGAGATGACCGCGCTGGTGAGCTGGTGCTCTCAGGAGGATGGCTGGATGCGCTCGCTGCCGGTGGATGCGGCTGTGCCCATGTACTTCAGGCTGGGCGAGCATGTGGGCTGGTGGGGAGTGCGGGAGCCGCTTTGCGATGGCAGCATTGGGATTGCAACCGATGAGCCGGCCATTCCGCCTGAAAGTATGAGCGGCGGCCAGCGCTTGTATGTCTTCGCGCCTCGGCCCTGGACTGCCGGGCAACTGACGGAACTAAACGAGGGAATGATTCCCCAAGACCGGAGAGGAGCGCGATGATGAGTCGGCGCAAATGGGCATTGGGTTTCGCGGTGGTTGCCTTGGCTGTTCCGGGCAACAGTTGCGGGCCGTTTTTTACCGGGATGGTCTTTGTGCATCAACCGGGCCTTGAAGATGTTTTGAATGGCAGGTTAGGTGTGGTGCGGGGGACCTATTCCGTGGACAGATTGGCGATGAGTTACCGGGTTTTGTCGGGAGTGATGCCGACCGCGGCCGAGATGGCGAGCGTGCTGGGTGAGGCTGACCCGCCGCAAGACGAGAATAATCCAGGCTATTCTGTGCGGTCGAATTCGACGGCGAAGGCGGTGAACGCGTGGATTGGGAAGCGCGCGGAGATTGCGCAAACGGCGAGCGACGCGGGCCCGAAGACGGACAGCCACGTTCCGGGGCAGCAGTGGGATACATATCCGAACTGCCTGGACGATGCGTTTCTGAATGCCGCGCGGACGCTGGCGGCGCGAAAGCAGGATCATGCGGCGGAAAAGGCGGAGCTGGCGGAGTGGGTGAAGGGACAGGATGCGGTCTTTTCCAACTGCGACACTCCGAGCGATATGCCGGCGGCCGTTCAGAAGCCGGAATGGCTGGTGAAGGACCGGGCTTACCAGACGGCGGCGGCGCACTTTTACCGGGCGGAGTTTGAAGTGGCGCGCAAGGAATTCGAGACGATTGCTGCGGACCGGAGCTCGCCGTGGCACGCGCTGGCCGAGTACCTGGTGGGTCGGTGCTTGATTCGTCAGGCGACCTTGGCACAGCCGGACAGAATCGACGATGCAGTGCTGGCCAAGGCTGGGGAGCAGTTCGCGCGTGTGGCCAAAGAGGGCGGGACTTATGCCGGACCGGCGACCGAGTTGCTGAATTTCGTGGACCTGCGCGTGAATCCAGGCGCGGCGGCGGTGCGATTGGGAGACGCGATAAGCCGGCCCGATGCGAGGCTGAAGCAGCATCTGGTGGACCTGAGTTATTTGCCGGACCACTCAGAGTGGGGGGCGGAGCGCGACGAGACTCGCAAGAGCGATTTGATCGACTGGGTGCTCACGATGCAGGGGCCGGACAAGGGCCTGCAACATGCCACCGAGCGCTGGCGGCAGACGGGAAATGTTGCGTGGCTGGTGGCGGCGATGAACGCGGCGCAATCGCCGGACCCGGAACTTTTGCGGGCTGTAGGCGCGGTCTCGCACGATTCTCCGGCTTGGGTGACGCTTACTTATGACAGAGTGCAGTGGCTTCCTAAGGGAACGGCGGCGCGCGGCGAGGTTGAGCGGGTGCGCGATGAACTGGCTGCAAAGAAAGCCCCAGCGACCGCGGTGAATGAGTTTACGATACTGGCGCGGGAGAAGGCGGGAACATTGGAGGATTTTGTCCGGCTTGCGCCGATGGTGCCTGTCGGAGAAGACAGCGATGAGTATGGGCCGCTTCCGACTTCCACATATGAGCCGACCGGGCAGACACCGGCGACCATGGCGGGGCTGCCGGTGAATGTGGAGGGTGTGAAGCGGCTGGATATGGATAGCGCCGTAGTGTTGAACCGTCATGTGCCGTTGAAGGACCTGGTGGAACTGGTGCTGAATTCAAAGTGGCCGAAGCAGTTGCGATTCGAGCTTGCGATGGCGGTGTGGACGCGCGCGGTGCTGCTGGACCAGCCGGAGGAAGCGCGGAAGCTGACCCCGGCGATGGTGGAAGGCGAGCCCGGATGGAAGGCGTGGCTGGCAGCCTACGATGCGGCGGGTACAGCGGACGAGCGGCGGGTGACTGCACTGTTGGCGCTGATGCGATTTCCATCGGTGCGGCCTTATGTGAATGCGGGTGCGGGGCGCGAGGACGGGTTCGTGGGGTACAGCAGTTATCGCGATAACTGGTGGTGCGCGGATATGGCGGCGGACAGCTACTCGACGGCCTCGAACTACGGTGCAGCGTACCCCAATCCCAATAAACAGCCGCCGGATGAGGTTCCGGGGTTTGTGACTCCCGCAATGGAAGCGGTGGCGAAACGGGAACGGGCGGAGTTGGCGACGATAGGTGATGCGCCGGAATATTTTGGCAAAGATGCGTTGGCGTGGGTACGCGCTCATCCAAAGGACGAGCGGGACCCCGAGGTGCTCGGCTTTGCTTTTCGCGCCATGCGCAACGGATGCAATCTGGAGAAGAGCTATACACTGCGGCAGGAGGTTTTCGATCTGCTGCAAAGCAAGTACGGCGCATCGGAGTGGGCGAAGCGAAATCCGCAGTTCACGATGGATAGCCAATGAGGGGCAACTGTTCTTCCAGTGGCGGTGGGAGTGCGGTAGACTTGGACCCGATGCGGGTGTTTGGGATTGACTGCGGGACTGAGGTTACGGGGTACGGCGTGGTGGAGTCGGACGACGCCGGAAGACAGCCTCGGCTGGTTCTGAGGGCGATGGGCGCCATCCGGCTGAAAAAGGCGCTGACAACGGCTGAGCGGCTGGAGCAGGTATTCCGGGAGTTGTTGGGCGAGTTGGCGCGATGGACGCCGGATGCTGTGGCCATCGAAGAGGTCTTTTATTCCGTGAATGCGAAGTCGGCGTTGAAGCTGGGGCAGGTGCGGGGAGTGGCGCTGCTGGCGGCGGCGACACAAAAGCTGCCGGTGGCCGAATATGCGCCGCTGAAGATCAAGTCGAGCGTGGTGGGTTACGGATTGGCGAAGAAAGAGCAGGTGCAGTTCATGGTGGCGCGATTGCTGGAGTTGACGGAAGTACCGCAACCGGCGGATGCGGCGGATGCGCTGGCAATTGCGATTTGCCACATCCATACGGCGCAGACGTTGAAGGTTCAGGGGGTGGGGCGATGAGGGGCGTGGCGAAGGCTGCGTGGCTGGCAATGGCTGCTCTGGTGCAGACGCTGCCGGTATGGAGCGCGGGGCAGAATGCAGCGACGCCGGTGTTTCAGGTGGACTACACGAACCCAGGACTGACACCGTCGCACTGGACGTTGACGATTCATCCAGACGGGAGCGGACATTTTCGATCGGAGCGGGGCATTGCGCCGCGTGGGGAGCAAATGACCGTGGACGCTCCCAATGTGGACAGGGATGTGCGGGTGAGCGCGGAGTTTGCGGACCGGGTTTTTCAGACAGCGCGGCAGCACCGGCTGTTTGGCGAGGATTGCGAGGGACACCTCAAGGTGGCCTTTCAGGGAACGAAGAAATTCACGTACAACGGTCCCGATGGCCAGGGATCGTGCGAGTTCAACTTTGCGAAGGACAAGGATGTTCAGTCATTGGGGGATTCGCTGGTGGCCGTGGCGGGGACGATTGTGGAGGGCGGGCGCCTGGAAGTGCTGCTGCAACATGACCCGCTGGGGCTGGACAGGGAAACTGAGTACCTGGTGGAGGCCGCCGGGGATGGCCGGGCGGAGCAGATTGGGGTAATCCGGGGGATCCTGGAGCGGCTGGCCGACGACGAGAGTGTGATGGAGAGAGTGAGAAGGCGGGCGCGAGTGCTGCTGGCTATGGCGGAGAAGTGAAAGAGCAGGGACCAAGGGACCAGGGGACTGATTCGTTGCCGGAGAATAGTGGGCGGCTGAAGAATGAAATCGTTTACTTTCGATCGTCCGCTGGTTTATAGTTCGGCCTTGCGTTCCGGTTTCTGCGCGGGGCGCAAATGCCGTCCTGGACGGACTTTGGTTTCATGAGGACTCACATGCCTGTTATCTCTCGACGCAATCTGCTTTGTTCCGGAGTGGCACTTTCGGCTTCTTCCTTATTGACCCGTTCGGCTTGGGCGCGAACGGCCGCTATGATGGCCGGTGATTCGGGTTCCGGCTCTGCTGAAGCGCTGGCGGCGGTTGCGCCCAGGGAGCAATTGCTCTTCGACTTTGGCTGGAAGTTCCAGTTTGGCCACGGCACCGACCCGGCGCGCGACCTGGGCTTCGGCAACGGCCAGGGAGACTTCTCGAAGACTGGTGAGTTCGCCTTCTCGAAAGCAAAATTCGACGACTCGAAGTGGCGCGCGCAGAGCTTGCCGCACGACTGGGCTGTCGAGCTGCCTTTTGTGCGCGATGAGGCGCTGAATTCCCATGGGTACAAGCCCCTCGGACGGCGCTATCCGGAGACCAGCGTGGGCTGGTACCGGCGGGCCTTCGATATACCCGCCAGCGACCTGGGGCGGCGCATATCGGTCGAGTTCGACGGCGCGTTTCGCAGCGTGCTGATTTTTGTGAACGGCTGCTTTATTGGACGCAACGATAACGGGTATGCACCGTTTCGGTTCGATTTGACGGACTTTCTGAGTTATGGCGCGAAGAACTACATTGTGGCGCGCGTGGACGCGAGCTTTGGCGACGGATGGTTCTACGAGGGCGCGGGCATCTATCGGCATGTGTGGTTAACCAAGACCGACTCACTGCACCTGGGCAAATGGGAGAGCACGGTGAGGACGGCGGTGAGCGGCGACTCGGCAACCTTGACGCTGGGAACGTTGGTGGAGAACGAGGGCAAGCAGGCGGAGAGCGCCAAGGTGAGCTGGCAAATTCTGGACGCCGCGGGCAAGACGGTTGCCACCGCTCAGACGCCGGAGCAGCAAATTGCGGTGGACGGCTCGGCGACTTTTACCACTACCGCAAGTCTCCCCGATCCGGCGCTCTGGAGTGTGGATTCTCCAAACCTTTACTCGGCGATTGTAACCGTGGAAGCGGGCGGGAAGACGCGCGACGCCGAGCGCGTGAGCTTTGGCGTGCGCACGGTACTGTTCGACGCTGACAAGGGATTCTTCCTGAACGGCAAATCGATGAAGATTCAGGGCACATGCAATCACCAGGACCATGCGGGAGTGGGCGCGGCGTTGCCCGACAGGCTGCAGTGGTTCCGGCTGGGCGTGCTGCGGGAGATGGGCTGCAATGCGGTGCGCACCTCGCACAATGCGCCGACGCCTGAGTGGGTTGAAGGCTGCGACCGGATGGGCTTGATGATGATGTGCGAGACGCGCCAGATGAGTTCGAGTCCCGAGGGGATGGCGCAACTGGAAGCGATGATCAAGCGCTATCGCAACTCGCCTTCGATTATTCTCTGGTCCATTGGCAATGAAGAGTGGCAGTTGCAGAGCGACGAAGCCGAGCAGGGCGCAAAGATAGGCGCCACCATGGTGCGGCGTTGTCACGAACTGGACCCGACGCGCGTGGTTTCGGCTGCGGTAAACGGGGACAACGAGAAGGGTGTTTCCGACGCATTCGACATCGTCGGCTTCAACTATGGCCTTGAGCGGCCCGATAAATATCACAAGGAGCATCCGCAGCGGCCTCTTTACGGATCGGAGACCTCAAGCGCGATTTCAACCCGCGGAGTTTACTCGACTGACAAGTTGCGCAACACCGTGAACGCCTATAACGGAGTGGTCCAGTGGGGCGAGACGGCGGAGGAGTGGTGGAAGTTTTACGGAACGCGGGAGTGGGAGGCGGGCGGCTTTGCGTGGACGGGATTCGACTATCGTGGTGAGCCGACTCCCTATGGATGGCCCTCGATCAACTCGCAGTTCGGCATTGTGGATATGTGCGGATTTCCCAAGGACACATTTTTCTACTACAAGGCGTGGTGGCGAAAAGAGCCGGCGCTGCATTTGTTTCCGCACTGGAACTTTGAGGGCAGGGAAGGCGAGGAAATTCCGGTTTGGGTGTACTCGAACCTGGACGAGGTGGAGCTTTTTTTGAACGGCAAGAGTCTGGGAAGCCAGAAGGTTCCGAGTCTGGGGCATTTGGAGTGGAAGGCGAAGTACGAGCCGGGTGCGATTGAGGCGCGCGGGCGCAAGGGCGGCAAGGTAGTGTTGACGGAAAAGCGGGAGACGACCGGACCGACGGTGGCCATCCGGCTGACTGCGGACCGGACCGAGATCAATGCCGACGGCGAGGATGTGGCGATTCTCAAAGTCGAGGCTCTGGACAAGGATGGCCGTGCGGTTCCGACGGCCGGCAACCAGATAGCCTTCAAGGTGAGTGGAGATGGTGTGCTGATAGGGGTGGGCAACGGCGATCCCAACTGCCAGGAGAGCGACAAGGAGCCGAAGCGCTCGCTCTTCAGTGGTCTCGCGCAAGTAATTGTGCAATCGACCAAGCGGCCGGGTGAGATCCACATTGAAGCGACCAAGGATGGGTGGGATGGTCCGGAGTTGACGCCGGCCAAGCTGGTTCTCACTACCAAGAAAGTTGATCTGCGGCCGGCGGTGGGGTGACGGGAACGAGCTTTGTGCTTGATGAGCGGCGCTCTAAACAGTCCATGAGCTCTCCTGGTGAATTGGCGCCTTTACATTCCGGCAGATTTTGGTCCGCTTTATGCGATCGAGGAGGCGTGCTTCCAGCCTCCGCTTCGTTTTGGGCGCAGGTATATGCGGCAACTTGTGGATAGCCGCGATGCGGCGACCTGGATTGCCGAGCAGGACGGTCAAATGGCAGGCTTCGCCATCGTCGAGTGGACCCCGGACATGGAGGGAACGACCGCGTATATCGAGACCCTGGAGGTTGCGCAGGGCTGGCGTGGACAGGGAGTCGGCGGCGAGTTGCTGCGGCGCATTGAGGGGTCGGCGCAGGGTGCGGGCGCGGTGTGGATTGGGCTGCATGTGGATGCGGAGAACGCTGGTGCCATTCGCCTTTACGAGAGCGGCGGCTACCGCCTTGAAGGCAGACAGGAGAATTATTACGCACGCGGTCGCGCGGCGCTGATCTACTCCAAGCGGCTTGTGAGCGGATAGCGGAGCGGTTCATACGAGTTATGGACTTTTTAAGCATCCCCCCCGGCCACAAAAACAAATGCGTGGCGAGGATGGGACACCCAGTTTTAATTGAACAGCCAGCAATGGAAGACTTAGTTGGCGCTGGTACCCCAGATGATTCCCCTGGCGCCGGCTGCTATATAAACTGTGCCGAAGGTGCGCATGTCGCCGCAAATGGCGTTCGCCTGGCCCCATTGGTGGGCGGTGTCGTTTATCTGTACCCAGGTAACCCCGCTATCGACGGAGCGATAGAAGCCTGGCACGCCGGCAATCTGCCCATCGAGATAGAGCGCGGGCTTTGCCGAACCTGAGACTCCGGCTCCAAATCCCACATGGTAGGCATCCTGGACTCCGCTGACCTGGGTGAGGGACGGCGCCGAAGCTGAGCCTGTATTGGAGTAGAGCCCGCTGCCGTTTGCCGCAAGAAATAGGTCTCCCTGCGCATCGGGCAGGGAGACGAGAATTCCGCCGGAAGGCAGATTCGACTGAACTCCCGTCCAGGTCTGGCCACCGTTGGTGCTGAGATAGAGCGAGGTTCCGGAGTAACCGTAGTAGACACCGGGCTTGATGCGATCGCCGACTACCTGTGCCTGGGCTGGGATTCCGGTGGCGGCGGTCCACGACGCGCCGAGGTTGGTGGAGTACCAGACTGAGGAGGTGTCTGCGGTGGCCCACACGATGGATGAGCCGTCGGGCGCAATGGCGATTGTGCCTCCACCGATCGCGGTTCCGGTGGGAATGGCGGCGAATGCGGTCCATGCGATTCCGGCGTTGGTGGAAATCACGCCGTATGGGGTTGCTCCGTTGGTGGCGCGCACCACTGTGGTGGGCGTGTTCTGCTCAAAGTCCATGGAACTCGGCGTGGATGTGGGGTTGGTGAACATTTGCCGCGGGGGTGAGACGGAGAGATTTTGGTGAGCGAATCCGGTAATGTCTCCCATGGCGCTGAGCAGCAGGGTTGGGCCAGAGGGCGGGGCCAGCAGTTCTTCCACCACGGTTTCTTCCACGCCATTGGCTCCGACGGTCCAGTTGACGATACCGGCGGAACTGGCGCTGGGGTCGGCAACGGTCAGGTTGGATGTAGTCCAGATGGTCTGGCCGGTTCCATACATGGCATGGTCGGAGTTGAAGGGGTCAATGACGATGGAGGTTGCCCAGTTGCCGGTGGAGACGTTCAGGGGAGTTCCATTGGCCTCGGTGGGAGTTGTTTCGCCGAAGGCCAGCCATGGAGACAGGCTGTCGTCGTGCGTGGCGAGATTCGGAGACATGGAGGGGTTGCCGGGATTCTTCACGGAGGAGACGTCGCGCCAGGTTGCGCCGTCGTCGCTGGAGCGATAGATCACGTCGCCAGTGGGCCAGTATTGGTCGAGCGTGCCCAGCAGCAGAACTCCCGCGTGGCTTGGATCGACGGCCAGGCCGCCGTAACCGTTGGAGTTGTCGATGGTAAGAGTCGCGTTGGGCAGGGTGATCCGGGTCCAGGTTCCCGAGGTCCATGTGCCTACGGTGGGCTGGAACTTCCAGAGCTGGCTGGCGTTCATGGAGCCGGGGCCTTGCTGGTCGCCATAGAGGACGTAGATTGCTCCGTTGGGACCCAGAACCGCGTGCAGAGGCGCCAGGGGAGTGGCCGCGCCAACGGACGATGGCTGGCCGGAGACCGGTGCGAATGTACTTGAAGCGGAGCCACCCTTGGTGGTGACATAAAGGCCGACAGGGTCGCCGCTCATGCCGGTTCCGGCAACAGCGGCATAGATGGCTGGAGTAGCCGTGCCCGAGGAGCCGCTGGCCTGAACGGGCAGCACCGAGACTACGCCCGATCCATTGTTGGTGGTGGTCACCGGCAGGCCGATGACCTGGGTCCAGGCTGCGCCGGAGTTGGTTGAGATTTGCAGGCCGGCGAGGCGCGTCCCGAAGTAAACCGTGGCGGGCAGATTCGGATCGACGGCAATCCGCTCGCCGGTGTTGCGGCCGTTGTCGTTGGAGCCATTCTTGAAAGGCAGCGGCACGGTGGTGAAGGTGTTGCCCTGGTCAGTGGAAACGAGCATGGCGCCGTTGCCGTCCCAGTTTTCAGCGGCGTACATGCCCACGGCGATGTAGAGATTGTTGGCGTTGGTGGGGTCGAGACCGATGGCTTCTACGCCGATTTGCCACCAGTTTGCGCGGGTTGTCCAATCGAGTAGCGGGACCCACTGGGTGTCGTTCGGACCCCAGCGATAAGCGCCGCCCACGTCGGTCCGGGCATACATCAGATTTTGAGTGGTGGGGTGGAAGTAGAGGCCGGTGACATACCCGCCGGCAACAACCTTGACGTTGGTCCATGCATAGGATGGTGGCGGTCCGGCGGTCACCGTAAGACTGACGGAATCGGTAGCGGAGGTGTAGTCGGTGGTGTCGGTGGGCGTAAACGTAACGGACAGCGTGACCGGGCCGGCGGTAGAAAGCGCGGTTCCCGCGGCGGGCGAATAAACGAAGGCGCCCGCTACGCTGGCCGTGGCGTCCAGTTGCGTTGCGCCGAGCACGGTTCCAACCGGAACCGAAGCTGGCGTGGACCAGGTAATGGTGGGAGTTGCCTTTACCGCGGTGACTGTGATGGACACGCTGGCCGAGGCGCTGTTGTAGTCGGTGGTGTCAGTGGGCGTGAAGCTTACGGAAAGTGTGTTGGTTCCCACGGTGGACAACACGGCGCCCGCCGCCGGCGTGTAGACAAAACTGCCGGGCTCGCTCGCGGTGGCATCCAATTGGGCTGATCCCAGGACCGTTCCAGCGGGAACCGAAGCCGGCGTGGCCCAGGTGATGGTGGGGGTGGTCTTGACGACAGGGGAACTGCCGGAGGAACCACTTCCGCCGCAGCCTGCAAGATGGCCGGCGATGAGAAGGGACAGCGCGAAGTTAGAAGACAGGATGGAAGCCCTGGGGCTGAAAACCTTTACATTCATTTACAAAACCTCAAGAATCTCGATGGTCCGGAAGCCGAAATCGGTTGACCGGTAAAACTATAGCCGCTGGAGGCGTCGCTTAGCAAATCGATTTGGCAGCCCAGAAAACGAGGGAGAATCGCGGGAAATTGTGGCATTGAGCCGTTTGGACAAGCGGGCAGTCGGGCTGGATTTCCGAGTGGCGTAAAATAGAGAAATTGCCAATGTCCATCAGCAATCCAAATCTGCCCAAGTCGGTTATTGCGCTTCGGACGTACACGGGGCAGGTGTTCCTGCACGATTTGCTGGCCGGGATCACCGTCGGGCTGGTGGCACTGCCGCTGGCTATGGCGTTTGGAATTGCATCCGGGGTGACGCCGCAGGCGGGTCTTTATACGGCGGTGGTGGCAGGCTTTCTTATCTCGGCTCTGGGCGGTTCAAGGACGCAGATCGGCGGACCCACCGGGGCATTTGTGGTGATTGTGGCGGGGATTGTGGCGCGGTTCGGGATGAGCGGCCTGGCCATGGTTACGCTGATGGCAGGCATCATTCTGCTGGCCATGGGGTTGACCGGTCTTGGCTCGGCAGTCCGATTTATACCGCGCATGGTTGTGATTGGCTTTACAAACGGCATTGCCGTACTGATCGCTTCCACGCAGGTGAAGGACTTTTTCGGATTACGAACCGGGCCTGTGCCCAGCGAGTTTCTACCCCGCATGAAACTGCTCGCGGAGCATTTTGCAAGCCTGACGCCGGCTGCGCTGGGACTGGGGTTGGGCGCGTTGGCGATTCTGCTGCTGTTGCCACGAATTACCAGGCGGGTTCCGGCGTCGATTGTTGCCGTTGTAGTTTGCACGGCGGTCTGTTGGTTTTTCCACTTGCCGGTGGAGACGATTGGAAGCAAATTTGGCGGGATCCCTCGTGGGCTTCCACCCTTCGCGATTCCGGATTTTCACGCCGAGCATATTCTTCCCCTGATTCCTTCGGCATTTACCGTGGCGCTGCTGGCCGCGCTTGAGAGCATGCTCTCCGCCGTTGTTGCCGACGGAATGACGGGCGACCGGCACAACTCGAATGTGGAACTGGTGGCGCAGGGAATCGCCAATATTGTGTCGCCACTGTTCGGCGGGATTCCGGCTACCGGGGCGATTGCCCGCACGGCCACGAATATCCGCGCAGGCGGACGAACGCCGGTGTCGGGCATGGTTGCCGCGGTGACATTGCTGCTGATCCTGCTGGTTGCCGCGCCGCTGGCCAGCTATATTCCATTGGCCGCGCTGGCCGCTGTGCTGTTTGTGGTGGCTTACCGGATGGGCGAGTGGCAGGAGATTGGCGCCATTTTGCAGATGGACCTGACGGCTATTTCAGTGTGGCTGGTGACTTTTGCTCTCACGGTGTTTGCCGATCTCACGGTTGCGGTTGCTGTTGGCATGTCGCTGGCCGCGCTGCTGTATATCTACCGGATTGCCGAAACCACCACCGTGTCGCCGGTTACGGACGAGTACATTCGCGATGGTTTGCCGCATGTTCTGCAGGGGCGAATTCTGCCGCCATATGTGACTTTGCTGAGAATTCACGGGCCGTTCCTGTTTGGGACGACTGAAAAGCTCGTGGAAGCGACGGTGAATGTGGAAGCCTTCTCCGATGTGGTGATTCTGCGGCTGCGCAATATGACGGCGATAGACGCCACCGGGATCCACGCGATTGAGACGTTTGCCAAGCGCCTGCATGAATCAGGCAGGACAATGCTGCTTTGCGGCGCGATGCAGCAGCCTTCGAAACTGCTGAATGGGCCGCGTTTCCTTGATCGGGTGGGCCGCGAAAACATTATGCCAAATATTCAGGCTGCGCTGGATCGAGCTAAGGAAATTCACGCCGAGCGAGAGGCGTTGGCCAGTTGACCGGGCGGGCAACTCGAAGACTTCTGTCAAACAGATGCGCCGTTCTCCCACGGGTTGATGACTGGCACGCCGGCCGCCTGGAACGGGGCTATATCGCGCGTGGCAACTGAATAGGCATGGACGGCGGCGATGGAGGCGATCTGGCAGTCGGCCACTGAGATGGAATATCCCTTCGCCGCCGCGCGGCTTCCCAACAGGGCGAAAGCGATTGCTGCTTCGCGACCGAATGGGAGAAAGCGGCCGGCAAAAAGTTTGGCTTGCAACGATTGCATGGCCACTTCCATGCCGCGCTTTCGCCTGCCCACCGGTAGAAGCGCAATACCGATCAGTACTTCAGAGAGAACGGTAGCGGTGAGATAAAGGGTCTCCGGGTCCTGCGCGTCGAGCCAGCGAGTCACAGCTGGATCGGCCCGCGGCTTCAGAGGTTCCGAAATAACGTTTGTGTCGAGGACGATCATTCAAATTCCGCTGGTTCGATTGGCCTTCGATCACGCTTCAGGTTGAGATCGATGCCCCCGTATCGGCGGCCGAAAGCAGCCAGTTCGGAGCCGATTTTGAGCCTCGGTTTTGGCGAGACGGCTGCGACCAGGATGTGGCGAATCTCGGCCTCGGTGCTGCGCCCATTCAGTGCGGCGCGCACTTTGAGTGCGTTGTGGGTTTCCTCGGAAAGGTTACGGACAGTTACGGCAGGCATGAGGCGCCACCTCTCTTAGTCCAATTTGATATCAATGATAGCATAATGCAGGTAATGATAGCCAGACGGAGGGTCTGATCGAGAGAATCTGCGGTTTGCGTTTCCAATGGAGCCTACGCCGCCATTGCCTGCGCCAGCCGGCGGACGGTGAGAACGGTGATGTCGTCCTCCTGGCCGAAGGCCTTGGCTGCGTCGGCAATGTAGAAGGCGGATTGGTTGCTGAGGTTGTGGACGCGATCGAAGCCGAAGAGCTCGCCGGATGGCTGGCGCGCTTCCACCACACCGTCGGACATGAGCAGAATGCGGTCGCCGGGGTGCAGATAGAGCCGGAGCTCTTCGTAGTTCACATCCGGAACAACACCCAGGGGCAGTCCGCCAGGCAAAGCGATCTCCTGACTATTGAGATAGGGCGGCAAATGGCCAGCATTGGCCATTACCAGTTCTCCGTTGGCCGAAAACAAGGCGGCCTGGCAGGTGGTGAAGCTCTCACTGCCGGTGAGAACGCGGTTCAGGGCCTCGAGTATCCTTGCCGGGCTCCGCTCGGGAGTACGACGCAGCGCGCCCATCAGCATGGAGACGTTCATGGCCGCCTTGAGCCCCTTGCCGGCTACGTCGCCGATGACTACCAGGAGGCCGCCGTCGCCGGTGGATTGAACATGGAAGAAGTCGCCGCCAACCTCGGCGGCCGGGGTGTAGATCGAGTCAACCTCAAAGCCGGGAGTAACGAGCTTTTCGTTGGGGATCATTAATTCCTGGACGCTGCGGGCTGCGGCAAGCTCGCCGGAAGCTCGTTCCTGATCGCGCTGTACGCGGAGAAAGCGGGTGAAGATGATGACGACAATGGCAAGGATGCCGGTGAAGTCGGCAATGGATGCGAAGTGGATGGGGACAGGTCCTGCCTGGATGGTGAGGGGCGAGCGATAGGGTCCGCCGCCGAAATCGCTGATGACTGCGGTGAGCACGAATTCCGCGAGCCCCACAAGGCTCAGCAGGAGCGGAATGAGCAGCAGGCCTGCCTCAAAGTTTCTGCGCAGCGTTGCTCTGATCAGGGTTGCAAATATAAAGATTACCCAGCCCGCGAGCCACAGTAAGCTCAACCCGATGATGATGACCAGGGCGATCGCAATTACATCCTGGCTGATGGTGCGTGTGCCTCGCCCGATGAGAAGCAACACCGGCCCGGAAGCGATGAGGATTGGCGAAGAGTAGCGCAGCAGCTTGATGTGCCAGCGAGGGTGCAGAGAAAGGAAGGAGATCAGGAACTCAAAGTAGAGGTAGGCTGAGATGAAGAGCAACTCCAGAACCGTGGCCGCATACCAGAGCCGGTCGAGGCGTGCCGAGCTGCCGGCCAGTTCCACGAAGCCGATAGGCGCCTGAACCAACTCATGCAAGGCCAGCCACAGGTACTCAATGTGCCCCTTTTGAGTGAAGTAAAGGACGAGCAGGAACAGAGCGAGCACCAGGAGCAGGATGGAGTTGACCACCCTGGGCAAGCGCTCGAAAAGGCCGTGCGTGTTCCACAATTCAAGGCGATGCTCGAGGTCTTCGCGGTTTCCAAGGCGCAGGGAGCGAACGGAGAAAAAGGAGGTATAAGCCGCGGCGCCAAAAGGAAAGTAGGGGGTGCGAACCACGAGAACCAGGTTGGTCTCATTGGGAGGGATGTTGAGGTTATAGAGCCGGGAGATCTGCTGATAGTTTTGCGGAGCGTTGCCGTTTGGGCCTTCCGCGGAAATCTCCTGGCCGTTGGCGAAGACATCCGCTCCGGGGCCGGCTGAACTGGTGAGGGACATGGGGGTGTTTTCCGAGACGGGCAGTTCCACCAGCAGTGCCAGTGGGCCATGATCGGGGGCCAGCCTGATATGAAGCCTGAACCAGGCAAACGGACGCTGGCGCCCCTTGGGGGGCTCAACGTCGCCGGTATGCGGTGCCTTGCCGGCGCCGGCATGGTGATCTGCGTCCGGGACGTCGGGGAAAGCCTCCTCGGCGTCGCGAATGTCCCATGTACTGTCGTCGAAATCGGGCGCTGCCGCAGCGCTGTCACCTGTGATGCCGACGCGCCAGCCTCTCTTCAGTACCAGCGGGGAGCCCACGTTCGACGCGTCAAAGGCGATCTCGGGAGATTTCTGGACATCGGCCAGAACCGGCCGAGCATGCTGGTGACCGCCAAACAGCGTGCCAAGCGAAGGTGCGGGAGGCGGGTGGGATGGCTGGGCATGGCTCTGCATGATAAGGCAGAAGGCTAGGGTTGCCAGGCTCAGGACGTTGCGGCGCAAGAATCCTCCACACTTCGGTGTGTTCTTCACTTTAATTCAGACGGGTAATAGCTCCAAGAAGAACGTTTCGAGCCCCTTGGTGGATCGGAGAATAGAAGGGAGATTTGTTGAGCGCGCAAAGGCGATTTGGCTAGCGCGTTGGAAATATTCTTCCCTTCTGTTGCCAAACAGGAGGATACTAGCGTCTAAAGAAGCAAGCGGAGCGGGCAATGCGGCACGATCGGCAGGCCGAGCTGGAGGCGGGGGTCATGAATACAAATTGGAAGAGTTTGAGAGCAGCGATGCTGGCATGCTTGGTGCCGGCGCTCGCCACCGGACTGTGGTCACAGTCCTCGGGTCAAACTACGACTCCGGCAAACACGCCGCAGGCCAGCCAGACTCAGACCTCAGGGGCGCAGGCTCCGACGCCAGCGCCGGGAACGACCCCGGTGGGGAGCGACACTCCCGCGGCGGACCCAGCCAGCAAGCCGGCAGCGGCGAATCAGGCGAGTCAATCTGGGGTGGGAACATCGCCGGTTGGGAGCGACACTCCGCCATCGAGTACGCCGGGTAAGACGCCGGCGCCGGGAACGACTCCCGTGGGAGGGGACACTCCGGCTGCCGCAACGGCAGTGGATCCGCAGAAGGTGATTGAGCCGGGAAGCCAGAAGGTCAACATCAAGGCGGGCAGCATCGACGATGTGAATGCGGTGGGCAATCGCGATATCGGAGCTCGCGGCCTGGGGAATTGGTACTCGGTGGACACCGAGATCAAGATGGGCAAGATGTACGCCTCGGAGATCGAGAAGAGCACCAAGTTCATCACCGATCCGGTGGTCGTGGAATATGTGAATCGCGTCGGCCAGAACATTGTGAAGAACTCCGATTGCAAGGTGCCGTTCACGATCAAGATCATCGATTCGGACGTGATCAACGCCATGGCGCTGCCGGGCGGATTTTTCTATGTCAACTCCGGGCTGATTTTGAATGCCGACGAGGAAGCGGAGCTGGCCGGGGTGATGGCTCACGAGACGGCTCACGTTTGCGCTCATCACGCGGTTCGCGAACAGACCCGCATGAACTACGCCCAGGTGGGGATGATTCCGCTGATCTTTATCGGCGGCTGGACGGGCTACGGAATTTACGAGGCTGCGTCGCTGGCGGTGCCGATTACGTTCCTGCAATTCTCTCGCGAATTCGAGGCGCAGGCCGACTACCTGGGCGTGCAATACATGTACCGCGCCGGTTACGATCCGCAGGCATTCATCGCCTTCTTTGAGAAGATTCAGGCGCTGGAAAAGCGGAAGCCCGGCATGGTGGAGAAGGCCTTCTCGGACCATCCGCAGACTCCGGACCGGATTTTGCATTCTCAGGAGGAGATTGCGCGGATTCTGCCTGCCAGGGACGAATACACGGTGACGACCTCGGAGTTCGACGACGTCAAGGCGCGGCTGGCGCGGATTGAGAACAAGCGCCGGCTGGTGGATTCGAAGGACACGAAGAAGCCGTCGCTGCGGCGGGCCAGCACGGGGAACGACCCGAACAGCACCTCGACAACTTCAAGCACGGATCCGAATTCGACCAATTCCGACGACGGGCCGCCGACACTGCATCGGCGGGACGACCAGAACTAAGGTTGGCGCGGGAACCGGTGCGATTGGACGGGGCGCGGTGTTTGGCCGCGCCGCCGGCAATGGAGCCATCCGGGAATAGATAAGTTGAGCTTTTTCAAAGCGGGAGATTTTTCGCCGACTTCGACGATGCACCATCTGACCCAACAGCCCAAGTGATTGTGTGTGGCTTTTTCGCGAACCCAATGGACGGGGTTTTGGATTGGATAGGGCTGTTTGGGCTTGCCGGTGCGGGAAGTTGAAATCCCATGAATTTCCTCTAATTACCGGAAAACCCTTGAAATGACAGGCGAAACCGCGTTATATACAAGAGTACAGGCAGATTTGCCGGAATCCCCCTTCAGCAATCTCTCCTCTCAGGAGGCAGTATGCGCAGCGCCGCAGCCCGATCCAACTTGCTGGTTCCCGAGGTGCGCGAAGTTATGGATATTCGCCAGGCCTCGGACTACCTTGGTATCTCTCCCGATACGCTTTACAAGTACGCGTCGGAAGGCTTTGTGCCGGCGTTCAAGCTGGGCAACCGCTGGCGGTTCAAGCGTTCGCGGCTTGACGAGTGGATGGACCGGCAGTCGGATATGCATGCGGCCGAGGCGGAAGCCGAAATCGATCAGGGGCAGAAGAAGCCGGTGCGGGGGGCGTTTTGAAGACAGGGACCAGTTCAGCTCCCGAAGGATGCTCCTGGAGGGTGGCCAACGTCAATGTGCGATGCCGATTCCGACGTTGAATTCGTAAACAACATTGCTCCGAATGTGATTGCTGTTCTTGAGAAGGAGCACTTTTTCGAACGCTTGGACGATCAGTTTTGTCCTGCTGATCCATCTGGTGAGCCCACCAGGTGCGGGCACTCCTTTGAGATATCGGTGGGCATTCTCCGCGAACTTGGAATGGATTCGGATGACGTTGAGGATGTGCTTGCAGTGCTGTCATCAAGGGGTGCTTGTTGCGATTGCGAAGTGCTCTATAACGTCGCTGAAGAAAGCCAGTTCAAGTCTCAATACTGGAAGGCTCGCGCATTGAATCTGGGAAAGAGCAATCCGCATTCTGATGTCGAAGAGAACTGACTTCTTCCGCTAAGAAGCGCGGCTATGAATTCGCAAAACTGTTAAAATAGATAGAGAGGAAGGCAACATGACTGCCACAACTGCTCCAATCGTTCCGCTCACTCCAGCAGAGCTGGATGACCGTCGTCTGGCAGTCGAAAACACGATCGGCACCATGCGGATTGAAGACTTGGAACCTGACGAAACGACCAAGCAAATCCTCAGCCGCTACGCAAGCGGCGAAATTGATCTCGCTGAGACGAACCACCTGTTGGACGAAGACAGTAGCTCTGTCCTCTGACGGACATGGCAAAGGGTAGTCCGTCATCTTCCGACCCGCACTTTGACTATAAGCACGATATTCTTAGGAATGTTCCAGGATTCACCGATCAAACGAAGCTCGACACCTTCGAGCGCAAGGGAACTGCAAAGGCCATCCTCAACCTGCAAGTCGATCCAGTAAGAGGTCGCTTCAATTCGGCTCACCTAAGGCAGATTCACGCCCGCATCTTCGAGCGCATCTATCCGTGGGCAGGCGAGTTCCGCCAGGTCAACATGAGCCGCGCGGCGTCCTACCCCTTTGCGGTGGTTCAATTCCTGGAAAAGAACCTCGAAAGCACCGTGGCGAATCTCGCTGCTGAAAACCATCTGAAAGGGCTGGATGCGGACACCTTTGCCCATCGCGCGGCGTATTATCTTGGCGAGTTGAACTCGATCCATCCTTTTAGAGAAGGCAACGGACGCACCCAACGCGAATTCATTCGTCAACTGGGTTCCGAGGCCGGCTACTCCATCAACTGGAGTCGGGTAACCCGCGAACAAATGTACAACGCATCCGTCGAAAGCCACAATCTGGGGAAGAACGCCGAGTTCGCCGCGGTCATCCGTAGCGCGATTGAGCCACCACGATGATCTGAAGGTCATTGAACCGGTATGGCATTCATGATCCCGAATCCCTGCTCCTCAACCCCTGTTATCCTCAATGAGTGGACCATCTTCGCCGCATCGGGCAACTTCGCCGCCGCTTAACAAAAGCTGGCCTGCCTGGGATTATCGTTACACACCTTCCCGACCTTCGCTATCTCTCTGGATTCACGGGCTCGAGCGGCGCGCTGGCCGTTACGCGCCGCGCCGCGCGTCTGTTTACCGACGGGCGCTACACCGCGCAGGCAGCGGAAGAGGTGAAGGCCGCGCAGGTGGAGATTGTTGCATCTGGGCCGGCCGTTGCCGCGGTGGAGTGGCTGGCGGCGCAATCGGGTGTCGAGTTTGGGGGGTTCGATCCGGCCCGTACTACCGTGGCCGAACTGGCGCGATGGAAGGCTGCGCTCCCCTCCAAGATTCGACGCGGGTTTTTTTCCGCACTGCCGTCTCCGCTGGTTGAGACCCTGCGCCAGGTAAAGGACGAAGACGAATTGGCATTGATGCGCGAGGCGGCGCTGCTGGGCTGCAAGCTCTTCGAGCATATCCTGGGCTTCATACGGCCGGGCATTCGGGAAATCGAGGTCGCCGCGGAACTTGAACACCGGGCGCGCCTGCTGGGTGCTGAAGGCATGTCGTTTGATACCATCGCCGCCGCGGGCCCGCGCTCGGCTCTGCCCCACGGACGCGCAACCGGCGCGGTGCTGCCCAGGCGGGGATTCCTGACCCTCGACTTCGGTGTTATTCTCAAAGGTTATTGCTCGGATATGACGCGCACCGTACACTTGGGAAGGCCCAGGGAAACGGAGCGCGACACATACCTTGCAGTGCTGGAAGCGCAGGAGGCCGCAATTGCCGCGGTGGCGGCGGGCGTAAGCTGCGGGGAAGTGGACGAGGCCGCCCGAAGCGTATTGCGCAAATCGAATCTGGCAGAGGCATTTACACACTCAACCGGCCATGGCGTGGGGCTGGAGATTCATGAGCCGCCACGCATTGGCGCCGGACAGACAACCAGGCTGCTTCCCGGCATGGTTGTTACCATTGAGCCGGGAGTTTATTTGGCGGGGCGGTACGGAATTCGCATTGAGGATATGGTGAATGTAACAAGAACCGGAGCCGAGGTGCTGACGCCCTCTCCGAAAGCACTGATTGAGCTTTGAACTGATTTGAAGAAGACAAGAAGAAGCTGATCCCAGCTGATTGTGGGAGAGTTAAGGAACGAATGAATCCACTGAATCCAGAAGATATCCACGACCTGAAAGAACTGATCGAGTTCCTGAAGGAAAATCAGGTTGCCGAATTCGAGTTGGACCGAGGCGAATTCAAGGTAAGGCTCAAGTTCAACCAGCCGGAAGTTACCCAAGGCGGGCTGTCGGACTTGGCAACTTTGCTGGCGGGAGCTCGGGGCGGCGCGGCTCAGCCGGCAAGCAACACGGCAGTGGCTTCGCCCGCGGCTGTAGAGTCGGCTACTGATCCGCTTGCCGGCCTGCACGTGGTGAAGTCGCCCATTGTCGGCACCTTTTATGGCTCGCCTTCCCCAGGCGCCTCGCCATTTGTCTCCATTGGCGAACACGTGGCAAAGGGCCAGGTGATCTGCATTGTCGAAGCCATGAAGCTGATGAACGAAATCGAATCCGACGCCAGCGGCGACATCGTCAAGTGTTTTGTTTCCAACGGCCAGCCCATCGAGTTTGGGCAACCTCTTTTTTCCGTCCGACTGAGTTAGGGACCTGAATGTTTCGTAAAGTACTGGTTGCCAATCGCGGCGAAATTGCGCTGCGCGTTTTGAATGCCTGCCGGGAACTCGGCATCCGCACCGTCGCCGTCTACAGCGAGGCCGACCGCAACTCGCTGCATGTGCGCTTTGCCGATGAGGCCATCTGCATTGGTCCGCCGCGCCTGGCGGACAGCTATCTGAACGTGCCCGCAGTGATCTCCGCCGCTGAAATCGCCGATGTGGAGGCGATCCATCCTGGTTATGGACTACTGAGCGAAAACGCCAACTTCGCTGAAGTCTGCCGGGCTTCGAACATCAAATTCATCGGCCCGCCGCCTGAGGTTACCCGCCTGATGGGGGAGAAAGAGAAGGCGCGTCAGGCCATGAAGAAGGCCAAGGTCCCGATTCTTCCGGGTTCGGATGGGGTGATCTTCACCGCCGAAGAGGCGCAGGACGAGGCCAGGGCAGTTGGCTACCCGGTGATTTTGAAAGCCAAGGCAGGCGGCGGCGGGCGGGGCATGAGAATTGTGCGGACGCCGGAGGAGTTGCCGAATCTGTTTCATGCGGCGCATACCGAGGCGGCAAACGCATTTGGCAATGGCGAGCTTTACATGGAGAAGTTTATTGAGCAGCCTCGCCACATTGAGTTCCAGGTGCTGGCCGATGAGCATGGCAGCGTCGTGTCGCTGTTTGAGCGGGAATGCTCGATCCAGCGGCGGCACCAGAAGCTGATTGAAGAAGCTCCGTCCCTGCAGGTCACACCGGATATGCGCGAGGAGATCGGCAAGACGCTTTGCCGCTGCCTGAAGGAGATCGGATATCAAAACGCAGGCACGGTTGAGTTCCTGATGGACGCGGACCGGCAGCTCTATTTCATCGAAATGAATACCCGCATCCAGGTGGAACACCCGGTGACCGAGGCGATTACCGGCATCGATTTAGTGAAGGCACAGTTGCGTATTGCCTCGGGAGAGCGGCTGGAAACGATTCTGCCGCCGAGCCTGGGGATTCGCGGCCACGCGATCGAATGCCGCATCAACGCCGAGCATCCGCAGAAGTTTACGCCTTCGGCGGGACAGATCACTGCTTTCAACGTTCCCGGCGGCAATGGCGTGCGCGTGGATACGGCGCAGTATGCCGAGGGAGTGGTGCCGCCCTACTACGACTCGCTGATTGCCAAGCTGATTGTGCACGGAGTGGATCGCGCGGAGGCGATCGCCAAGATGGATCGCGCGCTGAGCCAGTTTGTGGTGCAGGGAATCGAGACATCGATCCCTTTGCACCGGGGCATCTTTGCGGATGCTGAATTTCAAGCCGGCGAATTCGACACGGGGTTCATGGAGCGGTTCCTGGCCAGGGGATCGGCGGGATAGGCAGCGGACCGGGGGCTGGTTCAATTTCATTCCGGCCCGTGAGTTGGCCATAACCGAGGCTGACCTGATCCCGTCAAATTGAGTACATGCAAAGGTTTTCTGTCGGAGTAGAATTCCACGCAGGTGGAATCTTCGCTAGGATGCGCACACGGATGGGTTGGGGACAGCAGCCTGTCTCTGTGCGAGCTTTTCCATCCGACTGACAAACATGTGCTGCGAACCGGGGTTACAAATGACAGAACACAGCAAGGCATTACCGAGTGCATGGATCGTCGAAAAAGCTGCAATCCGTTGGTTTTCAGCAGTATCTTTCTTATTTTTTGCTTCGGTGGTCTACGGCCAGGCCGCGACGGGAAATCAATCGCCCCCCGTGGAGCCCGTTCAGGCTCCCGGCATCACCACCAACGTCAATGAAGTTTCTCTGGACATCGCCGTCCACGATAGGCGGCACAACCTTGTTACCGACCTGAAGCCGGAAGACCTGGTGGTTACCGACGACAACGTTCCCGTGAAGCTGACCGGGTTTCACCTGGTGAGCGGGGATGCGGCCGCGGCCAGAGGGCACGTGGTCACGTTTTTGTTCGACTCCTTCCATGGTCCGACAGCGAGAAGCGCGCGAATCATCGCCGAGAGGGTTCTGGGAGTGCTTCCCACTGCGGGCTACTCTTTTGCGGTTTTGGAGTTTGCCAACCGGCTCACGCTGATGCAGAGCTTCTCCGACGACCGGCCAACGGTTGAGCAGGCAATTCACGTGGTCACGGAGAGCCAGCCGATTACCGCGACCTCAGCGCTCAGCCTGGATGTGACCATGATGAACGACCGAGCCGCGGATGAGGCCAGAATGAAGGCTTCAACGGTTGCGGAGAAGAACATGATCGCCGTGGCTCAGACGGGGGTGGACGTCGCCGGCCGTCACGTGGGGGCGAAGGAACGGTCTTTGGCGCAGACTCTGCTTACCGCGCTGAACGATTCGCAGTCCAACGCGCAGGAAGAGAAAACGGGACTATCCTTTGCCGGGTTGCTTGCACTGGTTCGGTCGCAGCAGACCATTGGCGAAAGAAAGGTAATCATCTATTTCACCCAGAACCGGCAGTTGGACAAAGACTCCAAGAAGATGCTGGAGACGATTTCCGGCGCGGCGGCACAAGCGGGCGTCACCATCTATACGGTGGACATGGAAGCCATTGCCCCGGGTGGCAAGCAATTGGACAACGCCAATTTGCACGCCGGGCAGCAACAGTTTGTCGATAAGCCTCAGCAGCCGAATGCAACGCCGGCAGAGCTCGTTCCTCAGGGTCCCCCACCAGGAGCAGGCTCCGCTGGAGGCGTCCAGAACGGTGGGTTCGGATCGGGAGGATACGTCTGGACTCAGCAGGATGACATCAGGGTGATGACTGACTTCAGCCGCAACGGCCCTGAGGACCTGACCGATCCGTTTGCCGATTCGAAGAGCCCCATGGCGGATTTTTCAAAGGCCACGGGAGGAGCTTACATCGACGGGCAGAACTCTACGAAGAAACCGCTGGAGCAGATGGTTCAGGATTTGACGACCTACTACCAGGCTTCGTATGTGCCACCCTTCACGGATTATGACGGGAAGTTCCGAACCATCCATGTGAAGCCGCTGCGGACTGGAATGGAGATTCAGACCAAGACGGGTTACTTTGCCCTTGCCGCCGATGCGGAGGGCGGAATTCAACCGTTCGAAGCGCCGCTGCTGAAGGCGCTGGCTGAGCCCGAGTTACCCACGGGGCTTAAGTTTCATGCGGCCGTTCTGCGGTTTGGAGACCTGCCCGATGGAAACACAAGCACGATTGGAGTTGAAGTGCCGATCGCGGAGCTGGAAGCGAAGCGGGACGCGAAGAGCAATCTATCCTCGGCGCATGTTTCCATCGTTGTGCAGATCAAGGATGTGAGCGGGACGGTGATCGAACACTACAGCAAAGACATTACCAAGCGTGGCGCAGCCGAGACACTGGATCGCGACCGGACGGCAACCTTAGCTTTGGAGCGGCATTTTGTCACCACTCCCGGCAAGTACACGATGGAGGTTGCGGTTCTGGATCAAAACAGCGGAAAGGAAGGCGCAGAGCGGACCGAATTCGAGATTCCCGACCGGGCCGGTTCACTTTCGTTGAGCGATATGGTTCTAGTGCGCGCGGTTGATGGCGCTTATGAAGAGCAGGTCGATCCATTGGAGCCGCTTCGCTACGGACACCGGAAAGTGACACCCAACCTGACAGGGGAGATGCCGGTCAACGACAAGGATGTGTCGATGTTCTTCATTCTGCATCCCGATCCAGCCTCAAGCGAGCCGGCCAATCTGGAGATGCAGTTGATCCACAACGGCAAGGCGGGCCGGCGCATCCCGCTGCTGCATGTGGATGGCGAGCGTGGGCCGATACCCTACCTGGCCAACGTGAAATCCCATGCTCTTGCGCCCGGAGTGTATGAAGTAAAGGCGTTCCTGAGCCAGGGCGGTAAGACGACCGAAGAGTCGGGTACGTTTCGCGTGGCGGGGACGCCGGGCACGGAAGCCGCAAATGCCGACTCGAGTTGGTTTGAAGGCGCGTCGATCGGCGCGGACACGGGAGACCAGCCCACAGCGGCCCCATCGAAGCCGCCCAGCGAGTTGGCCATTGTAGCGCTCGCAAAGCCGGTCGCGGCTCCAACAGCGGACGCAGCGGGCAAGCTTATCGAGGACGCCAGGCAGCGCGCCCTGGACTTCAACGAAACCCTGCCTAACTTCACCTGCACTGAAGTTACCAAGCGCTCCGTTGATTTTAGCGGAGATGGAAAATGGAGAACCAGAGACACGCTTACCGAGTTACTGAGTTATCGCGAGCGGGTGGAAACGCGGACCATGCTGGAGGTGAACGGCAACGCCAGCCACACGGATCGCGGGGCGATGAAGGGTGTATTTTCGGCCGGAGAGTTCGGCGGCGTTCTGCAGGCGGTGTTTCGCGATGAGTCAAAGGCCGATTTCAAGTGGAAGGAGACCGACTCGCTAAACGGCGGAACGGTCGAGGTCTATGACTATCATGTCGATGCCGGCAATTCCACGTTTTCGGTGACGGGATCGGGAGGCAAGCAGGTCAAGGTTGGATTCCATGGCCGCGTGTTTATCGACAGCGCCACGCGACATGCACGGCGGGTGACGTTGACTGCCGACGATCTGCCGACGAATTTCTCCACGCACGCTACATCCATCGGCGTGGACTACGACTATGTTCCCATCAACGGACTGAAGTATCTGGTGCCGGTGAGCGCGGAACTGGAACTGAAACAGGGACTGCACGAAGCCATGGTGAACACCATGGAGTTCCGGGATTACAAGCGTTTCGGGTCCAATGATCCGAAACCGGGGTCAGCGCCTGAATAGAAGCCTTCTTGTGCAGCGGAATCTTCACGAGGTGGCCGCATCCGCTTCCTCAATCGAGGCGGCCATGGGAAAGTGGTTGCGCCCAGGGATCGTTCGTTAATAGTTCCTGTGGGTGCGCTGCAAGGAGCTTGATCGATGAGAGGTTGGCCGAAGCGCGGCATATTTCTTGCCTGTGTTGTGGTCACTTTGTGGGTTGGGACAACGCGAGGGTGCGCGCAGCAGGAGGTCCCGTCAAAACCAGTCTCAGTCGGAGCCCAGGCGGCGAGAGTCGTATTAAAACACTATGCGCTGAATCCGTTCGCGCTGGATCCAAAGACAAGTCAGCCTTTGCCCAGCAACGGAAACTGGTCGATCGGGAAGACGACTCCAGCCTCTTGTCCCCAGATCGGGCCGCCATGTGTCGAGGTTTTTTACGATGTGCCTGCTGAATCAGTGCGGTGCTCCTGGGTGGTGCTGCTAAACGCCGATGGCGCCGACGGGGCGTTTCTCGACGAGAATGACGATGCCGAGCGCTACTTGATGCGGGTCGTTTCGAAGACTGAGGCGTTGGCGCTGGTAAGTACCCGCAAAAATCCGGTTTATCCCCCGATAGCGATCGCGGCGAAGGTAACCGGAGAAGTGGTTGTTGAGGCGGTTGTTGGCAAATCGGGTGACGTGCAGAAAACACTTGTAGTGAGCGGCCCACCGATGTTGACCATGGCGGCATCCCAGGCGGCGCAAAGCTGGAAATTTAAGCCAATGATGGTGGGTACAAGGGCTGTGCCATGCGAAGTTAAGCTCGTATTCAGCTTCAAGAACTTCGTTTATCCAAGCGCATCGGGTGATTTAGCTCCCTGAGGTTTAGTCCCTGAATCTTTCCTCACCGTTAGGCTTCCAGGCCTGGCTAAGCCGCCGGCCACCTGGGGTTTTCTCCATGCGAAAATTCCCGCTTTACATTCGCCGTATTTGCCTATATATATGCAGCAGAAAATCCGTTAGAAAACAAAGGGGAGCGAACGATGCCTGCTAATTTGCAAGACATGCCATTGGGCCAGATTGTGACCGCGATTGGCGGATTGGGAACGGCGGCCTTTGGGCTTTTGGATGCCTTGAAGGCGGCCTTCGGCTTCATCAACCGGATTGGTCTGGATCATATCAAGCAGATTACCTCGCAGTTGACTCCGGACCAGACCGGTGACGGGGTTCCCGCCATACCGATCAACGCGCTGCCGCGCAACAACATTCTGGAAACCGTTGAGGCGAATTGGGTGAACGGAACCGATGTGGGCAGCCAGAAGGCGATTGCCAAATCCCTCGTCAAGCTGCATCTGAGCGTGGGCAATGCGACGGCGCTGGCGGCAAAAACCAACGTCGATCCAGCGGTGCTGGGCTCGATTGCGGGCAAGATCGCGTCGGGAGTTTCACTGACCCAGCCGGAAAGCGATGTGTATTCGCGATTCGACCTGATTGTGACGGCGCTGCTGGACGAGGCGTATCAGCTCTCGGACCAGGTTTATCGCAACGGGACGCGAGCGCTGGCGGCGGTGATTGCCGTGCTGCTGGCTCTTGCCGGTGGATGGAGCATTATGGGCAGCGCATTCTGGGGGGCGAAAGACATGTACCTGGCAATCCTTGTCGGCTTGCTAGCCACGCCGCTTGCGCCCATTGCGAAGGACCTTTCGAGCGCGCTGGCTACCGCCGTGAACACCATGCAAACACTGAAGAAGTAGGGGCGCGATGACACTGTTTCTGGATGTTCGAGCATTGGCGGTGGGCGGGGATTTGGCAACCTCGGTGGCCGTGAATCAGCAGACCAGCGCGGGCGACTACCTGAGCGTGAGCCTGGGAGCATTCCAGGCGGCGATTCGCGGGCGGCATGTGCTGATTGGAACGCACGGCTTCAACGTGGATCGCGCCGCCGGCATTGCGTGCCTGGCGAACTGGGGCGGGCTGTTGCAGCTTCCGGATTCTTCAATTTTTGTGGGGTTGCTGTGGCCGGGAGATTCGGTGTGGGCGCATGGGCTGGATTATCCGGAAGAGCCAAAGATCGCGAATGAGGCGGGCGCGCTGATCGCTCCGTTTGTGGACGCCAACTTTGCCAATGCGGCGAGCGTTTCGTTTTCGTCGCACAGCCTGGGAGCGCGGGTGGTGCTCAAGACCATCTCGCAACTGAGCCGGCCGGTGCGGCGGGTAACCATCATGGCTGGCGCCATCGACGACAACTGCCTGAATACGGAGTTCCGCGATGCGGTGGAAAACATTGGGACCATCTCCGCGCTTTCATCGAGCATGGACGAGGTGCTGAAGATGGCTTTTCCGATCGGCAATTTCGTTGCGGGGATCATTGCCGAGGGGCATCCGTGGTGGCGGGCGGCGCTGGGGCATTGCGGGCCGGCGAAGCCATGGGCAGCGAACTTCGAGGCGCCGTTCGAGATTCCGAACAACTGGAATTACCAGCACGGGGACTACCTGAACATCGATTCCGCGCCGGTTCAGGTTCCGGTGCTGGCGATTCCTGAGGATGTGCCGGCGGGGTGCGCGGACCCGCCCGCGGGGGGCGCGCAGGGTTGGCGGGAGGCGTTCTCCTCGGCATTTGCTTCTACGCGCTTCCGGTAGGGGTGCGGTCGCCCCGGGTCGAGGCTCGAGTGCCATCGCTGGGAACCAACAATTAGCTGCTAGCATTGCCAGCACCTGGCTGCCGGCTTGCGTGGCGCATTTTTGACGCGACCAAGCCATTGGATGTTCGGTTGGCGCGAAGGATCGGGCGAATCGGGGTTCGTGACTTCCCGCGCTTCGCTGAAGAAGAACGAAGGATGAGGCGCCATCCTTGTCGGCTGGTCTAGGGGTGGGCTACCCGGCGCTGGATAGGTCCGTTTGTCTGGCGGGCGAAGATTTTCCTGTTTGTCCGTCACAATATTCCTCTGAATTCAACAAAGCAGAAGAGTCAGTGCCAAGGTCGGCTGGATTCTGCACGTCGAAATCAGAAGGAGATCCATGAAAACACTGCATTTGCGCGCCTGCGGGCGCGGCGCACTCCTGTGCGTTCGAACAGTCGTGTCCCTGACTTTGATGGGCCTTGCGACAGTGGTTGCCGCCTGGGCCGGTCCGGTTTCCGCTACGCCGGGAACATTTCAGGGCGTGATCACTTTCACCGCCCCATTTGTGCCCACCTCAATGGAGGTTGACGCGCGGGACTCGAACAACCAGTACACTGCAACCGCGTACGCAACGCAGGACGATCCGGTAAACTGCCCGGCTAGTTCGACAAACTGGTGCTACAGCATCATTGTGGAATCGGCTTTGGCGAACGCGTACTACCTGCGGCCAATTGCGTACGTCGCGGAGAGTTCTCCGCTGTTCATCGCCAACCGGGTGCCGTTTACGCCCTCACCGCTCCAGAGCATCACCCCGAGCGCTACCGTTTCGTACAACATCAGTTATCAACCCGGAGAGATTTCCGGTTCAGTTAGCGGCAACGACATGAACAGCCAGCCGCTTCAGGTGAGCAGTTTGTACTTCAGTTTCCTCGATCTCTCCAACACGTTTGAAGAGCCATGCGGCGGCTCACTCGAGTTTTGTCCATTCAACACCGTTTATCAGGGCACCGCGCCCCCGTTGCCGGCGGCCGCAGGCTACCAGGTCTTTCTCAAGCCACCGGACAACTACAACTATCTAACCCGCGGCGTCGGGTTCCAGGAGGCGGGTGGAGCGGTAACCACGATTCAATTCAATGACAACCAGCCTTTGAGTTCAACTCCGGTGGCCGGCGCCAACGTTACCCAGAACTATACGTTGAATCAGGCGGCGGCGATTACCGGAAGCCTGAGCGCTCCAGGGCAATCCATCTACGACTATTACGTAACCACAAGCGGGTACAGCACCTCGGGGGGCAGCTTTTACGAGCAATTCAATTACGAGCCACAGTACATCCCCAACACACCGCTCGCCCAACCGTTGACTTACACGGCACGCATTTTCGATCTGACCGACTTTACGCAGCCCATCTACATTCAACCGGTACTGACGCTGTCAACGGATGGAACGACACTGCTGCAATATCCTGCCACGCCCATCACGGGTCTGACGTCCGGAGCCACGCTGCCTGTGAATTACTCCGGCGCAGCGGCAAGCATCAGCGGGCGCGTCACGTTCAGCCCGCCTTATCCCGCCGGCAACATATACCCGGGCATTCAGGCTGAGACGCAGGACGGCGGTTTGACACAGTCCCAGCTCACTTCCGATGCGCTGGGCGGCACCTATACACTACCCGCATTTGGAGACACCTGGCAGTATTGGCGGTTTGGCTGGAACTTCAACCTTGGCAATCCGAACTTCACTTCAAATTACCTTGTTGGGCAGTTTTTGACCACGCCCGTGCTGCCAGTTGCGGACGGGCAGAATGTGACCGGCAACAACTTCACCTTTGCAACTGCGCTGGTGAAAGTACTGTTTACTGCACCGGCAGGAACCACCATAACCAACCCAACCCTGGCCATCACAACGGGGGGCTACACCGGCGGGGTCTTCGCTCCGGACTACGTGGAAACGGGGAATGCGGCGGGCCTGGGCTTCAATTCGGTATCGAACGCCGAGTCGGATGTCGTGTTGCGCGTGCATGGGGTTCCGTTCCAGATCACGCCGTCGGCCATCATTAACCCAGGTGGAAACCCGGGAACTGGCCCAACCACTTTCAGCCCCATCGTGATCACGCCTAACCAGGGAGACATCATCGTTGTTGGCATTCCCGGCACACTGAGCTTGACGGTGAGCTCGCCACAGAACGGGGCAGTCCTTAACACCTGCCAGATTCCGGTAACGGGCACTTCGACCGGCGCCCAGGACATCGGCATCATGGTGAACGGGCAGCCAGCCCAGACTACTTCTGCCAACAACCCAAACGATCTGAACCAGGTGCTGTTTACGGTTACGATTCCATGTACGGGAGGCAGTACGCAGATTACGGTAGTGTCCAGCGCTCCGGGCAACACTTCGGTGTCGTACACGCTGACGGTTTCGACCACCAGCGTATCGACTGCGGCGACCGTGCAATCCAACCTGAATCCATCGCTGTACGGCCATACGGTGACCTTCACGGCTACCGTTACATCATCCGGTTCGGGTACGCCCACGGGAACAGTGACCTTCCTGGACGGATCAACGCCGATAGGGACCGGCAGTTTGAGCGGGGGCACGGCAACATTCTCGACCAGTTTGCTGAGTGTGGGCTCGCATTCGATCACGGCAAGTTATGGCGGGAGTTCGAGCTTTGCTGGCAGCACCTCAGGCATTCTGATCCAGAAGGTGAGTCCGGCGCCTCTGGTGATTACCGCAAGCAGCGCAACGATGTCCTACGGCAGCACGGCGCCAGATATCGCGCCGAGCTATAGTGGTTTCCTTCCCGGCGACAACGCCACCAGCCTGACCGCACAACCGCAGTGCACCACCACGGCAACCAGCACGAGTAACGTCGGTAGCTATCCGACAACATGCTCGGGCGCAGCCGATCCGAATTACAGCATCAGCTACCAGGCCGGTACACTGAAGGTCGTCCCGGCGGTGCTGACGGTGACTGCCACCAGCCAGACGGACGTATATGGCGCGGTGGACCAGGATCACTGTGGCAATGCTAACCAGCACCTCGCTTACACCATCACAGGCTTCGTGAACGGCCAGACCCGGAGTGAGGTTCTTAGCGGATCGCCTGATGAATCGACAACCGCAACCAACAAGAGTGACGTCGGGACCTACCCGATCACGATTACACTGGGCAGTCTGGAGCTGAACAACACCTATGGGAAAAACTACACATTGGTGTTTGTGAAGGGCACTCTGACCATCACTCCCGCAACGCTGACCGTGGTGGCCAACTCATATAGCCGGCCGGTCAACTCGCTCAATCCAAACTTCGGGTATTCGATTACCGGTTTCGTGGACGGAGACAACCAATGGAACTCGATTACCGGTGCGCCGGCGTGCTGCGCGACGACCGCAACGGCAAGCAGCCCGGCGGGCACCTACGCCATAACCATTGGACCAGGAAACCTTGCCGCGAAGAACGGTAACTATACCTTCACCTTTGTGAATGGCGTGCTGATTGTCTTCAATCCGCGTAACCCGAACGATCCGCACTGCGACGGGCACGGCAATTACAGGCCGAATCCGCAGTATGACTGCAACAACTGGCCAGACAAATCCAGCTACAACCATTATTGGGGCAAAGGAGGTCAGGGACCTGGCGTAATCCCATGTCCCTAGGAGCTCAAACCAGATCGCGGATTCAATGTGGCTCAAAAGCAAGCGGCCCGGAATTCCGGGCCGCTTGCTTCTGGCTCCCAGATGACTTGGAAGGTCCGCCCCGGTTACGGCTCGCGCTTCTTGTCGGTGACAAAGACGAACTCCAGGAACTCAACCGTCCGCGCCGCCCGGCCTTTGATCCTGGGATAAGTCGCCGTCACGTTTACCAGAAGAACATCGCCTGGCTTTGCGATTGCCGGCACTTCCGCCGAAATCTCCAGCGATGTTGTTTCCGCTCTTTCATCCGGCCTCAGCAGCCAGACGCCGGGCTCCCGCTCCTTCACTTCGAGTCCGCGCCTGGCATTCACACTGGTTTTCATCGGCACGGTAACAAGTCCGTTCCTCAGGCCCGGCAGCAGATATAGCGGCGCGTTGGTGGTTGCGCCCACCGAGCGCAGCGTGTCGGCAATGCCTTGCACAACCGGTGTGCGCGTCCATGTTTCCGGCACATGCTTTGTGTCGATCCGCAGCAGTATCGGCTCCTCCCAACGGAAATCCATGACACCCAGGCCGACGTGGAAGCCGAAGCGGGCGCCAGGCCCCGCAAGCATGGAGTCTGTGTTGCGCCACGCCGAGCACTGGTGGGTATCGGAGTAGCCGGGACTGGGAATATCGAGCGCCGTGGTTGCATTGGTGTCGCATCCCGTCGCCGGGCTGTAGAGGCTCACCACCGCGCAGAGATGATCACCCGGAGCCGCGCTGTGAAATGACGCCGACGCTGGTACGTTCTTTGTAGAGTGCGGGGGAATCGAAACCGTCTGCGGAGTGCCAACCATGGTTCCGTTGGTTCCCACGCCTCCGGGAATGGCCCAGAAGGTTACCACCACCCCTGTGGCCGTCGTCGATGAATCGTTGTGAACATTCGCCGAGAAGCCGTAGTCGGTGGAGGGCTCCAGCAGCGTATCCCAACGGCCGCCCGGCAGGCCGCCAATCGGAACCGGCTTTTGGGTCGTCAGGTCGGTGATAACGATGTCCGGACTCTGGTATCCGCCCAGGATGTAAACCGGCTCAAGCTCCTGGATTGAAGAGAGCAGGTTCATGCCGTTGGGGCTGCCAAGGCCGGTGACGGCGTCCCAGGGAGCGTGCGTGGGGTAGCCGGGAACGCCGCTGTTGCTGTTGTCCACCGGGCAGTCAGCCAAAGCGGGATCGCCGGGCACGGGAAACAGCGGCGAGATGGGGCTGAAGTCGCTGGCGGGGAAGGAGTAGAACGACGGGTTGGCGAAGCCGATGTTGAAGCCCGCATTCGAATTCAGCACGGCGATAAGCCCAGCCCACAGTGGCGCAGCGGCGCTGGTGCCGTTGCCTGGTAAACCGATGAGTCCTCCGCCAATGTAGAGGCCGGCATAACCGCTGGTGACGCTGGCGTTCGAGGCGACGTCGGGAACGCCGCGTCCGGTGGTGGGGAAAGACTCAACCGGGTTGCCGGTGATTCCGCTGTTGATGTTATTCGGGATGCCGGCGTTGTTCTGGTAAGAGGGGACGGGGAAGTAGGCGCTGACGCCGCCCCCTCCGGTGCCCCAGTCGGGGTTGAAGGGATCGCCGAGATCGTTCCAGGCATACTCGACCCATTCCGGGGTGGAGGAGCCGAAAGGCAGATATTTTCCGAGGGTGGTGCCGCCACACGACAGGACCCAGGGATCGCTGGCGGGGTAAACAGTGTGCGCATAGCCGTCGCCAACGCCGCAGGAGGAGCCGAAGTCGCCCGAAGCAATGCAGATGGTGGGTCCATTCTGCAAGATGGCCGCGTCCTGAAAGGACGCAGTCATCGCCATAAGGCTGGCGGTGGACACGCCCGTCCCCCAGTAGTTGTCCGCATAGGCGAGCCCGTTGGGGTCGTCTCCCGGGGCAATCATCCAACTGGCCGAGAGCACCGAGGGCGGATTGACGCCGGCGGGCAAGTCTCCCAGCTCAGGGTGAAGGACGCGGCCGATCAGATCGACCCAGCCCTGCTGTGTGTCGTTGGTGAAGTAGTCAACAACGTAGGCCACGGCCCCTGGGGCAGCCGCGGCGAGGCTCGAGATGGCGATGTCCTGGTTGGTCTCCCCATCGAGATTGATGGAAACTACGGTTCCTTTTGGTACCGCGGTGGTAAGTCCCGTGACCCATGACTGGGTGCCGGGAATGTAAGTGTACACATCGGCGCTGGTGGAAGACACGGGGAAGAGTTGGATCATGTAAGTAACACCCAGGTAGGTGTAGCTTGCCACCAGTCCCCCGTTGATATTGCTGGTGTCGGCGAAGTTGAGTGTCGCGTCTCCGGAGTTGGCTGGGGCGGTGGTGGGCGCGGTGTAAGCGGCGTTATTCACTCCAGGCTCAACGGAGATGGGGATGACCTTGGGAGCTGTAAGTCCGACAGCGCTGAAGGTAAGGTCGAGGTCACTTTGCAGATAGCCGCCGCCGTTGACTCCAGACGGTGTGATGATGCCGATAGTTTGGCCGCTGATGCTCGCTCCCGGCGCCGGAAAGTTATACAGCTGAGTTACCTGCTTCACGGTAACCGTGCTGATGATCGGCGGGTCCCCTGAATTGCTGGCACGCTGGCCGATTGGGGCGTTGTCAAGGCCGAACACGCCGACGATCACATCCGAAAGGCTCGCAGGTATGTGAACGAATCCGGCGTGGTCGCGATACCTGCGCGTGCCCGTGACTGGGAGGCTCCGAATGGACTTGCGCGCCGGCACCTCGAAGTGCGAGAAGGAGACGCCGAAGGCGCGGCTGAACTGCGCGGCCGTGCCTGCAACTACAACCGCGCGCCGGCCCGCGTGGGTGCCTGTCACTGCCAGTCCCTGCCCTTCGGCGAATTTCACAACGGCCGCAATGTCGTCGGGATGGGCGCCGTACTTCTCAGTAAACTCATCCGCGCTCAGCCGCTTCCGCATCTTCGGCGACGTCCTGGTAAAGTAATCGAGATCCGGCAATGGCGGCCCGTCTTTGCGCCGCCGAAGCAATATGGTCACGGTGAAGTTCTCGTTATCATCCACTTGCCCGACGAGCTTGGCCTTGCTTGAGGCCCGCCGTTCACTCCCTTCCAGACGGACGTATCCATCCGGAACGATCACGTTGTTCTTCTCTGGTGGCATAATGGGGGAATCCTTTCAGGGGGGTGGGGGATTATTCAGGAGGAATGGAGTGTTGTTACCTTCCAGCGCGAGCAATCGCTCTCAAAAAAAACAACAACGATCAACGCCAAAACGCCAGGTAGGCGATCTTGTGCTCCATGCCGTTTCAAAGTTGCGCTTCAACCCGCAAACACATTAGCCCGGACAATCTGCCGATTTCCTGGCTATTCGGAGACGGCTGAGTGGGCTTTCCTTCGGATTTGCAACGTTGTTCCGATACCGGGCGAGGTTCCAATGCCACTGGTTTGTCCTGGTCCATTGGCGCATGCATCTTAGTCGCGCAAAGTTGTGACGGTTCAGGGATTTCCGCTTTTTGACCAAAACGCAAAAACTCAGGGCGACCTTCCGTTTCATATATCGAAGACGACCGCCAGTTTCCTTCCGTTATTCGGAAGAAATCTAAAGATTTCTTTAGTTATTCAGAAGAAATGTCCTGATAAGTCTAGTGTCCGTCGATTTGAAGGTGGCAGATCGCTAGTTGACGAGAACAGCCATTAGCGGTCAAAGACACGATCGGCGGATGTATTGCTCAGATGAATATCAATTTTGCTCCGGCAATTGGTGGCCAAGGGCTTTGCGAACATCGGGAGATTCCGCGGGAGCTAAAGCCCAGCCTCTTTTTTGGGCCTTTGCGGGACGGTCGAAAAATAGGGAAGAAGAGGGGAATATGGGTTCGTGCTTTCCCCGGTCCCCAAAGGCGACCGCGGGCACCCTCATCTTGATTTGGAACGATCACCGGGACCGGGGTCACCAGCCCAGTTTTTTGGAGGATCAAGGGTGGGGCACCGGGTTGGTTGAGGTTCGTGGCATCCCAGGTGCTCAAAGGCGAGGCACCTGGGGCATCCAGCCTTCGTTGTTTAACTCGCCCCCGGCGCCCGGGCCCCACGGCTGGCGAGCTGCGGCGGAAGTGGAATTGCGGGCTATTTTGGGCCCAATGCAGACTTTGGTGGCATGGAATACCCGGTTTAGGGGATGGAACTATTTCCAGTTTCCTGACTAGAATTCAGGATGCGGCCATCCGTATTGGGAGAATGGCAACTTATCCGGAAAGGAACGAAACAAGGATGGGGATAGCGCCAACTTCCTGGGAGAACATGGTTGTGAATCTCCCGCGAAACTCGGACTCCGCCGGTCAGCGGGGGATTCTAGATGCCCTGCCGGTGCTGGTTTTTCTGGAACGGGCGGGCAGCATTGTGTTTGCGAATGCAAAGGCTCGCCAGATGCTGGGGCTGGCCAATGAGGTGTGGACGCCGCGTCCAGTGGAAGATGTTTTGTGGGGACTGTTTCCTGGGACCGCGGAGCCGCAGACCCTGCTGACCGGGACCGGGCAGTCGGCGCCGTTCCATGCCACTCTGGCGGTGAAGGATGGCGCTCTGTCGCCGGTGGAAGGCACGTACAGCCTGCTGAATGCCGAGCAGCGGGAGGCAGTGATTGTGGCCCACCCCGGTGGCCGAAAGCCCGCGCCGAAGTCGCGCATGATGGAGGATGTACTCTCCAGCATTCCCGAAGCGGTGGTGATTGTACACAGCAACCATGTGCTGTATTCGAACCCGGCGTTTACACGGATGTTTGGATACACCGCCGACGAGATGAGCGGCGGCAATCTTCGCGATTTAATTGTGCCGGAGGGCCGCCTGCAGGAGCATGCAACGCTGGAGACGGCCTTGGATCGGAACGGGTGTTCCCAAATTGAGACGGTGCGCGTGAACAAGGCAGGCGAGTTGGTGAATGTGGCCGTGCTGGGCAGTCCGTTGCTGGTTGAGGGAGCGAAAGTGGGTCACGTCTTCAGCTTCCGCCGGATTGTGAAGCAGAACCGGAATGAGCCTTCGATTGCCTGATTTGGCTTGTGGGGCTGGTTGCCGGGATTGCCTGAGCGGCTCCTCATGAACAAAATCCGATTGAGATTTGTGGCTCCCACCCATTCGCCAGAAGAGAGCGAATGGATGGGCCACGGGGATTTTTGCGGCGACCGGCGCGGCGTTCAATGCAGCCGGAATGAGATGCCGGAGGCTTAGCCGCGTAGATGCGGCGGGCATTTCGGTGTAGCATGTGCGCATGACGTCTTCAGGATCGCCAAAGCGGACAAAACCGACGCGTGCGGCAGCCAAGCCAACAAGATCGCAGAAGAAACCGCATAAGGAACTGGTGATTGTGACCGGAATCTCGGGCGCCGGGAAAGCCTCGGCTCTGAAGGCATTCGAGGACCTGGGATTTCACGCTGTCGACAATTTGCCGCTGGAGCTTCTTCCCAATTTCGCCAGCCTGGTTGCCGCGTCGGTTGATGTGGCGCGGGCCGTGATTGTGGTGGATGTGCGGGAGGGGCCGACGCTGGATCAACTGCCCGAGATACTGAAAAGCGTTCGGAAGCAGTTGCCTACGCGGGTGGTTTTTCTGGACGCTCAGGATGCGGTGCTGGTGAGGCGCTTCTCGGAAACGCGCAGGCCGCATCCGCTGGGGCGGTCGGAGACGGTGTGGCGCTCGATTGTGGAGGAGCGCCAGTTGCTGGACCCCATTCGCAATGTGGCGGATACGCTGATCGACACCTCGAATTTCAACGTGCACGAATTGCGCGCCCTTATCCAGACGCGCTTTGGCCACGACGACCAGAGCAAGCAACTGCTGGTTTCGTGTCTCAGCTTCGGTTTCAAGAACGG
>Ga0302200_10000278_pt1 | contig 52854 bp, 45 predicted proteins | sample II_Bog_N3_1_FD_194585 | JGI IMG/M metagenome (GOLD analysis project Ga0302200, IMG submission 194585) | Peat permafrost microbial communities from Stordalen Mire near Abisko, Sweden - II_Bog_N3_1 | ecosystem: Environmental > Terrestrial > Soil > Wetlands > Peat | place: Sweden: Abisko...
GTTGTTGCGGCTGAATGCCGGAGAACATGAGCTCCGCGGACAGGTGAGCTGACTCCGGCACGCTCCAATGCTCCCCGAACGATCCCACCCACTCTTTGATAGCTTAGCCTCCTGAATGGGGGCAGGACAGTGACGAACATCTCCGGCGCACGGGATGCAGGACGACTCTTCTGCAGAAATTGAAGGACTACCGTTCCCACCTCCTGCGGCAGAGGCAGAAGATCGTGACGCCGGCCCTTACCACATACTTTGATCGTCCCGTTGTTCCAGTCAACATCAGTCAATCGCAGCTTGACAACGTCACTTGAACGCAGCCCTAGTCGGGCAAGGAGCGAGATTATGGCTTTGTCCCGCAGGCCCATCCCATCGGTCGAACATGAAGCAATGACTCGATCTACTTCCTCAGACGCGAGATACTTTGGTATTGACGATAGTTTTCGCGAAGCATAAGCAGGCAGGGCGTACTCCAACCCACTCTTGCATCGCCCTGTGGCCCCGAGGAACCGGAGATAGCTCCGCACGGCAGTGGCTCCGAGCTTCGCGGATGAGGAGCCGTGGCGTGCCCCTCGCGTCAGAACAAACTCACGCAGCAACTGAGGACTGTAAACATGTGGATCGCTGCCAACCGTTGCGATGAACTTCTCCAGCACTTTGCGATAAACATCCAAGGTCACCTGCGTCACGCCCCTTTGCTCCAGCATCCATGAATAGAACTCTTGGAGCAGTGGAGCGGAGCAGCCGAGAGAATCAGCACCGGCAATGTGTGGGAGAAGGCCCCGTTCCCCTAGAAACCGAAGGAAATGTCGGGCAACGCTGAGAGATTCGCGCCTGGGGCCGCGTTCATACGGGACATGCGGATCTGATTTGAATTGCTTTGCACATTCTTGTAGTCCTTCTGCAAAGTCTTCAGCAGTTCTTCCAGTCTTTGTCAGCCAATCGGTCCACCCGGCAAAGGATTGAAGCATTCGAAAGAGTGATCGCTTATTGTGCCCTCGGGCATGCAACCATTCTGAGAAATCATCAACGTGGTCGGCGGCAGGACCTCCTCTGAGTCGTTTCCGCGTGATTCTTGCACTTACATAATCTTCGTGCATGTTGTCTCCTTTGCTATCAAGCAGACACGATCGCGCCGCATTTATCACTGACGGATGGGCTGCGAAGCGGCCGAAGCCCGCGAGACCGGGCCCAGTCGGGCGTTCGCCAGCGATGCGCCCATCTGTCACAACTCCACCTTCGGATTGACGCCTATACCATCCGATCAGGGGAAGACTCTAGACCTCATGCGTGCGATCCTTCTATTGCAGAGGCGCAATGACCAGTGTGCAACTTGCGACCGGTCACAAACATTCGAGGCCTTCGAACCATACAGGCCTCCTCCACAAACAAAGGTTCCTTCGAATCAGAGCATCGCTCTGCACGTGGATTTGATTCGTTCACCCAATATGACCAATCCGAATCGTCGCTGCTCTGTTGTCTTTGCTGTTCTAGTGGAGTGAATCCAGGGAGCAGGATTGTTCGCTGAAAACAAGAACATTTGGCCTGCAAGAAACTTGGACCTCTGCCATTAACACATCCCTTCCGACTATCCGAACGTCGTTCCGGGCTCATTTCATAAGAATGAATGGTCCAGGGAGTGAACTGACGGTGCGAGTGATACTCGTCGAGAGGATGGGGCTCGGATGTGTATATGAGGGATTCGGAACTTGGCGGCAATGCAGGCGTTGGATCGTTCAGATATCAGGATGCGTGATCCTTACAGAGCAGTTTGCGGCGGTTCAAAAGTGTCTCGAACTGAATCGTCTTGCAACTATTGATGAGGTGCAAGCTTCCTTTTACGCTCTTGAGTCGGTCGGATTTCGACGTGCGACCAACTGAATGAAGGAGATTCGGCCCTGACCGGGATACGCGCTCAGAAGCCACCGGCGCGCCGCGCTTGCTAACCGAGACAGTGAAACTGAGGGGGCGTTGTGCATCAAGCCACCGAACGCATCGGCTGATGCGGCATGGCCTCACCGAAATGACCCGCCAAATGAAGACGGCATTCCATAAATTCGGTTACCATTCACTCGACGCTCTTCTCCCGAAAGTGGATCCCGATGAATCAGTTGACTAGGCTGGCAATCAAGCTTGTCTTGTGCATCCTTTGTCTGGCATGCAATTCTGGCCAAGCCACATCTCACGTTACGCCTGTGGCGCCCGATTTTGCGCTTCGGAATCTGGATGGAGATGTCGTGCGACTTAGCAGCTTTCGAGGACATACGGTAGTTCTCGATTTTTGGGCGTCCTGGTGCCCGCCCTGCATCGCCCAGGTTCCGTCGATGCGTCGATTGACCGATAAGTACAAGCATCAAGGGGTCATCGTGCTCGACATCAACGTATTGGACGAACAGAAAATTGTCCAGGAGTTCATTGCCGCGCATGGACATTTTGGATCTGACGTACTGCTGACATTAACGGACGAGAGTACTATGAGCGCATTTGGGGTTGAGCAGTTTCCTTCAACGATCATTGTTGACAAAGGAGGCAGGATTGTCGCCCGGTATTCGGGCGGTGGCCCGGACGACTTTGCAAGAATCGAGGCAACTGTCAGCAGGCTCACATCTCCCTTGAGTTCTCGAAGAGTGGCAAAGAACTGAAAGGGAACTCTCAGCGTGGCTGAATCCTTCTTCCGGTCAAGAGTGAGTAGGTAGATCCATCTTTAGGTGGTTAGGGCTCCTCCACCAAAAGTCAGACGAAACTCTGCATCGGATGCCCGATGGCAAGACATGACCCTTGGAAATATGGTTATCCCACTTTTTCTTTCGGTCAACGCCGAGGATTATGGAGAGCCATACATGCACAGAGTTGCACGCAAGTCGAATTGCGCCCTTTCGTCATTGGTCTTTCTGATACTGCTACTGACCTGCATGCCCGGTCGCGCCCAGTTGACGGAAGGTACCCTGAAAGGCAGCGTTGCCGATTCGAGCGGATCAATACCGCACGCCGCCATTGTTGTCACCAATCAAGACACAACAATTAGTCGCTCCGTCGTCGGAAGCGATGATGGGGCGTTCACCGTCCCCGAACTTCCGCCCGGCCTCTATACCGTGCAAGTGAAGGTTCAGGGGTACAAGACATTCGAGCAGCGCGGTGTGGAACTAAACGTCGGAAAGACTTCTGAAATCAGAGTGCGACTGGAAGTTGGCGAAGTCGCCCAAACTGTGGAAGTGGATGCCGAACAGGCCGGAGTGCCTGTTTCTACGGATGGACGTCTCTCTGACACATTGGAGAAGAACCAGATTACCGGCCTGCCGATTCCTGGACGCGACGTGTTCTACCTAACAAGTTTGAGCGCCGGCGCCACCAATGTACCTGGCGCCTCGGCGTCAGGAAAACTGACGAACTCTCCCGCTGTTAATGTCAATGGAAATCGTTTTCGTGGAAACGACTATGTGCTTGACGGCGCCCTCGACGAATACACGCTGGAAACAGGAACACCGTCGATCGTCCCAAGTCTGGAGTCGGTCGAGGAAGTTCAGGTACAGACCGACAATTTCTCCAGTGAATATGGCAGAGGAAATGGTTCGGTTGTAAATATTCGAACGCGTTCCGGTACCAACGAGTTTCACGGCAGAGTCTGGGAGTATCACAAGAACGCCGCATTGAATGCAGCCAATCGATTCTCTTCGAACGGTGCCCCTTCGCCACTTGTTTACAATCAGTTCGGCGGCAACCTTGGTGGGCCAGTCTTCAGGAAGAAGACGTTCTTCTTCACTTCGTATGAAGGCACTCGCAATGCATTGGGCACGCCCTTTTCATTTCAGGTGGAGACTCCCGAATTCAGGAACTATGTTCAGCAGAAGTATCCCACAGGCATTGCGGCAGCGCTGCTGAAACAGTTTCCCTCGCCGACTCCGGTGCGGGTCGGTTCTGGGTACCTGGGAGAAGTGGACCTGAATGGGATTCCCGCAAGCGGGTTGGCCCAGGTGAATGTACCAGACGTCCTGCGCTATGACCAATATATTGCCAGGATCGACCACACATTCAATCAACAGAGAGACACCTTATTCGGGCGTTGGATCTCTGAATATGATCGCGATAACGGAACTGCCCCGACCGGCTCTTCAGCCTCGCTCGGAAAAGCCCTCCGTGGGTTTCGCGATCCGACGAACTTCTTCTACGGCAACTTCGACCTCGGGGAGACCCACATTTTCAAGAGACCGTTCATCAATGACGCGCGTTTCTCCTTCAATAACGTTATCTTTTCCTTCAATCGCCCCTACAAGCAGTATCCCGCCATTAATATCACAGGGATTACAGAGCTTTTTGGCGATCCAGCCAGTCTGGACAGCCACCTTAGGACCTATGAAGGAAGGGAAACCTTCAGCGTCAATCTGCGGAATCATCTTATTCGCGCCGGCTTTGAACTCCGGGATCTTTTTGTTGGCTTCAACATCGGGCAGCCAGCCGCCGGTGCATACTACTTTAGCGGACTGAGCACGTTCGCAACCGACACGCCCTATGAGCAAACCCTGATCGTCAACCCGTCCACCGGCCTGCCAGCCGAGCAGGAACGGGACTTTTCCTTCATTGAGTACGGGCTGTTCGCGCAAGACGATTGGAAGGTGACTTCGCGCCTCACTCTGACACTGGGCGCGCGCAACGACTACTTCGGCGATCCTTCGGAACGGCGAGGTGAACTCACTTCCATCACCTTCGGAAGCGGAAGTACATTCAACGAACAATTGGCGAATGCAACGGTGGGCCAAGTCAGGCATCTATTCCACGCCTCGCGCGGCAACTTCTCACCGCGCCTCGGTCTGGCCTACGATCCCTTTGGCGATGGCAAGAGCACAATTCGCGCCGGCTTCAGTTTGGCATACGAACCTGTCCATGGGCACACCGTGCTGGGTGGAACCGCTAATCCGCCGTATGCGATTCAAGGCGTCATCTACCCGGCCAATGGCTATGGGACGACAATTGACTATGGGATCCCAGTTCCCTTTAACCCCGAATTCAAAGCGGCTCTCAATGCTCAGGGTGGAGTGGTTGCGCCGCCTGGCAAACCTGCTATCCGAATCTCTCCCTGGCTGATAGATCCAAAGCTCAAGACCCAGTACAGCGAGAGCTACTTTCTAAGCCTTCAGCGCGAAGTCGCGAAGAGCTGGATCGTGGAGCTAGGGTATGCAGGAACACATGGGATCAACCTTGAACGGCGCGACGATATCAATCGCTTCACGGGAGATCTGCTGGCCAATAATGGGAAAGCAAATAGGATCAATCAGAATCTTGCCGGTGTCACCTATGTTACGAACGGGGTAAGTTCAAGCTATAACGCTTTTACGGCCGAAGTGCGGCATCAGGTAGCAACCAGCCTGACCTTGCAGGCAAACTATCGCTGGTCCAAGTGGCTAGATACTGATTCCGATACGAACATAGGCTCATTTCTCGACAATGGAAACGGATCGGTAGGCGCGGAAGATGTCAATTGCCTCAAGTGCGAACGTGGCCTTTCAGAGTTGGATGTGCCGCGGCGGTTTACCGCTTCAGTTGTGTGGACGCCTCAGTTTGGCAAGAGTAACGGGTTTGCCGCTAGGCTCTACAACAACTGGCAGATATCGGCCATCGTCTCCGCGCAGTCAGGCAGGCCGTTCAGTCCTTATTGCTCAGCGCCATCCAAATTGTCCCATGATGATTCGGGAAATCTGATTGATCTTGGCTGCGACTACAACCTGGATGGGGGTGGTGGCATTGGTAGTGGATTCTACGACCGTCCGAATGCTCCGGCGAAGGGAGCGGTCAAGTCCTCTTTCAAGCAACAAGATTTTATCAATGGACTCTACAGTCCAACCATCTTTCCGCAACCAGTGTTGGGAACGGACGGAACACTAGGCCGGGACGTTTATCGCGGGCCCCGCCAAACCACGACAAACCTGGCGCTCGGACGGAACTTCAGCCTGGGCGAGAGGAGAGTGTTCCAGTTCCGTGCCGACGCATTCAACGCGTTCAACAACGTCAATCTCTTCTTGCCGAATAACGATCTGGCTCTCGCGCTTCAGTCCAATGGCGCTTACTCGAGCACGTCGATTTTCGGCAAGTCCACGAAAGCTTTCGATCCACGCGTTCTTCAACTCGGCGCCAAGATCGTTTTCTAATCGCTGTGGAGGCACTTCCCCTGCCTCCACTCCCTTTCCCGATCTCTGCTAAGGAGAATACAAATGATTCTGCGCAACGCCAGTGCGCTTCTCGTAACTGTGCTCTTGGGAGCACCAGCCGCATTTTGCCAATACTGGTCACAGCCCGAGCCGATTCGGTTGCGTCCCGTCAGCGTGGCCATACTTGAAAAACAGGAGCGGACCCAGGCGCAAGCCAAGCCTCGTATCGACCTCTCCCCATCCGGCGCCGGCCTGATTGATTTTGGAGACAGCCTGGAGCCGGCAGGAAGTGAGAATGTGCCCAACTACGTGAAAGCATTCGCATCGCGTCCGGGTGCTCCTGCAGCGTTCGCGCATGCGGTCAGGGCGTTTCTTTATGGCGGGCTTGTGCAGCCGGAGGTGAAGCTGGGCATGGCTTTGCGCGTTGCTCAGTTGAACGGCAATCCTTATGTCGCCGCTCATGTCGAGCGCTTGCTGCGCTCAACGGAGGAAGGCAAGAAGGTGCTGTTGGCCATTCGCGCAGAAAAAATATCGGTCCTGCCAATCGAACAGAGACTGGCTCTCAAGTATGCCGATGAGCTTTCGCCGGAATTCGGCGGGGTCGATGACGCGACGTTTCGAGAGGTTCGCGGTTATTATAACGACTCCCAGATCATCGAGCTCACGGAGACAGTAGGTTTCTTCAACTATTTCACCCGTCTGGCTGAGGGGCTCAATCTTCCCATCGAGGCATGGGTACTTGATACTCCTGCACACCCGGATGTCCCGGCATTTCATCCCTATGCAGGCCGAGTACCGTTCCTCACCGATGAGCATCTGGCGCGAATCAATGAATACCTTCCCAGCACAGAGGGAACCAATCGCTGGAACTCCGAGAGAACCCAACTATGGGAGCCCGATCTTCCCGAAATCTGGTGGGCGTTCGGCAAGATCGTCTCCAAAACTCCGTCGACCCTGCCCCGTGCAATCAGGAGCTATGTGACCTTTGCTGTAGCAACCTCAAATGGCTGCCGCTACTGCACGTTGCATACACTGCTGAGCCTGCGCCGCGCAGGGATTGATCCGGCCAAGCTCGCTTCAATCAAGAAGGACGACTCGCAACTCAGTCCCGACGAGCTTGTGGCCGTGCAATTCGCCAGGAAGCTGACGCGGGGTCCCGGGACAATTACCGATGCGGACTGGTCAAGTGTCGTGAAAAGATTCACGGAACAGGGCGCACTGGACATCCTCTTCGGCGCTTGCGGGATGAATTATCTGAATCGATTCAACGACGCCATGCACTCACCTTCCGAAGATGTCCCAATCGCAAATTATCACGAAGTCTATGGCGACGACTGGACGCCTACCCCGGTGTCTGCTCTAGCCAAGTAACGAAATGTGCCTGCGTCTTGTGAAACTCGGCCCGGCAAATCCAACGCGATTTCAACCAGGTCGTTCAGCTCTCTTAGCGATGATCCCCATATGGAGAAGGAAAATGATTCTACGCAATATCAGTGTGCTCTTGGTACCTTCAGTCTTCGGCGCCTCCGCCGCGCTCTGCCAGTACTGGTCACAACCGGCGCCGATGCGGCTTCATCCTGTGGCCGTGGCCACGCTTGAGAAGCAGGAACGAGCCCAGTCCAAAGCGACTGCGCGCATCGATCTCTCCTCGTCCGGTGCCGGTCTTGTGAATCCAGTCGACAGCCTGGAACCGTTCGGCAGCGAGAATGTGCCCAATTACGTGAAGGCATTCGCATCTCGGCCAGGCGCTCCGGCTGCATTTGCGCATGTGGTCAAGACCTTTCTCTATGGCGGCCTGGTGCAACCGGAAGTGAAGTTGGGCATGGCCTTGCGCGTTGCTCAGCTGAATTCCAACCCGTACGTCGCAGCCCATGTCGAGCGACTGTTGCGCTCGACCGACGATGGTAAGACCATCCTCGGCGCAATCGCAGCGGACAAGGCAGCGTCCCTCCCAATCGAACAAAGATTAGCCCTCGAGTACGCGGATGAGCTCTCCCCGGAGTTCGGTGGCGTCAGCGAAGGTACTTTCCGGGAAGTGCGCGGCTATTACAACGATTCCCAAATCGTTGAGCTGACTTTGACTGTGTGCTTCTTCAACTACTTCACGCGCCTCGCCGAAGGGCTCAATCTTCCCGTCGAAGCTTGGGTGCTTGATATACCGGCACATCCGGATGTCCCTGCGTTTCATCCCTATGCAGGGCGGGTACCGTTTCTGACGGATGCGCATTTGGCGCTACTGAACTGGGATCAGGATGCCCCAATGAAAGAAATGGCCGAGCGCACAAAGTCGGGAATGGGCATGTATCTTCCAAATTCAGAAAGGACGATGTTGTGGGCGCCAAACTTTCCCCAGGCATGGTGGGCGTTCGGTAGCATCACATCCAAGACCCCATCGACGCTGCCACGAGCCATTCGAAGCTACGTGACCTTTGCAGTCGCCACCTCGAATGGGTGCCGCTACTGCACGCTCCATACGCTGCTAGGCCTCCGTCATGCTGGAGTCGATCCGGCCAAACTGCTGGCGATGAAGAAAGACGATTCACAACTCAGTCCGCAAGAACTGACAGCCGTGCAATTCGCGAGAAAGATCACGCGACGCCCCGGCACCATTACTGATGACGATTGGTCAAAGCTGACTGCGGCATTTGGCGAAACTGGAGCACAAGACATACTTCTCGGAGCTTGCGGCATGAATTACCTTAATCGGTTCAACGATGCTATGCACTCTCCGTCTGAAGACAATGCCATCCAAACCTATCGCGAAGTCTATGGTGCAGACTGGACGCCAACTCCGGTCTCGGCCCTTGCCAAGTAAGTCCACTTCTGCGGCCATCCTGGCTTCCTACTCTGTGCATGCGAACCCATTTTATGGATCGGACTACCAATGAGGATTAGCTACATTCTGACGCCTGTGCTTCTTATCGCCGTAGGAGCATGTAACTTGTGTGGCCAGGCCGCGTCGACCGAGAGACCAGCACAGCGGCTTCCAGCATCCATACATGCCGTCCCGCTCAGTGTGCTTGAGACGGAAGCACGCAATAGCATAAGTGCGAAGCTGAGGGTAAGCGTTGAAGGTGATGGTAGCGGGCTTATTGCGCCTGCTGACGATCTGGAGCCGGCCAACACCGGTCGCGTTCCCAATTATGTGAAGGTCTTCTCTGGCCGCCCCGGTGTGCCCGCAAGCGTAGCTCATCTTATGCGCGTCGTGCTTTACAGTGGCTCGGTAAGGCCTGAGACAAAGATGGCAATGGGCATTCGCGTCGCCCAGTTAGACAACAGTCCCTACGTCGCAGCCTACCTGGAGCATATATTGCGCGCTACCGGTGGAGGCACTTCAACGTTGGCAAGACTCCGCTCCGGCAGCGAAGCAGGGCTCTCCCAGGAAGAAAGAATGGCGCTTCGTTATGCGACAGCAGTATCCACGAATGCGAGTGGGATCGAGGATTCCGAATACCGCCGGGTCCGAGCCCTTTTCGACGACTCGCAGATGGTGGAACTAACGCTTTCCGTGTGCTTCTTCAATTACTTCACCAGGATGGCCAACGCATTCAACCTGCCGGTGGAGAGCTGGGCCCTGGAATTTGCCGCCCGGTCCCCGGAACACGATTATGTGCCGCCGGCAGGTCGCGTAGCGGTTCTTGATGACAGCAGGCTGGCACTCTTGAGTAAAGATGACGCCTCGTTCAAGGATGCCGAAAAGCGCGGCCAGTCTTCGATGGGAATAGGACTTCCACATGGTGAGCGCATCATGCTGTGGAGTCCCGATGTTCCCCAGGCGTGGTGGGATTACGGACGAGTTCTTGGACCCTCGGTCACACTTCCCCGGATTCTCTTGCGTTACACCTCGCTCGCGGTTTCAACGGCAAATGGCTGTCGGTACTGCACGCTCCATGTACTGCTTGGATTGAGGCGAGCGGGAGTTGACCCATCCAAGCTCCTTGAGATGAGGACAGATGATTCTGTGTTGAGTTCCGATGAGCGCTCGGTCGTGAACTTCGCCCGAAAGTTGACGCGCCATCCAGAGCTCGTTGGCGGTCAGGACTTTAGGGAAGTCGAAGAAGCATTTGGGAGCAAGGGCGCTGCCGATATCGTGTTGCAGACCAGCTACTTTGCTTTCATGAATCGCTTCAATGATGCAATGCGGACGCCTTCAGAAGACCTGGCTCTTCAGAACTATCGAGAGATTTATGGCGCCGCTTGGCACCCGTGAAGACCGGCCCCTGCCTGTACCAAACCTGACCGATGGCGGCAGGCTTACTCTCCTGGTCTGAAGCAAATCGAAGGGTCTTGGACCAAGCTCAAGCGACCACTGCGCGCAGCCATACTTGAACCAACGAGGTTCTCATGTAGGCTACCGCCAAATTGCTTCCTTGCATTACTGCCGAAGATGCACAACCATGGCCGCATCCCTTTCGGCGCTCTACACAAACAATAGGAGACGCACCTTAAGTCGGAGAATCGTCCCTCTGGATGCGTCCCTGCTGTTCACTTGAGGTAGATTGTCAACTCGAATCGAGCGGCCTTGTACGCAGACATTGACGTTCCGGCGGGGTGACCGTCCATCTGGAAGTTGACTTTCTGTGGGGAGCTAAATAGTCGAGATTATGAATAGTGAACTGGTGGTCGAACGCTGTATCCACGGTGTGTTGACGCTAGCACTCCGCATAATCACGCCCTCCACATAATGAGCAATGTGCCCGAAGCACATTGAGAGGCGATTGTAGAAGCGCTTGGTGAAGAGCGCCGACGCCCACTCCGATTCGATAAAGCGCAGCAAGGTATTTCCGAACTCCGCCTTGTCCGCAGCGGTTGAGAACTTCGTGGCTGTGAAGTCCGATGGGAGAAATGGCCCCTTGGGCATGGTGATGCTGCGCACTGTAAGGACATGCGAGCTCGCGATTACTCTCCACACTTTGTCTCACGTACCGGGCCGCATTCGACCGGAGATTGATTCGACGCTGCTCTTTCGGGGGCGGGATGGTGTTCTCCCCCTCGATCTCTGGAGGGACGAACACCGCGTGCTCCGGGGAAAGTTGACACCGATCTTCTATAGCCGCGCTGGAGAGGTGCTGCATCTGCCGCAGCGGTTTGAAGAGACGATCAAAAAAGTGACGTCAGCGGTTTGCTGCGTCGGCTGCAAGCATTCGCATGTCGGAGTCCCGCCAGTAGTCGGAGGTTTGAGACCATGACGCTTCCCATCGATGCTGCTATTACAGTCGGCGAGCCGAACTGGACTCCACTTGAGCTGCTCCTTCCTGCTTGCGAGCTTGAAAACTTCATGTACATGGGCCGAGCTGGGGAGATCGAGTTGTACAAGCACTGGCTCACGCGCCGCTATCTCAACATCAGTGCTGACGGCCAGCGGTTCTACCGCTATTCCGACGGAACGTATGTCGAGGTCACCAAAGCTGTGGCTCTCGACCATGTATGCAACCGAGACCACTAGGAAAGGAACAACCACCATGGCAAAGAGCGTCAACAGGACATTTCTGCTTGGGCACGTTGGCAAGAATCCCGAGGTCGGAACTACACCGGGCGGCACGCTCGCCGTCAACTTTTCTCTCGCGACTACCGACCGGGAGAAGGACCGTCAAGGCAATTGGTCCGACAGGACCGAGTGGCACAACCTGGTCGCTTACGGCCGGACCGCGGAGATCGTGCGCGATTATGTGAGCAAGGGCACGCAACTCTTCATCCAGGGCAAGATCCAGACGCGCTCCTGGGATGACAAGGAATCCGGGCAGAAGCGGTACTGGACGGAGATATTCGTCCATGATCTGACGCTGCTGGGCGGCGGCCGTGGGGAGAATGGCGGCTCCACTCACAGCAATGGTCGGGACGAGTCTCGAAGGACTGCTGGTGGATCGAGCTACCAGCGGCAGCAGATGGACGAGCAGTACAGCGACGAAGAACTCAATCCGGATCAGATTCCTTTCTAATCCGTGGTTTCTGCATCGACGTGAACCAGGGCGCTCTTCGGGGCGCCATTTTTGTTGAGGAGCTACGACCATGGCGATCAAAGAAGTCAAGACAAACGCGGAGCTGGACGCTCTGTTCACACAACTCGCGGAGCCCTTTGACACGAACGAAATCAAGTGGCGTGTCACGCACACAACACGAGATGGAAGCCGTGGCGCGGTCATTCCATACGCTGATCCGCGGGCTTACACGGACCGTCTCAACCAACTCTTCACTCCGACTGGCTGGACGCGGACCTACGAGGTCTCCACGATATCGGCCGTCACGCGCATGAAGAAAGACAAACTCATCCAGACGGGCAAAGTTCTGGTGACGTGTACGCTGACGATCGCACGGCTTGGAACTCACACAGGAAGCGGAGAGCAGTGGGCCGATGAACAGAACGCTATGACGGCAGCGGAAGCGCAGGCCTTTAAGCGGACGGCAAGCTGTTTCGGCCTGGGCCGTTATCTTTATAACCTCGCCGAGATGTGGGTCCCGCTCAATGAGCATCGGCAGCCATTCGAATTCCCAACTCTCCCGCAATGGGCGCTACCGAAAGCGACCGCGGCCGTCAAGAGCCATCCAGCATCCGGCCCGCACCCCGCGGCAGTCCAACGGGGGCCCATCGATCAGAGAATTACGGGCAAGATCGAAGGCTTTCGGCGCATTCTCGGCGATCCAATTTACGGCGAGATATTGTGGCGCGTCGCGCGAACGCAGAAGGCGAATGCCATCCCCAACGCGCAGCTGCAGACGAATGTCGCGGAGGCGATGGAACGGGCCTCGCGGGGAATCCGCAAGGCGCACTCCCTGGCCGAGTCGATCGGCGATACGCAATTCGTCTCCGTGCTTGATCGGCTGCACATCGGGTCAATGACGACCATCCAGAATCTCGACGCACTCAAGCATCTGGTTTCGGAACTCGAAGGACTGGCCGGGCAACCTGCCGCCTGAATGTCGAGGAGTCGTGCATTACCTCTGCCCACTTGTGCGGAGGCGTGTGACGCACGGTGCAGATGAATCGTCGCGTTCCGGAACCTGTCTCGGCCCCTTCCCAGCGGGCTGTCTGCGTCGATAACTGCAAAACGCCGCATACGCTGCGACTCCTCCGATTGACGGATGAGTTGCTGCACCAAAGGAGCTTTGAATGGGAGCCGAAAACGAGCGCCCTCCAACATTCATTGAATGGGTCCTGGCTCTGCTGGAAGAACGCTTTCCATGGCTGGGATCGGGACAAGATGAACCGGTCGGCGAAGCGGATACGGCCGATGAACTCGCCGACTTGTACAAGTCGCTGATTGAGCAGCGCGACAAGGCGCGTCGCGAAAACGCTGATCCACGAGCGTAACCGGCACCGGTCGATACCTGGAGGATCTATGTGCAATGTACGGATGATTCGAACGGAGCCGGGCCTGGTATCGATTCCTCTGGAGAGGGCCGTCTACTGTGAGAACTGCCGGATGGTCTCATCTTCGGCCCGGCACCGCTGCGGGTTATGCGGGTCAGAGCAGATCGTCCGATTGGCTCCTCTGGTCCCAGAGCCGTGGGACCCAGGTCCGGTTCCGGCGCTCGCATCGGCCGCATAGCGGCAAAGCTGCTGTGAGTTTCGTTTGATTATGCACCAAGCGAGATCCGTATTGCGGTCTACTTCCGGCATGCCGAGCACTTGGACTGGCCGCCTCAAAAACAATGGCGCGTATAGAAATATCGTTTATGGAGGATGGCACTAGAATTTCGCTGCCACTAAACTCAGCATCAGACCTTGTGCTTAGGAATGACTTCATTCATTACCCTATTCTGACCGCGCGGCGTGAGGGCGACTTCGCCGTTGTCCTCTTGCCGAACCTCGCGATTTGCGATGAGCCTAGTTATCGCGGCATTTAGCGTTGGAGCTTTTTGTAGAGGTGCATACTGCCGAATCGACGCTCGGCTCAGACGGTTGCTGGCGGCGTGATTTAGCAAAAGCAATATTTCATCTGCTGCCGAAATCCCGGAAGCGAGGACTAGCGGCTTACCGTCCAGTTCGTGGATCAGAGTGTGCTGTAGCTGGACGATCTGAGCGATTGAATCGGCGATGATCTGCTTGTCTGCGGTCCAAGCGAGACGCAGGAACTCAGCGAACATCCATTTCCCAACGTGCAGAATAAGCATCGAGTCCATGTAGTTCGCGGTGTAAATCGGAGAAATATGCACCGGCCCGCGATCCGAACGAAACTTGTAGGCCAGACGGATCGCTTTGCAAAAGTGCCGACGATCGCCCTCCGCCAGGTTGTGACTGCGCTTTTTATTGAAATCTTCAAGCCAATCGCACAGTGTTCCGGGCAATTCGCCGTGTGTAACCACTCCGGAGTCGAGTTGATAGAGAGCGCGGGAAACTGCCTCGCACAGGCGGCCTCCGTCAAGCTCCGCAGGTTTCCAGTCACCAGCCAGAAACCGCTGCTGCATCTCAACGTAGCTTTCAACAATTGCTTGCGCGAAAGCAGTATCGACGGTAGTTGAAACTTCAGTGATCAGCTGCGTGGTGGAGATTCCCATCTACTTTGCCGCCTTGGCCAGATCTACAGCACGCTTTGTACCGCTCGGGGTAAGCTTATAGCCGCCTTCGGCCTTAATGACGAACTCCTGTGCAGTCTTCCGCTGCAGAATTGTGTCGAGGGACCTTTCCTTCTCATTGAATGAAAAAGCATTTGCTATGAACCGCTGTATGTAGCGAGCGGAGGCAGAGGCGCCTCCGACCTTTTGGATCGCCCACAAGGCAAGAGTGGCCTTATCGAGTAACGTCTTATCCTTCAGAATGAAGTGCCCGCTGACATTGTCGGCGTGCTTTGCCCATTTGGCTGCCCACTCCTCGGCCACATTGGAGCGTTTGCGCCCCACCTTGCCGGTGGTCTTGGTCTCTTTCTTATTGTCAGTTCCGGCTTTGAGATTCCGTGAATGGGATTCCGGCGTCCAACCGGGATCTGGATGATTGGGATTCAAGATTTCATCGAGAGCCTGAACTGCCTTTTCGCGACCTTCCTTCTTCAGCCGGATCGTGTCTCCGTCGATCTCCACGGCCATTTTATGGGACAGTTCGTGGCGCGTATTTGTGTCCAGTATTTTCGACGTTTCAAGAATTTTCTTAACACTGGCATATGGAACAGGCTTTTTCCCTGCCAGTTCCTGCGAGTAGATAAACAAATACGTCAGACGACGGGCATATTCAAGTCTGCTGTCTGCCTTGAGGCGATGTTCTTCGAGGCGAATATCCTCCCCGTCGATTTCGAAGACTTCCCCTATCCTCTGGGCGTCTCCAGTGGGTTGCGAAGGCGGCTTGCCATCCACGTGCGGGGCATCAATAACCTGTCGGGCTCCGTCTACTTCGCCAGCAGATAAGAGCGGGGGCTTAGCAACCTGACCTCCCGTTGTCCTGAGCGACGGCAGGGCGCGCGGAGCCAACTTTTCAGAAACCAATTGGTTAAGAGTCTCGCCGATGCTCCCGATGGCGGCATCAGTGAAGCTTATGCGCAGAGTCCTGCTTCGGGTATCCTCCTGCAGGTCAAGTGTATTCATGGGGGAAGTGTTCCCGTTTACACGTGGACTGACCGCGCCAGTGCCGGTGGCTGTGCCGCACATCACGCAGGCTTGCGCATCCTTTTCTAATACCTCGCCACATTGCTTGCAGCGCACTTGAACAGCGCAGGTCGCGCAGAAATACCCTCGCTCAGAGAGAATGGCGCTACACGAGGGGCAATGTTGGATTTGCGAATAATCGGCCATGCTAGTCTCCGGCGGGCACTTAATAGCAGCTTGGACCTACTCCAATATTCCATATTAAATGCTGGTCCGTCCGGGGGAGTGCCATTTCATCAGCGAACGCCAAAGAAAGTCGGCTCATGGGAAACGTCTGATTGCTCCCAAGCGGCGGGAAGACCAGAAGATGGGTCTCAGCTGGCGATTTCAGTGCGCTAATCCAGATCAGAAATTGGAAGCGCACATGCCCCATTTTATGAGAATTCCATTGCACGAGGTGAGGTGAATCCATGAGGAACATGGCGCGCCTGAAAATGGCCTACTACCCATTACCAGAGGCCGAAGGAGTGAAGCTTCGCGCCCTGCTTTCGTTTTCAGAACCGGCGTCGGTGATTGACCCCTGCGCGGGCCAAGGAACTGCGCTGCATTTGGTCACGAGCGGCGCGCAGGTTCGGCGCTATGGCGTCGAGCTCGATGCCGAACGTGCGCGGATTGCCGGCACCAACGGCATTGAGACCATCCAGGGCAATGCCTTTGACGCCATTGCACGGGCCGAATCCTTCTCGCTGCTGTATCTGAATCCGCCGTATGACTCCGAGATCGGCTCCATCGCGAATCGCAGAATGGAGGCCGTTTTCCTGGAACACACCTACCGCTGGCTGGCAATGGAAGGCGTTCTCATCCTGGTGATCCCGTTCGAGCGCTTGCACGACTGCGCCGGCATCCTGAGTTCCCATTTCGCCAGTCTCGCAGTCTTTCGCATGACCGATCCCGATTCGGTCCAGTACCGGCAAATCGCGGTTCTTGGCCTGCGACGCGACGTCAGAGGAGCGGCCGTTGAGAACAACAAGCGGCAACTTCTGAGTGTTGGGCTCTATGGCAGCTTTCTGGGACTTCCTGAGTTGCAGCCGGGCGCGTGCCTGCCCTATTCCGTCCCTCCGTCTGGCGAGGCGGAGCTAACTTATCGCGGCCTTCCCTACGACTTGTTGGAAGACTTGTTGCCGCAATCGGGCACATGGAAACAGGCGGCGCCGCTGCTGATGCCGCATGAGGACGTTGCGACTGGCCGGCCCATCACGCCGCTGCATGGCGGCCATGTTGGGCTTTTATGTACCGCTGGGCTCCTGAACGGCGTCTTCGGTCAGGGCGAGGACCGGCACATCGCCCGCTGGCGCTCGGTCAAGCATGTCACGACGTTTGTGGAACAGGACGGAGACACCGAGATCATTCACCATCGAGAGCGGTGGGCCAATGAGTTGTACCTGGTCTACGCCGATGGGAGGACGCTGAAGCTAACTGAGACGCCTGCGAAGAAGGAGGACGAAGCCGATGGAGAATGCACACCTGCGGTTCGGGCTGCTTGAGTACGTGCGCTTCACGGAAAAGGCATCTACCCGAATTCGTCTTCGGGTCGATCGCTATATCGGGGAAGATCGGCAGGCGCATCTTCTGAGCGTGTTTGGCAACGACTCGGATGTTGGCGCAATCACGGCGGCCGTTCACGAGAAGGCCGCTTTCAGCCTGACCTTCCCCGACGGTACTACGAAAGACGTGTCACTCGGCGAACATGCCTCCTGCTACAAAGGGGCCGTGACTCTGCCGGGCCGGAAACATCCTGTACGTCATCTGCTGGCAGTGTCCCAGTATCTTCACACCAACGGGACCGCGGGACGGACGATTCTGTTGCGATACCAGCGCGAGGAGGCTTGGGCCACGCTGGTGAGCTTCCTGGGGCTGCCTGCCGATCCAGCATGGGCAGAGCACATCCTTGGGATCATCGAGGGAAAGAAGAGGATCGAGGAGATTGATGGCATCGGATGCCAGCCTGTTCTGATCTCGGCGACAACGGAGGAAGTGCTTGCGTGGATCGGAGAAGGGTTGAGCTCTGGCGACGTGAGTTTTCCGGTTAGGAATGGGCCTATCCCATGGCCCCGATTCACATTGACGGCAGCACTCAATCCAACTTCGGCGGATCCCGAATCGATAGGCTCTCGTATCCCAGTCTCCCAACAGCCCGTTACTAATGCCGGCTCAAAAACCGGTCCAACCACTAATCCAGGACTGGGAAGTGCAATCTAGGATCCGCCGTATCGCAGCTTATTTGGGCAGCAATATACTGGGCAAAGTGGCGGGAATCTAGGTAGCGTGGAATGGGCTACTTTGAAATTTGGCGCTTCAAAATAAGACCGATGGTGTTCCCATCAATAGAAACGGCAGCAACGGCTTCCCAGCCTTCTGGTCCGAGCGCATTCAGTTGTTCCTGGATTTTCTCTAATCTAGTCACTCCGCCAATGTTAATCCGTTCGACTCTATACTCCCACTTCATTTATGCACCCGTTTCAACCTTCCGCACCGCCTACAAGAAATCACTTGCCTGCCGGTCGTGTTTCTTGCTCTCCTGCATCTTCTGCCATTCGGCCTCTCGGCGCTGCGTCTCTTCTTTCGAGACCGTAAACGTTTTGCGAACTGCATTGTCGAAACGTTCGGCTTCAGTGTTGCCGGGGACTTCGGGACGGGGTAGGGTTTTCAAATTGCCTCAAGTGTAACGCGTCCAATGTGTGATTGGATGACTTGCGCAACCAGCAGGCTTTCGGCGAAGGAACCATATCTCTGTTGCGCTCTCTGCGTGTGGCGGTGATTGGCTGTTCTGGAACAGGAAGCGTGGTTATCGAGCAGCTTGCGCGTCTGGGCGTTGGACAACTGGTACTGGTCGATCCTGATGTCATCGAGAAGAAGAATCTCAATCGAATCCTCAATTCAACGGCTGATGATGCGAAGAGCGAGACTCCGAAGGTGCTTGTGGGAAAGCGGATGATAGATGCACTTGGGCGCGGTCAGGAGGTACTCCCACTGCGGATGAATTTGGATTCAGTTGAAGCCGTTCGTCGGGTTGCGGAGTGTGACGTTATTTTCGGATGTGTCGATAGCGCTGAGGGCAGAAACCTGGCGAACAGGATCGCCGCCTATTATGTGATTCCTTATATCGATGTGGGCGTAAAGCTAGTAGCAGATGGACAAGGTGGCGTGGAAACTGTCGCAGGTGCGGTGAACTACATCAGACCGGGCGGAGCGTCTCTCCTTGAGCGAGGAGCTATCACTTCCGAACAAATACGCGCGGAAGAGACGAAGCGCACAGATCCGACGCGGTTTGCGGAATTACGCAAAGAGAAGTACATCGAGGGAGTGAATGAGGAGCGGCCAGCTGTCATCAGCGTAAACTCCCTCTTCGCGTCGCTTGCAGTGAATGAATTCCTAGCCCGCGTGCACCTTTTTCGCAATATCGCCAACAGCGAATTCGCTATCGTTCGGGGAGACCTCTGTGAATTCACACTCTACAGAGAGCCGGAAGAAAGTTCGAATGGCCATCTATTGAAAGAAATTGGATTAGGTGATCGAGATCCTCTTATCGGTCGTCCATCCCTCTCGGTGCAATCATGACATTCAAAAATTGGTGTTGTCAGCTTTTAGAACGCTTCGGGATAAGGCAGCGTCGGTATCGCGTAGTCCTCGCCGACGAATTGCCTGACGCCATAAGACCTTTCGACCTCTATGCGATTGGCGAAGGCCAACCATGGCTTGCGGTGATCCAGTGTCCATGCGGTTGTGGATCAATAATTCAATTGAGTCTTCTCAAATACGATTCCCCGCGGTGGTCCCTTTATATCGAGAGCGACGGGACCGGAACTCTTTCTCCTTCTGTTTGGAGAAGCCAGGGATGTCAATCGCATTTCTTCGTAAAGAAGGGGAAGATTGTTTGGTGTAACAATAGGCCGACCCGAGATCGATGAACGCTAGTGGGGGTGTTCCCATCGTGAGCGGGGAAGGAAAGCCAAATTCAAACCGAAAAGCACTTCCGTCGGGAGCCTTAAATTACTGTTCCGCGATCTCTCCATAAATGCAAGTTCTTATTTAACTTAAAGGCGATTTACTGATAATTGCAGGACAGGAGATTCCCGCACGGGAACCTCTTGTCCTTTTTGGAGGTGAAAAGTTAAGGTATGCCCGATCGGTAATTTTAGCTTGACTTTGCTTAAAAAAAGTACGATCATTCCCGTACGGTAATATTAGGATAATCTGTGAAATATACGGTCCAAGAAGTTGGCAAAATCGTCCGTGCGAGCCGGAAGCGGTTGGGTGTCACGCAAAAGGATTTGGCGCTGACCTCTGGCACGGGTCTGCGCTTTGTCATCGACCTCGAAAAGGGCAAGGAAACCTGCCAGATTGGCAAGGTTCTGACGGTCCTGCAAACGCTGGGAATCCAGATCGCGCTGACGCCGCCTGCGGTTTCAGGGAGCGAGGAGTAGCGCATGGCGAAAACCCTGGATGTCTACCTGCACCGAGAATTGATCGGCCATCTGATTCAGAATGATGGCGGCCAGATGGTCTTTGACTACGCAGAAAGCTGGTTGGAAAAGCCCGGCGCAACGCCCTTGTCCCACTCGCTGCCGTTGCGGCGGAAGCGTTTCACGCGCAAAGAATGCCGGGGATACTTCGCCGGTGTCCTTCCCGAAGAGAGCAAGCGCGCGATCATCGCCCGCAACCTGGGCATCAGTGAGCGCAACGATTACGCCATGCTGGAGCGGATCGGCGGAGAATGCGCGGGTGCAGTCACATTCGTTCCCGCTGGCGAACCAATGCCCACCCGCGACGACCATTACCGGGCGCTTTCATCGACAGAACTGGCAGGGATTCTCCGGGAACTCCCGCGCCGTCCGTTGTTGGCTGGCGAGACCGGAATTCGTCTCTCGCTCGCCGGCGCGCAAGACAAGATCGCCGTTCGCGTGGAGGGTGAATCCGTCTCGCTCCCCCTGGGCGGCGCGCCCAGTACGCACATCCTGAAGCCCGCCGTGGAGCGGTTCGCCGGAGTCGTTTTCAACGAAGCCTACTGCATGAGACTCGCTGCGACGGTCGGCCTGTCCGTGGCCAAAACCGAAGTCGGGCGCGTGGAAGACGTTGAATACCTATTGGTCGAGCGGTATGACCGCACGCACCGCCGGACAACGGAGGGCGCGACTCTGGAGCGCCTGCACCAAGAGGACTTCTGCCAAGCACTGGGCATTGTTTCAGAAAACAAGTATCAAAAGGAAGGCGGGCCATCACTCAAACAGAGCTTCGCTCTACTGCGCGAGGTCTCCAGTGCGCCGGTTCTTGACCTGGCGCGGCTGCTGGACGCGGTGATCTTCAATTTTCTGGTTGGCAACAATGACGCGCACGGTAAAAACTTCTCTCTTCTCTATCGTGGCGCGGGCACGACAATCGTAGAGACGCGGCTTGCACCTCTCTACGATTTGGTCAGCACACGCTATTACCCGGAGCTGACCCGTGAGTTGGCCATGAAGATCGGCGGCGAATATTCATCGGGCAAAGTCTCGACGACGAATTTCGAACAACTGGCCGAAGACGCTGGGCTTGCAAAGCCGCTTGTTCGCCGCCGTATACCGGAGCTGGCCGAAACGGTTCTCTTGAATCTGGACAAAACTGAAATCGACCACCCCGTTGCTGAAGCCCTGGCCGGGCAGATTCGCGAGCGCTGCGAAACTATGCGCAGCCGCTTTTGAACGAATATAACCGTGTATTTGGCTGAACAGCTCGAATCTTTCGAGCTGTTCAAGCGAGTATCCTATGATGTGTGTGCCCGATGCGGTGTACCTTCAGATCGTCGCCGTCCGCCACAAGCTGCTGGCCGAGATAGAAAGACATCACTATGAATCTGATCAAGTCCAAGAAACGCGTTGCAGACCACGGTGAGGTGTTCACGCCTCAATGGATGGTCGAAAATATGCTCGACTTGGTCAAGGGTGAAACAGAGCGCATTGACTCGCGTTTCCTGGAGCCTGCGTGCGGAAGCGGAAATTTTCTTGTTCCCGTCTTGCAGCGCAAACTTGCTGCCGTAGAAGCCAAGTTTGGCAAGTCGGACTTTGAGAGGCGGCACTATGCACTGTTAGCGGTGATGTGCAGCTACGGGATTGAAATCCTGGAAGATAATATCGCTGAGTGCCGCGCAAATATGCTGGATGTCTTCTCCGAGTATCTGAATCTGGATGAGACGGATGACCTCTATCGCGCCGCTTTCTATGTCTTGTCGGAGAACCTCGTGCATGGCGACGCGCTGACGATGCTCATGCATGATGGCCAGCCCATCACCTTCGCCGAGTGGGGCTACCTCGGTAAGGGCAAGTTCCAGCGGCGAGACTTCCGCTTTGATGCTCTTACGCAGATGTCTTCTTACAGCCAGGAAGGGTCGCTCTTCGCCCATCTTGACAAGCATGAGATATTCACGCCGCTGAAGGCATATCCGCCGATGACTGCGCGAGAGCTTGCTTGCTCGCCATTCGACATTCGCTTGGAGGAGGACCTATGAACGATCAGGCCAGCTTTACGCTTCGCGGGCGCAACCCGGATGTTTTGACCTGCATCGCCAATCTTTCCAACGACGAGGTGTTTACGCCGCCAGCGTTCGCCAACCAAATGCTCGACACGCTTGCCGAAACCTGGGCAGCAAACAACGGCGGAGCAGACATCTGGGCAGATAGTTCCGTTCGGTTCCTTGACCCCTGCACAAAGTCGGGTGTGTTCCTGCGTGAGATCACCAGCCGCCTCAACAAGGGGTTGGCAACTGAGATACCTGACCTCCAGGACCGTATCGATCATATCCTCACTAATCAAGTGTTTGGCATCGGAATTACTTCTCTTACCAGCCTTTTGGCGCGACGCAGCGTGTATTGTTCGAAATTCGCTAATGGTCCCCACTCTATCACCAAAGTCTTCCCCAGTGACATAGGCAACATCTGGTTTGAACGGATGGAGCATACATGGGTGGAGGGCAAGTGCAGGTTTTGTAGGTCAAGCCAAAAGACATTGGATCGTGGCGATAATTTTGAATCCCATGCCTATGCGTTCATTCATACCGAGAACATCACAATTCGCGTAGGCGAGTTCTTTGGAGACGACATGCAGTTTGACGTGGTTATCGGTAACCCGCCGTATCAGTTGGATGACGGGGGCTACGGGACTAGCGCAGCGCCCATTTACCAGTTGTTCGTGGAGAAGGCGCTTGACTTAGATCCACGCTACGCGGTGTTTGTTACGCCGTCGCGTTGGATGGCAGGTGGCAAGGGACTCGATAAATACCGTGAGCGGATGCTTGCCGACAAACGAATGCGGCGCATCGTGGACTATCCGAAGCTCTATGAGGGTTTTCCGGGCGTGAAGATTCGCGGCGGCATTTCATATTTCCTATGGGATCGCGAGCACAACGGGCCGTGCGAAGTGCAGACGATCTGGGACGGACAACCAACTGGCCCCGCTGTTGCGCGCCATCTTGATGCGTATGACATTCTCGTTCGGCGCAATGAAGCCGTGCCGATCTTGGAAAAGGTCAGAACAAAGGGTGAAGCAACACTTGAGACGAAGGTGTCTACCGGCAAGCCATTTGGACTCCGTACATTTTTTCATGGTAAGCCGCACGCAAAGGGACTCAAGCAGCCCATCAAGCTGTTTGGATCTCAAAGAATCAGTTGGATGGAGCGAAAGGATATTTCGACCAATTCAGAGTGGATCGACGAATGGAAGGTGTTGATGACGGCGGTACAGGGGACGAGTGCAGCTATCGAAACAAAGTTCCTCAGTAAGCCAATCATTGCCGAGCCTGGAACAGCGTGTACTGAGACCTACCTAGTAGCCGGTCATTTTGGCAGTGAATCAGAAGCCGTCAACTACGCGAAGTACCTGCGCACAAGATTTGTGCGATTCTTGGTTTCCCTCCGCAAGGCAACGCAGCACGCCACACGCGATGTGTATGCATTTGTGCCGGACTTGTCAACAACCCAAGAATGGACTGATGCCAAGCTTTACAAGCGATACGGAATTACCGCCTCCGAAATTGCTTTTATTGAGTCTCAGGTTGCCGAGCACGATAGTGAATTGTTCGACGAGGCCGCCACGGCAGAGGATAGCGATGAGTAAGCCAATTGAGGATATACTCACGCCGAAGCCAGTGGCGCGGCCGCGCATCTACGCTTATTCGATTGATGACAAGGCGCACGATGGCCTTCTGAAAATAGGGCAGACAACGCGCGACGTAAAGCAGCGCATCGCCGAGCAACTCAAGACCGCCGCCATCAAGAATTACAAGATCGAGCTGGACGAATCCGCTGAGCGCGACGACGGCACCATCTATAGCGACCACGAGGTGCGCGCAGCACTCATCCGTAAGAAATTCGAGAATACCGAACTGGAATGGGTACAGTGCGCGGTCAGGGACGTAAAGACCGTACTCACTGAGCTACGGACAGGTCAGCAGAGCACGGGTACGCACCACCAGATATTTACGATGCGCCGTGAGCAGGCTCAGGCGGTCGATAAAACATTCGATTATTTTCAGTCGATTTTGTCAGAGAATCAGCACGCCGTCCCGCGATTCCTCTGGAATGCCAAGATGCGCTTCGGCAAAACCTTCACCGCCTATCAACTTGCGAAGAAACTTGGCGCCAAGCGTGTGCTCGTGTTGACCTTCAAGCCTGCGGTGGAAGACGCTTGGCAGACCGATCTCGAAAACCATGTCGATTTTAATGGCTGGCACTATCTCTCCCGCAATTCCGACAGCGACCCCAGCAAAATCGACGACGACAAGCCAGTCGTCTACTTTGGCTCGTTTCAAGATTTGCTGGGCCGCGACGCAGCGGGAAATATCAAATCGAAGAACGAATGGTTGCACACGCTGAACTGGGATCTCGTAGTGTTTGACGAATACCACTTCGGCGCTTGGCGGGAGACCGCGAAGGAACTGTTTGAGGGAGAAGAAGAAACCATTGCGAAGAAAGAGGCCAAGCTCGAATATGCCGTCGCGCTGGAAGATGTGAATGAAGACCTCAGCGTGCTGTCTGAAAAGGAAACCGAGTTCCTTCCCATTACAACCAAAGCTTACCTCTACCTATCTGGTACACCGTTCAAAGCGCTGGCGACGGGCGAGTTTATCGAAGAACAAATCTTCAACTGGACCTACACCGACGAACAGCGTGCCAAGGAAGAGTTTGCCGCGAATAACCCCGGCACGTGGAACCCTTATGGGGCGCTGCCGCAGATGCGCCTGCTTACTTACCAGATGCCGGACGAACTACTGACGGTTGCGAGCGCCGGGGAGTTCGACGAGTTTGACCTCAATGAGTTTTTTGCGGTCACAGGCACGGGAAAGAGTGCGCAGTTCAAGCACAAGAGCGACGTACAAAAATGGCTGGACATTATCCGTGGCCAGTACGCACCGAAGATTGTGGACGGCCTCAAGACGGGTTCGCCGCCGCCGTTCCCTTACTCGGATGTGCGGCTTCTGCCCTACCTTCAGCATTCATTCTGGTTTCTGCCTAACGTCGCCGCCTGCCATGCAATGGCGAACTTACTTGCCGAAAAGCAGAATACTTTCTGGCATGAGTATGAGGTTCTCGTGGCAGCCGGGGCATCGGCAGGGATCGGACTTGATGCTCTCCCGCCGGTTCGTAAAGCTATTGGAAGCGGTTTTGAGACCAAGACCATCACGCTCTCTTGCGGTAAACTCACCACGGGCGTGACCGTGCCGCAATGGTCTTCGATCCTGATGCTGCGCAATCTGAAAAGCCCTGAAACTTACTTCCAGGCAGCCTTCCGCGTGCAGTCTCCATGGTCGATCAAGAACCCAAATGGTGACGACCCACACGAGGAAGAAATCCTCAAACCTGCGTGCTTCGTCTTCGATTTTGCGCCAACGCGCGCGCTTCGTCAGCTCTCTGAATACGGCATCGGGCTTTCTCCTAACGAGTCGAATCCGGAAAACGCCGTCAAGGATCTCGTGTCGTTCCTGCCGGTACTGGCCTACGACGGCGCGACCATGATGCAGATCGATGCCGGCGGCATTCTCGACTGGGCAATGTCCGGTAGCACAGGTACTCTGCTGGCGCGTAAATGGGAGAGCGCCGTGTTGGTGAATGTGGACAACGACACGCTGCGCCGAATTCTTGATAACCCGGAGGCAATGGCCGCTGTGGAACGTATCGAGGGCTGGCGGGCGCTGGGCGACAACATCATTGAGACCATCATCAACAAGAGCGAGAAGGTCAAGTAACTCAAGAACAAGGCTAAGAGTAAGGATCTAACCGAGAAGCAAAAGACGCAGCTCACCGAGGAAGAAAAGGAATACAAGTCCAAGCGCAAGCTGGTGCAAGAAAAGCTGATCAAGTTTGCAACGCGCATCCCCGCGTTCATGTACCTGACAGATTTTCGCGAGAACACGCTGCAAGACGTGATTACCAAGTTGGAGCCGGACTTGTTCCTGTCCGTAACTGGTTTGACAGTGAAGGACTTTCACTTGCTCGTGAAACTGAAGGTTTTCAATACCGAGCAGATGAATCAAGCTGTCTTTGCTTTTCGGCGTTATGAAGACGCCTCGCTACAGTACACGGGCATCCCAAGCCACGAGGGGCTGTCTCACTATGGGCTGTACGATACTGTGGTCGGAAGACCATAAGACAGCAGAGCTAGACGTTAGTCATAATCACGCCAGCGATCCATGAACCGCGCGAAACAGACTTGATACTGTGGATTGCCGCAACAGCAATCTCGTTGCTCCTTGTTTCTGGCATTGATTGCTGTGTTCAAGCTGACCTCTTTTCTGTGACCCAAGAAACGGCGGGCGGATGGCACTTTAGCTGCCGCCGCTTGCCGTCAATGACGCTGTTTTGGCTCCCCCATGCCCTGCGGTCACGGTCCCCCCAAAAAGCTATGACTGCTGCGCTTTGCTCGGCAGCATTTTGTGCCTCTCTTGCCCCCGCCGTTGGGGTCACTTCAAGGAAAAGAGGCATAACATGATGAACACAGCAACACTCTCCGAAAATCAACTCCGCCAGTTCACCGGCTCCGAGAACTGGTATCGCCACGGAATCAATCGCGCAGTCCTTTTTACTGATGGCGCAAAGTTCCTTGCCGACCAGGGCGGCGCTTACTGGCTGCTCGACATCATCGCAATCGCCCAGCAACATGATGCCAGCGTTTCCGGCGAAGAGTTCCAAGTCTGGAACTTGAAAGTTCACTCCGACCGTAGCGCGACCGTGTTCTGCGATGACGGCAACGGGAACCCGGTCTACACGCAGGAGATCCCCTTCACGGATTTCCCGCTTGACGAAGTGAAGCTCTACTTCGCCAACAACGTGATCCATCTGCCCAGCGAGTATTAGCTGGGCACGCCCGCGTCGGCAATCGTCTGCGCGGGCGCTTCAATTGTCGCAGTACGTTAGCGGAATGCACATTTCGGTGTGAATCACAAAAGTTTTCCACGCATAAACGGTCTATCTTTTTACGCATAAACGGTCTATCCTGGGCGGTTTTCCACGCATAAACGGTCTACATATACGCATAAACGGTCTACCAACCGACTGTAATGAATTGATTACGCTATGGTTATAGAACCGCCTGTAGTACCTGTATGAAAACCTATATGGATAGCCTGTAGTCGCGCCAACGCTCTGTGGCAATCTGCATGGGCGCGACGAACGATTGCGAGAACCTCCGCCCCCTCGGCGGGGGAAAGGCGCTACGCGCATTCGTGTCTATCGCGATGTTTTCGGGATGTGCGAGCCTGAAGGACGCAGAAGCAGTCCCTTCTCCAGGATTTCGATCTTCAGTTCCGGGTACACCATGACTACCTTGCGGAGGGTTTCGATGGCATTGCCGCGAAAGCTCACGCGGCCTTGCGGCGTGTCGGCGTAACCAGTTCCGAAGCACTGCCGCATCGACTCCCACGAAATCAGAGTTGGGTACGACAGGTAGCTGACGCGGCGCGTCGCCCAGGCATAGAGATCGAGCGCCAGAGGTGACTTCTTGAGAGCCTTAACGGCCCTCAAGTCGAGTGGCACCGGAGCGGCAACAAGTTGGTCAAAGAAATTCGCTGACAGGGTCACTGAGGACTTCGCTAGTCTTTGGTCTGGCAGGATCTGCGGCGTCCACCAAAGATGGAATCTGTCTGCCACAAGCAGATTCTCTCCACTGGAGTGATTCTGCCCGTTGGCATCACTCGACCAGCGGGTCGATATTGCAGCGCCGACCAGACGTTGCATCTGATTGCGGAAGCGCGGTATGGTTCCCCAGTGGCCACCTGTAGCTTGGAGTCCCAGTTGCGCCATGAAGCTCGAAAGCGAGGAGCCAAGCTCCAGCTCTCGATTTCCAGTTCGGACGGCCTCGGTTGTCATCCAGATGAGTATCAGACGTGGATAGCTGCCGTATGGCAGGCCAGTCCCGCCGACATCGGAGATGCGAAGTGTGAGATTGCCGTCAGTGCGGACAAATTGAGTGCCGGTTTGCTCACTGTGCGGCAGAGTGGTTTGGACAAGAAACTTTGCCATGAAGCCGAGAGCGCCGGCATCGACGGCGCTCTCGATGGGAAAGGCCTGCACGATCGATAGCAGGGGACGAGGTCGCCGGGAAACAACGCCTTGTTTCTGGCTCCTGCCAGGGCGATGATTTGCGTTCGATTCATCGCTTGAACGCGATGAGGAGCCAGCCGCGTTAACCCGCGATGCTGGCGACAGCCGATCAGCAGACGAGATCGCATTCAATCCAAGAATCGACCTTACGGATGTGAGTTCTGAACCCACTCGTTGATTTACCGGATTCCAAGTACATCGGCAACTTCAGTCGTACGAAAGTAAACGCGGCGTCCGAGTCGTAGGCGGGTTGCGTTGATTTTGCTGACCCACTCTCCCGAAGATCGGAGCGTGATGCGCAAGCCGTCCGGGCAGCGATCCAGCAGGGTTGCCAATTGGGTAATGCTGAGCAAGGGTCCATACTGCCTGGTCAAAGTTTCTTCAACAGTCTTCATTTTGAGTTCCTCACCTCTTCTGTGGAATGTGTATCGCTTCTGTCAGAATGTTTATTTCAATATTCCGTTGCTTTCTTGTATACATTAGTGGCGTGTACATTTCAATGTAAATAGCCATGTTTCCCGTATTTCGATAATGCTGTATCTTCTCTGATCTAATTCTCTTCAATTCACAAGTCCGGTTCTTTCCCATAAAGGCCGATCTTTGGTGGGAGGAAGACTCCTCCCTGTCTACGGCCGCAAATGCACGTCCTCCGCCACCCACCTCAGCGGGGCCGTTCCTTCCCCGCAACGCCCCTCCCTGATTGGCTGAAAAGCAACGGCAACAACAAAAGCTGCTAAGGGGTGTTTCCCCCTCGCGCCCGCAAGGGGTGTCCCCAGGCTTCCGCGCTCCGCTTGTGCAGCCCTTCGCCCTCTCCGCTGCGCTACGCGGGTGGGAGATACCCCTCCCCTTGCACTTGCTACCCCCCACCTTCGCCAGGAGGCGTTCGGCATGTATGTCACATGCCACTGCCAATCAAACGGCAAGAGCAAAAACCAAGGAGGAAGTACCCATGAGCAGCGCAGTCGCTACCATCAACAACCCCGTTCAGTCGTCCACCTATCAGCCCAAACCGCAGCAGCGTCCGACGGCAAAAGACGTGATTGCCGAGAACGTCAAAGCCCTCATTGCCCAGCTAGAAGCTGGCAAGAGCGATGCACTTACCGCGTACCTTGACGCAATGGCCCGGTTCCACAACTACAGTTTCGGCAACATACTTCAGATCGCCAGACAGCGCCCCGACGCAACCAACGTTGCCGGATTGTACACATGGAACCAGTTTGGACGCCGCGTGAAGAAAGGCGAGAAAGGCATTCAGATCTTCGCGCCCATGATCGGCAAGAACCGCAAGAAGCAAGAGGAGGCCGAGCAGAATCGAGATGAAAAGAGCACCTCTATTCTGGTTGGTTTTCGCGCCGTCTATGTCTTCGACGTGGCGCAGACTGAAGGAGCCGAGCTTCCCGCACCCGCCGCAGTCACCGGCGAAGCAGGAGCGCATCTTGACCGTCTTATCGAGTTCGTACAGCAGCAGGGCATCGAGCTTGAATACAACGAGCGCATTGCGCCAGCGCAGGGCGCAAGCTACGGGGGCAAGATCGTACTTTTGCCGGGGCAGTCGAAGGCGGAAACTTTCGCAACTTTAGTACATGAGTTAGGCCACGAAATGTTGCACAGGGCCGACCGGCGCACAGCGACAACCAAAGTTGTGCGGGAGACCGAAGCCGAGTCCATCGCTTTTATCGTGGGCAAAGCAATCGGACTCCAAACCGGCACCGCTTCCGCCGATTACATCCAGCTTTACCACGGCAACGCCGCATTGCTGGCAGAAAGCCTTGAAGTCATCCAACGCACTTCCGCCGTGATTCTCGCAGCACTGGAAGAGCAAATCACAAACGAAACATCCAAACAGCCCACGGAGGAGGCGGCTTAGCCGTCTCTGCCAGCGCTAATCGGCGGACAGGGCGACCGCCCCTGTCCGCACAGACCGTCACCGCCTCATTTGAAACCCGCTCAAAAGGAGAGCATCCATGAAGAACACGAGCACCACAGAATACCGCGACCTGCCACTGTCCAGCCTGATCGAATCAAAGACAAACCCGCGCCGATTCTTCGAAGATTCAGCGCTCAGAGAATTGGCAGCAAGCATCCGCAGCCAGGGCGTTCTCTCGCCCTTGCTTGTGCGGCCACTGACCGAGCGCAGCTTCGAGATTGTCGCCGGAGCCAGACGCTACCGCGCCGCCCAGCTTGCCGAGGCGGAAACTGTGCCCGTCCGCATTGTCAACCTCACCGACGCGGAATCTTTGGAGGCTCAGCTAATTGAAAACCTTCAACGCCGCGACGTTCACCCACTGGAGGAGGCGCAGGGGTTCCGCGCCCTGCTCAATCTTGACGAGCCGAAATACTCGATTGAACAGATCAGCGCCAAGACTGGAAAATCCGCCTCCTATTGCGCCCAGCGCATCAAGTTGACGGAACTCACCGCCGCCGTTACCGAGGCATTCGCCAAAGACGAAATCGGCGTAGGCCACGCCCTGCTACTCGCAAAGCTACAGCCAGCCGAGCAGGAGCAAGCGCTCTCCGCTTGCTTCCGCGAGGATTGGAACGGCGGCCAGGGCAAGGCCAAGCGCATCTTGCTCCCCGTCCGGCATCTTCACCAGTGGATTGAGCAGAACATCTTGCTCATTCTGAAAGATGCGCCGTTCTCAAAGACCGACCCCAACGTCAACCCCGCCGCCGGAGCCTGTGTCGATTGCCCCAAGCGCACTGGAGGAAACGCGCTGCTCTTCGCAGATATTGCCGAGGACGCTTGCACCGACCCAGCTTGCTACCAATCCAAGATGGACGGATTCGTAGCGCAGACCATCGCGGCCAAGCCGAAGCTGGTACAAATCTCATCGGCCTTTGGACCGGCCACAACCGCCACCGTTGGAGGCAGCGCGGCGCTGCCCCGAAACAAGTACATCGAAATCAAGCCGCAAGACCCCAACGGGAAGAAGCACAGGGATTGGCCGGAGTACCAGACCTGCAAATCCATGACCGAGGCCATCGTCACCGAAGGCACCGAGAAAGGGGAGCTTCGGAAAATCTGCGCTGACCCCGAATGCCCCGTACACCGCCCGAAGAAGCAGCGGCCAGCCGGAGACCAGCGCATCAAGGCCGAGCAGGAAAAGCAGCGCCGCGAGGAGGCGATTGCCAACGCCGTAGGCTTGCGCGTTCTTTCCGCCATCGTCGCCGCTGTGCCGGTGCGCCTCACCAAGCGCGACCTGATCTTCATTGTCGAGCGGTTACTGCCTCAGTTGGAGGAACGGCGCATCGAGGTTCTTGCCCGAAATCATGGCATCAAGAAGGCGCAAGGCTCCGATTCCATCGGGAAGCTGATGGGCGCATTTATCCGCAAGGCCGAGGAAGGCGAACTCGGACAGCTATTGGTTGAGACGGTCATTCTTCACTCAGCCCGGACGCAATCGGAGACCGGCAAGGCGCTCAAAGACGCCGCCCTGCATTACAAAGTGGACACCGACGCCATTGCCCAGAAGGTTAAAGCTGAGATTGCCGCGAAAGAGAAGGCGCAAGCCGTCAAAAAGACGGCCACCAAAGCCCAATCAAAACCGGCGCGGCCCACGGTAACCAAAAAGGCCAAAGCCGCGTAGCGCACAACTTCCAAGCCTTCCAATCGGGGTCTGCCGACGCAGGCCCCGTCCTTTTTCGCCCGTCTTCCCGCCCTGTGAGGTGCTGCCGCTTCGCGCCAGTCTCGGTTTGGCCCACCCGACGGGATTGAACGCACTGCTCGATGGCAAGGTGAGGTTCTCCGACTTGCTTGGAAGCGATGGCAGAGTAGTCAGTCTTGACCCGATATTGCAGTCATGTATAATGCCTACTATGAACAAGGATGCATTCTCGATCACTTCGCCATTGACATCCACTCTGGCTGGACGCGGCTCCTCGCTGCGCGCTGAGTTGGACGCGAAGTGTTGTCGGGCCTGCTAAGCATCTTCCAGAAAATAGTCGTCTGATCTTTTGTGGGACGCTTGTCTCTGGAATTCTGTGCGCTCTATTGGGTTAAGGCCCAGCCACCAATTCAATTTGATTGAGATCACTCCAGGACACGTGTCTCTGCGCGTGCGCGAGAGTGCCTCATGCGTTCTATTCAGAGGAGAACTGCACTATGTATGTCATCTATCCCAGTGTCCGCAAACATCTAAATCTTGCAGGTGCCCTGTTCTTATCGTTGTCGTTTTCAGCGCCTGCAATGAGTCAAACTGCTGGAGGCGCAATTCAGGGATTCGCCTCCGATCCATCCGGAGCCGCGATTACAGGGGCTCAAGTAACGCTCACTGAAGACGCTACCGGCGTGACGCGAACGGTGCGCACAAACGCTGCCGGACTCTACGCCGTTGCCAATCTACAGCCGTCCACATACTCGGAAAGCATCACGGCAAGCGGTTTTTCAAGCGAACATGCTGAACGCCTCTCCCTGACCGTCGGCGCGAATCTAACGGTGAACTTTGTTCTTAAGGTGGGCGCGGCCAATGAGCAAGTTGAAGTGCGAGACACTTCGGCTCAAATCGATCTGGTCTCATCGAACCTCAGCGAAGTGGTGGATAGCACTACCATCCGCGAACTTCCCTTGAACGGGCGCGACTGGTCGCAATTGATTACACTGCAGCCGGGCGCCGACGAAGTGCGCAATCAGTCCACCATCGGCGGAGCAGGAACTTCCGATGTCAATCGTGTGTTGCGCGGATTCGGCAACCAGATGAGCATCTCCGGTACGCGCCCGCAGCAGAACAATTACCGACTCGACGGTGTCAGCTTCAACGACTATACCAACGGTGCTCCGGGCGGCGTGCTGGGCACAATCACGGGCGTCGATGCTGTTCAAGAATTCTCGGTCATCACGACAAACTATTCCGCGGAGTATGGAAAAACCTCCGGCGGTGTAATCAATGCCATCACTCGCTCTGGTACCAACCAGTTTCACGGCAGCGGCTATGAATTCCTGCGCAACAGCGCCCTGGACGCAAGAAACTATTTCGACGCCGCCACCATCGCGCCCTTCCGCCGCAATCAGTTCGGCGGCACAGTGGGCGGTCCGGTTCATCGCGACAAGACCTTCTTCTTCTTCAACTATGAAGGTCTGCGCCAAGCGCTTGGAGTATCGGAGTCGGACCGTGTGCCGACACAAAATGCGCGTAAGGGCCTTCTTTCCTCGGGCACTGTCACGGTTGACCCCGCTGTGACGCGCTATCTGGGCTTCTGGCCGCTTCCGAATGGCGGCGTGGATGCTTCGGGAGATGTCGGTAATTATCGTGTCGCTACCAATCAGATTGGAAATGAAAACTTCTACACCGGAAAAATTGATCATCACTTTTCCGCGCGCGACAGCGTGGCTGGCACCTTTCTCTATGACAGCACCGATCTCTCGCAGCCCGATGCACTCAATAATCTGCACTTCGTCAACAAGGACGCACGCACATTCACCAGCATCGAAGAAACGCACGTATTCAGTCCCACGTTCTTGAATACGGTCCGTTTCGGATTCAGCCGTAACCATGCAATCTCGAACACTTCCGATCCCATCAATGCGTTGGCGGCGGATACTTCGTTGGGATCTGTCCCAGGACGTCCCGCTCCGTTTCTGATTGTGCCGACATGGTCAACATTCTATGGCGGTGTGGGCGGCTTTCCGAACTTTGTCATTGGTTGGAACTCCTTCCAGCTATATGATGACGCCTTCGTGAATCGCGGTAGACACACCTTCAAGTTCGGTCTGGCGCTAGAGCGGATGCAGTCGAACAACTTCATGCACTTCACGCAAAACGGACGCTTCGTATTTGCCAGCGTGCAGGACTTCCTGACCAACGTTCCGCGTGCCTATAGCGTTCAATTGCCGAGTGGAGAATCTGAGCGAGGCCTGCGGGAGACACTCTTCGGCGGTTATGCTCAGGACGATTGGCGCATTCGCCACAACCTGACGCTCAACTATGGCGTGCGCTACGAGGCAACGACGGTACCCACAGAAGTGCATGGGCGGCTTTCCACGCTGCGCAACATGACAGACACACAAATGCACCTCGGCAGCCCCTACTTCAACAACCCGACGCTGAAGGATTTCTCGCCGCGCGTTGGAGTTTCCTGGGATCCGTTCGGCACCGGCAAGACTGCCATTCGTTCCGGCTTCGGCATCTACGATGTGCTGCCCTTGCCTTACACGATCTTGATCAGCGGCGCTGGATCGGCCCCCTATACGACCGCACCAACACTGGTTCATCCGGGAGCGGGAACGTTCGCCACCTCTGCCTATAACCTTGCTCTGAACGCGGTGGCCCAAGGCCCATTGGTGAGCGAGCGCGTATCCTACTTCCAACCCAGTCCGCCGCGTAGTCTCACTTACAATTGGAACCTGAATGTGCAGCAGGAAGTTGCGGCAACCGGAAAACTCACAATCGCCTATGTCGGATCGCGCGGGGCTCATCTGCCGTACCACACCGATGACGCCAACATCGTATTGCCTACCAAGACGGATGCAGGCTACATCTGGCCCTCGGGAGATGCCTATCAGAATGGAACCGTGCTGAACCCAAGTGTGGGCGACATCAATCGCACCGCCTATGACGCGGACTCGTACTATCACAGTCTGCAAGCAGGATATGAGCAGCAGTTCCGTCATGGATTGCAAATCCGTGGCGCGTATACCTGGGGTCGCAGTATCGACACAGGATCTTCGACCATCGCAGGCGACCAATTCGCGAACTCGCCTTCCAGCCTGCCACTGTGGTTCGATCCAAAGACGCGGCGCGGCCTTTCCGACTTCAATCTAAGCCATGACGGTGTCATCAGTCTTCTCTGGGATACGCCAGAGTTGAAGACAGGTTCTGCATGGGCTCGTTGGGCGGCGAATGGATGGCAGGCCGGCTCTATCTACCAGGCTAGCAGCGGCTCTCCCTTCTCCGTGCTGATCGCGGGTGATCCACTGGGTATGAACAGCACCGACCCATGGGACTATCCCGATCGCTTGCGCAATCCTGGCTGCAAGTCGCTGGTCAATCCCGGCAATCCCAACAACTACATCAAACTGCAATGCTTCTCCGCTCCAGTGCAAACGTTCCAGACCTCTACTGGTCCGCAACAGCAGATCGTGCGGCTTGGAAACGAAGGGCGCAATGCACTGGTTGGGCCAGGCCTTTCCAACCTCGATCTCTCGTTCGTGAAGAATTCCAAGCTCGCGGGCCTTGACCGCGGCAGTGTGCAGTTCCGCGCGGAACTCTTCAACATTCTCAACAAGAGCAACTTCGCCGCTCCACTCGATAACAGCACCATCTTCAATCAAGATGGCTCCGCAGCCGATGGAGCGGGCGTGGTGGACCAGACACAAACCACCTCTCGTCAAATTCAGTTTGGCTTGAAGATTCTATTTTAAGCAAAGTGTGCCTGGCCGGTTGGCCTTAATGGTGAGCAACCGGCCAGCCGTTAAACATCAAAAAGAGAACAAGGAGACAGAATGCTTACGAAGACTCGCAAAACAGCTCTGTGGTTATTGATGGTCGTTGTCATGCTACCAACAGTCCTTTCCTCCTTTGCCCGTGCGCAGGCGACGATTGGTGCAGGAGATGGAAAGAACACCGTGTCGGTGGATTTCTACAAGGTTCCTCCCGGCAAGCAGGATGAATGGCTTGCGTTGTATAAGAAATTTCACTATCCCATCATGCAATATCAGAAGGCCCACGGGCAGGTCATCAGCGAAACGGTCTATACGCGGGCTATTCATCAGTTGAGCCCCTCTTGGGATTTTGCGATCGTCATCGTGGCACCGCCCGCCGAGAAGCGGCCCAAGCCGGAGTACACTCGCAGCCAGCTCATTCGCAAACTCTTTCCGGATATCGAAGAATACGTGAAGGGCGAGAAAGCGCGTTGGTCGCTTACTGTAGAACATTGGGATGAGAGCTGGACAGAAGTGGACATCGATAACCATCCTTCCCTTTACGAGCCGTTCTAAGAAGACTGTTGGCATACACAGATGCGGCGCAAACCAAACTGCGCCGCATCTCAAGAGGACATTTGAATGTATCTACGCAGTAGTATGTTGCTAGCATCCAGCCTGTTGGTCGCTTCTTTCACACTAGCCCAACAGCCGTTGACACTGGTGCAATCCATCGAGATGCCTGAGGTGCCCGCTGGTCCTTATGCGGATCACATGGCGCTGGACCTGAAGGGCCAGCGCTTGTTTACCACGCCTCAAGCCAACAAGGCTGTGGATGTGCTGGATCTGAAGACGGGAAAGGTGCTGCACACGATTCCCGGTTTTGGCAATCCTCATGCGGTCTTCTATCGGGCAGATAGAAACCGTCTCTTTGTGACAGATGGTGGACTAGGTTTGCTGCGCATCTTCGATGCCACAACCTTCCGCGAAGTGAAATCGATCAAGCTCGAACTCGATGCGGATGGCATCGGCTATGAGGAACAGACGGGATACCTCTATGTGAGCAATGGCGGAGATGAAGCTGGCAAAGAGTATTCCTTGATTTCGATCATCGACACGGTGCGCGAAGAGAAAGTCGGCGACATTCGCGTAGAGGCTCCAGGCCTTGAGGCGATGACTTTCGACCATGCAAAGGGAAGGCTCTACATCAATCTTCCTGAATCGAATTCCATTGCGGTGATCGACCTGAAGCAGAAGGCAGTCATTGCAACCTGGCCGCTGTCAAAGGGTAAAAAGAACATGGCCTCCGCGCTCGATGTTGAACACCATAGGCTCTTCGTCGGCTGCCGCGATACGGATGTACGCGGAAGCATCGTTGTTGTTGACACTGATACCGGCAAAGAGTTGAATCGATTGCCAATCGGCGGCTGGGTAGATTCTCTCTTCTACGATGCGGCAAAGGGTCGCATCTATGCTTCCGCAGGTGTGGGCGAAGTTTACACCTACCAGCCGCAGATAGATGGTAGCTACAAGCAGCTTGAACCGGTGGACACGGCAGTGCTTGCCAAGACGGCGTTTTACTCTTCCGAATTGAATCGTCTCTTTGTGGCAGTACCTCATCTTGGAGGAACAACGGCAAAGGTGCTGGTATTCAAGCCGGAGTAGGTTATTCATCGTTTGTGGTTATATTTTGCGGCCAGTTGCAAAGAATGGTGTGCTTTTGCAGCCGGATGTCATTGCTCAATCGCAGTCAATTTCAGTTTGCTCATGAGTTCCGTTCCTATAGGGGCGAAACGCATGAGCAAATGCAGCAAACCGCTTAGTTGTGCTTTAGCATAAGTGTTTCAGCTTGGCATAAACCCGCGGTGTGCTCGAATCTCCAGCCGCAGTTCTTCCCGAAGCGCCTTGCTCTTCTTGAGGCGCTTGAAGAACTCTTCGAGGACGCTGACGACTATGGCGTTGACGCTGACGCCTTCCGCTTCAGCCCATTCCCGGAGTTTGTTGCGGGCTTCTGCGCCGACATGGAGGAGCTGGGGGTTGGTGAGTTCCATGCCGGCCTTGCGGGTCTGCATGATGTCAACTTTGTCGCGCTCAACATGGCTCAACGCAAAAAGGACGATCCTGGCCAGATCGCCCTTTACGCGAGACTCTTCGGTGACTGCTTCACGCAGATCAATGGGGAGGCGTAGCGTCATTCCCGGACGGTCGTCCGTCCACCGCTGCCCCTCGCGGTTCACTTTCCGCGCTGCCGTCTTCGCTGCCTTCTTGACTGCCACTGTATACCCTTCCAAGGCTGAATTCTGATCTCTGTCGAGACCCACTTTCTGCTCTCGGCAATGAGTCCCTCGCCGGAGAGTAAGGGCCGTTGAACGGAATATCCTTCTCAACCCTTACAAAGAACCTGTAACCCGTCCTGACGACAATCGTCGGCTGAATGTTCAGGTTCCGGCGCGTTACCTCGACTCCCAGTTGGCCGACCTGCTGACCGACCGCCTGGCCCACCGTCTGGCCGACGCTGGGTGATTGCAAAACCGAGGAGTTCGTCCCCTGGCTCACCTCGATCCCGGCAGAGAAAAGCGACGTGAGCAGAGCGCCTGAAAGGATTCGGCCCCAGTGGTTATTCACTTGGTCTCGAAACCCTGCCGCGCCAGTGCTGTCGTCCCCTTCAAAGCCGCCGAGCGAAAGGCTGCTTCCATCAGGAAATATAACGCGCCGCCAAACCGCTTGCAAGGCGTTTTGACCATACCCGACGTGAGAATTGTAGATCCCCACCAGTGTACTTCCAGCCGGTACTAGAATGTACCTGCCAGTAGAAGAATCATACACATTTTCACGGACGAGTGCTCGGATCAATCCCGGCAGATCGGAGTTGAGTTGCTGCTCCAGCACAGCCGGAATCAGCCATCCGGCCTTGATTTCATACCGGCTTAGAGCGGGCTTCCGAGTGCTGGCCAGGTACTCAGATTCCTGCTTACCGTGCTGCTGTCCGAAGCTGGCTTTTTGCTCCTGATCGTTCTGGCGCTCATAGTCGGTACGTTGCTCCGACTGCCCCAAACCGCCAGCCGACAAGCTGGCGGTTTGGGGAAGGTTCCCCTGTGCAGCGCGGCCTCCCAACTGAGCATTGATGAGGGCGGCTTGGATTGCTTGGAGTGGATCTGCCCCTGCCGACGCCTTTTCTTTGTCTTCGCTGGGCAGGTTGCCCTTGACGGAGGTTGCCGCTTCCATCGCTTCGCGTTCCCGGTTGTATTCCTCCAGCCGCCGCTGCTCGGCAAACGACAGAGAGCCGTTGACGGCGGTCGAGGCCGGGGTCTGCCGGTATTCAAGGGGCGGGACGGAGCTGGTTTGGCTTCCGGTCCCCGTCCCGGTCATCAAGGTTGACCGGCCTGCCGGAGACTCTCCGGTAGCGATGGAAGAACGCTGCGCGGCAGATGCCGGGACGTGGGATTGACCTATGTCCAGTCCGTTCCGCGCCTGGTCAGACAGCATCCCCTTTTCAACCGTAGTGGCAGGGCCGGAGCCAACCTGTGCTGTCTCTGTCTGCTTTTTGGCCTTATTGTTGCGGCTTGCGAGGCCATGCCGCATATAGGCAGCGGCCAGAACGACCAGAACAATCAGAATGATCCCGGCCAGCGGACGGAGTTTGCGCGCCTTCGGGGTGAGACTGCCATTGACGCCCCGCACGACCTTATCGGTCTGTGCCGCGTCTCTGATCTCATCCTGGCTTTGCTCACTTGCCGCGCTCTCAAGATCGAGCGGCTTGGAGTTTTCTCCTGTGATTGCCATGCTCAGCTCCTTTTGCCGGTGCTACCGGAGTAGGGTGTCGCCCGTGTGATGGTCACGCGGGTCTGCTTCTTGCCGACGCCAACGACCAGGATCGCCTTGTCGAAGAGCCGATCCACGATATAGCGCGAGCCATCGACGCGAAAGTTGACCAGCTCTGACTTGCCGTTCACCTGAATCAGGAGCGTTGGCAATTCACGGAACCGACCATCGTTCGGATAGATCAGATAGGTGTGCTGGCCATCATCAAAAACTTGCTGGGGACGGTAGGCCGCGTCCCCACTTAGCTTGTAGTCGAAGTAGAGGTTGTCGAGGGCGTTCTCCGCCAGCGGCACCACGCCAGCCCGCTTGTCTTTTTCATGCGCCTGCTCCGCCACTGCCGCGGCATCGCGTTTTGCCGCGTCTTGGCGAGCTTGGAACGCCGCCCACTTTGCGGCATCCTCGCCAGGATATTGAAAGGCCAGCCGGGAGACATAGCGCGTGGGATCGGAGACGAGCCGGAAGACGTAGGTTCGGCGGTCCGTGGAAACGATCAAGTTGGTTTCAAGACCCGCCTCAATCGGCTTCACGATCAGCAGCGGCGTTTCATCCAGGCCGGAGCCGGAGAGGACAGGGGTAATCTCCCAGCGGCGGGAATCGCCGATCTGGGGTTGGCTTTCGAGATGCTCGCCAGCCTGCAGCTCGATTGCGCAGACCCGCAGCGGAGCGCAGACCAAGACGGGCATTCCCTGGCCGAAGATGTAAACCACCTTGCCGTCCGCGCCGGACGTGGGCATGGCGACTCCGGTCTCCCATTGACGGGAAACCTCCGCCGCGCTGACCGCTGCCGCGTTCAGCTCCGCGTGAGGAGGTCTCCAGTTGAGCGGAACCTCAGAGCCGTTGTCCGCCGGAGCGCCAGCAGGGGAAGACTGAGCCGGTAGACTCCGGCTCGTGATTGGAGGAACCTTCAATGGAGGAATCGGAGTCAGCGCGCTGGGCTTCGACGCTGGTTGAATATCCTGTGTCTCCAAAGCCGCTTCTGCGCCTTTGAAGTTGTAGGTAGACAGCTCTTGCTTTTGCTGTGGCGTGAGCGCCGGAGCGGTTTGGGCGCAGGCAGCCACGCCCACCGCCGCACTCGCTATTTCGGTTGCCATCATGATTGCCGCGAGCCACTTCATCTGTTGTTACCTCCATTCACTGATTGGGCATTTCCGATTTGAGCGTCACCGCCCGTCGTGACCACTTCGCCCCAGGTCAGGTTCGTGACGTAGAGGCCGAGCGGGTTGACCAATGCCTGTCTTGCGTCCGTAACCTCTTGCGTCACCACCGAGACAAAGGCCCGATAGCGATGAGTGGCCACAAGACTGCCGCTCAGGTCGCGGGTCACTTCCGTCCAGGCCACTTCGTAGGTTTTGGAAGATTGTTGGACGATGGATTCGACCGAAGCATCAACGGTCTCCTTCGTCAGTAGGTCAAAGGGCGAGCTTTTCGAGTAGAACTCAGTGATAGTGGCCGACGCCGGGGAGTTTTTCCCGGTCTGTGCATAGACCTCATCAACCAGGCGTCGTTGGGCCACCGCGTCCGTGACGACCGTCCGCAGGTCCGTGATCCATCGCGCGACCACCGCTTCTTGCAGGCGCACATCCTTGACCGCGACCTGTTTGGCCGGGATGACCGGAACCGCCCGCCCTACATCGTCGAGCGCGACGACATAGGGCACCGTATTCGAGCGATAGCCGATGGCGACCATGCCGGCCACGCAAAAGAACGTCGTTCCCATCGCAATGAACGCCACCAGACGCCAGTTATTCTTGCTCTTGATCTGGTCGCCAAACCGTTCATCCCACTCCTGACGGGCGCGAACATAAGGTGTTTGGGGTATAGCTGTTTCTGGCACTGGTTATTCCTCCCTCTCGATTCGCAGTTGTGCCGATGGCGCGTGACCGCTGCCATCGTGCGGGACGTTGACGTTGCTCGCGTGTCGCGCCAAGTTCTGAAGGTTATTGGCCGAGGACGGCGGGGCTGGAGGAGCGGCAGTCTCGGACGGCCCGTTCGCTGGAGACGGCGGCGGCGGAGCGGGAGGCGAACTGGGGGAGCCAGCCGCTTCAGTGGCAGGAACCGGCGGCGCTGGCGCGCTGGCCGTCTCCGCTGCCGCTTCACCCACTCCACCGGCGGCGGAGGCAGCGCCCGAGGCGGCCTCCGCGCCAACTTCAGCTCCTCCCATTGCGCCTGCTGTTTCCGTTGCCGCCAGCGCGCCGCCAGCAATGGCTCCGGTCCCTCCGGTTGCCGCAACCACGGCAACCGTGGCCGCGCCGAGCGCAGCCGCCTTGCCAATCTCCGCGCCCATGCCGACCAGGTCCGCCGCGCCTGAGCCAAGAGTTCCCGAGGCAATCGATGCCGCCATCTTCGGAATCATCCAGGACGCGAAGGCAAACAGCAGCATCGACATCAACGTCGGGAAGATTTGAGTGATGGGCTGATCGGCGGTATAGCCGTTCATCGTCGCAATCCAGTTGTTCGAGATCGTCTTGAATACGCCCAGCATGAGGTAAATCAGCATCAGGCGGACGCCGGTACTGACCGCAAGAGAAATGTACCTTTCAAAGTAAGGCGAAGTCCACCGGCTACCACCGAAGCCAAGGAAGATGTAGCCCGCCGACATCACGATAATCGCTTCGAGCTTCGTGACCACGTAATGAAGCGTAATGATGAGATAAGAACCGAGAACGATGCAGGCGGCCAGTATGGTAGCCATCGCACTACCCGGCTGAGTAAGGAGAGCTGTACCGGAAACCTTGGTGAACAGGTCCGAGGCTACTTGAAGCCCTTGAGCCATAATGTCGGATGGATTCTGAGCCTGCGGAACTCCCGCCGCATTTGCGCCGAGTTGGGCGAAGCTGTTCACGATGGCTGGTATCCAGGTCTGGCCATTGATGAGAACGGCGTAGAAGAAGGAGATGACCAGTAACTTCTTAATCAGACTCAGGAACAAGCCGTTGAAGTCGTGCTCCCGAAGCAGTTGCGGCGCACCCCAGGCGAAGTCCAGCGTGGCCAAGACGTAGAACAGGAAGGAGGCTTCCTGCATGATTGTGGGAATCCATGCGTTCGCCGCCTGCTCAATCTGTTGAAATGTTCCGCCCACATCGACGGGGGCCTGAGCATGAGCTGTGGCGGCCGTAGCAAGAGCCACAGCCGCCACACCGAGAATGGTTCGCCTACGCGCCATAGATCACCTCAAAATGCCACACCATCCGACTTGAATGTCACTTTGCCTGCAAAATTGGCACTTGTGTTTCCTGTGCAAACTTTCCCTTCATCTGTGGTGGCCCAATCAGCAGGAGCATTCGTGCTCTTTTGTTTGCAGAGCGGAGTCAGTTGCTTACGGAGTTCCTCGCGTTTAGCGAGGAACGCAGAAATGCTTTCCGGCGTGGCATGGTCAGGATCGCCACCCCCAGCATTGCGAAAGGCTGTCACAATCGGACTTGGCTCGACATGCCTGCATCCAGCCACGAGCATCAGGCACACACCGATAACGCAAACGTAGGTTTTCTTCATCGCATACTCCTAAAATGTGACCCCGTCGCTCGTCATTTGAGTTTGGCCGAAGAACAAGTCGGAGTTTGCCTGCCTTGTTGCCTCCGCCTGAACGAGCGCTCCCTGATAGGATGCTTTGCTCTGCATGTCGGCCATCATTAATTGTCGAAGTTTCATCAACTGTTCAGCCTGATTCTCCGCAATCTGGTTTCCGACTTCGATGGCCTGCATTCTGCCAAATGCCGATTGGCTCTGGCCTTGCAGCGTCTTCAGCAATGCTTGGTCACTGCTGAATTGCGAGTTTTGTAGCTCGGCAGCGTTCAAGGCTCCGCGAGTACTGTCAAGACTTGTCTGGCTCCATGTCTGGTACGACTGGCCGTAGTTGGTGGACGAAGAGTAGCCGGGGAAACGGAGTCGGAAAGTTCCGTCCAGATTGCTCATCGTATAGGAGAGCGACTGGCCCGTCTTCACAATCTGATTGAGATTGGAAATATCCGATGCCACGGTCCCGAAGAGTTGGTTGGTAATCGTGACGCCATGCTTGGCCATATCCGCGATCTGAGTGAGTTGGTTCTCAACCATCAACACCTGCTTTTCAAGCGAGCCAATCAATTGCAGGTAGTTGAGAATTTGCGTGTATTCGGTTGCGAACACGCCCGGCACCCCCGCATAAGCCGGGACAGGGTTGACGGTTTCAGCCGCCATCAGGGCGACCATGACGATTGCAGTTGCGCTTTTAGCGAGCCATTTGCACTGCATGGTTCTTTCCTCCTTTGTAGTATTCGATCCATCCTCGTTCAACTTTTCTTTCCCGCATCCACTCGGAGATCCAGCCCTCGCCGAACTCCTCGGCCAGGGCGTCGATTCGCGCCCGATCCTTTTGGCCAGAGACGCCGAGAAACGCCAGTGCCACCGGCCCGAGGCGGAAGGAGATCATGCGCCGCCCAAGCCGCTGTACGATGTAGTAATCGCGCTTTGGTGTCGCAGTCTGAAGCAGCTCAATCTCCCGGCTGTTGAGTCCGGCGTACTCATAGAACTGGCGCATTCCTTCGTTGCCTGCCTCGGAGTTTGGCAGATAAATCTTCGTTGCCGTGCTTTGCAGAATCGCCGATGCAATCGGCGACTCTTTTACATCCGCCATGCTCTGCGTTGCGAGCAGGACCACGGCGTTCTTTTTGCGCAGCGTCTTGAGCCAGTCCTGAATCTTGTCACGCCATGCCGGATGTTTCAGGAAGAGCCAGGCTTCGTCGATGGGAACCAACGTCGGCGAACCATCGAGCGCCCGCTCCATGCGCCGGAAGAGATAGAGCAGGACGGCCATGACTGTTGCTTCGCCATAGGAGCCGCTCAACAGCGTCTCCATCTCGCAGACAACGAACCGCGCCGTCGTCAAGCCGTCGTTGCGCGAGTCGAGTAGTCCGCCCAACGCGCCGTCAATGACGTAAGGTTGCAAACCCGCCTTGAGCTTTTCATCCTGAAGGTTGGCCTCAAGCTCAGTGAGCGTCCGCCTTTCGCGCGGGGCGCTGGCGAGCTGCTGTAGAGCATGATGGATCGTGTTCCGTTCCCCCGGCCCGATCTCTACTTTCTGCATCCTCAGCACGGTCTCCAGCCATTCTTGTCCCCAGCCGAACTCCGCTTCGTCGTCAATATCCCGAAGCGGTTGGAAGGACAGCCCGCCCTCGCCAATGTCGTAGAAGCGCCCGCCAGCGGCCTTGCACAGGCCGTAGAGAGAATGCCCCTTGTCGAAGGCGAATACCTGTGCGTTGGGATAACGGAACCACTGCGCAACGAACAGCGCCAGACTTACGGACTTGCCCGCGCCTGTGGGACCGATCAAAAGTGTGTGCCCAACGTCGTAGTCATGCAGGTTCAGGCGGTACGGCACGCCGCCCAGCGCAGCCGCGTAAAGCAGCGGCGGCGAATTCGGCGGCATCAGCGAGGAGGGATTCTTCTTTTCGCCCGCCCACACAGCCGAGATCGGCATCAGGTCCACATAGTTGCGCGTGTGTGCGATAACGCGGCGCACCTGCGCCACGCCGTTCCCCGGCAGTGTGCCGAAAAACGCATCGACCGCGTTGATGTCTTCGACCCGCACACCGAATCCGCGATTGATGAGTACCTTGCGGAATTCGCCGATGATATTTTCCAGAAACTTCCGGTCCTTGTGTTGCAGGACGATTGCAGAGGACAGGTAGCAGAAATGCACGTCTCCCGAAGTTGCTTCCGCCAAAGCGCCGTCCGAGTCCGAGACCATCGTCATGGCAAACTGGTTCAGTTGGCCGCCCCCGCTCGACTTGAAGACCTGATCCTTCAAGCCGCGCTGCTGAAACTTCCACTTCTTCCCGATCTTGGCAATGATCCCTTGCGCCTCAGAGGGGTCCATTAGAATCGCGCGTGTGTTCCAGCGATACTCGCAAGGTACTGTGTCCAGCACCGAAAGAGCACCGGGAGACGTCGAACGGGGGAAGGCATCGACAGACAACGTGCGCAGATGACGGTCTCCCATCATGGGTTCGGTTCCACCGCGCAGATCCTCCATCGAGAGCAGGTCGTTCAAAAACACCGGGATCTCCGGCTGCATGACCGGGCCTTTCACGCCCGTCAGGCAGCGGCGGAGGTAGGCAAGCAACTCATCGTCCACGCGCTCATACCCATCGCCGAGATTCGTGACAGTTGCTTTCAGGCGCGTGACCGGGAACTGCGCAGCAAAGACATCCTCGAATTGGCGAATCTTTGTCTTGAAGAATCGCAACGCCTCTGCGCCCGCGTTGGCCCCTTCACCATGAGTCGAGTCTGAACCCGACATCATAAAACCTGTGAGCTTCTCCGATGCGACCAGCGGCGGCATATACGTCAGGGCCAGAAAGTATTCGTTCTCGAAATGACTGCCCTCAAGAGCAAACTGCTCCCGCCGTTCCCGATCAATCAGCGCGGTGACAGCATCGGGGAAAGCGCCTTCAGGCGAATAGCCGCTTGAGAACGAGCGGAAAGAATCCACTTGAATCATCCAGCCGCTTCCAAGCCGTAGAATCCGGTTCATCCGCCGCGCTATCGCCGCCATCTCCGCATGAGTGGCGGATTGAAGATCAGGCCCACGGTACTGCCACGCCGCCAGCAGCGATCCATCCCGCTGCAATATAATTCCGTCATCGACCAGCCCAAACCAAAGGAGCAGGTCCGCCAATCCAGTCGGCTGTTTCCGCGTCTCTCCAAACACAGCTACCTCCAGCCCCGCTTCGGCGTCTTGCCAAACGCGGCCACCCCGCTTTTGGCGGGGTAGAAATCTTTGTATTGCAGGTGACGGCTGTAGACCTTCCGCATCATTGGATCGGCCTTGCCGATCATCGCCAGAATCATGACAATCGTCCAGAAGCCCACAATCGCCAGCAGAAACGAGACGAGGGTCATAACACTCACTGCCATCATGGCCGCGCCTAACCCGGTCATGATGACCATCTCCCGGTCGCCGCCGAGGAGTTGCTGCGGCCTGCTCAACGAAGTCCGCATAATGGTTTGTTCCGGTTCGTTCATCGCTGTCTCCAAGAACGGCAGGATCGAAAAGACGGGGATGGCCCAGCCTGCTCCCATCCCCGTTTCAGGGATTCTGTGTAATCACCCTCTCGCGACGAGCGCAAGAACAGGCTGTGTGTTTGCGTGGACCGGCTGCGCGAGAGAAATCTCCGCAGCCTGACCGATGAACGAGGACATCACCTGTGCGGCGAAGACGACGCAGCATACGGCAATGCCGACGTGCAGCAATCGCTTCATCGTCTCGCCCATCTCGCCGCCGGCAAAGGCCAGCGTCGCTCCAAGCGCCACGATTGCTACAACGGAAATGGCATAAGCAACCGGCCCGGTCAACGATGTAACCAATGTCGTCAACGGGCCTTCCCAGGGCAGGTTGGTTCCGGTCTCGGCTGCGAATGCACAGCACGAGCCCGCCGCCAGCGCGAAGCCGAGCATAAGGGACATCTGAGCCGTCCGCTGCCGCGCCAATAGAAAACTATGCATTTGATTCATGGATTCCTCCGAGTGCCCTCCGGCACGGTTGAGCGAAAGGCAACTTGCTCTCGCGCCTTCCACGGTTGGACTTCAGCTCTGCCGATGCCGCGCAGAGCCAGGACAATCAAACCTGCGTCATGAGGTAGCGCCCACCCTCATATCCGGTGACAACAGCTACCTCTTGAACCTTCCGGCCAGCAACGGGATTGTTCACGACCGAAATCACCAGATCGACGGCGCTCCCGATCATGCGTTGCTGCGGTGCGTCCGTTGCTTCCCTGACCAATGCCTCCAGCCGGTCGAGCGCCTCTGTTGCGCTGTTGGCATGGAGTGTCGAGACACCGCCCGGATGCCCTGTATTCCAACTCTTGAGCAGCGGCAGCGCGGCGGCTCCGTCGCGGACTTCGCCGACCACGATCCTGTCCGGCTTCAGGCGTAGCGCAACCTTCAAGCACTTCAACTGATCGAACTCCGTTGTCGCCAACATGCTCAGGCTGTTCGCGGAGTCGAGAAGAAGCTCTTGCGTGTCTTCAATCACCAGCACGCGGTCACCGGGTGTCAGTGTGCCAATTTCTTCGAGAATGGCGTTGGCAATCGTCGTCTTGCCCGCGCCCGTACCACCGACGATCAGGATGTTCTTGTGGGCGACGATGGCCTGTTGAATGACCTCAAGGTGATCGAGAGTCTTGACCGAGTCGATGAAGTCTTCCTGCTGCGAGCGCCGGTTGCGCGGGTCATCCTTCGTAGTCAGGATGCCTTGCCGCTGAAGGTCTCTGAGGCTCCGCTTCTTGTCCGACTTGACGCGAATGGCAAACGACGGCGACGGAACAACCGGCTCAATCAACCCGGCGAAGCGGTACTTCCAGATAGGGAGCTGTGTCTCCAGAACTGGCCGCATCTCCGTCACCGTCGTCTTTTGCATGGACGCAATCGTCATCATTGCCCCACGCGCTTGTCGGCTGGGCAAATCGCCGACCTGCTCGAATGGCGATCCGGTCCGCTTTACCCAGATGCGGGAATCCTCGTTGACGAGAATGTCCTCAAGGCCGCTGGACTGATCGAGCAGGCCGACAATCACCGGCCCCAACTCATCGCGCAGCTTCTCTTTGAGCCGTTCCTGCTTCTCGTCCGTGTGCGAGTCCTGATTCATTGACTCCTCAAATCCGACCTCATCCCGGCCTTGCGTTTACCAAGTACAGCGATGTACATTCCAATACAGGTGAATATAACACCATTCCTGGGATTTTTGGCAAATCCGTTTGAAAGGAGGTCAGCAATGGACAGAACGCGGAACGCCGTCGAGCGGATGCTGGTCGCGCTTAACGCGCCTATTTACGACCTTGGAATCCTGAGCGACCGGGGAATGCTCCCCGGCCTATCCAATCTGCCCGCGGAGACCGTCCGCTCCCGTCTTTCTCTCCTCAAGGCTCACAATGCGCGCGGAGCGCACATCTACATCCGGCCAGCGGGAGAACACTGCTTTACCGTTCTCGACGACCTTACAGCGGATTCCGTCGCCCGGCTCACCGGCGACGGTTTTGAGCCGTGCGCTGTGGTTGAAACCAGCCTCGGCAACTTCCAAGCCTGGCTGAAGCACGATGACGTGTACCCGGCCTCCCTCTCCACGTTCATCGCCCAGACCCTCGCAAAGCGGTACGGCGCGGACCCCAGCGCCGCCGACTGGCGGCGCTTTGGCCGTCTTCCCGGCTTCACCAATTGCAAACCCAAGTACCGGAAGGACAACGGTCTCTATCCTTACGTCTTGCTGCGAAGTGCGACCGGAGTGCAGTACCTACAGGCCGCCTACCTTCGACTGGAAATGACGAAACTATACCAACTCCAGGAACAGGATCGGGAAGCGCGCACCGCGCTACATCAGGCAAGGCCCGTACCTGTATCCGGCCAGCCAGCCTATTCGTACCTCTCCCTTGAGCGTTTCCGCAACGCGCCCAAGTTCCACGACCGCCCCGCCGCCGCCGACCTCGCCTATTGCGTCGCAGCATTATCGCTGCGGATGCCGGAGGATGCAATTGCAACGACCCTCGACAGCCAATACCTTTCCCGCGACCCCAACCCCTCCCGGAAGGCTGCCTACATCAAGCGCACTATGGCGAAGGCGAGATCATGGGCGCAACGCTAGGCACATTCCAGTTGCCGATACCCACCCTTGGCCTCCAGCTCTGCCCACAGCCAGTGCCTCCACTGGTCCGGCTCCATCTCGCCACAGCAAGACCTCTGCAATCCCGACGGCTGAAATATGAGGAGTTTGAACAGGCCGCTCCAATTCAGTTTGCCTTTCTGTTTGCGTTCAGCGTGCCGCGCTCAGAACACCCACGCCCTGCGGACGCACGCTCTCCCTCCAGAGATTCGAGCCTTGCAGGTGTGGACTCCTCCCCCGAGGCAAGCTCTGGTCCCCTTCCACAAATCTCTTCCTCTCGCCTTGGGAGTGGGCCGCGACGGCACACCCTCCGGGCAAGCATGTACCGCATCCAGCGGACAAACTTCAAAAAAGGAGCTACAAACCATGTTCAACAAAGTCATCCTCATCGGCCGTCTCGGAAAGAATGCAGAAGTCAAAACCGCGCAGAACAAGAAGGACTACGCCGTACTCAGCATCGCCACCAGCGAGAGCTGGAAGAACGACAAGGGCGAGTACGAAACCCGCACCGAATGGCACCGCGTCTACGCCTGGGGCAATCTCTCCAACTTCGCCAAGACGCTCCAGAAGGGCCAGCTCGTCAGCCTGGAAGGGAAGATCAAGTACCGGACGGTCGAGGAAGATGTCGAGGGCAAGCCGTTCAAGCACACCATCGCCGAGATCCACGCTTCGAGCATGAGGCGCCTCTCGAAAGTCGAAGCCGCCGACGATCCAACCGACGGCGCGGACGAGGAGTAGTCCTCGTCCAGAAAGCCCAGGGCGCGCAGATCGCCCTTGGGCTTTCTTCAGTCTACGAACCTACTCGGAACTTTACTTTCCTTTTCCGTCATGAAACAGCGCCGATTCGATCATCGCTCCGTTTACCGATGTAGTGGTGTAATCAACATAGAAACTCTCGCCTTCGACTGGTAACCAATCGTACGAGAGAAGCGTAGTAGTTAGATCGAGCAAGGAAGTGCTCTTTCGAAACTGCGCCATGAATTCATCAAAATCAAGAATTGCAATACTGTCTTCCGGCTCCACCCAATGCCAATAATCTCGTACCAGCAAGATATGGTGAACCTCTTTGAAATCAGTCAGGCTGCGGGATAGCTTGCCTCGCTCGAAAAGGAAATCCGGATGTGTCCTACCGTATGAGCGTATCAACTCCAGTTGTGTGATCCCTTTTTCGAGGTCTTTTTCTCGCTCCATCCGTTCCAGTGGTTTGTAAGGCTTTCGCAACCATTTCATCTCAGCGAGTACTACGGTTGAGGTCGCCTCGTCTTCGATGATGGCATCAATTTCTGTTGTGCCATCGGGAAGCGGGATTGAGAAATCAATCTTATATCCTGGGTTCGCAGACCTAAGGAGGCTCCTCATGCCCTCTTCCTTCTGCGTATTCTGTCCTGAAAATAGCGCCGGGTAGGTGTAAGAGAACTGGCGTAGTGCGTTCTCGTCGACGGCACTGGTGAGAGGAAACTGTGGTGCGACCGCGAGCGTGTCGTCACGGCTATCTAAGGGGACGAAGGGCGTGATACAGAGGCTAGTGAAGGAACGCTTTTCTGGGCGAAGCGTTAAGTCCATGACGATCGTGGCGCAGGTAGTCTTGGGCACTCCTGAAATACTATTCAGTTGGGTTATCCATTGAAATCTCTTTTTAACCATGACCAAAGAGGACTCTGGGATTGGTTGTCCCGGCTTATCCCACGGGTAGCAGATGTATTCATGAATCGCGCTCAAGATTAAAAGGGCGACATAAACTGCTTTGAACTCTGCAAGGGAGTACCCATTTAGCTGGAAGGAGTCTGGATGCCGAAAATTGCTGTCCAATCGTTCACGATATTCCGGACGCAGAGCTTCGATCAGCTCAATTGAGGGTTCATATTGAAACTTCTTCTGAAGGCCAGCCGGACGAGCTTGCTGAAAGAGATCATTGAACAGGTGCTGCAATTCAGGAGATCGTTCTTGCTTTTTCGGACTCTTTCTTATTTCCTCTGCGGGGCGATGCAGTTGCTGGTACGCGATGACCTGACGCTGGCGTGCCGAATCGCGGGGAATGTGAAAACGTACCGCTCCATCCGGCATTAGTTCAGCGTGCTCATGATCCCGATGCCATAAAGGGAAGATATTAAGGAAATTCGTATAGTATCTACTGACGTTGAGTGCGAAGGCCGCATCGACCTTGAGGCTTCCATGATACGTGTAACTATGTACGAGCTTAGATTCTGGCTTTCCGTGAACGGTGATGAAGTGGAATCCGCATATATAACGCTCAAGATTTATCAGTGCAACCCTATGACGAAAGCTGTTGGCTCCGAAACGCTGTTGAAACGACTCCAGTTCGAGAGCCATAGCGGTTAAGAGCGCCCATGTTGCCAGATTCCGAGGTTGCTTTAGTAGCCGCAGTAGACGATAGCAATCGTCTGCGCGGTCCTCAACTGCCTGGATGGCTTGTCGCAGTTCGGGGGTGCATTCGCTGAAAAGGTATGACATGCCTCGCCAAGGGGTGCTCTTGTGAGCTGCCTTTCATTTTAGTTGCCGTTACCCGCGTCTGCGAGCTTTGCGAGCATAAAAAGCGTATCAGAAACACGGAGTCGGCCAGAGAATGGGATTTTCTAACCAAGCCTGGGGTTGAAGTTGGTTGACTCCATCAGCTCACCAGCAATCGTTCGAGTGCTATGGCTTGTGCGTTGAACTTCTTGGGGCTGAGTTTGGCCAACTGGCCGAGGTTGTGCAGCTTCCAGCGGATGCCGGGCAACTCGGCAAGATGAGGAATTTCCAGTAGGCTCCAGTCTGGCTGGTTGCGGACAAATGACATCAGGAACTTGCGCTCATCCGCATCCAGACCGTGCTGAAGCTCATGAATGAGACGTTCCCGCGCCGCAATCAATTCGCTCAACTCGACCGGCTCGGCTGTCATTCCCTTGAAAGTGCGTTCGTACTCCTGGCTAACGTCGCGGACGATTGGAAACAACACTTCATGGACCGGGCGGTTGTGGCTGGCCAGGTAGACGACGAAAGCGCGCCGGATGGCAGGTGTGATGCCTTCATGCGCGAAGAGCTGCAAGCAGTCGAATAGATCACGCGGATGCTGCCGGTCCATCGCGGCAACTAGCTTGCCTCCATACATGTCTTCGAGCGAGACGACCGGCAGTTCGAGATCGGCCAGCAGGACTTCGCTCGCCCTGGGCGAGAGCGACGCATTGCGAACCGGATGCACGGTTCCGCGCATTACGAAGTTCACTTCGACTTTCAACTCGACACTGCCGCGCCTCACAAGGAGTTTGGTTTCGCCAGCATCTGCGGATGCAATGGTATGCGTCAGAAACCCCCGCGTCGTCAGCCGCTCTGCCGCATTCCTGATTGCTTTGTTGATGCTGGCCAACGCCTCTTCCCGTGGGAGCGTGTAGTCGGGAAAGACCAGATCGAGATCGACGGAGAGTCGCGGCATATCGCGCACAAAAAGGTTGATGGCTGTGCCGCCCTTGAGAGCGAAGACGCTATCCGCAAAGACAATGGGCGCGACCTGTGTCAGCAGCCTTACCGTATCGAGATAAATTTGGTTCATGGCTTGAGCACCAGTAGACCATCAGCGGAGCGGGAAACCCAGGGCCGTTCGCTGCCGGTCGGCAGTTCCGCCGGATCAAGTTTCTTGATCCACGGGAGAGAGAATTCGCGCCCCAGTTGCAGGCAGAGGCGCACTGTCTTGACGTTCGTACAGTGTTTCAGCAACTCGCGCAGCACATTGGCGCGAAGGTTGTAGGCACTCTCCATCAGTTCTTTTGCCTCCTG
>Ga0302200_10000281_pt1 | contig 52389 bp, 81 predicted proteins | sample II_Bog_N3_1_FD_194585 | JGI IMG/M metagenome (GOLD analysis project Ga0302200, IMG submission 194585) | Peat permafrost microbial communities from Stordalen Mire near Abisko, Sweden - II_Bog_N3_1 | ecosystem: Environmental > Terrestrial > Soil > Wetlands > Peat | place: Sweden: Abisko...
CAACTTGCTGAACGGGAAGAGCGCGGAGAGTTCAACTGATGCCTACTGTTAACTTCGCACCAGCTCAAGTAAGACAGCGCCGAGTCCTTCTGTGCATGATCGGAGAGTCCAGCTCCGGGAAAACTTTCAGCGCGTTGCTGATCGCCTGGGGCCTTGCGCGCGGCCTGAAGAAAGATAGCAAGCCATTCCTGATGGACACAGAGAACGGCCGTGGCGAGGATTATGCCGATGATGACCAGGTGGGAGGATATATCTATGGTGAGCTTACGCCGCCCTTCACGCCAGAGCGTTTCATAGAGGGCATACAGGACGCAGAACAGGCCAAGTCTGAAGTGATGATCACGGATACGTTCAGCCATGAATGGGAGGGTCTAGGCGGAATTATCGATATTGCTGAATCGGCAAAAACAAATTCAGGTGGTGATCTCAGCGGATTGGTAAAATGGGCGAAGCCGAAGGGTCGCCACAAAAAACTAATGCACTTTCTAAGCCGGAGTAAGATGCACCATATTCTCGTTCTGCGCGCCAAGGATGATGTAGAGCAGATTGAGCAGTTTGATGAGCAGACGAAGAAAAATAAAAAAGTCATCGTCAATAAAGGAAAGAAATCCGTTCAGGAAAAGAGATTCAAATTTGAGATGACCGTTCAGCTCATCATGGAGGACGGCGATGATCGTGAGGGGTATTATCGAGTCAGTAAGTGCCCAAAAAACCTTCGGCACATTTTTAAAACTGGCGACCGAATCACGATGAGGACGGGTGAGCTTCTGGCTGACTGGGTTAATAAGAGGGAACCCATAAACTACGATTTGGAGAAACTGAGACTAGCCGGTGATGAGGCAGCAGGAAAGGGCAAGGACGTGTTTGTAAAATGGTGGAACAGTGATGCCATCAAACCGAAACGCGCGAGCCTAAAGCCCTTCCTTGACAACTTTAACAGCATCGCTAAGACGGCCGACGATGCTGCGGCACAAGCCAAGGCTGAGAATGATAATTCGGTCAAGACCGAACAACAGGCGGCGCGGAACAAGACTGATCCTTTCGCCGACCCGGAAAATCCGGTAATCGCTGTAGAGTGAAATTATATTCTTCCAAAAATTACCAATACCAAAATGACAAGCAATATTATTCCGAAACCTCCAGAGGCGTGATATCCCCAATTTTGGCTGTAAGGCCACACAGGAAGTCCGCCTACCAGCAGGAAAATAAGAAGAATGAGAAGCAGTGTTCCTGCGGACATTTTTTTCTCCTAAGTTAATGGCCGCGCGATCTCTCACGCGGCCATAGAAATTAAACGCCTTGTAACGCTGTCTTAAGTTCAGCGGCTTCCGCGAGAAATTCACCCACCTCAACGCTACCCAGACCGGCACTCTTTGATTCCTTCACGGCACTTACAAAAGCATCGATCTTAACGATGAGTGCCTTAGCATTTTCATGTGGTTGAGCCATAGTGATTCTCCAAGTTTGTTTTCGGAAGACAAGTGGTATAGATAAAAAAATAAAATGTTTTGATTTTTATCAAATTTATTATTTTTAGATCAACCCGGCTCCGACGAAGCAAGAACATCGGAGCCGGGGATCACGCCATCAGCCAGGAAGTACCGATGGCGGACTTTAATCCGCGAGCGCGTCCATCACGCCCTGCTGGATATCACGAGAATCAACCACGTCAGTCGCCGGTTGACCTTGTTCAAAACGAATAATGGCATCGACCAGCAAACTTAAAAACGTTTGGCTCTCAAGCTGAACGGGATTGTCGGGCGATGTCTGACAATAATTAGAAACGAAGGCCACATAATTTTGCGTGGGGTTTTCAGTCGGAGGCGCATAGCGCGATACGATGGAACTGATGGTCTTACAACCGTCCTTCCTAAAATAGGACAATAGGTTTTTCGCACCTGCGCGCACACCGTTCGACATCAGATCAAAATCGCACAAGCGGCCGTCAGGATCGCGCGTGGGGCGCTGTTGTCCCTGCCATGTGATCTCAGGGTAGTCCATGAGATTCATTGGATTGTTGAGCATAATTCCACGCGTTGTCATAGGGATGCTCCGCAGTTTTTGTCGATGGATTGATCAAGCTGATCGATTTGGACTTTTTCATTGTGCGTCCAGCGATCCTGAAACCCTTGATCGGGAGAAACCGGCCGTAACCATGCACAGGCGTCAGGAATCGCGGTTGTGCATCCGTTTAGCGAGATCAGAATCAAGAGCAGAATCGCTTTCGTGAGAAACTTTTTCTGAAATATTGATTGCATTTTTAGCCTCCGAAACGCTTGCAGAAAGATCGGCAGATTTTTGATCTGCTGCCGTCTTAGGCGGAAAGAGGCGGTTCCAGAGTGAACCGAAAACCGCCTCTACCAACGATGCAAAAAACGAAACCATTAAGTTGAACCGTTTGCCCCGGCGCTATTAGCTACTGATTCAGCAGCGGGAGGATTAAGCAATGCTTGCACAGTTGGATCAGCATCAATGGCTACTTCAGCACTCGCAAGAGCTGTTTTTGCGTCAGCAACGCCCGTGGTTGAGGCCGTCAACAGCAACGCCGAGCCGACTGCCGAAGGCAGAAGCGCCGGGTCAGCAATTGTTGCAGTGATGGCGCCAAGCACCGCTGTACAAAGCTGGCTGAACAGAACGCCCAAGGATGCTTTGACAACCGGCCAAACGTCATTGCCAAAAACAAGGCCAATTTCATGCAGAGAAGAAACAACTTTTTGTTCCCCTGATTCTAAAAGGTCCCAAGATTCTTGTTCCCATGTTTCGGGTTTATTGACCGTGGTAACTGCTGTTGAATCAACCATATTTACTTACTCCTGTTTTTTCGACCGATGATCCGCTGGTCGATACGCGGCTCTTATTGAAGAATAGTAGACGCAAGTTTTTTACCAGTTTCACTGTGCAATATCAATCCAGCCAGAATAATTACTATAATCCAACCAGCCACCCTTCCCACACCGCCGAGGACTGTAGTCATGGCTGTTTTTCTTACAACACGAAACCCCCTAAGAAGATCACGAACATCGCGTAAATCTGCGGCGGCGGATTCATCGTCGAGACCCAGTTGTTTCAATACCTCACTTGCCGCTCGCTGTGCAAACGCACCGAGATATTCTTTTTGTGCTTCAGCATCAAGATCGCAAAATTTTTGATCAGCATATTTGTCAATAACGCGGTTCATGTCGTTCATGTTGTTATCCTGACCAAGGAAGGTTTGGGTCAAACCCTGCGATTGCATCTGTGCAGTGATCATAATTCGGTTTGCCCTTGTTAAACCTTTTGAAGCACCACGTTAGAATTTTACAGATCACACATGCTCTAGCCCAATTTTTCAGTCCCATTATTTTAGGTCCTGCCGCTCGCTCATATGCCCAACGCTGAGACATTGTGTAATGCGGATTACCAGCTTCAGGAATCCCATTCACGCATCCCAAAACAGCGTTACCTGTTTCGTCCAATCCCTCAGCTATCCCAAGGAAGCATTTTTCTTCCTGGTTCATACATCACCTAAGCAATCGTTACGGCATTCGATGGTATGGAACCACTTCCGGTGATTGCGTAATCCTCAACAGCCTGAATAAAGCCGCCGAGGGCTTCAGCAAATTCTGTAAATTGAGAGACGGTGAAGCTATGAGGGATACCAGAGATATCGTACCAATTCATTGACGTAGCACCGCCAATAAAGCTTCCCTTAAGACCGATATATCCCAGGATACCTAGCACATCTACCTTCGTGTTCATTGAAGTGGCGTATGTGGCATTCAAATCTCCATTGCTCGTACAGGTAAGAATCATCCCTGAAGCGAGGGCAGATGTTGCGGCAATGGCAGCGGTTTGTATGGCAGTAGGGGCAGGAGGCCAGCTACCAGTTACTTCGGTCCAGTTGGCGGCAATAGCGTCGGCTATAAGAGTTTCATCTGTAGAAACACCTGTATCGTAACCGTATGTTTTTCCGTTGTTTTGAAAATATCGCATCGTCATTTTTTACCTCAATTCCGACCAATAAGTTAAGTTCGGGCTTCCAGCCGTTGTGATTAGCTCATAAGTTGCTCCAGCAGGAACAATGAACCAAGCATTCGCTACAGAATAAGATGCTGTCGAGCATCCTATTTGTGCAAAAGCTCCACCGTTAAGTTGAACTTGAATCCCATCGCTTCCACTTGAAGAGGTGAAGCTAACTGAAACAAATATCGGCCGTCCAGTGCTGTTAGTATAGACTGTTCCTAGCGCACGACTTCCAGTGACAACCGCCCAAACTTGACCGGGACAACCGAGAACTCCCAAATTAGTTTGCGTTGTACCAGCGTTGCTTCCCCAGCTCATGGGCTGTTGAGCTTGAATAGCGCCAGTTAAACCAGAATCACCAAGTTTTATATTATTTCCAGAGATAACCTGAAGAAGATTGCGTGGTGTTCCTCCAGAATCTCCAGACCTAACCTCTCCGGTAAAATTCATCAAATATCCACTGGCCGTAACTACCGACGAGAATGTAGGACTATTTCCGGTCCCAAGTCCAATATTTGTAGCCGCAGTCGCCGAATTAGCAACGTCCGAAAGATTGTTTGCTGAATGCAATAAACCGCTTGTGCCTCCGCTGATTGCAGCAGCTATTAAATCATTAATGGAAGTGATAACTTGGTTATAAGTTGTTTTTGATGGAGCAACACTAGCGGCAGCAAGAACGTTCAATAATTCTTGCTGAATCATGTTCAGCCAATCTGCCTCAACAACGGTTGCCGGTGATCCAGTTCCAGGATTACCATCAGTAAAATACGCAGGAGTACCAGCAGTGGCCGGTGTCGGCAGGGTAGATGATGATGTTGAGTTGTCGATTGCGAACAAGGCAGTTCCCCTTTATTGACTGATTCGGATTAACATGATTCTATGCAGTCTGTCACGAAGTGATCGCAAATAAAGGATTTGTATGAGCCGGGGCAAATTCTTCAATTATCCCCTCCAAAACAGTTCCACCATTGATCGTATACAAAGCATCCCCGGCAGAAGATTGCCCAGACCTAAAATAGGTCACGCTCAAGCTGGGCGATGTTATCAACCATGTGAAAATCCACCCGGCTCCGTAGCATGGGTCTCCGGCTCTACTTTTTCCAGCTCTAAATGGAGCATACTGCGTTATAGTGCATCCAATGTAACCCAATGATGTCAAAAGGTCTAAAAAATATTGCACACTTTGTCCACCTAGAGCGATAAATTTTGTGTAAACTAATTTCTGTCTCTGTTGGAGAGTTGTTACGGGTCCATAGTTTGGGTTAGGCAATCCCAGAGTCGCCTCCCATTCAGGCAGTAAATTTACAGGAAATTCAGGAAACGCGTCAGCAATCAAACCAGCTCCAGCATTCGCCACGCGCTGAATTGTCGGAGCCATTGCCTCACAAAAATCAGTTTGCAAAGCATCTGGATCGCGCGGCCAAACACGTCCTGTCGGCAATAAATTTTGAAACGCCGTTGCGAAATCTTCCGCAGAATATAAGGGGACTACGGCTGCTGGCATATCGTCACCATGTAATCGTACCCAATGTTGCCAAATATCCAGTTGTACTCACGATATCGGTAGCTGGAGAAGTTACGATAAAATCAATTAGTCCTGGAACAGCATCAATTCCAGCTATAACATCGGCCAACGCAATCGTTCCTCCGGTCGTTCCGTCTGCAAGCCTCACACCTCCAGGCGTTCCTTCCCTCAAAAAAGTATCAGTTATGGCCGCAGCAACCGCTGTCTTCATCGCGGTTGTGTTTGGATTTAAATTTGTGATCGTGAAATTTTTCGGATCAGCAATAGGAGCACATGAATAAACGAGTGCGGTTACCGGTTGTCGATAAGGACCAAAAATGTAATTAGCTACCGCGAGCTGGTCTCCTGTCGCTGCGGTGTCGCGCGGCTCACCAGTGGCAACGCCATTACTGCCTTGTGGAAATCCATTATATGCAGATTCCGATTCGTCAAACATTGTGTAGACAATAACGGTTCCTGATCCCATGCCGTTAGGCAAACACCATGCGCGCGTGACGCCATTGACAGCGAGCGCCCAAGTCACATAATCCTGAGCTGCACCGCCTTGTGGTGGATTTGCGAAGGCTTGTAGAACGTCACTGCGAAATGAATCAGGTGATTGTGTATCGGTGCCGCCAGTATAGGCAAGCGTCACTGTTCCGTTTGTCGTCACACCTTCGATTGCCTGACTGATGCTCATCACTGAACTTACAGGTGTATTTCCGGCAGAACCTGCTGTCTGGGCTGTCGCAGGAACTTGAATCGTGCCGCCACCGCCCACTTGAACATCGGCCGTCGAAATGAATGTTGCACCATCGGCGCGAACTAAAATCGTATTAAGGGGGATATCAGTTCCGGGAGTTCCTGAGAATGTCGTTCCGCCTGATGCCGCCTGAGGACCTTGCTGATAAATATCTTTCAAAGCCCCCCATGCCTGAAGATATTCGCCGGTCGCCGTGAATGGAACGGCTTGCAGAGCGATCCAATCAAGATACCCATACTGCAAATTAGCGAATCCAGCCTGAACCGTTCCGATAACGTTTAAATTCGCGCGCCGTAAAAGACCATCAGCTCCGGCAAGCGCGCCGTTGATGTCCGCCGCTGCCTGTTGCCGTAGCGTTGAAAGTGTGGGGCGTGGGAACGGCATTTATACTATCTCCTGCCAGAGCAAATCGAATTTAAAAGGCTTAGGTGTTGTATCATTAGTTTGAGAAATAGTCACGACCAATGCGAGATAATTAGGTGCATTCCATGATGCTTGAACATTAATATTCGCAGCCACACCGTCATCCAGCATCCATTGCAATGCCTCTTTGCAATAATCGACCGCCTGATTTAATACCTGAGTCGTTGGCGCTTTGCTTCGGTCGAGCAGCCATAAACGCGATCCTATAGGATCAACGCTTCCGTCAATTTGGTTGTCCCCCCACCAACCGCGAGGGTTCGTCGTACCGTCAGGAATCACATCCGTTGGATGGGCAACTCGATCCGTAAAAAGACTAATCAAAACGGCCGTGTAAAGATCGTTACCGCTGGCCAAAGATGGACCAGACATCGCCCAGTCGCCGCGTGCGTTTAAAGTATCCCATATCGTCTGAACATCGCTCATGGTGGACCTGGCGGATTTATTGCGTGAGTATTTGTCGTCACAGTTGCACCAGTCGTGTAGTTATCGATTGTCCAGCTCGTGCCGCCTGTCCAAGTGATCTTCTGACCATAGCCGTTAACATCCCATTCATAGCAACTCGCGCCATGTACTTTGATTCCTGCCGAGCTAGAGACAACCGAATTACCGGAAAAATCTGTCAGAGAAAAACCAACAGAAGATAACACAACTTTATTTCCAAACATATCATACAGAGCAACAGAGCCGTTGCCGAGATTCTTCAAAATATAAGTCTGATTATTCGTCGCTGTGATGGCACCGTTAGACCTATCACCGGCCAAACAGCCCATAAAGAAATCGGTGCCAACTGGTGGATTTGATGCGAAACCGTATTGTTGGACCAAAGGGATATCGTCAACGATCTGATTGATTCCTAAATTTCCCTGTACAACTCGGACTAGACCTGAATCATTCACAGGAGTGGTCGTCCTGCCGCGCGAGAGAGCGAGTGTAATTTGTCTGCGAAGACGGCGGATTTCATTCAAACAAATAGATATCAATTTTTCGCTCATTGCCCAGACCCCGCAGGAAGAGGAATCGGACTCGTGTTCACTATAGGTGTCGTCAGATCGGACGCCTTTAGCTGATCAACAGTAGAGGAAACGCCAGTGGTATCTGGAGAAGATATGGCCGGTGGAACTGGCGTCCCTTCTGCAAACGGCTGAGGAACCAAAATAATTGGCTCCGGTTGAAACGCTATAGGAGGATTCAAAACCAGCGTTGCAGTTGTTCCAGTTTCTTCATTTCTTGAATATGTCACCTGCCCGATCAACCATGTTCTGTCGGCAAGTTTCAACGCAGGAATATTGATATCAACCAAAGTGTTTGGTTGCCATAAATTTCCCGATCCGTCCCTCCAGCTATCCACCACAACCTGCAATTCATAATCTTTACCAGCGCGGCGATTACACTCCCATTGCGAGCGCAGCTTAGTAACAGTGTAACCAACATAATCACCACTTTCTACCACGATGAATTTCTGACGATGACGCGGAACCGTATTATCAACCGCCTGAGAAAACTCATTCATCGAATTGTTTTGTCCGCTACCGAGACTCTGTCCATCAGAAAATGATGCTGTAGATTGATATACACAGACGTAATTACTGTATCTCTTCATCGATAAACGCACGGTTGCGGATTGCACGTTCACTCCCTGAACCAACGCGCTCCCAGCCTTTATAGTTGATGCCTGACTAAGCAAAATACTTCCGTCAGGCATATCGTAATAAATCAACTGCTCATATCGCGTGATCCTCTCAATAATTTCGACAGCAGTTTCACCGTACATCAAATTAAATTGAGGAATAGGTTTTGAATTACCTGTATTTGGAGTCTGGGCCACAGGAATCCCATAGACTGATGCTAACCCCTGAATAATCTGTAATGCGCTAGAATTTACAAACTGCGCGCTATTCCATTCGGCAGAACAATCTACCACATCTTCACTCATGCTGCGGCCTGAAACACTGACGGAGTGCTGCTGCGCTTCGATCTTAGCTTCATATTCGTCTATATATCCGGTCAAGACCAGATCATTGCCAAGTTTTAACTGACACGGAGCACCCGCCTGTATGATTATCTTCGAACCATCGGCAGGAAAAAATTCCGTCAATTCTATCTGAAAATCATTCGGCATACGCTCTATCGCGCGAGTCACCCGGACAGATGTCCATCCTGATATCGATTGTTGTCCTGTGACAATTGTTACATCATCTGACATATCAATAACTCACCGCCTGAAAAGACAATGGCATAAACGCGGGATGAACGGGATTTGCAAAACCTACCAATTGATCTGTACGGGTGATATCTTGGTAATATCTATAAGCCAAAACCAGAGATGGAACAGGAGCATAATTCGTGAACGTTTTTAATGGAGGCAACGCAGAACCGCGCGCGGTCAAATCCTGAGAAACTGCGGTTCTTAGATTTTTAAACGCCAGATACGTTTCATCCTGCCCTTGATTTCCTGCTATCAAAATTTCAGCATCGAGAATATCGCAAACGGCAGTTTGGATTGTCTCAGCGTCGTTTTGTGAGGATGGTTGATAATTAGCGGACGCTTGGGCCAAAGCTACTGCGGCAGTTCGGCGACACAAATCAGCAACACCATTTTGAACATTCGTCTGCGCGAGTCCTATAGCTGAACTTGATGTGACGGCCGTAGTAACGAAGGCATTAAGTTGTGTAAAAATACGGATCGCATCTGCTGGATCGGTGATCGCCTGGAGCAACGTATTTGCCAAGGTCTGAACTGCATTTGCGAGATCGGATGGCTGACTCATAATCCCTCCGCTACAGATGAAATATTGTTCACTGCGCTGGAAATTTGTCCTCGATCAGCAATACTTGTGTTCGTCAAATTCGCCACCTGACTCGCGAGCTGACTTGGAGAAACATATGAACCACTGATGCTGCCGCTACTGCTGCCGGTTGAACCACCAAAAAATCTTCCAAATGGTCCGATAATACCAGATGCAAGATGAAAAATATTCGTCGCGTCGTTCCCCAACGTTGAAGCAATTCCAGTCCAACTTGATACAGTTCGAAATGCCTGGGAGACCACAGACGCTCCCTCCTGAAGACTCGATGTGACCTGCGTCGCAAAGTCATCACTCATCGCTTGATTGGCATCAGAACCTGCATTCGTTACAGCAACACCAGTTGATACACCTTGAGATGGATAAATTTTGGCGCCGGATTCTCCGAATTGAAAATTAATTTCGATAACGCGACCATGCGATTTATGCGCGCGAAACTGACACGACAAGATACTCAGCGTAAGAGTGCCATAAGTAGGATGTACTAAAGTTCCAGGACCGGCGATCTCAGCGGCCGTCTGCATCAAATCTCTTTGCGAGATCACGTCATCACCGACGATGAACCCGATCAAATTATATTTTCTTGATTTACGGCCGATATCTTCCTGCCAAGGAATATCTCTGAATGGATAAGTGTGCTCAACATTTCTGCGACCAATATCCGTGTCGTTTCCCTCTGTGAAGAAAGGAACACCGTTCCACGAAGCTGGGTAAAGCTGGGAGAAATAGCTGTCGAGCGTTGCCAAAGGATTCGACAAAGCCAAGATTTGATCGAGAATACTCATGGTATGTTCTGTAACGAATAACTAATGTTGACGGGAACTTTTTGTCCGTTTGGACCTTGCGTTGTTACCTTAGTGCCTGGTTGAGCATTGTAAACATTTACTGTGACAGGAGAGCCGCCCTGACCTCCACCAGAATTTTTTCCTCCTACGGCTCCCAAGATAGTGCTGTCATCAGAAAAATCGGGTGGTGGAGAACCGGGCAGAGAAATCCCGCTTTGGCTGGTAGTATCTACATCACCCATAGCATTCGGGGATACACCAAAAAAATCCTTGGCGGATTTTCTCAGAGCTACAGAAAAATCACTTGGTGTATTACCGGAGGAATCAGAATTTTTGTTGCCGAACGATGACGCACCACGGTGATAATCAGGATATTGACTACGCCATGATTTATAACCGTTCCACAAATCCGATGCAGAACCCAACATCTCCATTGGCTTTGACGTGAGATCGACGGGTTTAACCTGCCTCGATATAGATGAGACTATAGCAGTATTTATGATTTCTGCATCCTTAACAAGGGTATTAAAATAAGACAATGTTTTAGAAAACAAATTGACGACAGGAACTGCGGCTGGTGCGTACAAAAGAGTTAAACTCTTCTGATAATTTTCGATAGCAAGACGCGCGCCGTTCGCTGAACGTTCGATCTTTAAAAAATCCTCAGATTGTTTGTCTGTTGCAATAAGTCCAAGATCGCCGGCCATTTTTTTTCTTTTATTAAATTCATCTTCTCCGTACATCAGCATAGGTTTCATAAAACCAAGCTGCGCCGTATCCAACATTTGTGAGCGAACTATGGGGGAAAAATTCTGTAACTTTCCTGAAATCTCGCGCATCAAACTATCGACTCCACCAGGAGCCTGAATCCTAGCTCGAATATCTTTTATTCCTATGTCTGGACGAGACAAAAACGCCATCAATGGATTATTTCGGCCGAAGGCAGTATCTTCCATATTTTTCGAGAATGTTTTAAGACCGGACATCATATCATCGGTCTGGATTCCAAACATTTTTCCGAGGTTTATCCAATTCTGAATCCCCTGATTCGCCATACCTGTTTCATAACTTGTCTGTTTGATCTGTGCAGCAACGTGTCCCCAGCCAGCGGCCATATTCGCGAACACAGAAACCCCAGCTATGCCAGTAAGCGCCATAAAAGGGGAAAGGATGTTGTCCATAGCAAGCTTCAGAAGATCAGCAGCCTCAGTCGTCCCCTTCAGACCATTTTTGATTTGAGTGAACCCGGCGTCTCTTTCCCACTGATTTTTGGATGCGGTCATGGTTTTAAAAACGTTATTCACGTTTTTAAGCTCGCTGGAAATCACATTAAGAGATTTAGGGTCGAGAGGACCACCCGACCCTTCTGACTTACCACGCGTGCGCCTGAAGGCAGCGTTGACACGATATAACTCAGCATTGACGGCTCGCAAACTTTTGAGAGCCGGATTGTTATCAGCGGAGATTACAAATTTGAAATCTTTGGCCATCTCACGGTTCCTTCAGAATCTTGGAGATTCTACGAGCCTGTTTTTCCCACCAAACAATTTGACTGCCCGTTAAACTCCAAGCTTCATTAGGTCCCCAGTGAAACGTGTACGTTAAGTCGGCGAGGATGGTTCTCCATCCTCTTGGCCAATGTCCAAAAAATCGGAAATAATCCTGTTGGCTCGCAACAGATCGCTCCCCAGTAAGTTTTTCACGATCTTCGGATGAACGTTCGCGGCCAAGGACACGAGCTTGATCGTACGGGCAGTATCGCTCGTTTTACCAGCTTCCTCAGCGGCCTCAAGCTCAAAGGCTGTTGGTTCGCGGATCGTCAATTCGGAGATGGTGTTTCCCTCAGTGATAATCGGCTTCCTGAGCGTGATTACCTTGGATTCAAGAACTGTTGATGTCATGATGTCGCCAATACCTCAGTTACACAACCTGTCGGTCCTTCAAATCGAACCGGGAATGTTGCCTCTGTTGATTTTACTTCCTGTTCTTTAACGGTCCACATATTGTTCCCGACAACGCTCTTGCCGTTCGCAAGCTGGATGTTAACCGTCACATCCGTCATCTGATTAAAATCTTCAACCGCTAAACCTCCTGTGTCGCGCAGAACCATTGAGATGTAACCTGAAACTGGCATTTCCTTGTAACCGTGAATTTGATCTTCACCGGCCATCGTCTCGCGCGTGACTGTGGACGGAGACCATTCAAGTTCTCCCTGAAGTAAATAACTCAGGCCGTCAACCGTGACGGAGGCAATACCAGCAATTCTATTTGTAGCCATAATCGTCCCCTTAGGTTAGCCTGAACTGACACAGCAAAGCTAGAATATCGAGCTGATCGATCAGCGCCGGGTCGAACAGGACATCGGCGCGATTTGGATACGTCGCGTTCTGCTGAACGATCAGACCAGCAATAAACTCATCGCTGTTTTGTGTCTGGCCGTTATATTCCATCGTCATGTACTGAGCGATCAGTTCTGACTTAATCGTTGACGGCGTGACAATCGAAGCTCCATCAGCGAATTTTGTTCCATCAGCGGCCAATTTAACGCGCGCGAATTTTGAAGTGACAGCAGATTTCAATTGCTGCAAAATCGATTCAAGATTGTACAAAGTATTAATCTGCAAATATGAATCATCAGGTTGATTAAATTTGTTCAACTGATAGGTCGTGATAGTTCCCTCCAACAAACACTGGCCGGAATCCGTCACAGTGAATGTCGAAATACCATCAAACAACAAAGAATTACGCTCTGTCGCAGGAAACCGCGAGACCAACGGCGGTGGCTGCAACGAACTCATCGCGAGTGTGTGCAGTGGGCGCGCAGGGTCCGCGCGGAGAGCAGGTGCTGCCGTACCAGCAAAATCAGCCGCAACAACCCATGACGGAGTCGGAGAATTATAGTACCCTAAAACAGAAGAATGCTGATCGTTCAGCGCAGTTCCGAAAGAAACCAACGATCCAAATGTTCCCTTACGCGCATACCACGCATGCCCATAAAATTGCTGCTCCCAGCTCCAGGCTCCCGTGGAATCATTCAGATAGGCAGTGATCGCTTGCATTGATGTTACATCGGTCAATGAACAAACCAAAAAATCATAAGCCTGTGCGTCAAGGTTCGCGAGCGCCGTTGTCAAAACAGGATTCGTAGCTCCGTTCGCCATCGCTGTGATGGTATAGGCAAGTCCAGCCGGGTCAACTTCCCCAGATGCAGCGCCAATATAATTCGTACGAATGTCAATATCGTTTCCGGTGAGACCTGCATTCTTCGCAATAAAATCTACCTGATACGTGTTTGTTCCGTCGATAGCGGCCGTCACAGGAAGATTTGTGTTCGCCGCAACAGCGGCGACAACAGCCGTCGCAACATTCGCGGCTGTCATAGTTGAGCTGATCGCAACCTGAAGATTGACGCCAGCAATATACAAATTATGTGTTCCGTTTTGGGTCGGAGCGGCGGTGTACGCAATCGATCCGTTTGCCTTAACGCCTGAACCGTTATCAGACAGAGGAAGATACCACAATTCGCCAAATGGATCAGCCTTGCGATATGCGGCCGTCATCAGAGCCAGAATCGATCCAGGACCACCCTGCGTGATCGCGTCTGAAGGACCCTGAGAAATAATCGGAACATTGGGAACGGCAACACCAGCCGAAGTAATCTGACCAATAACAACCGCTCGCGAAGTTTGCTGCCCGGTGTTGGCTTGTGAATTGTCAAGTTCAGCATAGAACAACGGAAGACGAAGATTGGACGGAATGTAGTTGAAAGGAATCGTCGTCATTTTTTATTCCCCTTGACCGCTGTTTTTGAATCTGATTCGGTCTGCACCAAAGTCACATCTCCGTCACGCAAGCGGCGCGCCCAGAATGGCGTATTTTCTACATTACCGCCGTCGTCAGGCAGGAATGTCCGAGTGAACGGATCACGAATTTTTATACCCTGATTCGGTTTGATAAACATGCGGTATCCTAAGTCTGTGGCAGTTTTATTACAAGCTCTTTTGCGTCAGGATCAGTGAAGGACTTTCCAACCGTGATGTCAATTTCTGTTAGAGGAACTGCCGGGATCGCGGGATATTGATTTTGGTCCTCAAAGAACTCAAGGCCGTAAGCCACAGTATAATGAGCAATGTGCTTTCCTGTAGTCGAATCAATATGGCCGTCAGAGTTTACAAAAATAAATTGCTGCGTGTCCTTGCGAAGATAATAATTCGTAAGAATAGCCTGATCAATTTGCCACAATAACAAATCAATTTCTTTGCGCGCTTTTTCTTTTGAATTGGCAAATAATCGAACATCAAATTCGAGGGTGGCAATCGTAGTAAAATTCGGCTGGTAGCGCCCCATAGAACGCTTAACTTCCGAATCTTTGTTAAACAAGATGGCGGGCGATTTCTGTTCCCCGGTTGGCCAATCGTATTCATAGACGTTAGGTCCAGCCAATGTAGCTGCATCGATTATCGCCTGTAACGCGATTTTTCTGAGACGCACACGTTCAAGCATCATGGACTCTGGTAGTCTTGTGAGAAATTGAGCATCAATTTTATGTGACCGTGACTGTCAGGCCGAGCTTCGCGCACAACATATGTTTTTCCGCGAATTGAAATTTCATCATCTGGCTCAGGATATATCACACAATCCGAAGCGCGCACCCCAAAAACAGGCATCGTGACCGTTACCGGCAAACCGTCTTGGATGACGTGTTCACGATAAGCATGATCGAAGACACCATTCAGCTCGAATGGCTCTCCCAGTCTCGGATAATAGGTAGGAATAGGGTATCCCTGATTTACCTCACCAAAGGTATTCATACAGGGGGCGAGAATGAGCTGATCAAAGCTTAATCCCATGAAGCTTCAGCGTCAGCGAGACGCTTTCCCTTGCATTGGTTTGATGATTTTTTGATCAGTGTCTTCCTCGATCTTCACTCCACCGTCTTTCGGAAGATAAGCCGACACATCAGCGGCGGCGATTTCATCAGCCGTGAACTGACGGCCTTTTGCGTGAGGATCGATAATGAAACCCTGCTTTGCCAGACGCTCAACGTCCCATTCCAAAACCATAACTTTGCTTCCTGGACCGTTGAGTTTTGCACGGCCGTCAATGCCCGTTGTTTGAATCGAGCGGCGCGGAGCAACGGTGACTTCAACCATTTTTTCTGATTTTTCGATAACGGGCATTTTTCTCTCCTGAGTGATTGGTTGCCGGTCTCTCCCGGCTTGTCACGCGCTGTGTCTATATGCGGCGGCGTTCCCTCTGGGGCATTTGTTACGGCATTACACTAGCTGTTACGGTAGCTGCCAAGCAAGCATTCACACGAGCCGGGATCGGCAACGGCGAAGACTGCATGAGCATAAACCGCTGCGCTGGATCGGGCTGCGTCCAAACCTTCGGCGCATACGGCATCGTGGCATAGCTGAAGTCAGGATCAAGGATCGTGGCAAATGCCCGGACGCCCATAAGAGCACGAGAGGTCATCAAAATAGTGCCATCAGGGATCATGCGATATTCTTGATTGAGCGTGCCGCCTTCAGTGCCGTCATCGACATACCAATCGTTGTAGACCCACAGGCGATATGAACCCCACATGCCCTTCAGGATCGCGCCATGCTGCGCTTCCGAAGCCATCTGGACTTGGTTCTTACCGGGATAACCAAAACGCGACGTATCATAGACAACAGCCGCAAGAACCGTGGAGTCCTTCATAAAGTAGTAATAAGGAGTTGGCGTAAAGATGATGTCGGTTACGACCGCACCGGACTCACGCAAAACCTGATTCTGCCAAGTGTCAATGTTGAGAGCCGGTGTAGCAGCCGCGTTGCCACTATCCCAAAGAGCGGTTCCCGTCAGCGTGATCGTGAGATAAGAAGAACGGCCGAAATCAATGGTAACGGCAGGAAAACCATCACCCTGCATCGTAATCGTGCCGTTGATCAGTTCTTGGCAAGCCATCCATTCAAGACGGCGCTGAATCATATCGATCTGGTCGGCCATTTCAAATTCAAGATTCTGCATCATGCGAACAGCCGGGTCTTTATCACCGCCGATGCGCTCACCGATCATACGGCGAACAGGACGACGAAGATCAGGCGCGCGCTTATCTTTGATGTAAGGCGGTTTAAAAGTATTTGTCTGAATGCGGCGTTGCTCGACCAATTTGCCCTCAACCATTGGCGAGACAAAAGGTGCCAAACGCCGTTTACCAACATCAACGTCGATGCTGACAAATTCCGATTCAGATTGTTCGATCAAAGGAAAGAACTGATCCAAAATGAAAGTCTGGGCGACCTTCAGATTAGGAACAACCGCGATCAGCGTATTTGTGTCGAAAATTGACGGAAAGTTATAAGCGCCCATGGTTTGTTCCCTTTACTGGTGTTTAACCCAAAAAATAGTTACTCGTTGGTCGGATCAGCCGCACTTACGGAGTTCTTGAGGAAGATGCTCAATGAACGAAGAGGCGAAGTCAATGTAGCAACCGTCCAGCTCGTATCGAATGTGATTGCGTTTTGATTGAACTCACCAGTGAAATAAACCCCGGCGTTAACAGCCCCTGCACTTGGATCAGAGACATCAGCTAAAACAGCAGTAGGATTTTGGCTACCGTCAACAGCCGTTGTAACCGAAGGAATGTAATTCCCAGAGCCAGCCGCAACTGTGATGGTAAATTTATCACCCGCCACAAAATGCGTTGAGGTATCAGCCAGAACTCCTTTAATTTCATTGTTAATTGTGACGCTGCCAGCAGAGCCGTAATCATATTCGCCAATATCAACACCTCTGGGATCGAGCAATTGCGCGCGGCCAGTTGCAAGAATTGTAAGAACGTAAGCTCCAACTTTTGCGTTGGCCTGGAGCGGATTGGTCCCGTCCACAGTGAACGTACCAGTTCCCGTATTTGTCCCAGCTACCGAGGTAACAGCGCCGAGCAATACCTGTCCTAGAATAGTGCCGCGTGGCAACGGCGTCACGCTATTGACGGTCGCACCAGAAGAAATGGTGACGTTCCCGGTTACTCGCGGGAATACACCAGCGATTAGTTGATCTGGCAAATAACTATTGTCGAAATTCATCGGCTGTTGGGGTACATCGCCGTTTGAAGTTACTGTGACCGTCATGTTATACTCCCAAAATTAAGTTTTGTTCTGAACTCAGCCGGGGTATTTTTATGTCCCCCGGCCAAGCCCCTCTACTCGCCTCAGGCGGGTAATTTCTTCAAAGGCTCTTCACCACGATTCGAGCGACCTGCATTCACAATCGCCAACGCCCTTTGGTCTGGAGAAAGGGTGGCAAGACGTTCAAACGATACAGGGCCAGCCGCAGTTTGCTCTTCAAAATCAACGCCAACATTTGCATTTTGAACCTTCGCCATACGCTCATCAATACTCGCGCGGCGAGTCGGCGCGGCAGGAGTATCAATCATAGTGGCTTCCATAACAGCAATTGCCGCTTCAGCGTCAAGCTCCGTGTGAAACGCAAATTGAGCAGCGACATGCGGACGACCAGCAGCAGCTTGACTACGGAAAATAGTCGCGCAACGAATGCGCTCTTCGAGAACAGCAGCGCGGATCATATCCCCAGAGGCAGCAGCCTTTTTGCTTTTTTTGTCCTCTTTGTCATCGCGATCCTTATTTTCCTTTTCCTTTTTCTTTTCCTTTTTCTCGTCGCTTTCGCCTTCGTCAGAATCTTTATCTTCCTCGTCTTCTTCTGTATCGCCCTCACCGGCCTTCACTTTGGCCTTGGATTTGGCTTTCTTGCCATCTTCCTTATCATTGGCGGGAGGAGCTTCCATTGTTTCTGATTCGTTCGGATCGACTTCTTTCGCGCCAGCGCCCTTGGCAGCTACAGCGTTTGATTGCAGGAGATGCGCGTATGTTGCGGATTTGGACATCAGTTTCTCCAGAAAAACAAGATATTGAGTGATTCGTTGAATAAAAATCTATCCCTATGGGATTTTTATGTCAATCAAATAAGTTCAAGAAGCTCGGCAAACGCCTCATGCGGCGAATGAACACCATCAGCAAGTCCGGCTTCAACGCCATATTTTCCGTAAAAAGTACCGGCCTGAGTCGCCCTAACGGCCTTCTTTGTCATGCGCCGATTTCGCGCAACGGTATCCACGAATAATTCACCAGTCTCATCGACCATGTGCTGCATTTTTGCGCGCGCCTCTTTGCTCAATGGCGATGCCTCATTACCGTCTACCTTGCGAGCGCCGTAATGAATCATTGTTACGCGCATGCCTTCTTTTTCAAGATGTTCTGAACAATCAACGTGCATCATTACCGCACCAATCGAGCCGGTGCCGCCAGTGCGCGGGACGGTAACAATTTCACAAGCCGATGCAATCGCATATGCGGCCGAATATGCACACTCACTCAAGATCGCCATCATCGGCTTACCACCGCCGCGCGCGGCGTAAATTTCTTCGACAAGATCAAAACAACCAGAAACTTCGCCCCCACCAGAATCGATATCGAAAGCAATTCCTTTGACGGTAGAATCAGAAAGCGCAGCATTAAAATCACGGCGAACTCGATCATACCCGGTCACACCAGAAAGAGCACCCATATAGCTGCTCTTGTGGACGAGAGTTCCAGTTACCGGAATAATCGCTATACCCTGCTCAACCGCGTAATCTTTTTCAGAACCGACTTGACCGTTCGCGATTTGCGCTGCGAGGTGTATTTCAGAGCCATCTTCACGATATGCTTCCATTACTCCAAATCGGCCGTACAAACCGCACAGAATAATCTCCGCTTTCGCCGGAGAAATCGCGAGCGGTGTATTGAATATTCGCTGAGATAATTCCGGGAATCGATTCATGATCAACCAATCCTTTCAGTTTGCACAACTTCGTCAGGTTTGTTGCCCCACGAAGGAACAGGAATGCCGCGCTCTTTGAACGCGTCGATCTCTGTCTTACGTTGGTCGAGCGTTTCTTCCCAATCCTCACCGTAAATTTCAGCTTCTGCCTCCAGCGTAGACAGGCCAGCCTCCATCGACAACATACTGCCCTTGATTTCCTTGTCGAGATCGATAGCTCCACGCGAAGGTCCGAGCCAGCGACATGCTGAGTACGCTCCACGACATTCTGCAAATTCAGGTGCGTCTTTTGGCAGAGGAAGATGATCAACGTCAAAACATTCCTCTACAAACAGCGAGAAAACTGGATTGGCAAAACCAGTTGAGAAATGCGCGCGGCGGCGCTGCAATGTTTTCCATGCTTCGACAATCGCTCCGCGCGCCGAACTATAATTCGATTTTGACCAATCGCTACTCACCTGTTCGTAAGACAAGCCTGTAGCCGACGCAAAGTTTCGAAGAAATGTTGCCTGAAAATCAGCAAACGCAGCGGCCGGATGTTCGGCCTTCACGGTCACGATTTCTTCGCCGGGAAACAAGTGCGGCATCTTCGCGCCGCCGACATTGATATTTCGACCTTGGTGATATTTAATTCGCTCTTGCTGATAAGCGTTCAGCGCTCCCTCGTTACCGAGAGCCGAAGCTACAATCTCAGGATCGAACGGCGATTTTATATAGGCCCCAAAAATCGCATTGATGACCGCCTGATCGAGTTCAGCGCCGTCATACTGCGTGAGCATCTTCAGACGCTCCATGACAGAATTAAAAATACCGATACCACCGCGATGCTGCCCGGCCCGATCAGCGACGAAGGAATGAATAACAACAGGACGGCCCCATGAAGTTTCGCGGGGTAATTCGTCCCAGATCATCGCATCAGCAGCGTTGAACCAATCACCGATATGCGCGCGGCGAATATAGTAACCTACCGGCGCGCCAAGATGATCGACTTTTACTCCTCCGCGCCAGGTTTGATTATCGTATTGATTTTGAGGATTGCTGAGACGATCAGGATCGATGAGCTGTATCGAAGTAGCATAACGAGCTTTTCCGTACCCAATTCTCTCTGGAAGCCATAAAGCAGTGGCTACGCAATCGCCGTCGATCAATTGATGACGTAACGCAAGATAGAGAATTTCAGAAATAGTTTGACGGCGCGCTGCATCGCAATAATGGTTTGGATCATTCGCCCAGGTGCGATAGTGAGCTTCCAATTCGCGGCCATATTCTGTTGCCCATACAGCATCAAATTTTTTGTTCCCGGTGTATGCTTGAAGAGCGCGGTAATCTGGTTTTGCAATCGGACGAAAACATCCTCCGATTATATTATCCAACGTACGCGTCACCGCGCCGGTAGCCCAACCATCGTTGCGCGTAATATCGCGCGAGCGGCTAACAATACGATCACGCCATAAATTGATTTCCTGATCCGGTGAGCCGAGAAAAGGATTCCAAGTTCCCATGCGTTGACCGCGCATGTCCGCCGAGTCATAAGGCGTAGAACCAGACAGCCCGTTACCAGAAATCGCACCCATGCGATTATTGACAGTCGCTGGTGTCATCGGCTTGCCTGAAGAATCAAGGATTTTTACTTGGCCATCCATTATGATCTCCCAGATGTGAATATAGGAGTCAGGGGACGACGACCGCAAGTGATGCCTAGCTGCGCTTTCAATTCCTGTATGTATCCACGCAGCATACTGATATCGGGGTGTTTATATGTAACCATTTTTTGTCCGTCGCCTTGCTGATAAGCAACTTGAACGACCTTAGAGCCGGTCATCAAATCATGCATCGCCTGTTGCGAGTCCAAAAGCCATTGCTGCAAGGTTGCAGTTGGTATTCCGACGAGATCAGATTTTGATGGATCGTACATTTTTTTACCTAGGGATCACGGGAGCATATCACTCAAAGATTTTTTCTTATTGGTTGACTGGACTACGATCTTAACACCCGAATCAGTTGATTTGTACCCAGAGTCTTTTCGAACCTGCTCCAAAGTCGCGACATTTTCCACTGGAATCAGAAAACTATTTGTTTCCCACGGAGCCGCCCATTGCGGCGGTTTGTCCCACTTTATCTGCGAAACTCCATGAAGATGGGCGATTACATGGGTCATTACCATCAAATCCAAAGCTTCATTCCTTGCGCCCTTGTTAACTTTTGCCCACTTACCGAGCGCATCTCGAATTTCAGCCACGAGCTGCTCGAACCAAGGGTGAGGCGGCGCGCGGTTGGCCAGTGATTTTGGAAAATGAACATACCACGGACCCTCATCACCTTTCTGCAATTGACCGTTCAGTTCATCCTTAAAAAGGTTTGGGTTGAACATCGCAACCGGAACAACACCCTTAGACGCGGCGCGTTGTTTATTTCCTGAAGTATCTGGATAAGTCACCGTCAGTTTTTTTGCCATCACGCTCGACGCACCTTTCATCGGTAACGCCGACCAAGCCTCTTTCTCATTTACAATTCCGTAATTTCGAACCAGACCTTTATCTTTCCAGCGCATCCAAGCGTCATATGCTTGCCGAGTCACACCGGGCAGACCGCCTGAGTCCCATCCTATTCCACGAATTGGCATCGCCTTTTCTGAATTTTCTGACAGAGGATATGCACGTTTCAACAATAAATTTATCATCTCATCCCAGTCGTTAGGATTTGTTGCCGGATCACCAGAGACTCTAAACTTATCAACAATCCAGCTTTCTCCACCTATCCCCCAACCGCGCACCATTACATCAAAATGCGCCACCTGAATATCGAATGCAGCAGTCAAAAATCTGACACCTTGAGGAACAGTTTTTAAAACCAACCTTTCTTCAGAGCGCGCCGCCAGATCATTCGCGGTCACTGTTCCCATCGAACGAGGAGGCGTGTAAGGAATCCCACATTGCTTGACCATCACCTCTTTCAATGTTTGCTCTTCACCAGAAACTTCAAACTCACGCTCTGCCTTCACCTTTGCGCGCGCGAGCGCACCAATACCTCCCAGAAGAAACGGTGACATAGTGCCTACGACCCAGAACCCGGCTATAGCGCGTTTAACGCGCTCGCCTGTAACGACACCTTCGACCGTTATAGATTGTCCTGTAGCTATCCACCGTCCTCCGTCAGCATTCATTTTGAGACGTTCAGCATCAGTAATCGCGCAACCGTTGACCGGGCAAACCAAAACGGCTTTTTCTTGTATCTCATCGAGCGAACCGTCTTCAGGATATGACAAATCCATAAATCGATCAGCTAGAGGACACGGCGACGACCACGCGCCGCAGCTTGGACATTTCCAGTACCACACGCGCCGATCTGAATCGGCGTAGACTCCCATCACTCCGTCAGTCCAATCACGATCAGGATTCATCCCGCGCGCGCGATCAGGATGGCTTGTGATCAGTAACTTTGATTCATTTCCGAAAGTTTGACGGCGCACATCGAGCAGAGGCTTAATGTTGCCAAGGCTTTCGGGATACGCATCGATTTCGTCAGCCACAATGCGCGGGGCTGATTTGTTGATCAGGTTTGAATATGTTGCCGATAACAGCTCAATCCGCATCGTGCGGAAGTCCTTAAAATGCAAGCTGTCGTCGGTCGGTTTTTTACCAAGAGATTCTTTCAGAAACGTGTGGTTCTGAATCATTGGATTGATTCGGCTTTTTACATACGCCTCCAAACTGTCGTCGGTCTGCATATACCACAAAAAATTTCCTGGACTCGCCTTGATCGAGCGCATCAGCCAGTTTTCCGCTATGGAAGTTTTTCCTGATTGTCCCGGCCCGACGATAACAATTGTCTGAACGTCAAAATTATCAAGCTCGTCCATCGGATCATTCAAATAGGGGACGATGTTGTTGTCCCACTTGCCAACGTGTCCACCGCCTTCGTTGAACAGCCAGCGATATTTTTCAGAAAATTCAGAAACAGAAAGACGCTCGCGCGGCCGATAAAACTCCAAAATCTCACGTTCGTCGTTTCCCCACATTATACACCAGCCATTTCATCCTTAGAGAATGCAGTCTCAGAGTCGTTTACCAAAGCCTCGCGCGCCTGATCCATGTGAAGGCGGAAAAGCTCTATGGTTTCGTTCGGAAGTCCCATTTTTTTTCCGATCAAATTTGGCATCATTTCCATCTGTTTCGCAACGCGCGATATCAGGATGATCATGCGCGATATAATTTCCTCACGCTCCACAAGGACGCCACGCTTTTTGTCATATTCAAGCTGCAACAACTTTGTCTGGACAGCACTCTTGCTATCTTTTGAGTTTATTTCCTTACGGAGTCTTTTTATGTTGTCTGGCAAATCCTCTTTGTCAGGTTGAACTCGCTCGCCTCTCCACCAATCGTTGCCTTCATCAATCCAATCACTTATTTTTTTCCAGTCAAATTCCGTTCGGCCGTTATCAGGATTTTTCCTGCACGGAAAGTTTTTATATTTTGCGATTGTTGACCGTATAGTTTTCCGGTCAACATTAAAATGTTTTGCAGTCTGCAAAAGATTTTCTATGGTCATTTTGCAGTCTCTAAAGCGCGTGCCATTGATTCATTCATAAGTTCAAGAAAATTACTCTCCACAATTTTTCTTGCTCGATCAAAATAATGCAGTTCTTCATGAACCGCATGTGGATCGGCGAAACGCACCAGAATTTTTAATCTTGGACCTCCACCCTTACCCTTAAGTCGCTGAAACACTCCACCAATCCTAGTTCCGTTTTTTAATTTAACTTCCCCGGAAAAAACATTGGGTTGTGCCTTCAAGTTTTTAACACGCTGGTATGGAATGTTTCCGTATTGGTTCGTTTTTATTCCTATAGGTCTTAGCATCGCTGTATGAGAGGGTCCGGCAGGAATTTCATTTCCACCAAATTCATACGGCTCCAAATACTCAGCCTGAATGTCTTTTACAAACACCACAGCTTCCAATATATTTTTGTTGGACGGAATAAAGGATACGCCACCCTTCGTGAAGGGTGTTGCCGTAGGAAAAGTTTCAGCAATCCCCTCGACCTCTCCAGCTACTACAGCCTTCGCTAATTTATTGATTGTCAGCGAGACCGCATAAGGCAGTTGTTTTCTTCCGAAATCGTCGATTACTTTTGCAAACTCATCGACGTTTGATTTTATACTGAACTCTGTGTCGCTCATTTTACACCGAACATTGGAAAAACTTCCTGCCAAACTCCGTCAAGCTCCCAGCGACGATATCGCTGATAAACACTATACCATTTTCCATACTTGATCGGCAATTTTCTCCACGATCTTTTGTTCAGAAAAACCCATAAAACAGCTTCGACATTCAAACGTCTATTGATCTCCAATGTTCCGACATAAGACATCGGTCCAGGTAAGAATTTTCTAATTTTCTCCCACTGATCATCGTTTATTTCCCACTTTTGCATTATTTCCTCCGAGGGCAGACATTTTTTTTTAGACAAAACTTTCTGTCTACATTTTGTTCCACTAGCAAACTAGGTCAACGTAGAAAAACTCACTAGGTCAACGTGAATTTTCCTTTACTTACAACACTATAATCATATTGTCTACATATTGTTGACAAAACAGGGTATTCTCCATAAACCCCTAATACGACTCTCACTTAGCACCCCCCATGTTTGTGATTATTCACTGTGTTACATATTTTTATCCTTATAAGGTCAACAATATGTAGACAAAAAATACTTTCATCAAATAAATCATATACTTAACTCACGTTGACCTTTACGTTGACACAACGAAACATGTCAACGTACTTTTCTTATATTTCAAATAGTTACGAACGTTTCTTACTTATCCACCAGAAGAAACTAGTGGTACAGAGCTGTAATCGTTTACGAAAGTATTTTTTAGAAACACGTGTTTTTTATGCTATGTCAACGTGGTTTTCTTATTTATCAAAGACTTAGCTATTTATGGCTGAATTGTGGCTATTGCCTAAAAAATAGGCAATGACACAGAAAAACCCCAATTGAGAAAAATTAACCATTTGCCTAAAAAATAGGCAGAAAGGTTAACGTTTTGTCCTCGAAATAAAAATATATGGCGCTCAGGAATCTCGCGGGCGCGAAAGACCCGCGTCTCGTGGGGATCGAAGGAAGGACCCATTTTTATTATATATATCAATGACTTAGAGGGAAATAGTGAGCTTTTCACATGAGTTAATAAGAGTAAAGATTGTTATATATCAATGACTTACAAACAAATAAAATAAGTAAAGAACTATTTTAATAGTCTATATATATCAATGAGTTAAGAACAAATAGGATATCTATTTGATGAATTTTACAAGGGATATATCACTCAAAAGAACAAATAAGAACAGAATAAGAACAGATAGAGTACGGATATACTGTTACAATGTATCAATAATAATTTGGTGGATAACATGGGCACAACACAGCACGACACACGACACACGGCACGACACAATAAACGGCAGAGAGATACACGGCCTATCAAGCGCATGAGATATGAACATAACGGCCAAGCAAGCCTTGTGAAAACAGCATGTAAACAGGCGCGCGAGATAGAGCATATATATAATGTAAAATCAGGTGCATAACTTGGTTATTGTAAAAATGTCACATTTTAGACAGATAGACAGAAAAAAAGTTATCCCCTAATAATTCCCCTTGCATGGTATTAGGAAAATCATTAGATTAATCACTGTAAGAACAAACACAGGGAAAAACAATGTACCGCTTTCGATCCTACCAACCTAAGACATACCCCATGACGGCAAGAGAGAATGCAGCGGCTTTTCTCACAATCATTGCCGTAGTGGTTGCCTTAATCATCACAATTTCACGCTAACGGAGTCTGCTATGACATATACCGAGTTTCTCGAGGAATGCAGCAAGCGCACAATCCACAAAAGCGTAGCTGTTGAGAATGAGAAGATAAAAGACGCTTTAAGAAAAAGGGATGACAAAGAAGTAAAGAGGCTTTTAGACACAGAATTTTGATCCGTGCAAGTTAACCAATAACAACAGGAGTCAATCATGCCTAAGACAATCGAAACAAAAGTTTTTACGTATGAAGAGCTTTCGGACGAAGCAAAACAAAAGGCGAGCGAATGGTACTTAGACGGAAATTATTTAATCGGGGAGGACGCATGGGAACAGATTAAGGGAGACGCAAGCCAAGTAGGATTAAAAATCATTTCCCTAGACAAACACAGGGAAAATAAAGGCGAATTTAAAACATCAGCGCCGGAGGTTGCCGAAACAATCGTTGCACAACATGGGGACACTTGCCAAACACATAAAACAGCCAAGCTATACCTTAAAGAGCTGGCGGATTTGGGCGAAAGGCCAAGCGATACAGAGGAAGAAGCGGACGATTCATATTGGGAAGACAATCGCGAGGAAATGGACAAAGAATTTTTGGGATCATTGCTATGCGATTACTACCACATGCTGGAGCGTGAAATTGAATATCAGGAATCGGAAGAGGTTATTTCCGAAGCAATCACAGCCAATGAATACACGTTTACCGAGGACGGAAAGCGATTCGGTTAAGCCCGAATTATCAACCACAACAAACAAAACAGGAGTCTATCATGTCTAAAGCGCAAAAAAACACACTACCGGAATCAGTTTTGACAATGAACCAAAAAAAGGTTTTAGGGTGGAAGTTATACGAGGAGGACGGAGAGCGTTACAGAATTAAAGCCACGATACGCTATGATGATGAATGCAAAAACGGTCATAATTCGTTTTCAATAACCGGCGAAACTGAACGGCTTTCAAAAAATGGCCGATGGATGGAAGATTCAGGTGGTTGCATACACGATAAAATAGAAAAGCATTTTCCAGAAATTGCGCCATTAATTAAATGGCATTTGGTTAGTAGCGACGGCCCTATGCACTACATAGCTAACACGCTGCATTTTGCGGGGAATCGCGATTGTTTGGGAAAGCTGAAAGGTGAAGTTAAAGACACTGAGCTTTATATTTTGTTTAATGATGTTCCTATCCGTCACCACATGAAACAAAAATTCACAAAATGGATTGCGGAACAATCGCCGGAGTCGCTAAAGGAGCAATCTCTTGTACCTGTAGAGCATGAAAAAAACGGCGGTTATGACTTTAAGCCTAAACATACGCTTTCCGGTTATCCGGTTTCAAAATGGCATGAATGCCCACTAGACGAAAGGAAAGAGGCAGAGGAATTTTTGCAAGCCTTGCAGCAATGCACAATTAAAATCATTGAAGAGCCTAGCGCATGGAGTGAAGGGAAAGAGCGTCAATTAGATTATGCCCGCTCCTCTGCCGTATGGCCTGATGCTACAGACGCCGAATTATGCGCTGAGCCTGAAGAACTAAAGGCTAAGCTTATAAAGCGCCTTCCTGCCTTGATGCTGGAATTTAAACGGGATGTTGAGTCTCTCGGCTTTGTCTATTAACTGCCGCTTGATAAGACAGCACTAACTAAGGGGGATAAAATGGACGCAAGAAAAAGAGAATGGGGAATCTGGTCTAATGGCGGATTCGTCAAGCCTCAATATCTAACTTTTACGTGTCTCCCAAGGTGATTTTTGCAAAAAAGCAACAAAGTTGCGCGATTTTGGGGCGGGATGAAGATTTTTGTGGCGGCGACGGCGTGAATATGAGTCAACGTGTGGATGGAACTATCCCCCGAAGCACAAGCGATTATTGATACCTTGAAGGCCGAGAATGCGCTGCTACGGCAGCGTATTGCGGAACTTGAGCGCCGTCTTGGCTTGGACAGCAACACCAGCAGCAAACCACCATCGAGTGACGGGTTGGGGAAGAAGCCGAGGATCGCTGGAAGTTTGCGCGGCAAGTCCGGCAAAGCCAGTGGCGGACAAAAGGGGCATAAAGGCGACACGTTACGGCGGGCAGAAACACCGGACATCATCCGACAGCATACAGTGGCGAACTGCGCCCACTGCCGCGCAAAACTGAAAGCATCGATGGTCACAAGCGTTGAGAAACGGCAAGTGTTTGATCTGCCGGAACCACGCATGGAAGTGACCGAACATCAGGCATCGGTGTACACCTGCGCGGCGTGTCATGGCACAACCAGAGCGGCGTTTCCCGATGGCGTCACTTCATCCGTGCAGTACGGCGAGCGGATCAAAGCGGCGGCGATTTATCTGAACCACCAACAGTTGCTCCCCGAAGACCGCGTTGCCAATGTCATGAACGATTTGTTTGGCGCAGCGCTTTTATGTCCGGCGAGCATTGTGGCATGGGGCATCAAGAAAGCAGCAGAGCTGAAGTCATTTGTCGAACAAATCGCGGTACGGATCGCATCGGCTCCGGTGCGGCATCTCGATGAAACTGGCTTTCGTATCGGCGGTAAAACCCAATGGCTGCATAGCGCATCAACAGCAGCTTTGACGCACTACCGCGCGTCGGAAAAACGTGGCGACATCCCGCGAACCCTACAGGGCGGCATCATCGTGCATGATCATTTTAAGCCGTACTACACGTTGGCGGGTGTTGGCCATGCCCTATGCAACGCGCATATTTTGCGTGAGTTGAAAGCCCTGATCGAGATCGAGAAAGAACCGTGGGCGAAGAAAATGTTCCGGTTGTTGCTCAAAGCTTGTAAAGCCGTTGCCCGTGCTAAAACACAAGGGGCAACTGTTCTGGCCGAACGCATCAAGCGGCGGATTTTTGTTCTGTATGACGCACTCATTGTACGCGGCTGGTTGTTCCACGAACAGCAACCGCCGCTCGTCAAACGGATCGGGTCGCGCGGCAAGCAAGCCCATCGTCCGGGATTTAATCTGCTCCGTCGCTTGCGTGACTTCAAAAAAGATGTGCTGCGCTTTGTCGAAAACTTTGCCGTTCCCTTCACCAACAATCAGGCCGAGCAAGACATCCGCATGATGAAGGTCAAAATGAAAATCTCCGGCGGATTCCGTACCACGGAGGGGGCTACAACCTTTGCTGCCCTCCGCTCCGTCATATCTACGGCTCGAAAACAGGGTTGGAATATCCTACAAACCCTAACAAAACCTGCAAAAAACCTCATCGCTGCACTCCCCGCTTAATTGTCGGCTTGGGAGACACACTTTTACAGATATTGAGGCTGCAAAAACAATAGCCGCGCGATATCGTGCCGCATATCCTAACTGGACTTTTGAAGTAAGGGAAAGGCTGTAAAATGCAAGCCATACTGACACAAAATGAAACCCATAAATTGACGCTGGAGAAAACAGGCGGCCAATGGTGGTTAGAGTGTATTGAACGCGCGAGCGGGAAAACACGAATTGCTTATTTTGAGCGGAAAGACAAAGCAACAGCCTTTTGTAAAGGCATGAGTATGCCGGAGGTTGTGCGAATCTTTTCGGAGGTGATGAAGATTGAACCCGTAAAAATGTACAAGGAAGGGATCTAACCATGCGCAAGACACATTTTAGGATCATCCCAAGGATTGCCCATTATCCGGCCTATGGAGACACAGCGCCAAGCCTTGCTGATACTGAGCCTTTATTATTCCTGCCGGACTTACCGGCGAATGAAGGGAAGGTAACATGTTATGCGCGAGTCGGGGAACATGGAGAGGCTGATATAGAGTTTTACCGCATGAATACGAGTCCACCGGATTCGCGAGCACGCGAGCTTTGCGACTGGTACATAAAGAATCGTTGTGGTGAAGACTTTACAGCTAAGATTCAGAAAAGTTTCAGGACCGTAGCAAGATAGACAGAATTAACCACAAACAACAGGGGGATATCATGAGTAAAGCGAATCCAGAATTAACGAAGGAAATAGGAGAAGAGCAAGCCGAAAAAGCAATGAAGGCACACGCTGAGGCAATAGGTATTGATTACGCGCCAAGGCAATCGGCACTGGAGGACATGCTTACCAATTTGCGGCACTACGCAACGGCTAATTGCTTGAGTTTTTCGCGAGCATTAAGCACGTCTGAATTGCATTGGACAGAGGAATGTAAATAACCGCTCCAGTCATACCGACCGGCGCAAAAACAGGGGGTAAGCCATGCCTAAATACAGTGTTTTGGGAATCTATGATTCAACAGGCAAAATCCGTAAAGAGGAAGTGATTGCTATGTCACCGCATCTGGCAATGCAGCGATTCAGTGAGGAGGCAGCGAGTCGCGGGGAAGAGGACGATTTGCAGGTGATAGGGGCGTTTCGTGGATTAGTAAATCTTACTCTGGCATGTGAAGAGAGCGGAAAGGCGGCATACGCCTGTGATCTAGTAATCGTGCCGGAGGACTGACCCCCTCCCACCGGAGTATTAATTTTTGACAACGACTAAAGCCCATGATAGGGGGATAATATGAGCGGGAAAACAGGAGGGCCATAAAGATGAATGCGCGTCATTTAATTCAGATAATGGATCACTTGAACTTTGTCGCTGAGGGAGATTTTCTAACACGATTGTGCAACGTGCATGGAGTCCGCCGCCGCAAAGGGCATTGGTCATGGAAATTCCCATTTTATCACCGCCGTGAGCGGGACGGAGAGCTTAGATTACGGGCGATTGAGGTTATCGCGGGTAGAAGTCCTCGCGATGTTTGACGCGAAGACTGCAAGGATTCGTGCGGTAGATGATTTGCGAGCTGAAAAGCTGAGGGCGAAACCAAGTGAAGCTGTGATTTTTGCTGCCGAATTAGTGCTGAAATATGTCCACCCCACCCTAGTGGATTTTTTGGGGATGAGCCAACCATCTGAAAGGGATTAGCTATGATGACACAGAACGAAGAAAGCGCAGTAATAATGATGCAGGATTGTGCCGATGTAATGGAGGCTCACTCGATACATGCAGACGCGAATCTGCCCCTATGGGCAGCCAAAGCGCGATATGCGGCAGCGTTGATCACGGGTGACGCAGAAGAGCAGAAATTGCAGCAGGACGTAATCGCAGCCTATGAGAAAGACGAGCAGGAGCACTGGACTAAGCGCGTCCTTACTGCCCTGCCTGAGAAAAACCTACCGAGGGCATGACGGACAGACAACCAGAATAACAGGGGGATAAAATGGCGATAAACTTAGTAGCTAAGCAACGGTTTGGTGAAGCTGTTGTTGTAGACGGAAAAATCTATGACATAATTGAGTTTTACAGAATGATGGGAACAGGAAATATGCGGGTAAAATATCGTGATGATATTCAGATTTATACGTTCGAAACTGACGGATTCACGCTGGGGGATGTGCGTTTGGCAACGATTGCACATATCAAACAGAGACTCGCTGCGAAGGGATAGACCCCCTCACCGGGGTATAAAATTCAGGAATCAACACAGACAGGCTGGAGGGCGTACCATGAAAAACACGGAATATAGCGGATCAAAATTAATCGACTTTAGCATAGCCGCCATGTCCGCCGCCGCTGCAATATTAGTCTGGATTCCAGATTATTTTTCAGCTAGCAATTTAAAATTTTCTTCATTCCTGTTCTACATCACCACTCTTTTTATTCTTGTGAGGTGTTTGTTTAACGGAGGAAGGTTATGACCGATAAACCAGTAACGACACTGAAAAGAGAAATAGAGTGGCTTAGAAGGGCAATTGAAGAAGCCGAAAAGCCAGGTGCAATTGTTTTTTGCGATCTTGAGGGTATGAAAAAAAGTTTAAAAGAATTGGAGGCAGGGAATGTCGAAGCCCAATAAACTAGTAACCACATGCTCCGCTATGAGTGCGGAAGATGATGGCTCCGTTATCGGCTATATGTGCCGTGTAGATTGGGAATGTGAATTGGGCATGGCTGAAGGCGGTAACGTCATTTATCCCGGCATAGAGGATTGCAAGCGGGTTAGGAAATGCACCACAGCTTGTGGCATTGTTGAAGTATCCGTGTCGTTTCGTAAAATCGTAGAAGAAGGTGCGGACAATGAAGCCTGATCCACAAACCACGAATCCAAAAGTTACAATAGACGGTGATAAGCAAATAACGTCTTGGGAAGATGATGACAGTTTCACAATGTGGATCGAGCCACGGATGGCCACAGCCAAAGAGATCAATGATGCGCTCATGGAGGCTGCCCGAAAAGACCCAAGCATTGTAGTCGGACAATTTAGCGGAGTGAGGTTTATCAAATGACTCAAACCACAGCCCACGATTGGCACCCAAAGACGCCAAAGCAAGATCGTTGCCTTCGTTGTGGGCTGTGGCGCTCGCGAACGACTGAGCAGAGAGAGTGCAGCTTGGTAAACATTAAGCAACCAACGGAGGAAAAAAAATGAGTGACAACATGATAGAATTACTGTTCAATGACAGGAAGACAGGTGGAGAGGAGGGTAGTAATTTGGGCATACAGGTGTGCGTACATAAGGGGCAGCAGACACCACTAAATCCGGGGCAGCTTGCGATAATGAGGGCTACATACCGAACAAACGGTGTAAATATCTTTGAGCACATGGAGCAGAACAGGGTGATAAGGTTGAACAATGATTAATCCGTTGTATCTTCCAAAAAAGACTGACGACGAAACGCTTGATAGGCTGGTTTATATGATAAATTCAACCAACCTATGTGCGTTGGACAAGACTCTTGCAGCAATTAGGCGTTCGCCGGGAAGTTATGCAGGGGCAGCAGCGAGAGTCGGAGACATTGGCAAAAGAATCATGAGGGCCGTGCATGAAGTATCGCTTGTTTTAACACCAGAACAACGAGGCGAGAAATGACTGAGAAGAAAACAAGATTCGACATATTGTATGATGCTCGTCCAGGGCGTGAGCGCCTGACGGTAAAATGTAACTTTCCAAAATTTGAGTTGGGAGCTATGCGAACAGAGCGTGTTTATTTTGGACCCCGCGCAAAAATCAGATATAAGCATGTCTTGAATTTGGCGCGCCTAGATTCGTCCCACATGGACAATTGGATTATAGATAAGTGTGGGGTGGGGAGTAGGAATTTTTTAATTCCTAAAGAATCACAAATGGCCGAACCTATGGCTATACCTAAGGTCAATGACACGCTTCTTAACTTTGGAAAAATGAGTGACCAATATTTTGGTGAAATAAAACTTGCCATAAAAATGGGCGTGTGATACACGGGGGATAATTGAAGCACAATGGAATCGAAGATCGTCAAAGGATCAGCTCCCGTAGCTCGAAAGGGTAGACGACCAAAATATCCTTTCTTAGGAATAAGAGTTGGTCATTATTTGGTGATTAAAGATGGTAAGGAAAACTCAATTCGTGCCTGTGCAAGTGAATACGGTAAAACGCACGGAATAAAGTTCAGTGTGGCGAAGCAACCGGATGGAAGTATAACGGTGGAGAGAACGGCATGAAAGCCTCTGAGATTGTGACCGCAGTTTGTAATGAATTTTCTGTAAAGCGCGCGGATTTAATGAAGAGCTGCCGACTGAGCGAAGTGGTCGAGGCGCGGCAGGTTGCATTTTATTTGATACGTTCTGTTTTACGTTTAAGTTACCGGCTGATAGGGTCTGAGTTGGATAGAGACCATACCACTGTAGGATTTGGTTGCAGGGCAACAGTGCGTAGATTAAGGACGGATGTAATGTTTAACATGCGGGTTAATAGCCTTAAAAGCGGGTTGCTGAATAAGGTGAAAAAACCAGTCAACAAGAAATCTCGAAATCAGCCGGGAAAGAAAAAACGCTGATCAACACAACAGGAGAGTAAAATGGCCAGTAAGAAAAAGCATAATGAAGATCAGGTCGAGACCGATGACGAAGTGCGAGATGTTCCAGAACAATCGGTAGGAGAAGAGCAGCCTACCCAGGATGAAGCTACGAAAGAGGCTGATCCTGCTGAAGGGGTCGAAGAAGTTGACGAGTTTGATGGTGTAAAAACCCTCGATATGGTGACGGAGCTTGATCAGTTAGACGAAAAAATTGACGAGCTACGCGCGCGCCGCGCGAAAGTCAGCATCGCGATTAATCGCCGCCTGAAGCGCCGCCGTTAAGAGAATAGAAGTGCGTTAATCATCAACCATAAAAATACGGAGAAGTGCTATGAGTGGAGCAGAAAATCCAAATTCAGGACAAGTCAATCCAACACCACAACAGATCGAAGAAGCTGTGAAGGCTCAGGCCAGAGCTATGGGATGCGGTAATGCACTTACTGCCATTTCAGGGCAAGCCCAGCAGCTCCTGACTGGTCTGTGTGCGGGGAATCCACGGCTCGCTCTGGCAGTAGCGTCAGAACTCAAGCTGTTCTACGAGGAAGTCCTGCGCCAATCTATCGTGATCAACAAAACACCACCGGCACAGCCAGCCACTGATACACCTCAGACTGAACTTGCCGCGAAAGCTCAGGAATATTTGGATGAAGACAGCGGCGAAGATAAGCCTGTCGTCGGAGAAGGTACTCAAGACACACAGATGGAAGATAATTTGTCTGGTGACACACAGGAAGCATCGTAATTCAGAGGTTATGAGTTTGGCTGCATGAGTTTTGGAAGAACTCTCAGGTATGAACCAGGTCACAGAGATCGCGGGGATTAAGAGCCTGACACAAAACCACACCCATCGTATACGCAATGCCAATTAAGCGTATATGGGCATCCGTCGCTCACCCGGCATAAGAGCACATTGCCAGAGACGGATAGTGCTTTGACAGGGAGGAATGAGAAAGGCCACTCCCACAACATTTTTACTCTTGGGGGATTAAATGAGCAAACAGGAAAAGACAAGCGGAGTTATAAGTGGCGAGCGACTGAAGTCGATAATCAATCGGATAGAAAAGCTTGAAGAGGACAGGGCGGCTGTCAGTGAGGATATAACCGAGGTGTATGCCGAAGCCAAGGGAACCGGGTTCGACGTTAAGATAATCAGGCAGATCATCAAGCTCAGAAAACAAGAGCTGGAAAAGCGTCGGGAAGAATCCGAAATTCTCGATCTTTATATGTCCGCCATTGGTATGGAGGAATAAGTGAGTCACATGCCGGTAGGTTATACCGAAAAAAAGGGTCGGCTTCCACGTATTCTATCACCTGAGGAATCAGCGGCGTTAGAACTGAAGAAACAGATGGAGCCAATACGCGATCACTTTGCACAAATTTTTGCCGTAGAAGTTTTTCGTTATATTACCGGAGAAAATATTTCGGACAGCAAAGATCATAATGGTATGACCCACGCCCAAGTGATCGCGTTCGAGGCATACCGACTTGCAGACGCCATGATCTGGGCGCGCAACGGAGGCGGTCGTGAGCCAGTCGCGTAAGCATTCGATTTTTGAGTCGATTGCAAATGTGATTCTGGGTTATGGTATAGCCATCGCAGCCCAAGTTTCCATATTTCCCATGTTTGGAATCCACTTACCATTGCAGGAAAACCTGAAGATAGGCGGCGCGTTCACAGTCGTCTCCCTGATCAGAAGCTATGTCCTTCGGAGATTTTTTAATGCGATCCGCTAAAGAATGGAAAGATATTTTCTGCAACAAATATGTGATCAACACAAAAGATCAGGAAGTAGAGAAATTCTTTCAACTCATCCAAGACGATGCTCTTGAAGATTTTCAGCAGGAGAAAAAAAGTGACAGAACCTATGAGAATACAGCGCAAAAGAACTAAGGGCTGGAGACTGCCAGAAAATACATGCTGCGTTGATCGATCAACTATGTGGGGGAACCATCATAGGATAGGTGATGTAGTTGACGGCATAGTGATCGATGCGCCGATGGCTGTAAGGCTTTTTGAGGAAGATATAATTACCAACGCGCCAAGGCTCAGATTTAAAGTTAAAGACCTATGGAAATTAAAAGGAAAAAATCTTGCCTGTTATTGCGGTCTTGACCAAATTTGTCACGCCGATGTCCTGCTGAGATGGGCAAATTCAGGAAATTAACGAGGCGCGCGGCAGTACACGCGGGAAGTCCTCTGGACGGTGCAGCCGTCGCTCGTTGTGACGGTCGCCACGATGCTGTATAGGTTTCCTGATACAAAACCACCAAGGCGCTGATTGGCGAACGTACGGCATGGTGCCGGGACAGGGCGAGCCATCGTGCTAATGAGCGCAGTTTTATAGATACGCGACGATGGAGACGTGTCAGGGGCAGCGCCGATATCAGTCCGTAAAACAGAGCAGGTGAAAACAGGATTTGAGGCCCTGCGGCCGTTCAGAAGATCGGCCGTAAACTCAATCGTAAAGACATCAGTTTCGCCTGGATCGATAGGATCAAAATCAGGGAAGTCGCGCCGATAACTGCACACGGTTCGATCAGGGTTCTCCGTGAAATCTGGACCCCACCATAAAAACCAAAATAGATCGAGTAGCATTATAAGTCTTTCAATCTATTGCTGGGGTTTATTTTGAGCCGTGTTCTTCTCGATCTGCTCAACTTTCTTTTGCATTTGCTGCGCCTGTTCGCGATCGATCTGTTCTATCCGATGGCGCGTATAAGCGCCAAATGCAAAGACGGATGCCATGCAGGCGATATAACCGAGAGCAAAAGCAAGGGCGATGTATTTCTTCACTTAGACCTCCATATCAAGAAAATCCCCACGCTGGTAAAGCGACGCGGGAAGACGTTGGTAAGCCCAGCATACGATAAAGTGGAGAAGTTCGCGCATGTATGATCCTAGAGGTGATAGATGCAATCCATTTGGAGGTTGGCTGTTGTCCCTGCCTGCGCTGCGGTTACATTCGATGTTCCGGTATTACTATTCGAGAGTATAGATATGGTCGAAGCGGATGATGCTATTTGACCAGATACGCCATAATTTAATGATGCAAGTCCAGTTACCCCGAACCCTGTTTGAAAGCATCCCATGTTGTCGCTGCCATTTGCAAAAGGTAGCCCAGTAATCGAAACGTTCCCGGAGGGGGAGCCTGTCCACCCAGAAAGAACGACAACAAAATTCGCATTAACCAAACGACCAATGCGAGTGTAAGACCCGCTCTGAAAAGAATACGCCGGAGTTCCTGCCGTCACAGATGCAGTAATTACAGGCGTCCACGTGCCTTCCTGATAAGTGGAAAGGTTGGTCTGGCCAAAGTTAATCGCGGTCGCGCTAATCGTTCCGCTCACTTGCAACGGGTTCGAATTTGCCGTCGTGCCGATACTGACGTTGCCTTGGATGATAGCGCCGTTCGTCGGAGCCGCTGTCGAAACGTATCCCTGTCCGACAGCCACATTCCCGTAAACCGACAACTCATTCGAGGTTGAGAATGTCGCGGTGCCGATTGCGGCTTCTCCAGCAAATGCCGTTCCTGATGTTGGCAAATTTTGCCCAGAAATAAGATTGCCGATGTTGAGCCAGTTATTCGAGCCTGTGGCCGGAGTGCCGACGCCGGAGTTGGTGCCGATGAGAATGTTGTTTCCGCCAGAGGTCGGAAAACCACCGTTACCACTTTGCTGGCCGAGGCAGAGATTGTTAGCTCCGCCCGTCACTGAATTACACGCGCTTGCGCCAATGGCCGTATTGCTGCCGCCGTTCGTTGCTGAATTAAGCGCGTTGTAGCCAACCGCAGTGTTGCCACTGGCGTCGTTGTTATGCAGAGCACTATCGCCGACCGCCGTATTCTGATTGGTCGTTGCGCTATTCGCACTTTGGGCATACGCGCCAATGATGGTGTTTTGCAGCGATCCGCCGTTTACAGCCGCGCCGCTATTATAACCCATGAACGTATTTTCATAGCCCGATGTCACCAATGAACCGGCCAGTGTGCCTAAGCCAGTATTGCGATAGCCAGAGGTGATGGCAGTTAATGCTGAATTGCCGACCGCTGTGTCGTTAATCGCAGCGGTTGTCATCGTGCCATCCATCGCGTGATAGCCGATAGCCGTATCTGCGTATGCCGCCGATGTTGAAATGCCAGACAAGGACGCGCTGCCGATAGCAATTGTGCCGCCCGGCGTGCTGTCAACCGATGGCATACTGATCGCAGTTGATCCATTGATTTGTAGAATGCCGCTTGAGCTGGCTAGGTTCAGGGTTGCTCCGCTCAGAGTTGCATTGGCTGTCCCTGTAATCTGTGTTGTGCCAGAGAATGCAGTCAAATATGTGTTCGCTGGTGAACCAGTTGTCGTCACAGTGCCGCCGCCGCTGCCAGATGGCGTTGCCCATGTGTTGTCGCCACGTAAATAGGTGGTGCTATTCGCGGTTCCCGTCACTGCCGTCATATTGCTGGTGCCTATGCCGCTCGTGTTCGTTAGAACTCCAGATGCTGGAGTGCCGAGAGCTGGCGTCGAGCTAAAACTGATTGTGCCCGTTCCTGTAATTGTGGTCGGAGACAAAACGATGCTGGAATTTCCGGCAGTGAGGCTTACGCTGCCACCACCGCCAATGGTTGAGCCGTTCCAGTAAAGAGTGCCGCCATTGTTGTAGAGCGCCGCTGTTGTATTGGACGGTACACTGCTGCCAATATGTATGCCGTTCGCGTAAACGTCCAACTGATTAAGCGGCGTCCCCGTGCCTAGACCAATCCAACTATTTGTTCCGATGTAAAGAGCAGTCTGCGTGGTGTCATACGGCGCTAGCCCAATTACCGTCTGCTTATAGTGCGCAGGTAAAGCGCCTGAGGCCCAATTTGTTAAAGCCGTCGCATAAGATTGACGCGCATCTCCGTCAACAGTGATGTAATCATACGTCGAACCTGATGGCGTGCTGATTAAATATGCCGAGTTGCCGCCGAACGCATAGTTAGGTTCAAGGGCTTGTACGCCAGAGAGAGTGAAATCTGTACCAGTGCCCGCCAAAACAATCTGCGAGCCGCTTGGATTGTTGCCTTCCAAAAAACAGCCTGTGCATGTTTCATGCGAAGAAGCGTTGTAGGTGTGGATGGCTTCTTTAGAGTTAAATTGGAATTGCCGCCCGGAAAGGACATTGTCATTGCTGCCGTCGAAGGCTAACCCAACTGGGTCTTCTTCGTCCCGACCACCAATCCAGCGATTGGCTGACGTGCCAGCGGTTCCACCCGACGGCCCGATATACTGGCCGAAATAATAATTTGCGGTTGTAATCATATTTGAAAATTCAGCATCCGAAAAGTCGCCGTTGACGCCGATGCCATTCGAATTGAACTCAGTGTTACGCACAGAACCTGATGTGTATTGCGTGATCGGATTAACCGACATGCCCTCTGAAGAGACGGTCGTACCGATGCTCACAGTATAGGTGTTCGTACCAGCGTTCGTACCCGCGCTCTGCGTGCCAACGGTGATAACTTCATTGTTCGGAACGCCAGCGCCAACGACCACCATGCCGACACCAAGCATATCCGCCGCGCCGTAATTAACGAGGTTTGTTGATGTGATACCTGTGACCGTCAAGGTAGTGCCAGAAATAGAGCCGGTCATAGCCACAGGTTGATTATACCCAAGTGGCGTGCCGAACCCAACTGGGCAGAGAAACACAGACAAATGATCGAGAAGAACATGCTCAGGATTAAGATCGGTCGCGGCAACGCCGCCGATAGCGGCTAGTGTCTGGCCAGCATAGCCAGGACCCCAATAAGGAAAGCCGGGACATTCCATCGTGAAATCACGCAGCCGCACGTTATTAGACGTGCTTGTGTTGATGCCCGTAAAACGCGGCGTGGTTCCGTCCACGTCATCGGCAAAGCTTGTCGCGCCGACATAGAGAACGGTTGCTGAATTTAGAGGCGTTCCTGAATTGTTACCGTAATTATTGCCGCCATTATTTCCCACAAGCTCCGTGTTGCTCGCCAAATGAAGATTATGAACCATACACTGGGAGGGAAGTTTGACGCGGCCTCCGTGATAGATGGCGCTGTCCGCTGAGGCGTTGGCGATGGCTGACGTGTCGTCCACAGCCGCTGAAGGTGTTGTGGATGGATAAGCGGGAGCGCCGCCCATAATGGCCTGACCCGTGCTTGCAGAAACTGTGCAACGTGCATTTTGGCCTAAGACCCAAGTATCGTTAAGGGTGGTTGTCGTAGCGCAAGCTGAAACATAAGTGGTCTTGAATGGATCGCAGGGTCCGAATACAGAAATGACTTTGCCAACATCGCCAGGTTGTCCCTGCGAAGCTGTAGCTGGGTTGCAAGTCGTGTTTTCGATCTGGATATTAGGTGAACCGTTTGTCGTTGACACACCCTGCGTCGGGCCACCGTAAGCATTATGGGAATAATACTGCGCGTTACAGGTAGCTCCATAATAACGAGGATCGATGTCCATACCATTTGAAATCTGATAGAGAAGATTCGCGGCTTGATAGAACTCGTTGACGACACCACCATAAGTATTGCTGCTAAAGGTTAAACCACCTAAAGAATCTGCGCCATTGTTGTATTGAACGCTGCCGCTTGCACCTCCAGTTGTTGAGGTGCCGAGAACGCCAGCCGTCGCAGTGACAAAACCTGTGCCCAAAGGAACGACTGTTACATTGCCACTTGTCGTGCCTATAGACACACTTTGAGTGCCTGTTGAGACAAGCTGTGGAGAACCTGAAAAAGAGCCTGAACTATTGAATTGAAATTGGCCTGACGAACCGCCAGGAGTACCGCCGCCAGCTCCAGATGCGCTGACAGTCTGGTTAGGCCATGAGCCGGTCACAGTCACATTTGTTCCGGCCACAAGAGAAGGAGATGATGTGCCGCTTCCGCCATTTGCTACCGGAAGTATTCCCGTCACCTGTGATGTCAAACTGACTAAGCCATTTGTCGCGGAGACGACTTGCTGCCAGCCGCCGTTAATATATGCTTCCAACATATGCAGGGTAGAGTTATCGCGGAAATTACCCTCAACGCCAGATGGCCGCTGCGTGGTTGTTCCTACAGGAAGCGTATCAGCAGTCGTCGCCGTGGCTGCATAGGTCAATGCTGTGCTGGCACCGCTCCAGATGGCCGCAGCTCCGTTGACAGTGCCGGTGAAAGTTGGCGAGGCAAGAGGAGCCGCGCCCGTAACCTGTGCTACACCATAATCGCCAGACTGAGCCGTTATCGCACCAGTGCGACTAAAAACTGAAGAAACACCAGTGACTGGAACTCCTGTCAATTGTGCATAGGGAAGAGACAGAGCGGAAAGAGTCGCCAGAGTCGAGTTGCTGGTCGCTGTGATATTGGCAGCGGTTCCGGTTGTGTTTTGGTTGAGTGTAGGAATCCGCGCGGAGTTCAAAGTTCCACTGCTAATATTTGAGGCGTTTGTCGTATCTGTCGTCGCGGAGGTAACAAAAGCCACCCCATTAGTCTTTGTGCAGGTGAGAGCGAGAGAACCTGCGGTATTTGTGCAGTCTCCGGTATGTGCAGGTTCTTGTGCAGCTTGAAGCGTGCCGCTCGCTTGAGACGAAAGATTTACAGTTCCAGACAATTGCGAGAAAGAATAATCATTAGTCTGCGCCGTCACAGCTCCGCTGCGCCCAAAAACACTCGATACTGATCCAGTGCCGGTTGGCGTGCCGCAAAGAGCGTTGCCGTTTGCAAGAATCCCATAGGCGTATTGACTGCCGGAGCAAGCCGAAGGCAGAGCGGCGAGAGCCGTGGCAGTAGCCACGTTTGCGATGGAGACAGACGTACCTGCTGTAACCAAACCTTTATTGTTGACGGTGAACTGTCCTACTGAAGAAGAGCTTCCATACGTTCCCGGATTCGAGTTGACGGTCGGAAGTGTGGCTACGCTGCTCCCGGCAGGAATGCTAATGTCACCAGTAATCGCCTGTACCCCAGGATTGCTGGTAGAAGCAAATCCATAAGAAGAAAGCAAAGCGACAAAAAGAAACGCGAAGAGAAGGATTTTAGCTTTGAACATACCAGGCCGTCCCGCTGAGTTGAACTGCGTTGCTCGAATTGAGATTCAAAGCTGAATTAGCAGAGCTTGTGAACCAAGGCTCTCCGCTGAAATCTAACAAAATATTTCCGTAAGCAAGCAATGGAATAGGCCCGGAAAGAGGCGTTGTTCCGTCTTCAAATGTAAGAGTTGTGGGACCACCGACATATAAAATTAGACGGTGAAGTTTATTTCTAAGACCAACCATCGCAGATGCAATTTGTAAAGCACCAGAAGCCGCTGAGTTGATCACGAAGGGTGTGAGCTGAGGAGTTGCGATAGGACACGGTGCAACTCCAATGCCGCCCTGCGGGTTTACGAGAAGACGCTGACCACCAACTGCCGGATCACCAATTGTAACGCCCTGCCGATAAACAGCGATGCTCGCTTCATTAAGAACAACGGTGTTGTCGATCAATTTTCCGACATTAGCGGCATCACTTGGAAGAGTTACTGTGCCGGGGGTATCACTCATCGTGGAGCCTCGTTACTCGGTTGATTTTTTTTATCGCGGCACAAGCGGAATCCATGTTTGTTTTAGCCCATGCTGATTCGCAGGTCAATATACCATAAAAGTTTAACGCAAGGATAAGTGTTTCTAAGCCGCTCGACCCCCCACAGGTTGATATTTTTTGTCTATTGACAAAAATTTATGGTTAAGGCTTTATGCTTTAGTCATCGTCGTGTGAGGGAAAAATGAAGCATCAACGTAATTTTGTCGCTGATTCCATAAAGGAATCATCAAAAATGACATCGAGCTGATTCCCTCACATGCGCGCCAGCGATATAAAAAACAGTTACACGCTTTCTGATGTGATCAGAAAATATGTCGATCTTAAAAGAGACGGCAATGAGTTTGTTGGATGCTGCCCATTTCACGGAGAGAGAACCCCATCTTTTCGTGTGCAGGATGCAAGACGATCATGGCATTGTTTTGGATGTGGAGAACACGGAGACGTTGTTGACTTTGTTCAAAAGATGGAAAAATGTACTCTTCATGACGCATGTGAAAAAATAACCGGAACAAATTTTACTGCGACAGGAATTGAGAAACGAGAATTACCACCTATTGTTGACATTTATGCCGACCTAATTAGCATCCCAATCAAAGAGTGCGATATTCCGCGAGCCAATCAATGGTTCTCAGTTTGGAATCCAAAATCATCACCAGAGCATCCGAATGGCAGATTAACTCGCTACCGGCCAACATTGATTCATCCCTACAGAAATTTTGACGGAGAGTTAGTCGGATGCACAGTTCGAATCAATATGAAGGATCGGAAAATTGTTCCAATGCTTCGTATGATAGAAAAAAATAAGCAACGGAGCTGGTGCCACTTTCCTTTTGAAAAACCGCGTTCTCCGTATGGCGTTGATCAATTAAAAATAAATGAAACGTCTACAGTTTTAATCGTTGAAGGAGAAAAATGCGTAGACACAGCGCGCCTGGTCATAGGCTCTCCTTGTATAACTTGGGCTGGCGGGACAAACGCTGTGAAGTTTACAGATTGGTCAGCCCTGAAAAATAGAAATGTTTTGCTTTGGGCGGACGCCGACTCTCAAGGAAGAGAGGCTATGCTTGAAGTGTTCGATAGCGCGATTTCTGCCGGTGCTTCGAAAATAAAATTATTGAATGAGGATATTTCAAAACCTAAGGGATGGGACATAGCAGACGCCGTGGATATCGATAAAATGTCACGCGCTGACATTCTTGCTTGGATGACAGCGCAGATGCCCTCCAAATTTTATGGAGGAGAATAATGGTTAAGCAAACTGGGATCGACGATCAAAAAGACGCCGAGGTTTACGGTCTTTCTGGAAACAGGTTTCAGAAGGGCGAAGAGTGGATGCGGTTTTTGATTTGGAAGGATGAAGACACCGTTATAGCGAAGAGCGTAACAAATGCGATCTGTTTTTTAACTCATCATCATGCTGTGGAAGGAGTGTTTATTTACAATGAATTTTCAGATGAAATTGTCCTCGGTAGATGTCCCCCTTGGAGGAACGATAAGGATAAATTTGAACCGATGCAGCGTATGCACGATCACGATATCACCCATGCCACAGCATGGCTGGAGCGAGTCGGCGTCACCACGTCGATCAATACCACGCGATCAGCAATTATTGCGGCCGCAAAAAATAAAACGATAAATCCTCCTAAGGAATATTTGCAAAAACTTGTGTGGGATAAAATTTCGCGCCTCGATCACTGGCTCATAGGCACATGTGGAACTGAAGATACGCCTTACGTCAGAACTGTCGGAGCGAAGTGGATGATAGGAGCCGCCGCCCGTGTTTTTAGGCCGGGATGCAAGATGGACAATACGCTGATACTCGAAGGTGATCAGGGCATCGGTAAATCGACCGTGTTCAAGGAGCTGGCCACGTTCAACGATAAAGCGTATTTCACAGACGATCTCGCACCACCAGGAACGAAAGACTGCTCGATCCAATTGCAAGGCGTGATCATCGTTGAGCTTCCAGAAATGCAAGCATTGATCCGTACAGACAGAAATGTTTTTGTACCGTGGTTGAGCCGGACATCAGATCGTTATCGCCCTCCATACGGCATCATGCTGGTGGAGTCGCCGCGCCGCTGCATTTTCGGAGGAACATGGAACCCTGATAACACAGGATTGTTTGAGGACCCCACGGGCGCGCGCAGATACTGGCCAGTGAGCTGCAAAGAAATCAACCTTGACCTCATCAGAACATGTCGCGATCAGCTCTGGGCAGAGGCTATAGAGCGTTATAAGGCCGGAGAAAAATGGTGGCTAGAAGGCGAGGAGGCGATTGCCTTGGCGCGCGAGCAACAGGAGATGCGTGAGTCCGATGATGTGTGGGGTGAACTGATCAACGAATGCGTACACGGAAAGACAAGGACGACTATCAATGAAATTCTTCATGCCATGCACGTTCCAATCGAAAAACGTGACAGGAAATGTGAGCGCAGAATTGGACATCATATGCGTCGTATAGGCTGGTCCAGAAAGAAAATGAGGCCGTCAGCTTACAAGGACCCCACATGGTATTTCATAAATCCTGACTGTTTAAATCTTAATCCCGAAGAGTTCTAGCGCGCCGATAAGAGACCTGAAGTGACCGGCGATACCTCCATCCTGTTGTACAACACGAATGAAATTTTTCTGATCTTCGGTTAAACGGCCGGATGTAGATTTGGCTTCGGGCGCGGCGAAGATGGCGATACGCTGACCGACCATATCTTGAGTAATGATAACGGATTTATAACCGATGAGGTCAGAGGACCCTTTGCAAAGTCCTGCGTGAAGAGGGCGAGCGTTTGCAAGTAAAATCGAACCGTCAGGATTTTTTCTAACGAGTTTACCGATCCACCCGACACCCACGTTATTGCGAAACGTTTTGATGCCATGTTTTGCGAGTTCAATTTGCGCCTCGCGCTGTACGTTCGACTCGCTCATGAGGAATGTCCAAAGATGTCTGTTTCAACTTAACATACGGAATAAACATATCCGCCTCTTTGGTAGCAGCATGAACGCGCTCACAGCAGATGTCAAAATACTTCGCGTCTTGCTCGATTAATATACACCTACGGCCAAGCTGAACGGCAGCAACGCCGGTTGTGCCGGAACCTGCGAATGGATCAAGTATAATTTGTCCGTGATCCGTAAAATCCAATATCAACTCGCGCATCAGTAGAAGTGGTTTTTCCGTTTTGTGAACGCCGTGGCGCGTCTTAGAATTTGTAAGGTGCGTATAGACCCCACGTTTTCCACCAGCAGACCAGCGAGAGTATCCCTTGCCGCACCAAGCCGTCACCATCGATTCGTATCCTATAGCCGGTCCTTGCCCATTCATTTTAGGCGTAGCATCAGGTTTGACCCAGACCATCGGAGATTTATATTTTAATTCCTCAGATTCGATACTGTCGCGCCAGAAAGAAGCCTGTTCAGTTTGGCAGAAAGCGATAAACCATCCATCGCAGAGTCTCTTAGCCTCAGCACATACCTTGATCCTGAGACGATCATCAAGTGGGATAAAATCCAGATCGTCACGATCTCTTGCGCCACCTTTTTTTTTGCGCCGTGGACGGAATTGTTTATGAGCCTCGGAATCATAAGGAGGGTCGCAGATAAAATGATCAACCTTCGTTGAAAACGAACTAATCACCTCGATGCAGTCACCGTGATATATATCACATGTGCCTATGGTTGTTCTGTTCATTTCTTTTTCTCCTTGAATGGACGGCGAAAAACAAACCATGTGAAAAGCTCTTCCGGTGAACGCCATTGTCTGACCGCCGGTCCTACATATTCCCAACCCTCCGTGTCCATCATGTTTAGAAACCACTCAATAGCTTCTGCGTGTGGAACGGGGGTTCCACAATTTGGTGGAAGCGTATTTTGGGTGACATGGTATTCCCATTTACGGGTGGTTTGTGGTTTACTCTCCGTCATGATCGAACCTCATTTTTGAGAAATCATCGTCTGGACCTTCCCAAAAAAAGTATGGACTTCCTGCATCGCTTCCACATCTACCTATTAGGTTGGCAATGTATGCTGGATCAATATTAAAATGTTTTGCTGCTTCGGCGACAGTTCCAAAGTCTGGACTTCCATCTGGTAGTTTCTTTCTGCGCCTCCAAGACCAGTTCTGGATTTGACCGAAAGTTTCAACGTCATCAATAAAGATTGGCGTGGTTTCAGTTGTCATATCTTGCCTCCCATATATTCCTTGTCATGAACGATAGCATTCGAAGCTATAGCCTCAACGCCGTACCAGTTCATCATATCCCAAAGAGCATCGCAAACATTCTTGAGCGATTGCTTTTTCACCGGGTCGGTTTCTTGGTCGTACAAGTGGTCTAGCTCATAATGTGCATGGCGAATGTCGCCTTGATCCAAAACTTTTACCATGACAGTCATCTTTTCGGTATCATTCGTCGTTTCAGATTCACTGGGCATTTTGCACCCGCATAGCATCAAAGTTTTTATATTCTGTATTCGCGCACTCAAAACAAACCACACGGCGCTTGTGACCAATAAATGAATGACCGCAGGAGCAGCATCGGCATTCATAATTGCCGTTCTCATGGGAGAAGTCTTTGCCCCAATCCTTCTTGCTAGGAATCGAAATATTCATGAAAAGCTCCATTCAAAGATTGATGCAGGTTTTTGCCAAGTGATGAAAAGCAAAACCCAAAGCAAAAGCATAATCGGTATCATCAAAGGATAAAGCGCCAGCCGCCATAGCAACAAGATCGGGTTGACAAGTTTACATTCATCCCACTCCCACTTTCTCAGATTAAATCTCGTCGCTTGATGTTTATCCACTGACATGCTGCCAAGCCTCCTCAAAACCTGCTCGATAAGCCCTCAAAGAAAACGATGTAAATGGGTTCGAGTAGTCTGTGCCATCTTCGTTTAAATCCAACGGAAGATATTTGCACTCGGTCTTAACCCATTCCTCAAACTCTACTCTTTGCTGCCAAGTCGTCGTTTGAGTCATTTTAAACTCCTGTATTTTGCGAAGGCATACCCACCGAGGTAGGCGAGCGAAAGAAGCCCGATCAGGATTATCAAAAGAAAAATAGAACTGATGATATCACAGCAAGTCATGGTGCAACTCTATCAAGAGCATCCAATTTCATCGCTTCTTCGGCCATAGCCCTCACTTCATCAAAACTTTCCTTTCGGGGAAGTCCTTTGTCGGCTCGACCGCTTCTGAACCCGTGACGGTAGCTGCGAGAGCGATTATCCGAAGGTTCTGGATTGGAGAGGTCATAGCCATCCACGAAGCCTTCGATCATTTCCGCGTTGGCTTGCGGTGTCGTTTGTGGATCACTCATTTGAAAACCTTCGGTACATAGTTGTCGATTAATTCTACCAACCGTTCAAACGCCGGAAGTGCATGTTCGCATTCCCATACTGGGGATGGTTTTGCCTTTGCTGCTATCTGCATAGCCTGCCGCACTGCTCTAATGTCACCATCGGTCGTGGTTACTGTCATGGCAATCTACCGCTCATAGCTTCTTCCATTGTTAGGTCTTTCGGACCCCAGTGTTCTTCTGTGCGGTTACGCAGAACAAAATAGACTGCGCCAAAATATCTTTTTTCATCGCCCGTTGCTGTGTCGCGCTTTAATTTGATAAATTCACAAATTGCGTTTTTCGACAGGTCAATATCTGGCTTCGGCATTCCACAAAATATGCACTTACTTTCGCTTCCAAAGATATGCGCTTTTTGCGTTTCGCAGTTTATTACGTTCGGTATCATGACTTCACCTTTTGATCGCATCGTGGCGGACACCATTGTTCGGTCGGCTCCTGAAGTCTCGACACAGCAATATGCAGCCCCATAGCTTCGGCAACGGCTTTCAACTTTGGAAAATGTTGCTCACAAATAAAATGCTCACCATCCGAAGGCCAGATGTAGCGATAGGCTGCATCGTTGGGGCAGGTGGTTTGAGTCATTGGATCACGCTGATTGCCGGAAGTCCTTCGTTGCATCTGCTCTCCCATGAATTGATCTGCTTGCAAGTTAAGTCGTCTGCATACCCGCACCTCGGACAATTGCCATCGGCTGTACTCTCTAGCCGACCGTACCATCCGCAACCGCATGAGACGTAAACGTTTTCCGGGTTCGTGGTTAGAGTTTTATTTGACATTTTATTTTTGCTCCAGTTTCCATTCGAGAATGCGTTTGATAACCCACCGTGGTGTAAGAAAAGTTTCTTCAGTTCTGCGGTAATTTTTCTCAGCATATGTAACATAAATTGGCGTAATTCCCAACATGTTTGCCACATATTTTCTTCCGCGAGAGTTGCGTAATTCGTGCATAATTTTTGCAGCGTTAACTCGATCCATAAAGGACACATCTGGTCCAAGCCATTTAGACATCTTGCACACTTTCGTTGTAGATTTTTTCTCTTGCTTTAGCGCGAGCATAATTTGGTTGTCGTTTTTCTCGCGCCGCCGTCTTCAGCTCTGCCCAGATGAACGGATTTTTATACCCCTGCTCAATTCCTACAGCCTCTAGTTCGTCCAGTGATCGTGCATCGTTTGCAGCTCGCACGGCATCTTTCTTTTTATTAACCAAGGCAGCTTTGTCAAGCTTGACCAACTCACCGTCCACCTGCTCGACCTGCCGACTTTGTATCGGATAAACGTAACCACAAAAAGGACAAGATGGAGCTGGGCGATGAACGTAGAGGCACTTCCCACAGTTACGAATTTTAATTTTGACTTCACTTTCCATATCCTTTTTCTTTTTCTTTTTTCTTCCTTCAAGCGACCATGTTCTTGGCTCGTCGGGAAGAAAATGGCGACGAACATTACCGGCATGATCAAGAATTAAGGCTCGTTCCTTGCCTTCATATTTTCTAAGAACACGACCGACCTGCTGCACATAAAGAGCTAGCGACTGCGTTGGCCTGAGTAGGATCGCCGTTTCCATTGCCGGTAAGTCAAATCCTTCTCCAAAGATGTCAACAGATGTAAGAATAGTGATCTCGCCAGAACGGAAGGCGTTGACTGCCGCTTTCCTTTGTGCGCGCGGCGTAGAGCCATCAACGTGAACGGCAGAGATTCCCGAATCTCTAAATTGTTGTGCAACGTGTTCCGAATGCTTGACGGACACACAGAACGCCACCGCCCTTTTTCCGGCCGAGTGCTTGATGTACTCTCTGATTGCATCTCCCGTAATAGACGGCGTATCCATAAGGGATTCTGTTTGGTCTGTCGCATAGTCACCTGCTCTAATATCGAGGTTGCTCACATCCGGTATGCCCGGTTCAAATACTTCATAATCCGAAAGATATCCATTGTCTATCAACCACCGAACGGACGGCCCTTGAACCATCGACGTGTAAATATTTCCGAGTCCCTTACCGTCAAGTCTCTCAGGTGTCGCGGTGAGACCGACAACACGCGCACTTGAAAAATGATCGATGACAGCCTTCCAAGTTGGGGAACAAGAATGGGCGCATTCATCGACGACGATGAGATCAGGCATGAACGGAAATTTTTCCAGTCTTCGTCTAAGTGTATCAATACTCGCGATCTGAACCGGCTGTACCGGGTTGAAAGAATATCCTGCTGCCACACATCCATGCTCGATACCCTCCCGATTAAACGCCTCAATGGATTGATCCATGAGTTCCTGCCGGTGGACCGTAAAAAGTGCTGTCTTGCCTTTAGCGACAGCTCCATGAATCATTTTTGCTGCAATGCGTGTCTTACCGGAGCCTGTTGCAGACACCAAAAGAACAGCGCGGTTAGTTTTTAAAGCATCGCGCGTATCATCGATCATTTTGTCCTGATAGGGACGATCTTCGAATTTATATGACATTGTTTGTACCCGGCGCTCTTAGGTGTTTAATTCTGAGATAAATTCTCAGCGCCGCTTCAGTGTCAACCAACGCATCGTGAGCACCAACGATTTCTTCGTTGAAGAAAAATTTAAAAGCTTCAGAAAGTTTTGGGGACTTAGGAACTTCGTGCATTCCGGCCTTGACCATTTTTTCAGTTGGAGCAAGGTTGATAATGTGAGCACTATTTTTTTGTGTACAAAAATGTTCCCTGCCATCGAACAGATCAGATTGATGTGCAATGCCAAGACGAAGTTTGGCAAGTTTAATTATATTCACGTCGAAATCAAGATTGTGACCAACAATAACATCGGCGCGCGCTATAAGCGAATAAAGCATAGTAACGGCCGTGATTGGCTTCAGGCCATATTCACGCGCACGTTCCTGCGTGATTCCATGCGCCTCCATTGCTCCAGGCTCAATTGGAATCGGTGGGTTCACCAGAAAATTCATTGTGGAATGTTTCACGCCGTCCTCTCCGGCGAGAATAGCGGCAATCTGAACCGGCCAAGGCTGGAGGATATTATCTGGAGAAATATCCATTTTGATAAAGCCGGTTGTTTCGGTATCAAGGGCGAGGATTTTTTTTGTCATTTTGAATCAATGGTAATGCCGTTAACTTCGATTAAACACCCACAATTATAGCATTTGACGAAACGTGCATCATCTGCCGGATCAAATGATCGACCGTCATTTTGTTCATTCAAATTTACTTCAATACCTTGATCACAATCTGGACATGACATCTCAAAAGCAATGGCGGTTGGCGTTACCTTTTTATATCCAGTCATTTTGCTTTCCTCTTTGGTTGATCAGTTACCCAGTCTTCTATCTGAATAGCCGCCTCCGTATGTTTCCATATCAGGTAAACAGTTTCGATATCAGGAACGTTTGTACCATCGAGAATCCTTGTGATCGTCGATGGTGATTTTTTAATTATTGAGGCAAAGCGAGACGGTCTCATGCGTCTCTCTTGAAGCCATTGCTGAAGTTTTGTTACGCCTATTTTCATGCCCCGAATCTCCCCCTTATTTGTTATTTTGTCAATAGACAAAAATAGCTTGACAATATGGGTGATAAAGCGAGAATGAGATATGTACCTCTTTATGGAATTAACATGCCCAAAAAACCACGTATCTCACTCCGTCCTCCAGCAAAAATGCCGACTGTTACAAAGGCAGAGGTGAAGATCGAAAAAACAAAAAAAATGACTCCTGCGGTAGCATCTTCGCTACCGCAGTCCTCTGTTATTTCATTCCCCAAAGTTAAAGCCAATGGATTTATAGACGGTATGCCTGATGACATTTACCACGGAGATTGCTGTGTTTCTCCGTCAATGAGCAGTTCTATGGCGAAACTTCTGATTGAAGAATGCCCAAAAAAGATGTGGTCGGATTCTTACCTCGATCCAAACCGTGAGAAAAAGGAAAACAAGAATTTTGACCTAGGACATGCGCTACATAAAATCTTCCTAGAGCCGGAAAAATTTGCTGACAGCATTCAAGAAATTGAATTTGATACCTATCAGAAAGACGAAGCGAAGCGCCAAAGATATGTCGCGCGTGAGCGCGGCAAAGTTCCTTTGCTGACGAAAGATTTACGGACAATCATTCGGATGCGCGAAGCACTGATGAGCGATCCCATAGCTCGAAAATCATTCACTAAAGGAGTTGCAGAGCGCAGCTATTTTGTGAAGGACAAAGAGACCGGCGTATGGCTGAAGGCGCGGCCGGACTGGGAAATGTTCACACCACGCATCCTGTGCGATTACAAAACCACCGAGTCCGCAAACCCGGTCGATTTTTCAAATTCGGTGTATAACTTTGGTTATTACATTCAGCAGCCGTGGTATCAACACATCATTAAAGAGATCACTGGCGAGCAGATTGATGAGTGGTATTTCATTGCCCAGGAAAAAGAGTATCCATATCTGGTGTCGATCATTGAGATCAAGCCTGAGGCCATAGAATACGGACAAAAAATAATGCGTAAGGCGATCAGAAAATTTGCTGACTGCCTGGATAAAGGAATCTGGCACGGTTATCGTGATCCATCGCGGCCGGATCAGGACGGCGTGATCACGGTGGACCTGCCAACACGGGCATATTTTCAACTTGCTGAACGGGAAGAGCGCAGAGAGTTCAACTGATGCCTACTGTTAACTTCGCACCAGCTCAAGTAAGACAGCGCCGAGTCCTTCTGTGCATGATCGGAGAGTCCAGCTCCGGGAAAACTTTCAGCGCGTTGCTGATCGCCTGGGG
>Ga0302200_10000286_pt1 | contig 52156 bp, 73 predicted proteins | sample II_Bog_N3_1_FD_194585 | JGI IMG/M metagenome (GOLD analysis project Ga0302200, IMG submission 194585) | Peat permafrost microbial communities from Stordalen Mire near Abisko, Sweden - II_Bog_N3_1 | ecosystem: Environmental > Terrestrial > Soil > Wetlands > Peat | place: Sweden: Abisko...
TAACTTGATATAAAAGAAACATGAGACGCACCAATAACGGTGCAAGTGAAATGGAGAATACAAAATGGCAAATCGTGGTCGTCCTGAAATCTTCCTCTCCAAGAAGGTCATCGTCGAGGCTCTTGAGGCTCGCAAGGCTCCTTCCCGTTATCTCACCCTTCGTCTGGTCGAGAAGGGTTACTTCACCATCGAGCCAGTCAAGACTGGTCGTCGTGGTCGTCCTTCCTACAGCTACGCTCTGACTGGCAAGGCTCGTGGTCTTCTGGCTATCGCCCGTAATTGGGGCAAGAAGACTGAAAACCTCTTCCGTGACGCTTCCGAAGACGAGGTTGAAGTTATCGCCTAAAATCATTTGACATTAGATCAGAAATGGTCTAGTGTCTACTCATGAAGGAAATACGTGCAGAAAAGGTTGACTATCGTAATGAAGATGATGATATGTATTATCAGTCATCGAACTAGAAGACAAGCCAAAGGAATTTCAAAATGGTTAATCGTGAACGCAAGATGGTCAAGGACTATGATTGGCTGTACCTTGAAGGAATGTCAATTTCCGAGGCTATCGAACATCTTTATGAATTGAAGGATTATTATTCTAAATTTGAAAGGGTTATCATCGATACTCAATATTCAGATGATAGCAATCGTCTTTATATTGTCACTGAAATTCCTGAAACTGATCTTCAGATGAAGACTCGTATCGAAAGTGAAGAATATTATGAAAAGCAAAGGGAAGAATATGAAAAGAAAGAATTTGAGCGTTTAAAGAGGAAGTTCAAATGACCAAATTCATGAAAGTGTCAGGATATGTGATCCTGATAATTCTTTTTCTATTCGAGATTGCACAAGTTGTAATTCTCTATAAAAATATCTATACGGAAGATGTATGGGAACAATAGGATCAATCTTGATGCTAGGTTATTTTCCATACATTGGATATAGTTATTATAAGATACGGACTACAGATGATCTTTAAAATAAAACTTTAAGAACGACTTTTGCCTTATTGGTGAAAGTCGTTCTTGTCGTTAGACCGTTATATCCACCATTAATATGTAGAGTCATGCTACGAATGTCGTCTCGATCTGCATACACCTGAAGGTTACGTGATTTCCAATATTCACAGGCTGTACGAACAGCGACTTCAGGTGTTTCTGCTAACTCAGGATGGTTTACTAGATCGAGCCCTAGAGCCTTTCCTACAGATTCATAATTAGCACGGCCTGTAAGCTGGAAGATGCCACGTCCCTTGTATCTAGGACCATCACCCGGATAGATATTTCCCAAGTCTCTACGGCCTTCGTACTCGCTTCCAGAGGCATATTCCTTTAAGGTCATGAAGTCTGCACTTTCTTCTGCGGCCTGACCAAGAAAATGGCTTACACGTAGAAGGTCATTGATTCCATATTGAGGAAGATATTCATTAAGATATGGAACGAGTGCTTCGATGTTTGCCTTATTGGCATTGCTGACATAAGGTGTTATAATATCTTCAATGAGTTGTGGTGTCAACTTCAAACCTGATGTTGTGATCGGTGGAGCTACATGAACAACGTTTGCAACAGGTGCAGGAATCGGAGTTGTATCTACTCTTGTAATAGATTCGAGTGTTGTTGGTGTCGTATTTACGGCAGTATTAGGTGTAGGTATTCCAAGCATTTTTTGAAAGAATTCTTCAATGGTCATATGTTCAATCCTTTAATAATAATATTATTTGGTGGTGTCATAGGAATAGGCAAAACTGCGTTAACCCCCGTTACCACACTATTTATTTCTGTTTCGAATGTATATAATGCTGTCAATAGGGAATTTGCACTATTTGCAGCAGAAACCATATTTTGAGCATCTTGTTCGATAGAAGCCAGAGTCATAGAGGTAGTCTGTAATCCCATAACCAGATTAGCAAAATTGTTAGGTGATAGTCCCCATGATGCGGCCATATTGTTAAAAGCATTTGCTACTGGCTGAACAGTCGGAGGGTTGCCATTATTAATAGTTAAAAGAATTACTGCATTATTATAGGCGACCTGTTTTGATCCTGTCGGACTGATTATGTCAACAATATAATTACAAGTGTTAACAATAGCATCATTTAGAGCTTGCTTGGAATATGTGACATCTACAACAAAAGGTGTTATATTGGAATTTTGTTGAACTGATGTATATAAACCTTGATTAGTCGTAGATACGTATGTATTACTTGTAGAGTCGTATATATTATAAATTGTGTTGTCGTTATAAGATAATGTACAAGGAATTGATCCTAGTTCCAATGTATTAAGGACAACATCTATTGTTTGTGTATTTGCAGATGTATATTGAGCATTTGAAATTGCAGTAATAGTTATCATGTATTATCCTTATTCTTATTTTGTAAGTATTTATATCTAGCCTCCGATTGCTTCTTTTTTTACTTCTTCAGAAGTAGTCTTTCCTTTTCTAGGAGAAAAAAAGTATATAATTTAGGCTGATCGTACCCACAAACCTACGTTGCTTGAAGCTGTAGGAGAACCTAAGAAGGTCCATGTACCGCTTAGAGTACGTGAGATAGTGCTATTGGCGTTATATACTGTTAATGAAGCACCTGAGACTGTAGCACCGGGAGCAGTATTAGTTCCGTATGAAGCCAAGGTGAATGAATATAGATTATTAAATCCACCTGCAAGACCTAATGGAATACCAGCAATTGTCATTGCAGAACTGTTTACAACTGTATTGACAGTAGCATTACCAATTGATAATGTTGATGTAGAGATAACTACGTTAGAACCAATAGTTAATGTGTTAGATAAGAAGTTCTGGTTTTCACCAGTTGAATAAATTCCATAAGAATTAGTGATGTTTGCAGGAATCATCTGTATATATAATCCGTAGGCATTACTGATTACTGAATTACTTGAAGCAATACCTATAACATTATATGTAGCATATACTTTATTAATACTTCCTACAGTATTAGCATCAGAAGTATGAATGCTATTATAAACACCGTAAGCAATACCAATATTAGATGTATTAGAGAAATTTGTTATTACATTTCTTGTACCAAAAACATTATTTACAGCATTACCTACATATGTAGAATAATTGTTATAACCAAAATTTAATCCATAAAATGAATCCATCCATGCACTTTCGGGAGTTACACCGTCATCATTTAGACCATTATTAACTGGTGTTGATATACTAGCCAATACTGATCCAGTAATCTGACCGCCAGTAGAATTTTGATATAAAGAATGATTTCTGAATGTGATAATGTGAGCAATTGAATTTCTTGTTACTGTCGGTATTAAATTAGCATCAATAATATGAGTTTGATTGACTGATGTAAATGCAACGTCTCCTATTTGACGAGCAGAAACAACAACTGAGCCATTACCATTAATAATGAATGTGTTAGCTGTAGTATTTCCAACAATAAAGATGTTTAAACCACCATTACTGCTAAAATATGCTGCTGCTGCTGTGTTTGAAAATGCTGTTATTGCAAGACCACCATTAACAGAGACGTTTATTATAGGACCATTAGCTCTGCTAAGGGTTATACTATTGGCAGTTATATTACCTAGATTGGTAGCACCAGAACTATTAACAGTAACTCCACCGACTGAAAAACTTGATGAATTCATCACAGCGTTTACAGTAGAATTACCTACAAATATGTTAGTATTATTAATGCTAACATTACCACCAGTAATACCACCAAATAATGTTATTGTTGTAGGAGTCATAGATAAGTTGCCAGAAGGGCCTACAAGACCATCTGCTGTAGAGTTTCCATAACCATAAACTGTAGTATTACCAGCAAAGAAATGTGTACTGTTGACTGTTGTATTGACTGTGGTGTTACCAATAGTTAATATAGAAGTAGTTAGATTAACGTTTGAACCGACATTAACAGAAGTTGTAAAGATCGGAGAAGTTACGTTTGCGTAATAGGCCGGAAGCTGACCACCGAAATTTGTACTATTATTTGCAGTTAATGACTGACCTGTATATACTGTAGAGTTTACAGTAGCATTAACTGTAGAATTACCAATGAATAATAATGATGAATTAACTGTGACGTTTCCAGATGTAACCCCACCAAGGAAATATAAGTTAACAGGAGTTATTGTAATATTTCCAGAAGGGCCTACAAGACCATCTGCTGTAGAGTTTCCATAACCATAAACTGTAGTATTACCAGCAAAGAAATGTGTACTGTTGACTGTTGTATTGACTGTGGTGTTACCTATAGCCAATACAGAAGTAGTTAAGTTTACATTAGCACCAACATTAACAGAAGTTGTAAAGATCGGAGAAGTTACGTTAGCATAGAAAGCCTGTCCTTGACCGGCAAAGTTTGTGGCGTTGTTAGATGTAAGAGCCTGACCAGTAAATACTGTACTGTTTACAGTTGCATTAACTGTACTATTACCTAATAGGATTCCTGTTGCTGTAAATGAGACGTTAGACGCATTGACTCCACCAACAATATAAATTCCGTCGTTGCTAACTGTTGTATTTACAGTAGAATTACTTACAACAACGTTTGTAAGATTGATATCTACGTTAGAACCAACACTAAAATTAGATGAATTAACAGAAGAATTTCCAATTGTAAGATTAGTAGCACTAAGAGTAGAGTTGACAGTTGTGTTACCTACTGTCAATGTATTGTTAACAAATAGACTGTTACCTACTGTTACGAGTGCTGATCCAGTAGAATCGAGATTTAGATTGCCTCCAATGACATATGTCAAAGGACGAAGTGCTGACCAAGTACCGTATTGATTGGCTGAGGCTGTTACAAGAATCTGGAAATTTGTTCCATCGTTTCTTAAAATAAGTCCGTAGTTTCCTGAAATCAAACGAGCCTGACCACCAGCACCACCATTATCAATTCCTGAGAAAATAGCTGCTGATGTTGAATTGATCAAACCATTTGTATTGATTGCAGCCAGAGTTGACAAAGTAGAATTTGATGATATATTAACTGTGCTATTACCAATTGACCATCCTACTGTTGTCAAGCTTACGTTTGAACCTACGTTAACACTTCCAGAGAAGTTTGGATTGCTTACGTTAGCATAGAAAGCCTGTGCCTGACCAGCGAAGTTTGTAGCGTTGTTAGATGTAAGAGACTGTCCAGTAAAGACTGTGCTATTAACGACTGTAGCACCAATTGAAATAGATGTAGAGTTTAGCACAGCATTAACTGTGCTATTACCAATGCTTAATACAGATGTTGTAAGACTTACATTTGAACCGACGTTTACGCTTCCAGAGAAATTAGGATTTGAAACGTTAGCATAATAGGCAGCAGTCTGACCATTAAAATAAGTTGAATTATTTGCAGACCAAGATAATCCAGTAAAGATTGTGCTATTAACAGTAGAATTAACTGTGCTATTACCGATAACTAATGAAGCTGCTCCAAGTGAAACGTTTGAACCAACATTAACAGAAGTTGTAAAGACCGGAGCACTTACGTTAGCATAATAGGCAGCAGTCTGACCATTAAAATAACTTGAATTATTTGCAGTCCAAGCTTGTCCAGTGAATACGCTAGAGTTAACAACTGTAGCACCGATAAGAATTGCTGTAGAATTAATTACAGAATTGACTGTGCTATTACCTAATGAAAGAGAAACGGTTCCTAGAGTTACGTTAGCACCGACTTTAACAGATGTAGAAAAAGATGGTGAAGTTACGTTAGCATAATAGGCAGGAAGCTGTCCATTGAAATAACTTGAATTATTAGATGTACCTGTAAATGTTGTTGAATTGACTATTGCTGTTCCGATAGCAATAGCAGTAGAGTTAATAATGTTATTTACAGTAGAATTACCAATAGATAATGTTGCTGTTCCAAGTGAGACATTAGCACCGACATTTACAGAAGTTGAAAATATCGGAGCAGTTACGTTAGCATAGAATGATGCAGGCTGACCATTAAAGTTTGTTGAATTATTAGATGTAAGAGACTGTCCGGTAAAGATTGTGCTATTTACAGTTGCATTAACTGTGTTATTACCTATTGTTAGTGTAGAAGTATTCAGACTTACGTTAGCACCGACATTAACACTTCCAGAGAAATTTGGATTTGAAACGTTAGCATAGAAAGCCTGAGCTTGTCCTGCAAAGTTTGTTGAATTATTTGATGTTAATGCTTGTCCGGTAAAGATTGTACTATTTACAGTTGCATTTACAGTAGAGTTACCTACTGTTAGTCCTGCTGTTCCGAGAGAAACATTAGAACCGACGTTGACTGATGTACTGAATGCAGGAGCAGTTACGTTTGCATAATAGGTAGGAAGCTGACCACCGAAATTTGTGCTGTTGTTGGCTGTTAGAGCCTGTCCTGAGTACACGCTTGAGTTTACAGTAGCATTGACAGTGCTGTTTCCAAAGAAGGCTGTAGAACCGTTTACGGTGACGTTACCAAGAGCTATCCCACCTTGTAGGGAAATGCCTGTAGCAGAAAGCGTCAAATTTCCGATTGCACTTACCAAGCCATCTGTGGTAGAATTTCCATATCCGTATACAGTAGAGTTACCGGCAAAGAAACTTGTGCTATTTACAGTTGTATTAACTGTTGAGTTACCGATTACGACTGTAGATGCGTTAACAACAATATTAGCACCGACAGCCAAGACAGTTGTATTAACTGTGGTAATACCGATATACAGAGCATTTGCTGTTACGTTATTTGCAAAATAATTATTTACAGTGGCATTAGTAAATACTGTAGAATTGGCAAATGTAAGATTACCCGTTACGGTTGCACCATTTGCAATGACGATATTATTTGTGTAAAATATTACATTTGATATTGTAGAATTAGAATAGATTCCCAATACGTTTGAGAAGCTGCTCTGGAAAATTGAATTTGTTGTTATAGTAAGGTTTGCAGGAGTAGTAAGAGTACCACCACGTAATGTGTTTGCAGTAAGAGTCAAAGTGCCAATTATGCCGTTTACATAAGCATTACCAGTAGATAATGAACCAGTTGTAGAAGAATCGACAGTCAAAGTGTTTTGACTGAATAGAACTGCTAACTGATTGAATCTAGTCTGAATTGTACCAAAAGTTTGGCTATTGGCTGTATTTGAAACTGTGATTGACAAAAAATAATCCTCTTAAACCGATTTGTTATTATTATTTATAGTTCGGTTTAAGAGTTTTGTTAATTATTCAATAATTCATATTCTTTTAAAGTATTAACTTTTTCAATATCTACTCGTTTGATAAGAGTAGCTTTATGATGATGAAAGAGACATTGTGTCTCTCCAATATAATATTCGTTGGCAGAATAAACTGCTGCCTTTACACCATAGATTGCAAGATGTATTTTTGCCTTGTTACTAAACCAATGATGAAATAGCTTTATGGTCATTACACCACATACTAGACTTTTACAAATGGTAAGACCTTCTTCTTCCGGCAAAGGATGCGTTTCTTTACCATTGAGAAATGTATAATGTGATGTATCAAAAGATGTTACGCTAAAAGCACCCTTACCATGATTGTCTTCGGCACGAAAAACGTAAATCGGCTTCATAATAAAAAGTTCTCACGATTGATATGAGGACTTTAAATGATATGAATTATTTTGTCAATAGCTCTTTCAGAAGATTTTTAATTTCTGAAAGATCAGACTTGACCGAATCAAATTCGTCAAGCATTCTCTTGACTCGCATCCGTTCTTCACGCTGCTGCTTATGAACCTTCAATCCTTCTACATTCGTATTAAGAATTGCCTTGCTTTGTGAATCCCTTACGAGAGTCGGATTATCAAGAACAGGAATGTACTTAGCTTCTATCATGATGCGATTGTCGTAGCGATAGCACGCATATCGGTGATCTGAGGTACAATCTGTGATGTATTGCTTAGTAATACAATCTTGATAGCAAATGTATTAAATGTTTCAAATGTTGTACCATTAGATGTCTGATAGGCCACACAATAACTATTTGATGAATCTAGATAAGCTGTAGATGGTGTAGTATTAACAGTTGGGAAGGTAAACTGATATTCGTTATAATCACCTACATTTGTCAATGATGATCTTACAGTATTGTTTGTGAACATAGGAGTCCATGACTTATTAGTAAAGTTATCAGAGTCGTACTGATTCTGAATTTTACTGTAGACATAGATTTCTGTTCCGGGTGGATAGTATGCACCAATATAGACAAGTAAATCTTCTGCTTCAAGACCTGATGCTAATGTAACAGTAGTAGAAATATACTTATTAATAGCATTACCGGCATTATTAATTTCTGAAAGAAATATTGTATTGCCAGATTCGTTATTAACAATATTGTAAACTGTTACTGCACCAGTCTTGACAGTATCCAATACAGGACTAATCTGAGTACTAATTTCTAAGAATTGAACATTAACAGTTAATGACTTCTTACCACTAAGATAATGAGCTTCATTTGAAATACTCATTACGACTCTTTCGGTATCCAAGAAGTTAATGCTTCTTCCGTAGGTCAAAGGAATTAGATTTGTATCCTGAACATATCCTGTGGTAGAATTAGATGTTCCGACCATTGAATAGTTCAAAAGACCTGTTGCAGGAACAGATTCAGAGAACTTACCCATAAGAGTATCATAAGGAATATCGGCAAGCATTGAACTATTTGTATAGGCCCCTGAATTTGCTCCAATAACAAAATAATTTGTATTGGCCATCAGATAATTTGTTGTATTAACACTAGGATTATTTACCACAAGATAATTAGAATTTGAATACTGTAGTTTACCGTACATATTGTATATATCATGCATAATCATTGCATTTGAATCTGTAAATGGAACATTAGCATTCAAAGTAAATGAAGTACTATTGATAACAGTATTAACTATACTTGAGAATGAATTCTGATTAGTTGCTGAAATAACTGATATACGTGTAGCACTGTTAAGACCAGTTGTATTAGCATTCTTTACTAATGTTGAACTTGCATTTACAATTCCTGCATTGTTAGCTATATCATAATTACCAAATAATATTGTTTCACCAAGCTGGAAGTTACCTACTCGATTGTTAACTGTCATATAATCGTAGTTAGCATTAATAAAGCTTGCTGTTCCCTGATTCTGTGTAAAGTTAGCAATGTAAAGATTAAACTTAATATTTTCATTCTGGTAAGGAGTCCATGTTGTTCCTTGTGATGACAAGAACATGACACCAGTTGTATTAAATGAGAATATGCTTGACTTACTAATAATATCCTTACCACCGATAGTAGCAGTCCATACATCATAGTTTGGATTTGATCCATCTGGAATCAATACGAATGCATAACTTGTATCTTTATACAAAAGAATAGGTGCAGGGAATACGATATTAGTAGCCTTAGAACTATCGGTAGATGTATTGATTTGACTAGGTGTAAGATGTATTTGTGAGAAAGGAACAACCTGATCTATAATACTTCCATTTTCTACTGGTTGCAACTGCAATGTAATACCAAGATTAGGGTCTTTAGCAGCAAAGAATACATCCAATGATGTAGCATATACACCTTCGACAGCATTAGGTATAATAGAATCACTTACATAGAATGACTGAGCAATAGGATCAGAACCAGAAGCTCCACCGGAACCCTGACCTGTTCTAGAATTACCTTGATTTTGAATGTTAGAAGGATTACCACCTAGAGAACTACTATCAATGGCATTTGTAATCTGATTAATTGTATAATAACTATTATTTGTATAATAATTTTGGTCAGTATAATAATTCGTAGTTTTATTACTAATGTTATACTGATTATTATAGATATTATTAATAATACTTTGTGTATTAATAGTTAATGTATTAGTTGTAGTAATAGTATTAGATACAGTAGTATAAGACAATTGTGCTTGTGTAGTATTAAGGTCCAAAGCATTCTGAGTATATGCTAGATTTGTTCCAAAATATTGTGTTGACGCAATAGATGTAATGATGTTATTCTGAGTTGTAAGATTTGGAATATCCATTAACTGAAAATTAATAGTTCCTGAATTGAATGTTGATGCCGGAATTAAGAATAATCCATAAAGATTTCCATTGCTATCAGACATTAATGATGTATTGCTAACAACACTAAAGTTTGATAAATTGGCAGAACTGATCTGCACACAATTATTTGTAACATTTGTGTCGTTAAAGTATGTCCAGAACTGTGTAGAAGGCTTAAGACCGTTAGCATTGAATAAGATCAAGAGAGAACGACAATAAGGCTGTAGGACTACGCTTGTAAGATATGTGCCGAATGACTGTGATGTATTACTTGTGGTTACAGAAATCTTAGTACCGACTTCAGTAGAAGTCTGAGTTGTACTTGTAATATTTGTTGTAAGACCATTAGCATAATTAATCTGCTGATTATTATTGCTTGCAGCTACTTCATTCCAGTTACCCCACTGTGTACCCCAAGCATTGGCAAGTGATACCCAATTACTATATTCATTTAGATTGACGACAACAGCAGGATTTGTTGTAACATCGGGGAAGTAATCACCTTCAGGAGAAAGAGTTACTGTACCTTGCCATACATATAGTGTTTCTTGTGAACAGTTTCTTTCTTGAGAAGCGAATGGCTGAGAAATAAATGCATTGGCTGCTTGTGTATAATTTAGAGTAATAAGTCTTCCATTATTTGAAAGAACAACGTTATCATTAGCAACACTGTTGAATACCAAATCAGTTAGTGACTGATTATATGTAGGACGAGCAACAGAGTTTTCAGAATCGATAGCGATATTGAAGGAAGGATCATTTGTGTTGGCAATAGAGAAATCTTGCATAGGATCAGCAAGAATTCCTGTCTGGAATCTATTAGAACCAGCCTGATTTGTCAACAATAGATTTTGGGCTGACTGTTCTAATACAGAAAGTGATGTATAGTATTCTACTTGTTGTAGACGAGAGTCAAGATTACCAATATCTGCCATTGTATATCTCTTATTTGAATTATAATTAACAGATACAGTAGGCGTAAATGGATTAATACTATTGACAATAATATCACTTGTTAATGAAGGATATGGAGGAATATAAACTGTTCCTAATGTCATGCCAGCAGATACAGCACCCGGAGGAATTGGATTTTCTGATGGATTTCCTGATTTGATAATGATATTACCATTATTAGAAATACCTACAGTATCATATCGACCCATATAGTATTGTAATGAGGTTTCGATAAGACTATTTGGATCAGGTGCATAATAATTTGATGATGTATATGTGAATGTTGAATTAGGATTAATAATTGCAACGTTGGCAATAGCAAGAGCAGTATTACCAATATAAGGAATTGTATTCTGAGCATAGAATCTGAAGTCGATGGCGCTTCGAAGATTAATTAGCTGTTGAAGTGCAATACAATTATATGTAGGAATCTGGTATGTATAGATACTATTTGCAGTCTGACCAGTATCATCGACAAGATAAGAGTCTACACTGAAGTAACCCTGACTTGTTGAATAATTTGGAATAAAACACTGTAATTCTACAAGAATTTTATTTGAAGTGCTAAGTGTAATACCATTTGACTGAAGGTAAGCAAGATTGTAAGATGCGTCTCTTTGACCACCATCTAATCTGAATTTACTTGTGGCTGATGTATTTGTATTTGAATATGTTGTTCCGACCCAAACATTAGAGATACTTACAACGTCTGGAAGACCCAAACACCAAGGACCAACTGTATTACCAGCATTATTTGAACAGTCAATCTTTGCATAAATGGTAGTCTGATAGTTCTTTGTAGCAGGAGCAGCAGCGGTTCTTAATACATTATAGAACACTGTAGCGTTGAATGAAGATGTTTCGCTGACAGGCAATGATATAACCATTGATGTAGCGTTAGTGACGTTTACAGAGGCATTGGCGGCACTTAATGGAATAGGATCACCAGCTAGATAGGTGACATAAGCATTGACTGTAGACCATGTTGTAGAGAAGGGAATGGTAGTAGTCAATGATGTAGAATTTGTGATTGTTGAAATTTGTTTTGTTTCTGAACTTGTGGTATTGGCAAGTGTAATGAATGAGCCGACACCAAGATAAGAAATGTTATTAAGATTTGAACTGAAACCAGTAACTACGTTTCCTGTTGAGGTTGCAGAGAATGAACCTGAAATATTACCAGTTGCAACATTAGTTTCACATACAACGATGATATCTGAAGTCATCTGTAATGAATTTAAATTACCTGTACCATATGGCAATACATTGTTACCACCTGTATATGATGATACAGTAATAGTAGCATTACCAGTGTTGGCGAATGATACACTTGTTTTTGCTCTATATTCGAACTGTGTGTCAATAGTGTTAGATGCAGTCTTTAGTGTCTTGATTGCATTTTGATTAAATGAATATACTCTAGGAGCAAAAGCAGGATTTTGAAGAATCGTAGTATTATTTTGTTGGATGATATCGGCAATACCAATAACACCACCATTATTTGCATAAATTGATCTTACGTTTGCGAATGAACCAGAGTTAATAGAAATATTTGAAAGATATGCATAGAACTGACCATTAGGAGTTGATTCTGTTCCTGAAATGTACTGAAATCCTACAAGAGTGGCCGTACCGATCTGACTACCAGCAGGAGGAAGGTTATTAGGTGTAATACCCTTGGCAAGACCATTAGATACGGCATAAGAAGGTGAGCTTCTCAACTGGACAGTCTGAATGATTGTAGGGTCGAATATACCAGCAACTTCTTGAACTTGCAAGTAATTTCCCATTTGAGCAGTAAGAATCTGCTGTGAAGACTGATTATAATCGACACCTTTTTTCATTACAGAAAGAAGTTGACCTACAAGATTTATTTTGTTACCATTGATATATGCACTACCTGAGTCAATTTCAAGTCTCATGTTACCAGTGTCTAATGTGTTATTAGCAAAGTAAATCTGCTTTAGACGGATATTAAATGGATTAATAATGAATGAACCATTTGTATCTGATGATAATGATGCAATCTGTTTTCCGATTACATTATATTGTGTATCCTGATTAATATAAGATGGTGATCCATTAATAAAGTCTACAATAGAAAAGAAATTGTTTCCTAATGTTCCGGCATCTGTAGATGTAATAGTAATAAGAGTAGGAACGATCTGTAGACGATCTGCACCCGGAGCATTCTTATTTGTGCCTTGTGAGTTGTCGAATAATGTTTCGTCCTGATATGCAGTAATGATAGATTCAACAGAAGAAAATCCTACTGAAATATTATTAGGAGCATTTGAATAAGGTGAAACAATTAATGTCTGTCCGATTACATTAAGGACTCTACCCTTTTGGAAGATTAGACCATCATCGACAGAAAGACTATATCCATATCCTGTAGTATTAGAAGAACCAGATGAAATTGTATTGGCTACTGTAATCTGAGATACGACTGTATTAGAAGCATTAACGATGTTCAATACTTCATCATTTTGGAATGTTTTAATGACAGTATTTGTAGTTGTATTGACAGCAGAATTCAAATAACCAACATAAAGAGTATTAAGATTAGGTGAAGTTGCAACATAACCCGGCTGAGCATAATATACAACAGCAGAAAGACCAGAATTTGATACTACATTATATCCTACAAGATTATTGATGTTTAATGCAGCACCATTTGCGTATGTGTCAAGAATCTTTACATAATTAAGATTTCTGTTTGTTGTAATATTACAACCTTGAATAATTGTACCTGATATATAGAGATTGTTGCCAATACCTGAAATCTGGTTATATAGCATGTCCTGAAGAACGTTAAGTTCACGAGTCTGAACAGCAGTAGAAGGCTTGAATAAATCATAATAGTATTGCTTTGATGAATCGTAATCATTAAAGTAAGGTGACTGATTTAAGTTTGTATCAAGCTGGTTACTCATTTATTCCCTTAAAATTGTAATGTAGTCAGAAATACTTCTTTTGTATTTGAGCCTAGTGTAAATGGTTGTATATTATTTATATACAAAACTTCACCACTATTGAAAACTAAATCAGGATATGTTATAGTATTTGCAATACCTGTATATCCGATAGCTCCTGATGTCCATCCGTAGATATTATGATTGTATACGAAAGTTCCATAAGTCGCATTTAATACGATAACACTAAGAACAGATGTAATAACTCCATTTCCTGTTAGGCAAGATATTGTGTCGCCACTATTGAAAGAACCATTAGCAGCAGTTATCTTTATATATGAATTGTTTGCAAATGTAATAATTCCATTTGCAAATGTTGTATTATCGGTCAATACTGTTCCTAGAGAGAATGTACCTGAAACGTTGGCTATAATAAAATCTAATTCGTTTGCAACATTATAGACTGTGCCAGTAGAATTGGATGCATATTGAGCAACAGTTTCATTGACTTGGAATGGAAGATTATTATTTGAAGATAATGTAATTCTTACACTCTGGTCGAACTTCTGTCCAAAGTTTGTTGTTAACTGTGATCCGTTGGCTACATAAAAATTTAATACATTAGCATGTGCATTATTAGTAGGATCGTATATTGTTGAATTAGCTAAGAAATTACCGCTAACATTACCTAACACGACCATTGAAGAATTGATTACGTTTGTGAGAATGCCAGTCGTATTAGACAAAGACTGATACAGAGGTTGATTATTAGAAGTAATACTAAAATTGACACTATTTGTAACAACAACATTTGCCAGAGCATTTGATGTCAAACCGACAATCATATTGTTAACACCAGTCTGAGCGGCATTAGAAGTAAATGTTCCGTTGATGTTATCAATTTGAATAAATGTACTATTAACACTCTTTATCAAGGCAGCAGCATTTGTGCTATATTGATAAATGATTTCACCATTACTAAATGATCCGCTAACACCCTGAATAGTCATATTCAGTCTATTAGGTGCAGAATGAGATACATAAAGAGAAGAAAATAGAGGATTTTTGATAATCCCGACCTTACGATATGTACCGTAAGAAGGATAGTAATAATTTTCATTTGCTGCCGTATCAAAGGTCATAGAGATACCACCAAATTTTGCACCTAGCTCTGTAACGGCGTCTGCTCCATGACCCTGTACGGGGCTTACAACAGGGTATAATGAGGCATTATAACCATAGAGTGCATTAGATGAAAGATATGCTGTGGCGTATGTATAGCTATTTCCCGTATTGATCATAACAATGTCTGAAACTTCCAGAACTGATCCGGGTGCAGTATTGACTACAGAATAGGCTGCTGCTCCATTTCCATCACCATTAATAACTACTGTAGGTGAAATAATATATTCTGTGTTCTTTGAAGGTGTATATGAATAAGAAACACATGTTCCTGATCCTGATGTAACACCATTAGCATATTGTGCATATACCTTAATACCAGTAATGAATGTTCCCAAAGCATTTGCTAAGGTAATATTAGGATATGTTTTGATTCCGGTAATCTGAGCCTTTAAAGCTGAAGACTGTCCAATGATGAAGTCTCCGATCAATAGAGTACCATTAATATTTGAAATAATCAATGAGGTAGAATTAGCAAAAGAAATAATACCATTAGATGACTGATCAACATTATTGATGTCTACTTCTTTTACGACTTCACCCGGAATAAATGTAATTCCGTTAGAACTTAGATTACCATATTGAATCATAATAGAATTAGTATTCAACTGAGTAATTACGCCATTTGAACTTGTTACAAGAAAACTTGTAGGTTCGACAGCATTATTAACCTGAGCGAATGAGTTACCTACAAGAGTATAATTAAAAGGAACTGATACGTGAGCCTGTGTACTATTTGTAATAGATGAAATTCTTCTTACATTAAGATTGGCATTATTACCGACTTGAATATAGGTGTTGACACTAAGAGTAAGAAGATTTGCTGTTACACCAGTAAGTGTATTAGAACCAGAAGTAATGCTTACTGTTCCTGTTAGATTGTAAAGAGAATCTGTTGAGTTAAAGATAGGATAATTATTTGGATTAAATGTTCCTGATACATTATACAACTGCATTGAGGTTGTATTGGCATGTGAAACATAACCAGAAGCCTGAGAGTCGGACTGAATCAAAAGATCGTTAGTATTGAATGAACCAGCACCGTAAAGATAATTGTAATATACAATGTTTTGAACTACGGTTTCACCGATCAAAAAGGTTCCTGTTATATCTGCACTATTAAGTTGTATATTAACAAATGTATTGAATGCAGGAGAAACAGTTACAGTCTGGTTGGCTCCGCTATAGGATACAATAGGTCTGATCTGATCGGCACCTAGACCAGACTTAAGATAAAGTGATGATCCTGTATAAAAGTTGTCTACATTGACAGCATTAGCGTCTAGAATGAATGTCTGTTGACTGATTACAGAATTAAGATATCCATGTTCATAGGCTTGCCAGTTTGCTCCACCATTATTAATTCGAATAACATCGAGTGAACCGGGAATAGCATTATTGGCTACATATGTATTAGGAACTACAGGAATGAATTGATTTGTAGTAAAGGCTGTATTGGCGTTAACCGGAACTGTATACATATATTTCCATGTATAACCGTCTGAAGTCTGGAATGTACCAACAGTAGGAGTAATGAAAGGTTGTACAGTAGAAGGACCATTACTATTATTGTCAATACATTTATACACTGAATAGGTGCTGGTTACAACATAAGAATTAGAACCATAGTAATTTGGATTATTATAATCGTAGGCAGTATATACTGTGTTTGGAGTCCAAGGTATATTAGGAATAAGAAATGCGATGTTGTTATTGGTAATTTGCTTGCCAAATACCATTTCATGATATATATTTTGTTCTGTCTGAACAATAGATGCTGCGGCGGCAGGAGGATTAGTATCATCAGGCCAAGGTAATGTATGACCTACAAAGAAATAATATGCATTATTGGCAGCATTGATATCGTTGAATAGATTTTCAAGGTTATTGATGCTATTTTTAATTGACAGACTGGCAGTCATCGAGAATCCTTTTTACTTTTGTTTTATTTATTAGGCTTCTTTATATGATATATACTTTTACCATAAGGATTAGATTCTTCGTCATAATTCATTCCGAATTTATGTGCAGTATGTTTAAGCATTATACCATATAGTTTATGCTGACTTGTAGTAAAACCATCAAAATGCATTGATTCAATATGAGGATGATCTTCCATATGCTTCTTTATAATATGTCCTACAGTAGAATATACTTTATGAGCAGAATGACCTTCGTCACCATGAGCATCGAATGCACCACCACCAAATCTATCTTCGTCCTGTAGAGTCACGACAGCCTTATTTTTATGATGCTCAATACCAACAGACAATGATTTTCCTTTAGATGTTTTAAATTTATATTGATGCTCATTAGGATGTTTAACATATCTAAAAGGATAATAACTATCGAGTATTTCTTTAAGATATTTCATTTTAATCTATCTGCCTTTGCATGAAAATAGGTTTCTGAATTACTATATGGACCAGATTTATAGTTAGGATCAATCTTCTTAGCAATATGATGATATAATTTTGTTCGACCTCCATCACTATCCTTAGATGAAAACATAACGTGTGTTACGTGAGGATTAGCCTTTAGATGATGTTTCAATACAGTTTTAATTGAAGAAAATATCTTATGTGACTCGCTGCCTTCAAGTCCTGTTGGATCATCAGTGTGCATATCTGGATTAGAAAAATCAAATGAAATGTCGGCTGTCTTTCCTTCACTTGAATGTTGAGCAGACATATAACCACCAGCATTATTTACGTGTTTATTTGCAGCAAATGCGGAATATTCACCTTTTGGTGAATTAAATCTTGCATGAGTAGAACCATGTCTATCTGTACTTAGCTCACCAAATTTATAACTTTTATCGAAGATTTCGTGAAGATATTTCATTTTTTTTATTCCGTCTGTGTTAGAGTACCATTAGTATAGACACTTGTGCTTGTTGCAGATAGATTTGATTCTACAACCTGAGAATCAATAATCTTTAACTTACCAAATAATTGATATCCTACAGGATGTAGAATGTCCTTGACAAACTTGTCGTATGACTCTAATACTCTCGGTGCAAGGATTTCGTATGAGAAGTCTTGATAATAATAACTGTCTTGAAGATATATTTCATCTGACAAAAATGATTTATTTGAATTCCAATAACCCGGTGATACACCTGTACCGTCTACGACAGCATAACCAGTAGCAGCAAAGTTATTATTTGAATAAAGTGCTAATGGTTCATCTGGTGTAAAACCGAATCCAGAATCAATAATTTCTATTGAGGTAATGATACCATTGGCGTTAATAGCACTTGCGGTGACGTTCGCATCACCGCCTAGATAGCCTCCACGACCATCTGGTAGCTGCATCTGGTAGACAAGAGGTTCCGTGATTGTAACTGTTGCGTTAGATGTATAATTAACACCCGGATTTTCTTTAATTAATCTTGAAATGGTTCCTATCACAAGATTTTCATATGTCAATACGCTATTAATAGGAGAATCGAGATTTGTGTTTCCGGCTACAGGAAATCCCCAATTGGTTAATCTTGTTGTTGTCGTAACGGTAGCATTGGCTAATGAACTTTGTCCATAGATTTTTGATGTAGGGAGAAAGTATCCGTTAGCATTAGCAACATTGATTATAGTAGAATTTGTTGTTTGTACAATACCATTTGCAATATACTGTGTCTTTGGAAGAACAGAATTAATATATAATACTGATCCTGTAGTATTACTTATAAGAACGACACCACTAACAATATTTGCATTATTCAATGTGGCTTCTGGACCAGTACAATTAACAAAATTAGGATTGTCTACTACTATAGATACAAGTCCTGAGATACCTAATGATGTATTAGAAAGAGATTCACCGACCAATAAGTTATTACCAGTTAGATAAGCAAAGTCTAATGCAATACCATTAGCATGTGAGTTAATGACTTCACCTACAGTAAATGTTCCTACAGTACCTGAAATGCCTAATTTAAATCCTTCGGCATAGATATCTAATTGTGTGTTATAATAGTTATTGATAGTATCTGTATTAACACTTATAACAGACTGATCAGTAATTTCACCGACAGAGAAGGTTGCACCTGAACCGCCACCACCAGATACGATGACTTGTGCATTTAATGTAAATCCTGCACCACCATCAACAAGATTGAAAACTGTTTTACCATTTTCTGATGTGATACTTGACACTCGGCCTAGACCACCAGCACCAGTACCTATAATATTTACAACATCACCAAGATTGAAGAAGACTCCACCATTTTCTATTGATACTGAAGATAATGATCCGACGACAGATGGTGCATTGTTGGTAGTCAAAGCCGGAAGACTTCTTGAAAGAATCTGTTCACCATATCCAAAGTTACCATTAATATTAGATAAATGCAATACGTTTACCACTTTATTATTAATGGTAATGATATTAAAATCTTCTACAAGAGCCGTAGAGCCTGCACCAGAAGAATAGATAGGCAACCCTATCAGATTGGCAAGATATGGACTCCCTGAGACTTCTATATAGCCTCCTTCTACCCATTCGTTGTCTGATGTCTTGAATATGAATTGGCCGGGAAGATAATACTGAATATCTTCATTAAAAAGAATTCTAAAGAGTAATTCATATCCTCTCTTTGATCCTTTTGCATTATAAAGATCGGTGATATGCTTAATCAATAGTCTTTGATTCGTCACCATTGTAGTAGGAAGATTATTCATATATTCATTTTGAAAATGAATAATGAACTGATCTAATGTATTGTCAATGTCAATAATATTTTTGAAATTTCTGGCATACCATATAGGATTACCTTCTTGCTCTAACCATTCGTAATAGGCTTTCAGGAAGGAAATAAAGACCGGACCCTTATCTTTATAGAATAAAGGAAACTGAGAAGGTATGAACTGATTAATAGTATCGACCATATCTTATCCTTGTGGTATAATATTAATGTTAAGTCCATTAATAACATCAATATCAATAATATCATTACTGTTGGCTGAAATGATCTTTGATGTCGGAACACCAACAAAGTAAAATGAACCTGTATTACTAAGATAACTATCTATCTTTATAGAAGGTATTGACACTGAACCTGTACTATAGTTAACAGTACCTATATTAGTGTTATTAATAACTGAGTTACCTTGGAATTGTAGAATACTCAAAGTTCCTTTTGCTATATTGACACCAGAATAAGAATCTGTTATTACGCTTGTAAATCCATTAGAAATAAACTGTGATGATGTCACAGAGCTAATAGGATTATTAAAAGAAAGATTAATTATATTATTAGTTTGTGTAGATACTACTGTATATCTCTTTAAAGTAAACTTGGTGTCATTACCAACAATAATTGTATTTGAATCCATTTCGTCTATTGCATCGGTGAAACGAGAATACACAAAAGACTTATTAAACTTTTCTAAATTTGTATTGGCAAAGTTAATAATCGTATTTGTAGTTAACAATTCATAATAGTTAGGTGTGTTGTTAGTCTGGCTAAAGTTGACATAGACTGAAGTGTCAATGTCAATCCACAAGGTATTTGCATCAACAATATTAATTGAGTTAGATAAAGGTATAACAGCAACGTTTGAAAGATATGATAGAATCACATTTTTTACGTTTTGTGTTAAAGGATTGCCGGTCGGAGAAACTGCTGCAATAAAGACTTGACCATAGTTAACGCCTGTTAAAGAAACATTTCCACCATATACATACACGTCACCGACTTGTGGAAAATTCTTCAAAATAAGATTCTTATAGTCAATACTTGTGACAGCATTTTCTCTAGTCTGAAATGCTCTAGGAGCATTAAATCTAATAGATTCTATATCTTCGGCTTGTGAACCACCAACAGAGTTGGCTACAGTATTAATAACAACACTTTGAATAGTTGTGCTATTATAAATTCCTAAATTATAATTTAATACAAAGTTTGAACAATCTTCGGCTACGTCTCCGAATGTTACTCTATAGGTTGCAGTAACGATTGCACCATTTTGTGGTGTATAACCTAATATACCATCACCAAAATAGAATTCATACTGATTGTTTTCTGTTGCCTGAAGATAGTATACTTGAGAATTACCATTTAAACCATAAATATTTTCAGCAACAGTAAAATAATTATTTGTGCTTCCTTGATTTTCTGATACAATAATACTTAATGAAGAAATATCAATAGTATTATCACTTAGAAGAAATCTCTGATTAGGTTGTGTATTATCGACAACAAATACATTATTACTATATGTACCTTCATATATACTTACATTAGAGAAATTAAAGGTGTTGTTAGAAGATGTTTGAATGTATTCATTATCTGTGGTAAATGTATATGTTCCATTAGCATTGACTCCTTGAAATGTAGCTCCGACAGGAATAACAAACAAATTACCGCTTGATGTCTGTATCTGAACATTTACTGTAGCCATAGAAGATGTCATAGAAGATGGCAGATAATTAAGAGGCTTTACATTAGATACGATAGAATCTCTTAACTGTGCAGAATCTAGTTGTGATTCTGCATAAAGCATGTTAATGTAGAAGCTGTTTAAGAATGAATTACGGCTTAGCAATTCATTCAATACCGTGATGTTAGGTCCATTATAGTTATAATCTAAAAATTGACTCTGAGTCTGAAGAAAAGTAATAAAACTTTGTTTCAGTGTATCAGGATCGATTGATGATAATGAAAAATTTGTGTTTGCTGCCATTTTATCTTTCAACTTTTATTATTACAGGTAATTTCTGAAGTACAGTATTATTTATTACGTAATAATAAATGTTTACATTGAAAGCATTATTGTCAGGATATAGTCCTACTTCTACATCTTGAACAGAAACTCTTGGTTCATTTTGGTTTACACAATTAATAACAGCATTCTTTATGAACTGAACTTCGATTGAAGATGATAATTCGAATGCTCGAAACTGAACAGCACATCCTATTGTTTCACTATAGACTCTTTCTTTCAAGAAAGTAACCACAAGATTCTCTAATGATTGTGCAACAGCATCTTCATTAGTTACTCTTGCCAAATCTCCTGAATTAGGAGACATATCAAAATTTGTCGGAATATCACTAAAATAAATTTGACTTTTTTGTCTGTTTAATACATAATCGGCTCTAGTAGTCATAAATCTCCTTAATTTATCGTGATTAGAGCATCACCAGATGATGCTATAGGATGACAATGATTACCACCAACAGAACCACATAAATCGTCTGGTTGTGCTGTATCATTAACAAGAATTGCATATTTACCGTTTATACTAATATAATTTTGTGTATTTGTTAGTTCTCCGTCGCCATGTGTATTCTTATCATTTAAGACGGACCATAACTTTCCATTGACTTTTACAAAATTTTGTCCAGAAACTATTGTAGTAGCTCCACAATTTCTGTTATCACCGTCTCTATGACACATGTTTCCCATATTACACCTGATTAAAGCTAATTGCACTACCATTAAAAGTAATGCCTGATGTTGTTATTACAATAGATTGTGATCCTACTTTAATAGTAACTCCACTAAGACTTGTTATTAGTATATTGGAAGAAGCATTGACGACAACTTGAGCACCACTTGTTACAAATACGTTTGCAGATGAATTAATTTGATAATTACCATTATCTAATTTAATATCCATATTGCCATTAGTAAGGTGTATACCGTACTCACCACCAATAGATTCATACTTAGTACCTCCAATATATGTAACAAAGTCGTTAGACATATTAACATAATGATTACCATCATTATGATCAGTAACATGATTACCTGTTGAGGCTACTTCGGTGCTATCGGCAAATGAAAAATGAACACCACCTGATGATACAGTATGATGACCACCAATAGCGTGCATTTTGTCGCCGCCATGTTCGCTAAAGTGATCCTGAGACACATGAGAGACTTGTGAACCACCTACTTTGTCGTGGTGGTTCTGGTCTACGGTCGTTGTTAATCTGGCTGTGTAGTGATGGGAATCGGCTGTGGTAAGGGATTTATGACCTCCTAATGGAGAATGTTCATAAAAGGTTCCTGAAATGTGGCCGCGAGCATATCCTTCATAACCGGGGGTTTCGTCTTGACGCCACCATGAACCGTCACGAAACTGATACATACGCACGTAAGGGTATTGACCCGGTAAAGTCAATGGTGGAAGTCTTTGATTCGTATTAGCGGCTGGATCGTTATTTTGCAATTAAAATTTCCTTCTGTTTGAAATATTTATTGACATTCAAAACGATTATGGTATGGTCACGTCTCGAATAGGAGAATTCATCATGGAATTTCAATTCACTAAGGAACAGCTTCGGGTTCTTAAGTCTATGAAGGATCGTCATGAACGTAGTCATGACTATGATACACCTTTTATGGCTTCAATTCACACCAGATCAGGAGGATGATATGTTCAGCATCTATCTCACGAACTTCGGATATATCGCCAACGAAAATCTTCATTCTTTGGAAGCTGCCATCGAATGGGGAAAGTCTCGTGGATTTGAATTTTCTGTTCTAAAGGACAAAGTGACAGTTGCATACTGGTCAATGTTCGGCGGAACTGTCATTTATAGGGGTTAAAAATGTCAAACGATAATCTTCTCATTATCATTGTTCTCATTCTTACATGCCGCTGGTGGCTTCCATATGTCTTTATGGCAGTTATCGCAACAGCAGCAGGAATTGGTGCAATCTGTATAGGTGCATTTCTTCTTCTGTTAATGATACTTGAACCCGTTGAAATGTTTATTAGGCGAACATATCGAAAAACTTTTCGTCAAGAGCCTAAATTTCGGCGTCGTACACCAGTTTAAACATTGACACTAGATCAGAAATGGTCTAGTGTATTTTTATGAACAACGGAGATATATGATGGCTAAGCATCCCCTTCAGACCGCTCTCGAATATCTCAAAGATGATATGGATATTGAAATTCGGACCTATTCAGGTCGTGGTATGTACGGTCGGAATTGTTTGGCTATTACTGCCGACCGTATCAATATGCTTGTTCTCGGTATGGCTATTGCAGACTATAACCATTCATTTGAAGATGACAATTCACTTGAAGTTCCGCAATATCAGGTCGAAGACTATCGTCAAGATAACATAGGTCTTGGGGTAGTCGTTTATTGGCCTCGAATTGAATTTGTCGATGAAGACGAAAAAGAAGATTTTTCTCATATTCCTTATTTTGAAAATGAAGAAAACGATTGACATTCGATTTTAAATGATATAAAGTCTGAACATCAACGGAGACATTCATCATGACCGACCAGATCGACTACCTCACCAAGATCAAGAAGCTCTTTGCCAAGGCCAACGACGAGTCGCTTACTGAAGCCGAAGCCGAACTATTCATGAACAAGGTTCAGGAGCTTCTGGCCGAGCACAATCTGACCGAAGCCGACCTGAAAGAGGAAGACAAGCCGGGAATTAATGAAACCTTCTTTCCGGTTTCTGTAGACGTTTCTTGGTTTCGTAGTTTGGCCAGTGTGGTCGCCAAGATGTATTTTTGCAAGATTTATCTTCGCCACAAGAATGTTGTCGGTCGGAAGACCCAACAGACCTATTACGTTTTCGTCGGTCGCGACAACAACCGTTACATTGCTGCCAGCATGTTCGACTATCTCATGAAGACTATGGATCGTCTGGCCCTCAAGTTCAATGATGCAAAGTCCAAGTATGAATACAAAAAGGGATGCACCATGCGTCTCTCCTATCGTGTTCATGAGAAGACCAAGGAAGCCACTAAGGTCAATCCTTTGAACCCTAATAACCTTCCTGCTTTGTATTCCACCGAGCTTGCCTTGGTCGAAGATTACATGAAGGAAAGCATCAAGATGAATGGACGAACCAACAAAACCAGTGTCAACATTTCTAATAGTGCTGCTATGCAGGGCTGGAATGACGCCGGCAGCATTTCTCTGAGCCAGCAAATGAATGGCGGTTCAAAGGCTGCTTCCGTCCTTATTGGACGATAAATGATTTGACACTAGATCAGAAATGGTCTAGTGTCTTTCTATTGATTAGGAGAGCACCATGTGAAAAGTTCGTGTTATCAATCTTCATCAAGGTCAAGGCGACCGTTCCGAATATCTCTACGCTACGGTTGTAGACGCCGAGAACGGTGAACTAATTATTGCTGCAACTCTGGATTACATTCTCAAGGTTGCAAAAGAAAGGAATTATCAAATTGTCAAGTAAAACACAAAATCCACTATACGATAAAAGTTCTTCTATAACATTCTATTACATTCAGCTTCGTTTAAAAGAAAACGAAGATTGGGATCAAGATTTATATTATGCTTCAGTTAATCCTAAAGATATGGAACAAAACAGCAAGTGCCTCATCGATAATATCGAACATGTAGAACATAGATTTGTAAAAGAAATTGTTCATACTCAACGTTCATATTATGTTGTGGAGTAATACTTATGTTAAGTAGAACTGCTCCTGCAAATAAGATTTCTATTCAAACATTATATTATATTCAGCTTCAGTTGAAAGAGAATGAAGATTGGGATGAATATCTTTATTTTGTTACAACTGAAGCTGATGATATAGAAAAATTTAGTGGATACGTGCTTGATACTATCAAGCACGTAAAATATCGTATAATTAAAGAAAAAGTTAAATCATTCAAAAAATATCAAATATTTAAAATCAAACATACTGATAAGGATTAATTATGATTACAGAAAGCACAAAAACTTCATACATTGTGGAAACCTTTCACAAAGACAAATGGTATAACAAATTAGATACTTTGAAAGATATCTCTGAAGAATCTGCCATCGCTGAATTTAAGTGGTGGGTAAATAATCATCCAGATGAAGAATTTCGTCTTGTTCGTGTAGAGCACATTACACGAAAAACCGTAATCGATGAAGATCGAACATACCGATAAGGATTAATCATGATTTCCCGTACCACACTTGAAAATGATTATGAAGAAATTGATATGATGGTGCTCACTCGAAAGGAAGCTCCATATACACCGATACAGATTCTCGACATTATGGATGATGTCCTTAATACTTATGGTAATGACATTATTCTAGTGCCAGCGGTCTATCCCGACTACTGCATGAAGCTCTATCGCCTCAAATCTGTAGATCGTGCTCGTTCAGAATCATGAAGTCCCAACCTTTTAGCTTACAGTAGGCTCTGGCAGCATCCCACTTAGCATCATTCACGGCAAAAGTCACCACTTCCTTCACAAAGGTTTTGGTGACTTTTTTCTTTTTCTCAGGTGCTTTCGTTTGCTTTTCTGGTTTGATTTCTATAAGATAAGTTTTCTTACCTTCTTTGGTTTGGACACAGATTCTAAAGTCCACAAAGTATCGGTGATATCTGTTATCTACAGGTGACAAATAAGGTATGATATTTTCTTCAGAGGACCAGTTGATGACAGCCGGGTTCTTATCGCACCAGATCATAAATTTAAGCTCCCACGAGCTTCTGTAGACGATATGACGTTGATCCCCCATATACTTCTTAGGATTCGAAGGACTAAAGTGTCCTTGCATATATCGACTACGAGTTTTTTTATATTTTATTAAATCTGATTCCTTAAACATTATGATTCGTATGTACTTGCATAAAGGTCTTCCTTATGCCATAACTCGATTTCCATTAGATTAATAGTAAGTTTGATGGCAGCGGGGGCCTGATCAGTAGCCTGAAATGCTGGTGTATCACCCGGAACATAATCGACTACCAAGTCTGTGATGACACAATATTTAAAGTCGTGCTGATACCCTTGTGGCATAAGGACAGGCTTACACATATCAGGATAACCTAATAGAGGACCACCATCCCCTCCTACTAAATCAGGTAGAGAATGATATCTAAGTTTGTTAATAATAAAGTTAAGATTAACACTGTCCTGATGATTTTCTGGAACGAATAACCATGAAAAAGAGAATCTTTTAAAATTTGCATTTCTGAATAAAACAGTAAGATATGGATTCATGGCTACGCCACCAAGACTAGCAGCATTATTTCCACCAACACCAAATTGTTTTAAAAAGTTTTTTACTACATCACTTACTGCACCAATGCCACCAGCAGCTATTGCAGACTCGGCTGCATCTAACATGGCTTGAGCATTACCCCAATTCTGAATTTGACCGTCTAGACCATTTAAAAGAGCACCAGCGATCATTCCAGTTTCTTGTGTTGTGTAGTTTAAACTCTGATGATCGACGTTTTGGATTGAAGGAATAGGAAGCTGGATTGTTCCGATAGGAATAGAAGCCGGAGCACTCGTTACATTAGGACGAGAATACTGAAAGAAATTTAATTGTAGAAAGAATCCTTCAGCAGAAGTCATTAAATCAAATGGAAATTTTACATTACCTAATCCTGAATAATCTTGTACTTTATTTTTTACAATCTTAGGGTTATAATTGAAATTTTGTACAATATTCCCTATTGATTGTTTTCCTACAGTGATCGGCATTGAATCCCCTATAAATACTTTTGTAATTTTTTATATTTATAGGTAAATATGCAAACATTCTTTTCTAACTTCCCTACTATACAGTACAACGGAGCTAATGTTGTTAATCTTACAAAGAATATCAACATGTCAGCCAATCCGTATAATAGTCCATTCTCATTTCAGGCATATACATTAGAAAATGGTGAAAGATCAGACTTGGTGTCTGCTAACGTATACTCCGATCCTTATATGGAATGGTTAGTATTCTTATCTAATCAGTTGGTCGATCCTTACCAATGGTATATGGATACAGATCAATTCATTGACTATATACAGCAAAAATATACTGATTATAATTACGCTGCCAATAAGATAAAGTATTACACTAATAATTGGTATAGAGATAATAATGATATAGACCCATCTACTTATGATGCTCTAGAGCCTATCCTTACAAAGTTTTATCAGCCGGTATTCGATCCTGCAAATAATATAATAAATTATATTAGAGCACCTGTAGACTGGAATGTCAACACAAATAGAGTCGTCCAATATTATTTTAGCAACGTAACACTTCCTACCTTCACACAAGACGAAATAGTTAATGTTCAGTACGACGTAAACGTGACAGCTAATGGTCAGGTAATTTTTACAACTAATACGGCTCTTTATATTCAGCACGTATCTGGAAATTATCTTCCTATTAATGGTAATATTAATACAGCAGCATTCTACATATATGGTCAGGAATCAAATAATACAGTAACGATTTCAAATACAAATCAAGTTAACATTGTATCTATTGATACTCTCGATCCTTTGGAAGATGTATTCTATGATTCAGTTTCATATTTAGATTATGAAACTAATCTAAATGAAGCCAATAAAAGCATTGTTGTGATTAATCCTCAATATGCTCAACAAATATCTACTGAAGTAACTAACGGATTGGCAGCTAAATAATGAGTGCTGTAAGACCGGGAGATATCAATATATTAACTTGTATGTTCTTTTCACCTAGAGGATCATATAATATGATTAATAGTCTTGTTGAGGGGACAATATACGAAAGCATTCTCGTCCAAAATAACATATGCGAATTGCATGTATTGGATACCGAAAGCGTTCTGGATAATTTAGAAGTGACTGGTGACGAAACAATTGTGGTTGCATTCAATGTCGGAGGTTTGCCAACACTGTCTTATACGTTCTCCCTAGATAAGGCAGAAATCTTGCCTTCCAGAGTCTCAGAGAAGGCCAAGGAGATAGTCTTTCACGGAGTAGGTAGGGAAGCCCTAACAGCCAAATCAACCTACATACAGAAGGCTTATAACACCGATATTGCCTCTATCATTTCCGACATCCATACTACCTTTTTACAGTCTACAAGCGCCTTGCTTACTGAGGCTACAAATGGTATTCAAAAAATTATAATTCCGAATTTGAAACCTTTCGATGCTATCGATATGGTACGTAGACGTGCTGTCTCAAGTCAGAATCAATCTTCAACATTTCTTTATTTTGAAAACGCTGCTGGTCATAATTTTAAGACAATTGAAGGTATGATGCAGCAGGGAGTCGTAAAAAACTTTGTACATCTTGACACAGCCTCAATTTCAATTTTAGATGAATCTATTGATCAGATCATCGACTATGAACTTCCACAACTCTTTTCATCTGTAAAAAGAATTGATCTTGGTGGACTTGTACAAAGAACTGCAACCTATGATATAAGAACACGAACATACACTTCTAACGATCAGACTCTCACCAATACAGGAAAATTTCCTAATTCTGGTAATTGGAATAGTTCATTCTTTCAGGAAGTATTTGGACAGGCTTTTAATCTATTTTCATTCATTCCTGCCGACTCAGCATCAAGACCACAGACCAGCATTCAGAATGCCACACCTTTGCAGCTTGCTTACATTTCAAATTTGTTGCAGAATTACATCACTCTTAGAGTCTATGGAGATACTAGAGTTAAAGCCGGTGATATGATCAATGTAAACATTCCTCAGTCTACAATTACAAAGGATCGCTCTACAGACATGGCTGTGTCTGGCAATTACCTTGTTTCAAGAATTGCCAGACACATTGATTTACCGACTACTAGACCTAGATATACCGAAACTATTGAAGGTATATCAGGAAGTAATGGATTTTAACAAAAGAGTTGTGAATATATTCCATCTTCTGGTACATGATGATCAGGATATTGCTTCTTGTACTTTACCATAGCCTGACAAACACAGAAGTTTCCTGATCTGAACGGAAATCCATAAAGCTGTCATCCTTCTTTAAGATGATCGCCTACACTTTTGAAACTTCGTATGAATAAGCTTCGATAATTTTATATTCAATTATTTCGGATTTCATCGCGTACCTTTCGTACCCATGCAGACCATGAGACTTCGTATGTTGAATGGTCGTCAGGATACTCGATGACGACAAAATATTCGTCCTTCTTTGAATAGACAGTCTTTACGTGCTCTCTATTCAGGCGATTAGGATCGTGATATGGATTAAGATGATCTTCAGTCATACTGAATATACTCGATATATCGTCCATCTGCAAATTCATTTAGTGGACGTGTCCACGATTCATCATCGTAAATATTGTGATATGTCACCATTAACGTATCTTCAAGGTGCTTCATTGCAGACCATTGAAGCTTAGAGATAGCAGTCACAACATACTTACTGTCACGCTTAACGTGCTTGTAACAATTACCAACTACGACTTTCATTTTAAATTCCTTTAATATTTTTAAATAGGCATGGCGTGAGGCAATTGAACCTCCCCGATCAGACAGCTTACCGGGCATACCGGGGCTTTGAATTTAATCAGCCTGATCTTCGAATTCTGAATTATACCACGAGAATTGGACCTGTATAGGGGAATCGAACCATCTTAATACATCTAGAATTTTAAGACCTACCCTATCTACGGATTAACATTCCGTCACTCTACCATTAAGCTAATACAGGATATTGAGTAAAAAAAGAAAGTGTGCTATGACGCCAAATGCTCGGAGGGTCTTATGTATCATCGTAGCATATCAGGCCCAACTGACATTGGCAACTTAATTCGACGGCTTCGCCCGTAAAACAAAATACATAAACTTTACTTGTCTTTCCCCTGTTGACTTTTTCTATCTCTTTGGGTCCAAGATAAAATCCAGACAACTTGCAACTCTTTAAAAGATGGCTGCTTCTAAGCCAACTTCCTTAATTTTTATTACTCTTTTAAATTCAATATGTTAGTAATGGTCTATACTTACTGAGGTAGGACTCGAACCTACAATGCTTTCGCCACCTATAGACAGGCAGCCGGATTTAATCACCCGACAACGAACAGTTTCCCTTTCAGGAGCCGTAGAGTATTACCAATTCCTCCACTCGTCAACTAACATAAACTTTTGGTCGGGTATTTCTACACCGAGAGCGCATGGAGCCAATACCTATTTCTAAGTACCTCCTGCCATTTCTACCGACCCCTCGGTCTGCCTTATGAGCGGACAATGGGATTTGAACCCACAACCTCAACTTTGGCAAAGTTGTGCTCTACCTTTGAGCTATATCCGCATTACGATATAATAAAAAAATGGAGCGGGTGAAGTGAATCGAACACTCTTTTAATCTTACGAAAGTAGCTTGGAAGGCTACCGGACAGCCAATGTCCCACACCCGCATTGTTTTATTTATATTCTACCTTTATAATACCCTTTATTTATCCATTCGTCAAGAGCTTCTTTTTTTTATCTTCTTATTTTCTTGACCATTCGTAATCCAACAAGTACCATATTGAGAATTATTTTCACCTTGAGCATGTTTTATTTTTTGAAATGTATCTTTACGTTTTTTCATTACTTCTGGTCGTTTTGCAGCTAATCCAGCTAAAAATTGTCGTCTTGGTATATTAACGAATGTTACTGCATATTGTATATTTTTTCTAATAGATTTTAATGATTTTTCATTATGAACTCTACGTTTCTTTGGAGACTGACCTATCTTTGATCTTTGTTCAAATGTAAGTATATCATTAATATATCCGAAACCACCGTGTCCACCAGAACAAATATTATAACTAACTTCAAAATCTATTATAACTAAAATTTTCTCAGCAAGATTCATTTTGTCTTCGGTATCATATACCTCTAGAATTTCTTTAGTAAAATTTACAATACCATACTTCTTAATAGCTCTTTTAAGAAGTTTTCCTGATCCAAAATAATCATCATCAAGATTAGTAGTTTGATGTTTACCTATATAAAATTTACCATTGATATTATTTGTAATTTTGTATATAGTATAAAAATGCTAAACCTCCGTAACTATAATAGACTTATTATTGCTATTTATAGCTACGGAGTGCTTATGCGATCAAGGAGGGAGTTGAACCCTCGTTCTCCGCTCGACAGGCGGGCATTCTACCGTTGAATTACATGACCATTCTTTATTTATTACACCAAAACGACATTATTGACAATTACGTCAATTACGTCATCATCAGTAAATCGACCCTGCTGGATCATAACACTATTAATGGCGACAGGAGCAACCCCATATGAGTAACCCCATTCATAGTCATAGTTGACCACTGTGGCTGTCTGATCGAGCTTTAGAAGCTGTTCTACGTATTCTGCGACTGTCATTTTACGTCTCCACCAATTCTAGTTCTTTGACACAATAGAAATAATTCTCAGAAAAATCTAATTTATAAAGCTCAGCTATTTCATATCTGTATGCATCAACTAGATTTTTCTTTTTTGGATCACAAGAAATTTTTGATAATTTGTTTTCAATTTTATTCAAAAGTTTAACATTATTTTCATTCTTTTCATTCAATTCCATGACGAACAAGTCGGCACTATCTTTTGATAGAAAAACTTTCAAAGGCTGAGTAAACGTACCTTCCCAATCAGAATTTTCTTTAACAGCTAAATAACAAACCATTATCTTTATCCTAATAAACTCCTTGACGTAATGCAAATCTACACCAGAAATTGCATTACGTCAAGGGATATGTCCGAAGAAGGAGGTAATCTTCGGACAGGGTTCAATTTACCAAACGAATTGTAGAAACAAATCTTCGTTTTCTGGTACGCCATCTTCTGTGGCAAGTTTACGGAATTCAATTTCTTCTGGGTCTACATCAGTCCAATCTTCTTCACCAACTCGATCAATATACGGAAGACCGAACTCTGACCAGTTAAGATCGACGAGCTTGCCATTACACATTTGATCATCGTACTTGTTAAAAAAGTATGTAGAATATTTTTGAGGTAGTTCATAAGTCTTGATTACATTTAACTTTTCATACTTAATCATTCTGATATTCCTTGAACTTCTGGCGTTTGTAAACAGTTTTTAACTCGACGATACGGATGCGATACTTCGGAGTACGCAAATCCTTCGCGATGGGATTGAACTTTCTAATGTCACGCTGTTTCATTTTAAACTCCTAAAGGAATATGGTAGGACCAGTCGGATTCGAACCGACGTCTTATTGCTTGAAGGGCAATTGTTCTAGACCGCTAAACTATGATCCCATAATCAAAATATGTTGGTCGAAGGGAGTTGCACCCTCATTTCGGTACGCAACGCCACCGTGTCCTAATATTAGACGACAACCGACCTGAATTCAAGTAGTTTATTTATTGTATAATTCTGATAAAAAACCAATATGTTGAAAAAAGTGCAGCATAATGTAAAAGTTGATCAAATCCTACGCTAACAAAGAAATAATGGACTTGACCTTTCTTCCAGAGATACGTATTCAACCTTGATGTAACATAATCCGTAGCCACATGCAAGTAGAAATTTGCAATAATAAATCCTGCAAAGATCATCGTATTATCACCATTATATTTAAATACAAAATATAATGGCATTAAAGCAAATGTGTATATGAATACATGTAACACAAGTGCATTATCATTGAAAGACTTATTTTTAGCCATCCAGTCGGATTGTAGAACGAAATCAGCAACAAAATGATTGACAAGAATAGCTACTACCACAATGATACTGATCATTTTTTACCTCAGAGGTATGACACATGAACGGAAAACTTACCGTCTTCATCTTCTTTAATACGTCCTGAAAAACAGCGATCAATAAGATCGTACTGTCTTCCATCTAGGTATCGCTGAGCTTCTTCACGAGTCGTAAAACCCGAGGCGATGAAGCGATGATCGTTATATATACCACCACGAGGAAGCGTTTTAATCTCAGGCTGAAACATTACATTTCTCCGTTAATGTATGAACATCATAGCATGAAGAAATCGATTGTCAATAATTATCTAGCCAATTTTCCTTTGTTATCGCTTTGATGTTTAAAAAAACTTAACGTTGAATTATCTGTAGCAGATAAATTATTAGAAGGTGCAGCAGATTTTTTGGTCCATAGACTTCGCACTTTATAAAAGTCTTTACCTAATTTTTGAGCTTCTTTAGAATAAGACATGAATTCATTATGGCTAAGAACATGATTAGACCATGTTGCATAATGCTTAACACCAGTTTCGTTGGCTTTCTGATAAGCTACCTTATCAGCTTCATAAGCATTTTTATAAGCTTCTGATTTTGGTTCATGATCGTTCATGATTTTTCTCCATAGACATATCTATAATAGATATTTATGTCTATATCAACTGAAAATTTTATATAATACCCATACAAACGTTACTGGAACAACGATAATTGTCAGAAAACAAAAAAAGAACAGATCAGGAGGATTTCCTTTCAATTCTAATTCATCCATAATATTCTCCTATGAAATGGTATCGGTCACGATCACGGTCTGTAATCTACCGAATCTAACGTCACTCCGTCGAGCAGATCAGCTTTTACAGGAACCTTACCGTCGTAAGGGCTGTAATTCAAAATTGGAGGACTCGGTGGGATTCGAACCCACGGTGGAGCTTTACAGCATCACGAGATTAAAAGTCTCGTCCATTCGACCTACTATGGTAACGAGTCCGTATTTTTATTTAATGGTGAACCATGTAGGATTCGAACCTACGTTGACGGAGATTAAGAATCTCCCGCTAAAACCAACTCAGCTAATGGTCCTTATTGAACTTCTATTTATTAAATGAAACCATAAGCTCCTGCTATAACAATAGCAATCACAAAAATCAGCCAAAACCACATTTGAGCATCTGACATAATTACCTCACACAAGAAAATAAACAATAATGGAAACTATTACAATTATATACAAATCGTGATATGACATAATACACCTAATAATTGCCGGTAGCTATCCGGTACTTTACTTGCCAAGTGCGACTTGGTGAATTAATGTAGGTTCCTAACCCGCGTGTACCTACAACCGTCTCTATGGCCTCCGAGATATACATGTCGCGGAAATATCTGGTACTGTCTATGACAAATGACAGGTTTAAGTAACATACCTTATATTTCGCACTTCGACGACCGTATTATTTAACTTAAACCCTCGGATAGTCTAAGCGAGGTTCCGATTAAGGACCATTCAGAGTAAGGAACCACACCCCCTGAACTGACTTGCATAATCTAACTCAATTCGATATTTATGTCAAGAACTTTTTTAAATCCAACAAATTCTTAAATATGGGTCATTATAACCAGTATATTTCAATTCAACAGTAAGATGTTCGTTTATAAAAAAACTTCTTAAAATAAGAATCTCTTGAGCATTTAACTTCATATCGGAAGAAGTGATAAGTTCACGTTTTCCCTCTAATGCAAGAATTCTACAATAAGCTTTCATTGATTCGATAAGATTATCTCTTACCGGCATCATATTAACCAATTCTTCCTGAAATTTAGACATTTAATCTCCAATATTTAGTTGTTTTTTGGTTTGCTGTATGTAACCTTCACGAACTTGATTACCTAAATCAACGTAACAACAGTCGCCACAATTTCTACCAACAATGAGATAATTCATTACCACATTTTTGTAGATTTCACTAGCACGAGCATTCTGCATAAAAAAATCACTCATGTCAATACCAAACTTCTCTAAAAGAAAAATAGTATTGAAAACATAGTCCATATCATTTACATGAAATATATGATTTTGTATACAAAATGCTTTATACAAATCAGGATACAATTTTCCTAAACTGTAAAGAACTGAATAAACTGTACCTATCTTACTTTTCAATTCTTTTGAATAAAAGATATCTGCTACGTCGGTTACAAGACCATTATATGAAATATCATTAATTGATTTCTTGTCCCAAATGAAATTCCAGTTCTCTTGTACCATATATTCTAAGAGCTTGTAAAGAGATTTTGGATCGCCATCATCAAAATATTTTCTACGAGCACACTTGTAATCGAGCACGAAATAATATTGATTGTTGTCTTTATCCCAATTCACTATGCTTCTAACGATCACAGAAGACCGCTGAAAGGCTTCAGAGTTTTCTATGATAGATAGCTCCTTAGAACCACATGTGCCTATAAAGTCGCTAAACTGAGGCTGATAAGGTTCAAGAAAGATTCCTGATTTGCCCTTAAAATCAAATTTACTTACTCTCGGACCCATATAAAATACATCAGATTTATTTAATAAAGTATAACCATACATATTAAATTTTGGATCAGGAGGAATATAATGGCTGGAATAATTAATTCCTACGCCTTTATAATAACCTTTTTCTCCCTTACAAACTCTTTCATTTGTAAGGGAGAAAATATCGTCGATTTGAAGTTGATTAATCTCAACTCCGTCTTTATCATAGATAGGAATTATTTTCAATTACTTACCTAGCAAAGTTAGATGATCTGTGACAATATCAATCTTATCGGCTGCATCTGGACCTAGAGAGGCACATGTAATACAGTCTAGACCTTCATCAAATACCAAATGGGCCTCGATATCGATCTGCTGTGCAAAATTGACAAGTTGTAAAAGCTCTTGCAAATCATTAACAGCCAGAACGATCTTTCTCATGCCGCCATAATTCCACTCAGAATTTTTTAGCTTTTCTTCGAAAAGCCAGTCCATCTGGACTTTGCTAAATGGAATGTTGTAGGTAAGATGATGAACGAGAAACATGATAGCAGCATGACCGGCCTGAGCGGCTGTCTTTCCAATTGACATTCCTAGATCAGTTCTTACGAGAATTACTTGCTTGTTCATTTGTCACTCTTTTCCATTTCTGCTAGGATTTCCATAGCATAATCATAGCCATCCCAATTGTCAACACCAGCAGCCTCTAGAGCTTCTAGCTTGGCTTCGGCTTCCAATAGGGAGTTAAATCGCTCAAGTGAAATTGTTACAGATGATGCTTCATTCATGTTCATTCTCCAAAGGTAAATGGTCCCTGATTTTCGTTCCGCCCGAAACTCTCCTGTTCTTCAGACAGGCGCTTTCACTAGATTAGCTTATCAGGGTTATTATAAAATGGTCCCTCTATATGGAATCGAACCACATACGCACCGCCTATCCGGCTGGCCGCTCTACCAGTGAGCTATAAGAGGGTTATATGATTTAATCAATACATCGCTAAACCTCCGTATCTATAATAGACTTACTATTGCTATATATAGATACGGAGTGCTTATGCAGGGGTAGAGAGAATCGAACTCGTCTCACCTTTCGGACTGGTTTTGGAGACCAGCGTGCCTCTCCAACTGCACCGCACCCCTATATATATTTATTTATTCTTCTTTGGCTTCGGCTTCTTGTAATGATTATGAAACCTTTTCAATTCTTCTTTGGTAAGATCACTACCATCCCAATCTAAAATACCTAAATGTTTATCTAGATACCATTGTTCTTTCGCATCAAGTTCAAAAAAATACCAAGGACGCTCGAATGATTTTTCAAACATTTCTTGATTTGTCATTATAATTCTCCATCTTTATATAAAAACAACATATGGAATTGCACCATAAACCCCCTCACTACAGGTGCCTGATTAGTAGTGTAATCAGGCAGTCGTCACCTAGACTGTTGTTCTTATATAAAGAACGTGCGTTGTTAAGGTAATTCCCGCACCCTTACCGTCTACTCTACCCGTCAGCCGTATCTCTTGGTAGTCGTCAGATACCGCACCTAGCCTTTTTAATGGGCTCCGTCCCCTTGGTCATCCGGGTGTATAGGATTTCTACACCCTTTGCTAAATCTTTGGCCCATCATCTGCACCATTCAGCCAACAGCAGATTTGGGTTTAGTGAACCATGTCCGTTGCTCCGTTGTTCATGTCACCTTTATAGGGTATGTTGCTTATGAAGTCAAGCGGTATTTTGAACTTCCTTTTCAAACTCGAACTTCATACATTCCTCGACGAGGACAAGTTTAATGTCTTCTACTGGAATTCCAATACCTTGCTTCCACACTCGATAACCAATCGTCATAAGATCGAAAATATTTCCTGCATCAGGAGAATTATGAAGAATTGTCTGAACTCTCTCACGAAGGGAAACAATTCTTTCGTCTTCCCTTGGACCAGTGCGTCTTCCACGTTTCGATTTAGCCATGATGAAAATCCTCAATCTGCATAAACATCATTCACGTTAGACTTATTAAACCTATTGTAGACTTCCATCTTAATTCTCAGTCGTTCATAATTCTTTTTAAACGAAACGCTTGAAGATGTCAATAAATATTTCTTTTGTAGGAGAAATATTTTGACTGAAAGAAGCTTCGGCAGTTCATTATGGTATGGTCTTGTCGTAAACGTAAATGATCCCGAACAAGAAGGCCGAGTCCAAGTCCGAATTCACGGATTGTATGATGATACGGCTAACATTCCAGATGCACAATTACCTTGGGTTAAACCAACACAAGATATCACGTCAGCAGGACATAACAAGATTGGAAACCTACCTGTAGGCGTCATTAAAGGCACTACGGTCGGTGGATACTTCTTAGATGATGATAAACAGTATCCAATCTTTACCCACGTCATAGCCAAGGCTGGCGACCCTCAGAGCGGCTCTACCCAAAATGGTCAAGTCGGTTTGGTTCCCGGCACAAACTCTAATCCTATTACGAATCGTAATAAGAATAATAAGTTTGTGACTCGTAAAGGAAAGAATATTATTCAGGAAGATAATGCGTCTACGAATCCTACAGAATCAAAAGATAATGATGGGGAAGACGTTACGGCTACTGCAAGCTCTAACACCAAATATGCTACAATACCAACAGTAGGAAGTGTTAATAACCCTTCAGGCTCTATTCTATCTCAGTTGACCAGTGTCGATCCTTCACATTTAACTTCGGTTTTGCCAAATGCTGTAGCTAACTTTATTAAGCTAGATGATCTTCATTCTTTTTCTTCTGTCAACGGTATTACTAATATTGTAGGACAGACTCTAGGACAGGCTTTGAATACTGTCGGTTTAAATACATTCTTGACTGCACTTAGTCCAGTAATAATTCCTTCACAACTTTCTACACTCGCACAAAAATCCTTAATTATAGCAATTCAAACAAGTGGATCAACAGTTACAGCGAGTCCTTTAGTATCAGGTATTATTAATGCTACTACACCTTTATTAATTAACGATTTACAAAACTTTTTGAATAATCCTACTCAGGCTAACTTAGAACAGTTGCTTTCAGATTATTTTAATAGTATATCACAACAAGGAAGTAGTGCAACATTAGGAACAAATTCACAATCTATACTAAGTCAATTAGGAAGCGTATTACCTACGATTGCAGGAGCGATCCAAAGTACTTTAAATAATCATCTTCCTGTTTCTGTATTGAATACGTCTAAAATTACTCAATCTTTACAAAACTTTGCTATGGCACAAGCCTATATTAAGATGCCTAACTCAGGCAAGAAAGACATAGCAAAACAGGCTGTAATTCAAGGAATCAATAGCCTGTCTCCGATTATTTCTGGTCTTTCTTCTCAGGCTCAGAGTTTTGTAAAGAGCCTTGGTTCTTAAAGTATTCTATTTTAAATTTATCGAAGAATCCTTTTACTAAGGGATTCTTCGAATCGTTCAACAAACTGATATCAGCAATATATTTTGATCTGTAAGCAGGCATAACGTCTTTACGACCAATAAGAAGATAAAGCTGTGGTGTAAGACTTAGTTTATCAATTCCTTTATCGAAAACTTCGATATCATCTGGACTTCGAATGAATAAACATACATTATCTAATTCTCTTTGTGAAAACAGATATCTAAATTTTAGTTTATATTCAACATTTAATGGTGACAATTCAGGCAACAGAATCTCCTATATTCTGGTTATTTTTACGTAAGCAACCCCATACTTTACAAGTCCTAATGCCTTGGCTGCACCATAACTTAAATCTAATGATCGACCTGTATAGACAGCAGGACCGCGATCATTAACAACAACAATAATTTCTTTACCATTAAAAGTTACTTTAAGTCTTGTGTTAAAAGGAAGACTTCTATGAGCAGCAGTTAATTCGTATGGATTAAATCTTTGTCCTGAAGACGTATATTTTCCTGAACTATCGTGAACGCCATAATAACTTGCTTTTACAGTTTGTTCTAAAGCAGGATGCAAGACTAATGGTGCATGTACACCACTAAAATCTCTCATAGTCATGAGAGACTGATAATTAGGCAAAGCATGAGCATTTACAATACCTAATAAAATGAAACTTACTACTAACAATAATTTTTTAATAACGTTTTCCTTTTAAATGATTCCTCTTGTCTTCGGCGTACCTGATGCTATCGGCTATTCGATAAGGAGACAATCAAACTCGATACTTTTCTATCCGAACAGTTTCAGCCACGAAACGTAGGTATCAAGCGGAATAAAAATTGGCGGAGGGTGAAGGAATCGAACCATCATCCGTTAGGAGGCGCGGTTTTCAAGACCGTATGTTCACCATGAACGCCACCCTCCGTATTCTATTTATTAAAATTATAAAGCGCCACCTAACTTTGATAATTCTTCAACGATTTTTGCACCAACATAATTTGTAGTTTCTTCAAGAAACTCTTTTTCGGTAACTTCAAGACCTACCATTTCAAAAATTTCCTTTCTTGCTTCAGCAATTAACTTTTTTGAGTCTGTCATAGCAGCTTCTCTCAAATCCTTAAGATCAGGGTCTTTTTCTAAGAAAGCTGTTTGAAACAAAATAGTTTCGAATGCAAGTCTTGCTAATGCTTTAGTGAACTTTTCTTTATCAATATTCATAATATTATTCCTTTGTGCTTTTAATAATGTGATACCAGTAACGAATCATATCATGTACTTCGTCTTCTGGAAGATTACCGTTAATCTTTATGACTTTTCTATCTTTTTGGTTAGCCCAAATCTCAAGAAAATTGCTTCTGATCATTTTTAGATGTAGTAAATCTGCCACATCTAAAACATTGTTTTCTTTACGCTTTTGCATTCGAACAAAAGCGACTTCCTCTGAAACATCGATCAGAAATGTTACATCTGGAACCAATTCACGAGTAGCCAGAATCTTTAATTGTGCTATAGTCTGATCGGATAACTCATACTCGGAAAAGTTATCGATCTGATAGGCTTCTGTAGAGTCGTGATATCGATCACTAATTACTACGGTTCCACTGTCAAGAGCCGGTCTGATCACTTTTCTTACATGAATTGCTCGATCAGCCAGAAACAGAAATAGTTTTTCTGTTTCATCTAAATAACTTTCTGTTAATAAAAGTCTAATCATTGTCCCTTCAGCAGAACCACCCGGTTCTTTTGTAAGAAGAACGTCTGTCTTAATACTGGTTAAATAGTCAAATAGCATCTTTGCTTGTGTAGATTTTCCGCTACAATCCAAACCTTCGAAAACAATTAACATTTAAAATCCTATAAATAGAGTTAGACCGTAATAAAACCAAACCTAGAAATGAACTAGGTCGTTTTAATTAGTGTATTGTTTTTCGTGCAGACACAAAGAAGGACTTGATCCCATCCATGTTGTTCTTACACTTAACATTGCTATTATACACCTTATTAAGCAAGGATGCAACATCTTTGTTGGTATTAAATTTGTCTGGTAAAGCAGGAACTGTGCAAACCATAAGGGATGCAGGAGGTACGACGACCTTTGGAGCAGTTACAACTAAATCTGGACTAACTTCTTGACAGCCAGCTAAAAATCCTGCTAAAAGAATTACAGAAAGAATTTTTTTCATTATTTACCCTTCATCTTATTCAAAACTTGATTGAATAGAGGATCAAGTGTTTGGTCGTTGCTATTTAAAATAAAAGAATCGATTTCATCTTTTTGTGTATCAACAGCTTTATTTAAATCGTCATTTTGCTTGACAAGCACGTCAGCCTGTTGCTGTAAGGTGTCGATCTGAGCCTTATAGGCGTCGTTTTGCTTCTGAACTTGCTGAAGCTGTTCAATATTATACTGAAGCGTTGCCTGTTGAACGGCTTCATGTTCTTTTAATTTAAGATAACCGAATGCAATACCTACTACTACAAGTACAATACCTGCATAGGTTGCAATTTTACCTAATGGACCTGTTAAAAACCCTACAATACCTAACATATTTTACCTCTTTCCGTGCCTACATCTATTTATTAATGTAGGCACGGAAGTCTTTTACTGAAGTTCGAAAGGTGAAACTGTTACACGATCTTCAAAATATACTGGCTCAAGATTTTCTGACTTTGGGTCTTTGCAAAGAACCACCATCTGCATCAGCAGCAAGATACTGTGCATTAATCTTGTACAATTCTCGAACCATACCATCATTGTATGCTTGAGAATTCTTGAATGTATCGTTTCGAACCTGTTCATACTTTGGTGCAAAGAAACTATACTGAAGATATCCAGCATAATTCAGGCCGAAGCCTAGACCAAGAAACATAACGAAAACAACTACCCAAGTAGCAACTACTCCAATACCACGCATTATTTTGTCCTTTCGACTAAATAGAGAATACTAAACGTTAAATTCAACGCAAATGAAATTAGCATACAAGTAACTAAAAGATAGTTACCTTGAGTTATAATCATAACAGACATTATGTATAACCACATTACACCGAATGCTATAAGCTGAAGTACAGTATAAATTATGGCAATCATATCAATTTTTCATTTCTACTACTATCAAAATATTACAGATGTATACAATTATTCCAAAAACTATAATTAATACACCTAATCCAGCACCTTTCACATAGGCAGCACCAATATATATTTCCATTAATGCACCTGATGCTAATGTTCCCACCAACCATAATGTATTAAGTATTAAAAAATACCATTTTCATTTTAACCTCAATATTCTACAACAACATCACGATATTCTTCTATGATAAAATTTTCAATCCAATCTTTATCTGGCTTCTCTTGTAGAGTTGACTTCAAAGATGCTGCTTTTACTTCTTCGAACAAGTCTTCGATCTGTGCAGCTACTTCAACGTAAGGAATACGACCCTGCTTGATATCCAAAAGATATGCAGCATTGTGACGAGGAAACACGACGTTATGTGTCTCAAAAAGTTCTACAGCCTGCTGAGCGATACGAACGGCATGTGATAGAGCTTTCCAGTCTACACCAGTGTTGGTTTCGGCCATCAGGGCTCTTGTACCATATTCATTCATCAATCGCTGAAGAATGTCAATACCTTCTTTCAAGGAAGAATTAAATTGAATTTTACGACCACATACTTCAAAGAAAAGCATTTCGACGCCAGACTGTTGAAATGTATGCTCGATTTTAACAAATTCATTATTTTGTTCGCTAACAAAATTTGCAATCCAAGGTGCAACTTCTCTTAGTTTTGTAGAAGGCTTTACTAGAAAGCTCTTAAGAAAGTCAAGTGAGCTTCTTACGGCAGCAACTCGACTACCCTTAATACCATACTTTTTGGCCTGTTGCATACAATAGCCAATAAAAGCCTCTGACTTTCGTGAAATCAGCTTGTCACGATTTGCGACAATATCATCCCAAATATAATTTTTACTGATAATATTTTCAGGATTGACGAATAGCATGTCGATGGCTACAGTCTGGCCTTGATAGACCAAATCCAGAAACTTGTCAAGTGAATGATATTCTTCGTCTACCTCACCGGCATAGTTCTTCTCACCCTCGCCTTTTGGACGCTTGGTAGATACGGAACCCTTGATACGACCCAACAGAATATCATCTGCTGTAGGAAGGTATACGCCCTTGATATCAATATCAGAAGCAGGCGTAGATGTCCCGTAAAGACGAGAGCCAAAATTCATTTCTACGATTTTATTCATATTCCCACATAATTCCTAAAAACTGAGATTGGTGGTGAGTCGGTGTATGTAAGCACACACTCTTTAACAAGTTTGTCAACATCTGAATTCCAAGATATAGAATTGGTTTTAGCCCAATCCCAAGCCAGATTTTCATAAATAATTGCAACTTCTTTATATTCTTGAAAAAGACTATCTGAAGCATTCAAGAAACCTTCGTCGGCAATCTTCCGATATACCATCATAAGATGATTTAAATCGGTAGTCAAAATATGACCGATTTCATGAAGTGCTGAATTATAAGTAATTAAATCATCAATTGGAGCTATTTCAACTCTATTATATGCAATATGCGCCTTATTATAATCAGCATCATTAATAAGTTCATATGTAATATTATTAGAATTTAATTTGTGATTTACATCTAAGCATAGATTACGATCCTTTGAACAATTCAAAAGGTCGTTGCTGCTATAAGCATATTCGCTTATGTTCATGAAAACCTGAACAAAATTAGAAAAAGTAATAGCCATAATAAACCTCAGATATCAGTATACAACAATGTCCTTAAATCCATAATCCTTGATTATATTCAGTGCCTGAGTATAAATAGCATCATCAATATAAACGGTTACGGATGAATTGCAGTTATTATACGACAAAGAAAGAAGATTGTCAATGTTTTCGATAATCTTCTTTTCTCCAAGATCATAGGGAATGGTTACAGATGTAAAAAATTGTAACTTTCCTAGCTCGATTCTTTTATCAAGAATTTTTGCAATTTTGTGCTTATAAATGCAGATAGCATAATTCATCATGACTTAGGATGTCCCATAATAGACTTCTCGTGTTTTTCTTTTCCCAATTGTCTCTTATACGTGAATTCACCCGTAATGTCAACTGGCTTATTCAATAATTTTTCTGCATGTTTTGCATGAACATATGGTACACCCATCTTTTTATTAATGATTTCGGGAACACCAGAAATTTCACCCCAAGCACGTTTTTGCGTATGGTCTTCATGATTAATTTTTTTATAATCTGTCTTTCCTTGCGGAGTACCATCTGTACCGGCAGCGATAGCTTTACGACCAAAAGAATTTTTGTATAATCTAACAGAACTTATCTTACCGTCTCTCTTGACAGCCTTAATTAAAGAAGAATCCAAGTCCTTATGAATTGACTTGGATTCTTCTTCTGTTCCATGCCCTAGACCGCCGTATCCACCTTCTACGTTCTTATATGAATTTCTGAGAATGTCATGAAATTCTTGTCTGTGCTTAGCACGTAAATGTTCGTGTTTAGGATCGAATCCTATTGTTACGAACGTTTCTGTGATATATTTCTTAAAAGATTGCATTTCATACCTTTTTTTAGGTATTTATTAATGCTTTCTAATAAGATAATTTACCATTTCACGATCATTATAATGATCCATATATTTCTTGACAGATATTTCAAAATTAGCTGAAGCCAAGTTTACAATGTCATCAACATCTTTTTCAAGGACATTCATTAATTTTTCTTTCATACCATTTTTAAGTTCTTGAAGAAGAAGTCTCTCGAATAGACGATCTTCTTCTTCATGATTTTTTCCTGAATTAATCATTCTTTTCTACTCGACCCTTCATTTCAATAATAGTAATCATTCTACCATCCCAAACATGAAAGTCTTGAGTAGTATATGGTTTTACTATAGTCATAGTCTCTTTTTCACTTACTTGATCGAGAAAAATTACTTTGACTGGCCAACCGGCATGTGCATCTACTGTAACTTTTGTGGTCATTTAATTTCCTTACTTCTTCTTGTTGCGACGAGCTTTACGCTTTGCTGAACCGACCTTACGACGGCCTTTGCGTGGACGATTCTTTGCGGGATGTGGCATTAGTTTAATCCTTTGTTAAATACTGAATTATCAAGATTTTTATAGCATACTTGATCTTCAAAGTTCTTGATTGCACCTTTAAGATCATCTAGTTCTGATAATAACCAATCGATATTAGAACGACGTTTATTAATATCTACTGTAGGATCGTATGAAAACCACCCAAATCTCATAGATTTACCTATAGCGGCTACAGACTCACCTAATTCTTCATTGAGTTTGCCGGTAGCAAAGTCAAAACCCGGTTTCATATACTTTTGATCTGTCATTTCTTTCCCTTTCCTTCAAATATTACAAATTTCTTTTTGTTTAAATATTGACAAAACGCAATAACCAACATAACTAATCCAATGATAATAGGAAAAAGCGGTCCAAATACTAATGATACTAAAAATGCTATAATCATATCATCTGAATAAATGTCTTGTTTAAATTGTATTGATTGCCATTTCAAGGTAATCATCCAAGGAATAAAACCACTTAATACATACAAAGTATACCATAAAATATCCATTTTAATCTCCTAAACATCAAGGTCTGGTTTAAAGCGAACATCGAGATAATCTATAATGATATCCATCGATCCGTTGTCGCCTTCAGGAAGCTTCTTAGACTCGACAATGACGTAATATAAATCATTGTCGTCCCAAATCGAAGCCTTTCTAACAATTACCTGATCGACATAATTGATTAGAAGATTTGCAAGTAAGCTTCTTTTTATAACTGTACTGCAAGTTCCCATTATCAACCCCCAAAGTAATACTTTGCACCACATTTATTACAACCATAGGCTGTGCAATCATCCCATAGATCGTCAGACTTACACCGCATACAACGACCAGTGTAATGTCCTGCTCGCTTATTATCAGGATTATTTTTTCGTTTTAAAAGCTTTCTTTCAGATTCTTCTAAATTTATCCAGTCAATTCTATTTGTATTATCGTAAACATTTCTATATGTCATAGATCACCCTTCAATTCTTTTATTGCCATTTTACCAACTTTATCTACAATGATATTTGTGTCGCAGGCGTATAGACCAGAACATGAAAATGCATTAAATTCCATAATTCTCGGACCATCTTCAGTCAATGCAGTATCGACGACATAGACATAATCCATATCTTCTTTCTCTGCTACCTGTTGAGCCAGCCTGTGGCAATCTTCATCAACATCGCTACGAATGTCTAGCTTTCCATCACGTCGATACTGAGAGCCCGTAATGACTTCACGGTCGCATACAATATGACGAAATTCTGCAATTATTTCTTTTTCAGATGCAATTATGCATAATTCTCTATCATCGATTGGTTCATATTGTACGATAGATCGAATTGAGTCTTCAAAAGTATCAAAATCGAATAAACGACCAGCAAAGGACTTTGTGACAACATCAGGTCTAACAAAAAGTCTATGTGATTTAAAATGTGGTGGTCGTCTACCTTCATGAATATCTTCGTCGATACGACGCTTTAGTTCTCCATAAGGAAGCATGATGTAGTCTTCATTAAACATATACTCACCCCATTGAGAAGAATAAACTGAGTATTTCAACTCGTCTATCTTGAAGTATGCACCGGGACAACTAAACTTATAATATGGATTTTTAACAAGTTGCTTCAGAAAACCAGTACAACCATATGCAACCAAAGGTTTATTTAAAACTGTTTGTCTTTCATATATAAATTGATCTACATCATTTGACACCGATGTAGAAAAAGGAATATATCTTGTCAATATTACATTATGACCGGCATTACTTGCAGCCTCGGCCAAAGTAGGAAATCCGGTATCATGTTTTTCTAAAAGAATTTCGTCAATAAGCCAGTCAATCATTTTTTATAAATCTCTAATTCTGATGGATACCTTAACCATTCTGTGTTGTCTTTTGTGTTTTTGACAACATAGAATGCATTCTGAGTACCAATAATAACTCCACGAAATGAAGGAAAAGAGCCAGCCTTTATAGACTTGACCCTTCTCCCCACATATTTTTCACTTACTGAAAGCATTACTTTCTTCCGATATGATACTTCGGAACAAGAACCCATTCATTTTTTTCTTTGAATGGAACAATCTTAATACCCTTCATAGAAGGTTGAACACCCTTCAGTATATCACGATTTACGATTTCCACAAGTCCCCATTCTTCAAGGAGTAGTGCAATTGTATCACGACGATTCTTGTCTTCCTCGGTAAAAGTCTTTCCTTTACCATCGATCTTAAACATTTCTAGAAAATGAACAATATAATATTGACCTTTTCTATGAAAAATGTGACAAGTCTGAGCAAGACGCTTTTCGTTATATGAAGATACTCCAATTCGACTTAAAGTTTCCTTGACTTTAAGGAAGTCTTCAGGATTCTTCAGCTTCACTTCAATCAGGGTATTAAAAATATCAGTCATTACCTTTTCCTTTAACCATTGTTTTCAAGACTTTGTTTCATCAAAGCTATTTCTTCGTTCAAAAGAATACCAAGATATATTCTCGCATTCTTATATGAGATATCATAATAATTTGCTATTATCTTGATATCTTCATTATCAGATTTGTACCACTTTTTGACAAATCTTTTTTTTCTACTTATTAGATGGTAATAAAAGTCGAAATGAGCCTGATTACTAATTCCAGTAAATTTTGAGGCTTCGTTACTAATTAATACCGTATCTACGAAGTAAGAAAAAAATCTATTAACTAAAAATTGATTGTAGGTGCTATCTACTTCCACATATTCATGGTTACAGATAGCATTTATGAATGTAAATGGAGTATTCTTCATTTAAATACAATTTCAGTCATAATCTTGGTTATGAATGCGATTACATTATTCTCTTTGTCAGCAACAAAGTAATGTTGAAAATCGAATTCATTCATCCTTACGGTAAGGACCGGAAGACTGCTAGATTGCAGCAATCCCTTTATTTCATCATAAAGCTTTCTTAAGAAAGATGCGAAGTCAACATAACAGTCATTATTCTCACCGACCCATTTACGTGCATTTTCCCATTGCTTTGACTTGATAAAGCCAATCAACTCGTCTAAAGTATCTAAATCCTTGTTACCAAGAATTCCATTATCTATAATGTTATTATGAGTTATAGCATACTCTTGCAACACAATCAAGATTTTTCGCCAATCTGGAAAAAATTTCTTGATTACAGGACCGATTACCTGTTTTTCAAAAACTACGTTATTTTCATTTAATATAGTTTCTACTTTTTTGTAGAAATTCTTAGCTAGTGTAGGAAAATCATTCTTTGATACAACAAAGTTAATGATCATATTTCTTGATTGGATTGCAGGAATAAGCTTGTTAAGACTATTACAAGTAAAGATAAATCCTGCATTATTAGCATATTCCTCGATAAATGTCTTAAGAGCATCTTGAGCGGCAACAGAAAGACCGTCAGCTTCATCGAAAATAACGTATTTCTTCTTACCGACGAATGAGACAGTAGAACAAAACTGCATAACTTCATCACGAATAAGATCAATACCCTTAATAGAAGCATTTACCTTGTAATAGTCACAATCCAAATCCTTCAGCATGGCGACAGCTACAGAAGTCTTACCGATTCCTGAAGGGCCTACTAAAATGAGATTTGGGATTGACTCTGTTCGGACGAAGGAATAGAATTTATTATAAAGTTCATCGGTCAGAATACATTCTGACAGAGTATTTGGTCGATATAGATCGACCCATGCTTTATTGATCAATTTAAGCTCCGAGCTTTGAGAATTCTGAATTTACAGGAATAAAATATTCAATTTCTGAATTAGTCAGATAAATGAAACCCTTTCTGGATACCACAACATCATAGGTTGTGTCAACAATTTTCAAGGATTCTTTTTCGACGACAGCAGAGAATCGAATATCAGACTCACCAAGATAAATCTTACCATTTGATGATGTAGGACTACGATAGTCTGAAGCTGAAACAAAGAGACGCTCACCATCACCACCAAACGTAATATGATTGGTTTTAAGGATCGCTGAAGCCTTAAAAACTTCTTTGAGCTTGTCATACCCCATAGAAAATTCTATGCCTTCTGTGGGCCTCTTATAGCGATCTGGACGAGTCGGATACTTAATCATTTCAGGATGCGTTAAGACGTATTCAAACTTACGATTACTGTCAGAAATGATTAATTTCTTGTTATGTTCAATTTGGATTGAAGGTTCATCGAACATACTCATAATGTTCAGAAACTTGGCTAATTCAAATACGGCGAAATCTTCTGGAATTTCTACGTCACTATTGAGACGTGCAAAGAAGATATCGCCTGAATTGCCTGATATAGATGTACATTGAACAGAACCCGGAACAAAATACATGCTTTGATTTATAATACTGAAGTTCTTTAGATAATTAGTAAATTTTTCTGTAAATTTCATTTTGATCCCACTTAATTAAGAACCGTATACTAAAGAAGTTTCAGCTATTTGTCAAGAATTATCTTTACCCCAATCACCATTATGTTCTTCTTCTTTCTTTTTCAAGGCTTCATTAATTCTATACTGATTTGACCATTCGATTGCATTTGCAAACCAAGGAAAAACAGCATTTACATCTAATTCAATTCCTGCTACCTTCTTAATAGTCTGTGTAAATGCAAGAGCCCATTTATATCCATTATCATTTAATGCATTAAGCAGATCGGCACCATTTTTAAATTGTGTATAATCTGCTTCTTTTTCTTCGGTAATTTCGTTAAAAATATCTGACATACTATCCTTCTTGTTTTTTAATATATATGGACTTTCGTCCTAAAATGTGAGTTAATGAATTAATCATTCTTGTCGGAGTAATTCCGTCAAGAACAATGCGATATCCACCATAGATAAGGATCAAACCAGCTAATAATGCTGGATAAAATCTTTTTTCTGTGGTATTTTTAGAAAAGAAAGAAAGAAACTCATTAATATGAGACTTCTTAGTTCCAATCAGGCTTTTCATTACAGCCTGAATTGTTTTATTCCATGTAATTCCAGTCTTAATAAGAAGAAAAGAATCTAATCCTTCAAGTGGTACTAATTGTAGTCCAGATTTTGGTAAATAAAAATACATAAATGCTTCTTTATCTTTAACAAAAGCTAAAGCAACATCTGAAAAATAAATATAATTCTTATATTCTACTTTTTCAAATCTTTTCTTCCAGTCTTTACCACTGAAGGCGATAAGATCACCGCTTTCAATGATATCGTTTTCAAGTGCTTCTTCTAGTGTCATAATCCAAGTATCCTTTTGATTTTGTTTCTTTTTCATGAATTACTTGGATCACAAGTTAGCTCTTTGCTTGATCGCGGAACTTCTTTAATTGTGCTGGATCGGCAGTAGGAGAAGCTCCAATTGCTGCTAAGTCAGCCAGAGAACCACCATAAATCATGGTGCCTACGTGCATTGTCTTCATCCAAGGACATAACCAAGTCTTAAGACCTATTTCTTGAACCTTTTGACAGAACCAATAATCTTCTGATAGATATCTTTCTGACTTAGGATCAATTTCGGCTTGGAAATACATCATAATCTTACGTGAGCCATCGAAATGCTCGGTTCTTACGTGATCAGGACGGTATAGATACTTAGTAAACTTATCACGAAATAATTCGAAAGTCTTTCTGCGAACCATCATAAAACCAGTTCCGATTTCTAGAACTTCACATGGCTCACCAATAGGAATTTTTGTAGCACCGGCCTTTGGATTGAATACGAAGTCACCAACGAACTTATCCAATATATTTGGGTCTTTTTCTGCAAAGCCCTTATTTACAGCAGTAACAATCTTTTCCCATGAGATATTCTTCTTTGGATATGGAGCACCAATAATATCATAATCAGATTCGTCTGTCTGTAATGCTAACATTGCAATTACGTCATTCGGATCAAATCCAATGTCTGCGTCGATGAATAGAAAATGTGTGAAATCACTTCGCATAAATTCATCAACACAATAATTTCGTGCTCTAGGAATTAATGATTCATTAAACAATGCGTAGAATCTTAATTCTATACCATATCTAGAACAAAGTACAGATAAATCCATACATGATTTAGTATAAAGTCCTGTACTCATACCTCCATACATCGGAGTTGCTAGAAATAACTTACGCTTACTTAATTCTTCTTGACTAATTGAAATTTGCAATTTAAAAAACTACTCCTTAATTTTCACTACTCTCCAGCCTTTAATCGTAGTAGTGTTTACTAATATTTCTGCTGTTGATTTAGTATGTGTTCTTGCGATTACCTTACTTTCTTCATTTAGAACGGCATAAGGGAGGCCGCCATCTATTTCAAATACGCTGAAATCTCTTCTTTGAAGAATTTCTTCTTGTACATCGTAAATAACTTCATCACTGATTTTAGATGTTGTACTTTTATTTATAGGCTTAAAAGCCTTGTCAGGAGGAATTTTAGATATTTTTTTATAATTTTTTGGTAAATAACGATAATTTTTATCAAATTCTCTTAAATCTTCTTTCATACATTCACTAGAAAATATCATTAAAATTTCTTTCCGTTTGTACCTTCACGAGCTTCTGGCTTATGGTCTGCTCGTTGTTTATTATAAGCAATTTTTTCGATGATGGCACCACCGATATCAT